>Ga0163150_10000010_pt1 | contig 360817 bp, 348 predicted proteins | sample OliLakLV19P2IB_FD_148628 | JGI IMG/M metagenome (GOLD analysis project Ga0163150, IMG submission 148628) | Freshwater microbial mat bacterial communities from Lake Vanda, McMurdo Dry Valleys, Antarctica - Oligotrophic Lake LV.19.P2.IB | ecosystem: Environmental > Aquatic > Freshwater > Lake >... | reverse complement strand
GTGAAGCTGACCGTTGACGTCATCCCCAACACCGGGACGCCGCCGTACTCGTTCATCTGGGACTTCGGGGACGCGACCGAGTTCAGCACCGAGCAGTCGCCGACGCACATCTACAAGATTCCCGGCAACTTCCGGGCGAGTGTCATCATTCGCGATAGCAAGGGTGAGGTCGACCAGGACTACATCGACCTCTCGGTAAGCGATCCCAACGCTCCGACCGGGCTGACGGCGGAACAGCTGAGGCAGCAGATGCCGCTCGATGAGCTTCTCGGGCAGGCCCGCGAGGCGGTGGCCAAGGGCGCCCAAGCAGCGCCTCCGGCCGACACGGAGGAGTAGGCCGCGCGAGGCTACCCTGCACAACGAAATAGGGCCCCGGCAATTGCCGGGGCCCCTTCGGGTCGAGTGGGAGGATGGCCGTCGCCATCCCCCGAGAACGGTGGAACGGAAGGTGTTGCTTAGAAGCTGGTCGTGCCGTCGACGAAAGCACCGCTCGGCGACTGGCAGTACACTTGAGAGTTGAAGCCCTTCACGAGGGCCGCGATGATCGGGCCGCTGGCCAGAGCGGAGCTGCACGGCGGCAGGCCCGGGGCCTTCGAGCTGATGCCCGTGATCTTTGCGGCGTACTTGGGCAGGACGCCCTTCGCGGGGTCGCTGAGGCAGGCAGTGACGCCAGTTGCCTTGTTCTTCGAGTAGTTCGCGGCGCCCTTCGAGTAACACTTCTCGACCGACGCTGCGAGCTTTGCGCCTTCCTTGCTCGCCTTCTGAACGTTCTTCAGGATGGCGGGATCCGCCGGAATGAAGCCCCCGCCGAACTCGGACGGAAGCGCGCCGGTCACGTACGTGCCGGCCAGAGCGACCGACGCCGTCAGGGCCAGCGCCAGAGCCACAGTGGTACTCACAAACTTCTTCATCATACTCATACCCTCCTAATGGAGTTGGGGTTTGGCCGTGGGCTTCACAGATCCGCAGAACTCACTCGACCAAAAGGGATGCGACCCCATAAAGGCCCCGGCTGCAGCTGCATCGTGGGGTATTTACGGAGATGGCAGTTTGCTAGTCAACCACTTTCATTGCACCTCCCACGAAACAGGCAAAGGCGTCTCAGTTGCTGAGAGGAAATCGACCACGCCCAGCGGACGAGGCTTTTTCTCGGCCTGCCGGCTGCTAATGCGGAGGCTGTGATGGCGGTCGGGTGCGTCCAGGCGCACGAAACGACGATCGATCGGTCCGCGCCCGAGCCGTTCACCTGGCTCGCCCGCGTCCTCCTCGGCGTGGCGCTCGTCCTGCTCTGCCTGTGGACCGTCCAGCGCACCACCTGGTACCTCGCGATCGACCAGTTCGGCTATCTGACCTTCGCCGAGGATCTCGCGCAGGGCCGGGTACTGCATGACTGGCCGCTGTTGCCGGCGCTCGATCCGTTGTTGCCGAAGAACGCCGAGCTCGACGTCTATGCGCAGACCTACATCCGTCGCGGTGACGCGCTGTTCTGCCGCTATTCGCCGGGCTTTCCGCTCATCCTGGCGGCGGTTCGCATGGTTCTCGGTCGCTCGGCGGAGCACTTCGTCAACCCGGTCGCGCTGGTCCTGCTGTTCTGCTGCCTCTATGCAGTCGGTCGCCGTGCCTTGTCGTCCATTTGGCTCGGACTCGCTACCGCCTTGCTGGTCGCCTTGCTGCCCAACTACGTGTTGTTGTGGTCGACGTCGCCGCTGCGCGACGTCCCGGCGCACCTGATCGCGCTGAGCGGGTTGTTCTTGCTCCTGCCGGGCGGAGCCTGGCTGCGGCCGGGCTGGCGCGAAGCCGCGGCGGGGCTGCTCCTCGGCTACGCCGTGACGACGCGAAACGACGCTGTCCTGTACCTGCTGCCCGCGGGCGCCCTGGCACTCCTGGCCCGGACGGGACTGCCGCGGCGTATCGTGATGGGGGCTTGCGGCTTCGCGATCGGCTTGGCGCCCCTGCTCGCGTACAACTACGTGGCGACTGGAAACCCGCTTCGTCCCACGCAGGCGATGGAGGTGAACTCGGTCCTGTCGCGCGCACCGGCCTCCGCCCTGGAGGGATGGTTGCGTCGCCTGGCACCAGTCGCCGCAACCGCGCTCGCGGCCGAGGCGTCGCCGGCGGGTGAATCCCCGGTCGCCGCTCCGTCAAGTCCGGTGCCGCGCCCGACACCCTTCCTGGTGCAGGGTGGAGGACTGCGGCTGAGCCATCTCGAGCGTACGCTGCCTGCCAATCTGTTGATCCTCCGCGAAACGTTCGGCGACCTGGCTCTGCTGCTGGCGCTGCTCGGCGCGATCGTCGCCGTGCGAACGCCGGCTCTCTTCCTGCTCGTCGTGCCGTACTCGATCGTCGCGGTTCTGTTCTTCAGCCTGTGGGCCGTACCCGGGTCACGCTACCTGACCGGGGTCCTGCTGCTGGTCCCCTTGCTGGTGCTGCGCGGGGCATCGTTCCTGGCGTCGCTGCCGGCGATGTTGCGCAAGCGCGGCCTGCAGGGTGCATCGATCGGGCTCGCGACGGTGCTCGCGGTGGTCCTCGGAGCGTTCGTCGTGGGTGCGCCGTTCGACGCTCCTTCCGCGCTGCCGTGGGTCACCGTGGCGCTCGGCGGGGCCGTCGCTCTGGCCGCCTTCGCCGGTTGCTGGCGCGACGGCGTTGGGCCCGGCCACGTATTCGCGATGCTGGTCGGCCTAGCCCTCGCGAGCACGGTTCTCTGGCGCTCGACGACCAGCCTCGGGACGCGCGCCAGCTTTCAGGCGGCGCAGGTGGAAAGAGCGCGCACGGTGGTCGAGGAAGCGCTCGACGAGCGTGCCGTCGTGCTCACGACCACCCGGATCGGCCGCCCCGCCGAGAACCTGAACTACTACACCTCGGCAGAGGCGATCTACCTCGAAGAGATGACGCGCTGGCAGACGCAGCCGCGCTACACGATCGCGCGCCTGCTGCGCTCGGGATTCTCCGTCTACCTCCTGCTCCCGACCGAGTACGCCAAGGAATGGCTCGCCAACACCAACATCTCGACGTGGTACACGAGCGAGGTCGTGCGGGTCATCGCGCCGGCGCAGGCGGTCGACTACTTCGTCGCCTCACCTTACCACCGCGGCATTCCGCTGCTGCTGGTGCGAATGGGAATGAAGGACCAGCCGGGCTGAGCCAAAGCGCCGCGCGGACGTGATCACCCGGCGAGCTTGGCCAGCAGGATCTCGTTCACCGCCTGGGGATTGGCCTTGCCGCCGGTCAGCTTCATGACCTGTCCAACGAAGAACCCGAGCAGCTTGTCCTTGCCGCCCTTGTACTCCGTAACCTTGTCGGCATTGCGCGCGAGCACGTCGTCGATGGCCGCCGTGATGGCACCGCTGTCGGTGACCTGGGTGAGGCCTTTGCTGGCGACGATGTCGCCCGGCTCCGCGCCGGTCGCGACCATTTCCTCGAATACGGTCTTGGCGATCTTGCCGCTGATCGTCTGGTCGTCGATCAGCGCGACCAGCTTGGCGAGCGCTGCCGCCGGCACGGGCCAGGACTCGATCACCAGCGCATCGTCGAGCTTGCGCTCGCGGACGAGGCGGAGGATGTCGCCCATCACCCAGTTCGAGATCGCCTTCGCATTGTGGTGCTTCGCGACTGCGGCTTCGAAGTAGTCGGCCAGGTCGCGACGTGCCGTCAGCACCTCGGCGTCGTACGCGGGAATCTCGTACTGGCTGACGAAGCGCGCACAGCGCGGGCGGGGAAGCTCCGGCAGGCCTTGTCGCAGCTCCTCGACCCAGGCGCGATCCACGCGCAACGGCAGCAGGTCGGGGTCGGGGAAGTAGCGGTAGTCGTGCGCGTGCTCCTTGGAGCGCATCGGCGCCGTCACAGCCCGATCGGCGTCCCACAGGCGGGTTTCCTGGACGACGCGTCCGCCCGACTCGACGACGTCGATCTGGCGGCGGATCTCGAAGTCGATCGCGCGCTCGACGTTACGGAACGAGTTGATGTTCTTGATCTCGGTCCGGGTGCCGAGCTCGCTGCTGCCACGCTGCCGTACCGAGACGTTGGCATCGCAGCGCATGCTGCCTTCCTCCATGTTGCCGTCGCAGACGCCGAGGAACTGAAGGATCGTGCGCAGCGAGCGCAGATAGGCGCTCGCCTCGGCGAAGGATCCGATCTCGGGCTCGCTGACGATCTCCATCAGCGGCACCCCGGCGCGGTTCAGGTCGACCAGGGAGTGCGCGTCGTGCGCATCGTGGATGCTCTTGCCGGCGTCCTCCTCCATGTGGATGCGGGTGAGGCGGACCCGCTTCAGACCGGCGGGGGTGTCGATGTCGACGCCTCCGCCGACCGCGAGCGGCTCCTCGAACATGCTGATCTGATAGCCCTTCGGCAGATCCGGGTAGAAGTAGTTCTTGCGCGCCCAGCGGGCGAGCGGCGGCAGCTCGCAGCCGGTCGCGAGCGCGGTCTTGACCGCGAACTCGAGGGCGCGCCTGTTCAGCACCGGCAGCACGCCCGGCATGCCCATGCATACTGGACAGGTGTGCGCGTTCGGCTCGGCGCCGAACTGCGCCGAGCAAGGGCAGAACAGCTTCGATGCCGTCAGCAGCTGCGCGTGGACCTCGAGGCCGATCACCGGCTCGAAGGCGCCGTAGTCGTCGGTCGTGGCGGGTTGATCCTGATCGGTCACGGTGCTCATGCGCCTTCCCCCGACCTGCCGGCGGCCAGGGTCGGCCGCCGGCGGTGCCAATCCGTCGCCCGCTGATACGCGTCGCCGGCGCGCAGGACGGTTTCCTCGCCGAATGCCGGCGCGATCAACTGCAACCCGATCGGCAGCCCGGAGGCGTCGAAGCCGCACGGTATGCTCAGCGCCGGCAGGCCCGCCAGATTCGCCGACGTCGTGAAGATGTCGGACAGGTACATGGCGAGCGGATCGGCGACCTTCTCGCCGATCCGGAAGGCCGTCGTCGGGGCTGTCGGGGCGGCGATGACGTCGCAGCGCGCGAACGCCTCGCTGAAGTCGCGCCGGATCAGCGTGCGGACCTGGAGCGCCTTCGAGTAGTAGGCTTCGTAGTAGCCGGCCGAGAGCGCGTACGTGCCGAGCATGATGCGCCGCTTCACCTCGGGACCGAAGCCGGCGTCGCGCGTCTGACGGTACATCTCGAGCAGGCTGTCGCCGCTCTGCGCCCGTCGCAGTCCGAAGCGCACGCCGTCGTAGCGGGCGAGGTTCGAGGAGGCCTCGGCCGTCGCCACCAGGTAGTAGGTCGCGATCGCGTAATCGGTGTGTGGCAGGCCGATCTCGACGAGCTTCGCTCCGTGGTCGGCGAGGGTCTTGATCGCTGCCCGAGTCGCGCGCTCGACGTCCGGCGCGATGCCCTCGGCAAAGTACTCCCGCGGGATGCCGATCCGGAGGCCCGCGACGTCCCCCGTCAGGCCCGCAACGTAGTCGGGAACGTCCCTGGGAACCGAGGTCGAGTCGCGCGCGTCGTGTCCGGCGATCACGCCGAGCACCGCGGCCAGGTCACGTACGGTCCAGGCCAGCGGACCGACCTGGTCGAGCGAGGATGCGTACGCAATGACGCCGTACCGCGAGACCCGCCCGTAGGTCGGCTTGATGCCGCTCACTCCGCAATAGCTCGCCGGCAGGCGGATGGATCCGCCGGTGTCGGTTCCGAGCGACGCCAGACACTCGCCGGCAGCCACGGCCGCCGCCGATCCGCCCGACGAGCCGCCGGGCACGCGCGTCGGATCCCAGGGGTTGTGCGCGAGCCCGAAGGCGGAGTTCTCGTTCGACGAGCCCATCGCGAACTCGTCCATGTTGGCCTTGCCGATCAGGACGCTGCCCGCACGCGCGAGTCGCTGCGCCGCGTCGCTGTCGTAGGGAGGCTCGAAGTTCTCGAGGATGCGCGAGCCGCAGGTGGTGGTGATGCCGCGCGTCGCGAAGATGTCCTTCAGGACGACCGGGATGCCGAGCAGGGGCGCGCGCTCGCCACGCTGCAGGCGCTCGTCGGCGGCAGCGGCGTCGGCAAGCGCACGTTCGTGGGTGACCTTGAGCAGCGCGTGGACGGACGGCTCGACCGTCGCGATGCGTTCGAGAATGGTGTTGGCGAGCTCGGTCGCGCTGACCTCGCGAAGGTCGAGTGCCGCGCGTGCTGTGGCGATCGTCCAGGAGCTGGGATCCGAAAGGTTCATGGAAGGGCTTTCTTGCGGTCCGCCGGGGGGCGCCCCGGGCTCACTCGATGATCTTGGGCACGCGCAGATAGGTTCGATCACGGTCCGGAGCGTTGGCGACCATGACCTCGGCGTCTTCGCAGTTGCGCACCAGATCGTCGCGCAGCGGGGTCGGCATGTCGACCACGTGTGCGGTGGGCTCGATCCCGCTGGTATCGAGCGTCTGCAGCTTGCCGATATAGCCCAGGATCGATTCCAGGTCGCTGCGCAGCGACGCTCGCTCGTGGTCCTCGAGTCCGAGCCGGGCGAGCAGCGCGATGTGGTCGACGTCTTTCAGCGATACCGGCATTTGTTATCGTTACCACGCCGGTGCGCGCGGCAGCAATTTCGTGCGTCCCGGGACCGGTCCTCGCGCGTCCAAAGCGGGCCGCCAGAGCGCCCAGATTCGTCGTTCGTCGAAAACACAGGGAGAAGGATTCGCACATGCCAACCTCCTCGCGAGGGTCGGGAACTCTCATCTCGGCTCTGTTGCTCGTCGTGCTGGCGGGTGCGGATGCGTACGTCTTGCACCACCTGAGCCAGGCCGGGCCCGCCGCTCTTCTGGTGTCGAGTGGTGAGACCCTGGCGAGCGCCGGGTTGGGCGCGGCGCTGCGCCTGGCCGCCGAGAACGGGCTGCTGCCGTGGCTGTCGATTCCGATCCTGGGTCCGCTGGTGGTCGCGCTGCTGGCCTTGCTCCTGGGGCGGGGCCGGGCAGCCGCCACGGTGCCCGGCGAGGCCAGTGCGGATCCGGCCTCGCCCGAGCCCGTCGTCGCGCCATCCTCACCCGACGTGGCGCTGCGGTTTCTGGCGACGCTCCAGGAAGAGGCGCGTCTGATCGACTTCATCCGGGAGGACATCGACTCCTACAGCGACGCGGACGTCGGCAGCGCCGCGCGCGGCATCCATGCGGCGCTGCGCAAGGCGATCGACGATCGCCTTATCCTGGTGCCGATCCTTGCTGGAGAGGACGGCGATCGGGTCGACGTACCGGCCGACTTCGAGCCGGCGCTGATTCGCATCACCGGCAAGCTCGCCGGTGGTCCGCCCTACGGCGGGGTGCTGCGCCACGGTGGCTGGCGCGCGCGCGACGTCCGTCTGCCCGCGCCCAGTCCGGGTAGTGATCCGACGATCCTCGTTCCGGCAGAGGTCGAGGTCGGAGCCGGATGACGGTATCGAGCCGCGAAGAGAGCAGCGACGCCAGCTCCGCGAGCAGTCGCTACGTCGTCGGGATCGACCTCGGCACGACGAACTGCGCGCTCGCCTACGTCGACACCTCCGGGCTCGGCGAGGGCGCCAGCACAGCCGAGATCCGTACTCTCGACGTTCCGCAGGTGACCGCACCGGGAACGCTCGAGCCGCGTCCGCTGTTGCCGTCGTTCCTCTATCTGGCGACCGCGGAGGAACTAGCTGGCGAAGGGTTCGCGCTGCCCTGGGGGCCGCCACCGGGCGGCGTCGTCGCCGGCGCGCTGGCGGCGCGGCGCGCCGCCGAGGCACCCGATCGTGTGGTGTCGTCGGCCAAGTCGTGGCTGTGCAACCCGCGCGTCGACCGTACGGCGGCGATCTTGCCGTGGATTCCCGAGACCGGCACGAACGCCGACGACTCCGCGGTGGCGCGGTGCTCGCCGCTTGCCGCCGCGACGGCCTACCTGGTGCACCTGCGCGATGGCTGGAACCACGTCATGGCCGGCGGGGACCGTGCGCTCCGCCTCGAGCAACAGGAGATCTTTCTCACCGTGCCCGCCTCGTTCGACGCGGTGGCGCGCGATCTCACCGTGCGTGCCGCCGCCGATGCGGGCTTCGCACGCGTCCATCTGCTCGAGGAGCCACAGGCCGCGCTCTACGCGTGGGTCGAGGGTGCCGGCGACGGCTGGCGCAAGGATCTCCGGGTCGGGGACGTGCTGCTGGTGTGTGACGTCGGCGGCGGCACCACCGACTTCAGCGTCGTGCTTGCCGACGAAGAGGATGGGCGCCTCGCGCTGCGCCGTGTGGCCGTCGGCGACCATCTGCTGCTCGGTGGCGACAACATGGACCTCGCGCTCGCGTTCGCGGTGCGCGAGCGCCTGGGGCGTGACGGCAAGCGGCTGGACGCGTGGCAATTCCGCGGACTCGTCCTCGCGTGCCGCGAGGCGAAGGAGCGCCTGCTCGCCAGCGAACCGCCCGACAGCGTCCCGCTCGTCATCCTCGGGCGGGGCAAGAAGCTGATCGGCGGCACGATCCGCGCGGAGCTCGGACGCGACGAGGTGAACACACTCTTGCTCGACGGTTTCCTGCCCGTGGTCGACGCGGGCGCGCGCGCCACGACGACGGCCGAGGCCGGTCTCAGCGAGCTCGGCCTACCGTTCGCCGCCGACGCGGCGATCACCCGCCACCTCGCGACGTTCCTGTCATCGCATCGCACGGTCGCAGGCGGCGAGGAGAGCGGGGCCGCGGACGACGACGGGCTCATCCATCCCACCGCACTCCTGTTCAACGGCGGGGTGATGCAGGCGTCCGCTCTGCAGCATCGCATCGCCGACGTGATCGGCGGCTGGGCTCGTGTCGCCGGGGTGCCTGCGCCGCGTGTCCTGCCGGGCAGCGACTTGACGCATGCGGTGGCGCGCGGTGCTGCCTACTACGGCCTGGCGCGGCGCGGCCGCGGTGTGCGGATTCGCGGCGGGACGGCGCGCTCGTACTACGTCGGGGTCGCGAGCGCGATGCCCGCCGTGCCCGGACAGCCGCCACCGGTGAAGGCGTTGTGCGTGGTGCCGTTCGGGATCGAGGAAGGGACCGAGCTCGCCGTTCCCGGCGCGGAGTTCGGGCTGCTCGTCGGTGACCAGGCGCGCTTCCGCTTCTTTGCGTCCTCGAAGCGGGGTGAGGACGCGGTTGGCCTGGTCATCGACGAGTGGGACACCGCGGAGCTCGACGAGCTGGCGCCGCTCACCGCTCGGCTCGACGGCGAGGCGATCGGTCGCGTCCCCGTTCGTCTGTCGGCGCACGTGACCGAGATCGGCACCCTCGAGCTGTGGTTCGTCGCGCGCGAGGGCGGGCAGCGCTGGAAGCTCGAGTTCACGGTTCGCGAAGCGGGTACGGCCTCGTGAGCGCCGCGCCACGCCGGCCCGCGCGCTACGTGATCGGCATCGACCTCGGCACCACCAACTCGGCGGTCGCGAGCGCGCGCGTGGGCGCGGTCGGCGGCGCGGCCATCTGTCCCATTCCGCAGCTCGTCGCCGAAGGCGAGACCCTGCCGCGCTCCTCGCTCGCGTCCGCGGTCTATCTCGCCGGCGCGCACGACGTGCCGGCGGGCGCGCTCGCCATGCCCTGGCGCGACGATCGCCGGTTCGTCGTCGGCGCCCTGGCGCGCAGGCTGGGGGACCGGGTCGCGGGCCGGCTGATCACGTCGGCAAAATCCTGGCTCTGCCACGGCGGGGTGGATCGCACCGCTGCGATTCTGCCGTGGGGTGGGGACCCCGAGGTCGGCAAGCTCTCGCCGGTCGCTGCTTCGGCGCGAGTCCTCGAGCACATCCGCGAGGCCTGGGATGCGGAGCATCCCGATGCGCCGCTGGCAGAGCAGGACGTCGTTCTCACCGTGCCCGCCTCGTTCGACGAGGTTGCGCGCGAGCTCACCGTGCAGGCGGCGGCGACGGCGGGGCTGACGCGGGTGCGTCTGCTCGAGGAGCCACAGGCGGCGATCTACGCGTGGATCGGTGCCCACCCGGGCTGGCGCGAGCGGCTCGCCGCGGAGAGCTCCGTGCTGGTGGTCGACATCGGCGGCGGTACGACCGACTTCTCGTTGATCGCCATGCGTCGCGGCGCCGAGGGACTCGGTCTCGAGCGCATCGCGGTCGGCGAGCACCTGCTGCTCGGCGGCGACAACATCGATCTCGCGCTGGCGCGGCTGATCGCCGAGCGCAGCGCCGAGGCGCGCGGCCTCGATGCCGCTCGCTGGCAGCAGCTCACCTCGCTGTGCCGCGAAGCGAAGGAACGACTCCTGGGTGACGATCCGCCCACGAGCGTCGCCGTCGCGGTGCCTGGCCGTGGGCGCGGTCTCATCAAGGGCACCGTCAGCGCGACGCTCACCCGCGACGACGTGCTGCGCGTGGTGCTCGAGGGGTTCGTTCCGGGAGTCGCGCGCGACGCCCGGCCGCGCACCGGCGAGAGCTCGGGCCTGACCGAGTTCGGCCTGCCCTATGCGAGCGATCCGCAGATCACGCGTCACCTGGCGAGCTTTCTCGCGGCCGCGACCGACCCCACCACGGCACGAGACGACACTCGCAGTGGCGGCGAGATGGCCGCCGCGCTGGCCCCGACGGCCGTCCTGTTCAACGGCGGCGCACTCAAGTCGGCGGCGATGCGCGCGCGCATCCTGGACGCGCTCGAATCGTGGTACGGCGCGCGTCCGGTCGAGCTGTCGGGCGCCGATCTCGAGCTTGCGGTCGCACGCGGCGCGGCCGCATACGGCCTCGCCCTGCGCGGCTTCGGTGCACGCATCGCCGGTGGCGCGGCCCGGGCGTTCTACGTCGGCGTCGCCGCCAGCGCGGAAGCAGCTCCGGACGCGGCGGTCCGTCACGTGCTGTGCGTCGCGCCGCGCGGCATGCAGGAGGGCGCCGAGATCGAGATCGCGATGCCGGAATTCGAGGTGCTGGCAAACGCGCCGGTGCGCTTCCCCATCTACGCTTCGAGCACGCGCACCGGGGATACGGCCGGCGCCCTGATCGATGCCGATCCGGCGGCCCTGGTCGAGCTGCCGCCGATCACCACCGTGCTGCGCTTCGGGCGTTCGCTCGCCGCGCGAACCATCGCGGTGCATCTCCGTGCCATCCTCACCGAGACGGGGACGCTCGAGCTGTGGTGCTCGTCGCGTCAGACGGATCATCGCTGGCGCCTGAACTTCGATCTGCGCGGCCGTGAGCGACCGGCCGACGGCGCGGCGCAGCCTGGTCAGCCGATGCCCGACTCTCCGACGGACGCCGACGATGCCAGCGCGGCCGATCCTCCCGCGGCCGGCGTGGCGCAGGAGATGATTCTGGCCGAGGATCGCATCGACGCCGCGATCGGCTTGCTGGCGGCGTGTTTCGCGGATCGTCCCGGCAGTGACCCGAAGCTCTTGATGCGTGCGCTGGAAGAGACCATCGACGCTGGTCGCGACGCCTGGCCGATTGCGGCCGTGCGGCGGCTCTGGGACGCTCTGTTCGCGCTCGAGACCGCGCGCGAGCGCACGCCGGAGCACGAGGCGCGCTGGCTGAACCTCGCCGGCTTTCTCCTGCGTCCCGGCTATGGCGAGGAGCGCGACCCGTGGCGCATCGAGCACCTCTGGCGCCGCTTCGACGCCGGGCTCCGTTTCGCCAACGCCCCGCAGGCCCGCGCCGAGTGGTGGACGATGTGGAAGCGCGTCACGGGCGGCCTGACGCGGCAGCAGCAGCAAGCGCTGCTCGGATTCGTTCGTCCGGTGCTCCTGCCGCAGCTCGCAAAGAAGGCCAGGGTGAAGTGGAAGGCCGGCCCGCAGGAGCTGCGCGAGATGTGGCAGGTGGCCGCGTCGCTCGAGAAGCTCCCCGCGGGGGTCCGGCAGGAGCTGGCACAGGCGCTGGCGCCACGCGTCTTGCAAGGCAAGGCCGGTGACGCCGAGATCTGGGCGCTCGGCCGTCTCGCGGCGCGGACCCCGCTCACGGGTCCGGTGAGCAGCGTGATCGAGCCGCGCGTGATCGAGCCCTGGCTCGAGGCTTTGCTCGGCGCGCCGTGGGAGCGCCATCCGGCGCTGACGCTCGCCGTCGCGCAGATGGCCCGTGTCACCGGCGACCGGGCGCGCGACGTCGAGCCGGCTCTGCGCGAGCGCCTCGCGACCCGGCTCGCGGCCGAGCCCGAGGGCCGCCGTCTCGCACGCTGGCTGCGCGAGGTGGTGGCAATCGGTGTGCAGGACCGTGCGCTGGTTCTGGCAGAGTCGCTACCGGTCGGCCTGCGTCTGGCCGGAACGTCGGTCTGATCGGCAGCCGGACCGCTACGCCTGCGTCTTGCCGGACCGGCCACGCGGCGACAGGCTCGGTTCGTGAAGCCTATGGATCCCCGTCCCGCGCGGGGTCGAGCAGCGGAAGCCGCTGCGGCGGCGTTCCTCGCCCGGCGCGGCTACGACATCGTCGCGCGTAACGTCTGGCTGTGCGGTGCCGAGATCGATCTCGTCGCCTGGGACGACGGCGTGCTGGTGTTCGTCGAGGTGCGCTCGCGCTCGCATCGCCGGTTCGGCAGCCCGGTCGAGACCGTCCGGGCGCGCAAGATCGCGCGCATCGCGCGCGCGGCACAGGCCTACCTGGTGCTGCACGGTCTGACCCGGGCACCGGCCCGCTTCGACGTCGTCGGCGTGGATTGGACGCCCGGGGAAGCGCAGTGCACCCTGGTGCGCTCGGCGTTCGAGAGTCCGTTCTGAGCGCCGGTGGCGTGGTCGCTGGAAACGTGTTGAAGAAACCGGCCATGCTGGACATCAAGCTGATCCGCGAGCGGCCCGATTTCGTGAAGGCCGAGCTCGCGAAAGTGCTGTGTCCGACCACGATGGTAGATGAGCTCCTCGCGGTGGACCGGATCCGCCGTGAGGCGCTGCATGTCCTCGAGTCGCGACGTGCGGAGCGTACCCGGCGCTCGAAGGAGATCGGTGCGCTGCCGCCCGAGGAGCGCAAGACCGCCGGTGCCGCGCTCGAGTCGCTCTCCGATTCGATCACCGAGGCGGAGACCGCAGCGGCAACCGCCGAGGCCCGCTTCGACGAGCTCATGCTCGAGCTCCCCAATCTGCCGCACGAGAGCGTGCCCGTCGGTCCCGACGAGACCGCGAACGTCCTCGTGCGCAGCGAGGGCGAGCAGGCGCGATTCGACTTCGTGCCGCTGCCGCACTGGGAGATCGGGCCGGCGCTCGGGGCGATCGATTTTGAACGCGGAGTCAAGATCTCCGGTACACGGTTCTATGTCTTGACAGGGATCGGTGCCCGCCTGCAGCGAGCCCTGATCTCGTTCATGCTCGACGTTCACACGCGCGAGCACGGCTACCTCGAGGTCTATCCGCCGGCGATGGTGAAGAAACAGTGTCTGGTCGGCACCGGCAATCTGCCGAAGTTCGCCGACACCGTGTACCACGACGCAGAGGAAGACTTCTGGTTCGTCCCCACCGCCGAGGTCCCGGTGACCAACCTCTACCGCGACGAGATCCTCGACGGCGCCGCGTTGCCGATCCGCCACGTCGCCTACTCGCCGTGCTTCCGCCGCGAGAAGATGTCGGCCGGGCGCGACGTGCGCGGCATCAAGCGCGGGCACCAGTTCGACAAGGTCGAGATGGTGAAGTTCGTCCGGCCCGAGGACTCGGACCGCGAGCTCGCGTCGCTGCTGAACGATGCCGAAACCATCTGCTGCCGCCTCGGGCTCGCGCACCGCGTGCTGCAGATGTGCACCGGCGACTTGAGCTTCACCGCCGCGCTCAAGTTCGACGTCGAAATCTGGGCGCCAGGGTGCGCCGAGTGGCTCGAGGTCAGCTCGTGCTCGAACTTCCGCGACTTCCAGGCCAGGCGCGCGAACATTCGCTACCGGCCGTCGGCGCAGGCGAAGCCGGAGTTCGTCCACACCATCAACGGATCGGGGCTCGCCCTGCCGCGTGTCCTGATCGCCGTGCTCGAGACCTATCAGCAGGCGGACGGCTCGGTGCGCGTACCCGACGCGCTGCGATCCTACCTCGGCGGGGTGGACTTCTTGCGTCCGCTCTGAGCGCCGCGGGACTTCGCGGGCGCCGGCTTGCGCGGGGCGCGTGGCTCGCCGGCCGCTGGGCTCGTCGCGCTCCCCGGCGGCCGCTTCCGCGTTGGCTTCGTTGCTCTGGCGGCGGGCGATCGTCCGAAGTCGCAGAGTGGCTGGATCATACAGACCTCGCACAGTGGCCCGCGTGCCAGGCAGACCCTGCGTCCATGCCACTGCAGCAGGTGGCAGAAGCGAACCTGCTCGGCCGGAGCCACGACGGTCACGAGCTCGGCCTCGATCCGATCGGGGTCGTCCTCCCTGGTGAGCCCGATCCGCTGCGCGAGCCGGGCGACGTGGCGGTCGACGCCGATCGCCGTGATACCGAAGGCGTTGCCGCGCAGCACGTTGGCCGTCTTGCGTCCGACGTACGGGAGCGTCAGCAGCGCTTCGAGGTCGCGCGGCACCTCGCCCGCGAAGCGCGCGACGATCTCGGCGGTGCAGAGCTGCACCGCCTTGGTCTTCTGGCGGAAGAAGTTGACCTCGCGCAGCAGGGTCTCGAGCTCCGCCGGCGGCGCCGCCGCGTAGTCCCGCGCCGTGCGGTAGCGCGCGAACAGCGCTGGGGTGATCGCGTTGACCCGGTCGTCGCGAAACTGTGCGGCGAGGATAAGGGCAATCAAGAGCTCGAGCGGCGTCGAGAAGTCGAGCTCGAAGCGAGCATCTGGATGGCAACGATCGAGCTCGCGGAGGATCTTCCGGGTCCGCGCGCGATCGTCCTTTGCAGCGCCAGGCACGACGCACCTTTGGCCGCGTCGCGCGGCGAGTCAATCGTCGCGGGGCGCCGAGGCGATTGCTAGATCGACGGGATGGCCTCGGTCACGCGAATCACGGTGAACGGTGTCTCGCTCGCGGTGACCGACCACGGCTCGGCGCGCGGCGGCGACGTACGCGGGCTGCTCCTCGCCCACGCGACCGGTTTCTGTGGAGCCGTGTGGCGGCCGCTGGTGCCCGGGCTGCGCGAGCGCTTCCGCGTGATCACGCTCGATCAGCGCGGCCACGGCGACAGCGACAAGCCCGACGGCCGCTACGCGTGGGCCGACTTCTCCACGGATCTTGCCGGGGTCATCGACGGGCTCGGGCTGCGCGACGTCTACGCGGTCGGGCACTCGAAGGGCGGTGCCGCCGTCGCCGGTGTCGCCGCCGATCGTCCCGGACGAATCGCGCGCGCCGTGCTGCTCGACCCGGTTCTGATCGGTTCGCTGCAGGATGGTGCCGTACCGCCGAACAACATCCTCGCCGAGGGCGCGCGCCGGCGCCGCGCCGTCTGGGATAGCCGCCAGCAGATGCTCGACTCGTTCGCGGCGCGCGCCCCGTTCGACGTGTGGCGGCGTGACTTCCTGGAAGCCTACGTCGACGGGGGGACCTTCGAGCGCGGCGACGGACGGGTCGAGCTCAAGTGTCCGGGCGAGATCGAGGCGCGCGTGTACGAGGGAGCGGCGCTCTCCTCGAGCATCGCCTACTTGCCGCGGATCGCCATCCCGACCCTGATCGTCTCGGGGGGCAGGAGCTTGACGTTGCCGCCCGCGCGGGCGCGTGAAGCGGCTGCGATGCTGCGCGACGGGAGGCTCGAGATCCTACCGGAGGTGGGCCACTTCGTTCCGATGGAAGCGCCCGAGCCGGTGGAGCGCCTGCTAAGCGCGTTCCTGGAGTGAGCCGCGATGGCTGGTCGCGCGTACGCTCGTCTTGCGCCCCGGTGCGTCGACGCTCTCGTCGCCGAGGGTGAAGGGGTCGCTAGAAGCGCGTACGAGGTAGCGCCACTGGCCCCGCACGCGGATTCCCGCGGCTAGGAAGCGGCGCTGTGAGCGGGAGCGGGTCAGTCGGTCGGTCGCATGACGAATCATGCCGGAGCGCTGGAGCATGCGGCATGCCATCGCGAGTGCGGCGCAGCCCGTTCGTTTTTTCAGGGTATTTTGGTGCTGGCGGACGCGGTGGGGCTCGGGCGAGGGTTGCGCGCGTCATGATTCTGGCACTTCCGGTCATGATCGACTGCAATTTTGGAGGAGACCGTGAGAATCGTCGTGTGCGTGAAGCAGGTTCCGGAGGTCGCGGAGCTGAGCCTGGACCCGGTGACACGACGCCTGCGGCGCGACGGCGTACCGCTGCAGATCAACCCGTTCGACCGTCGCGCGGTGCTCGAGGCGACGCGGCTGCGTGGCGAGCTCGGTGGCTCGGTGACGGTGGTCTCGATGGGCCCACCACAGGCCGCCGACGCGTTGCGCGAGTGTCTCGCGCTCGGCGCCGACCGTGCGATCCACCTGAGCGATGCGCGCTTCGCCGGCTCCGATACGCTGGCTACCGCGCGGGCTCTCGCCCGGACGATCGACCGCGTCGGCTACGATCTGGTGCTCGGTGGCCGCTTCAGCATCGATTCCGAGACCGGGCAGGTCGGGCCCGAGGTCGCGGCCCTGCTCGACAGCGCGCTGCTGAGCGGCGTACGGCGGCTTGCCATCGCACCGGACGCAGCGGGCGGCTGGACGGTGCGTGCGGAGTGCGAGCGCGACGATGGCTTCGTCGAGGTCGAGTGTAGCCTGCCGGCGCTCGTCACCTGTACCGATCGCTGGAAGACGCGTGTCCCGCTGGTCATGCCCGACGACGAAGCGGCGCAGCAGCGGCCGCTCGAGACGTGGACGCTGGAGACGCTCGGCGGTGATGCCGACGCCTACGGCCAAGCCGGATCGCCGACATGGGTCGAGGATGTGCAGCCGGTCGAGCTCGACCGGCGACGCGACATCTTGGTCGTGCAAGACGCGTACGACGCCTCGCTCGACGCCGTCCTCGCGGAGATCGCCGACGTTCGCGCGCGCGGAGCGCGTGCGGCGAGAGCGCGCTCGCTGGCGCACGTGCGCAGCGATCAGGTGGAGGGCGCCGTCTGGGTCCTGGCCGAGCAAGCCGCAGATGGCCGCCTCCGGCCAGTGACCGGCGAACTGTTCGGGGCTGCCGACCAGCTCGCCAGCCAGCTCGGTGTCGGGATCGCCGTCTTCGTCCTACAGCCGGAGCTGGCTGATCGCGTCCAGGGGGCTCGCGCATCAACAGACGTGGCGGCCGAGCTCGGACGGCTTGGCGCGGATGTTCTCCTCAGTGTGACGTCTGCAGACGGCTCCACCGAGGAAGCCCAGGTGGACGCTCTCGTCGCGGCCATAGGCTCGCATCGGCCGCGCATCGTGCTCGCTCCGGCGACCGGCCTCGGGCGTGATCTGGTACCGCGGGTCGCGGCGCGCCTGGGCCTCGGCCTGACCGGCGACGCGATCGGTGTCGAGCTCGATGCCGAGGGCCGGCTGCGGCAGCTCAAGCCCGCTTTCGGCGGACAGTTCGTCGCGCCGATCCTGTCGCGCACCCGGCCGGAGATCGTGACCTTGCGTCCCGGCGTGCTCGACGCGGTGCGGCCCTCACCCGAGCGCTCGCCGGCGCGCGTGCAGTCGTTGCCGGCCCGCGAGCCGCTCCCGGCGCGGCTCCGAACGCTCGCCTGGACGCCGGAGATCGGCGACGGCGTCGCGCTCGACGCCTCGCCAATCGTCGTCTGTGCCGGCTACGGGTTGGGATCGCAAGACGCGCTACCGGCGGTGGCGGAGCTGGCGAAGGCCCTGGGCGGCGCGCTCGGTGCGACCCGGCGCGTGTGCGACGTGGGCTGGGTGCCGCGGCAGCTGCAGATCGGGATCTCGGGACGCAGCGTCGCGCCGGATCTGTACCTTGCCCTGGGCGTGCGCGGGTCCTTCAATCACATGGTCGGCATGCAGCGCGCGGGCCGGGTGATCGCGGTGAATCGCGACCGCGCCGCCGAGATCTTCGCCGGCGCGGATCTGGGCATCGTTGCCGATGCGCCCGCGTTCGTCGCGGCACTTCTCGCGCGGCTGCGAGCCACGACGTGAGCGCGGACGCTGCTACTCGAGAATGGTCTTCTTGACGATGCCGAGGGCGGGATCGAGCTCGTAGACGATCGGCACGCCGGTTGCGATGTTCAGCTCGAGGACCTGCTCGCGGGTGAGCTTCTCGAGGTCCATGACGATCGAGCGCAGGCTGTTGCCGTGCGCCGCGACCAGGACGTTGCGGCCGGCTTGCAGGAGCGGCGCGATCCGCGTCGCGAAGTAGGGCAGGGTGCGCGCCGCGGTGTCCTGCAAGCTCTCGCCGCCCGGTGGCGCGATGTCGTAGCTGCGACGCCAGATGTGCACCTGGTCGTCGCCGAACTTCTTCGCCGTCTCCGCCTTGTTCAGGCCCTGGAGGTCGCCGTAATTGCGCTCGTTCAACGCGCGATCGCGCTCGACCGGCAGATCCTGCGCGCCGAGCTCCGTGAGGACGATGTCGAGCGTCTCCTGCGCGCGCACCAGCTCGGAGGTGAAGCAGTGGACGAAGTGGATGCCGGTGTCACGTAGTCGGCGTCCGGCGCTCCGGGCCTCTTCGCGGCCCAGCTCGGTCAGCGGCACGTCCTCCCACCCGGTGAAACGGTTTTCGAGGTTCCACTGCGATTGGCCGTGGCGGACCAGTACCAGGATCGACACGTGATCTCCTCCGTCGGCCATCGCGGCGCGACGAGCAACGAGTATGGGAAGGGCTGCGGTCCTTCAAGGCGTGTCCGCGCTGTGGTAGCGTCGCGCTGTCCAGGCAATATCAACGGAGGCCTCGAGTCATGAAGATCGTCGTGGATTTCGACAAGTGCAACAGCAACGCGGTTTGTCAGGTCGCAGCACCCGAGGTCTTCGAGGTTCGCGAGGACAACTTCCTCTACATTCTGCAGGAGGAGCCGCCCGAGAGCTTGCGCGCCAAGGTGGAGGCCGCGGTGCGCGGCTGTCCCACGCGTGCGATCTCGATCGAGGAGTAGGTCAGCCGGTGATCGGGCGCTCGGGCTCGCCGATGCAGTACGCGCAGCGGCAGAGGCTGCGCAGCTCCGAAACGAGGTAGAAGGTTTCGTGCCCGTCCGACCAGCGGATGAACACGCTGGCGTCGCCGATCGTCTCGATGCTCGTGAGCGCTACGTCACGGCCACCAGGCAGCTCGTCGCGCTCGCGCATGGCGCTGCACGCGTCGCAAGGGCAATGCGCGCGCAGGTGAACGTGCGGCATGATGGAGTCGTGGCCGTCCATCCAGCCGACGCCGAGCGCATAGCGGCCGACTGGTCTCGTCTGGCTGATCCTGGAAACCTCGGACATCGCCTCGATGGTAGGGGAGGGCGGAGCTGCCGACAAGCGCGCCGCCGCCGCTACGTGCGGGGTTTGCACCGGGCGCTCGGCGCCGTCCTGCTGCTTGCGTTGCCCGCTCGAGCGGTGGCGGAGACGATCCAGGCTGCGGATGCAGCCGAGCACGTCGGCGAGGAGGTCACCGTCGAAGGCGAGGTGCCGACGGTGGTCTGCTCACCGCTCGCCTGCCTGCTGTCGTTCACGACCGACTACAGCGGGCTCGTGGCCTCCATTGCCGGGGATGTGCTGCAGGCCTTTCCCCCGGCCAAGGAGACCTACACGGCGCGGCGTGTTCGGGTACGCGGCACCATCGTCGACAAGAACGGGCGGCCGAGGATCGAGGTCCGGGAGCCGGGGAATCTGCAGGTGGTTGGAGGTGGCGGCGGAAGCGTCGCCTCGGCGCCCCCCGCCGTGCGCATTCCCCAGCCATCGTTCGACGATGCGGCAGTCGCGCTGCCACCGTCGGACGAGTCCGCGACTCCACCCGGATCTGCTCCAGGCGGATCGCCGCGCTCGCAGGTGATCGACCCGGGTCGGGTCACCTCGCGCGTCGGCGGACCGCGCGAACCAACTCGCCCGCCGAGCGGCGACAGCATGGTCGCCGCGCTGTCCGGCGGTCCAGGCGATGCCGCGGCCGTGGAGGGCCGCGTGCTCCAGCAGCAGATCAACAAGCTCGAAGAGGCGAACGCGGCCCTGGCCGAGACCGTCGCCGCGCTGGAGGAGCGTCTCACGGTCGTCGAGCAATCGGGCGGCGCACGCAGCGGCGGCGTCGACGAGTCCGCGCTGCCGGAGATTCACGACTACGTGGTGCCAGGCCAGAGCGCCAACCGCCTGCAACACGTCAAGAAGGGTTGGAGCTCGGAGCGCGTGCTGCGCACCCTCGGCGCACCGTTGAACACCGTGACCGAGCCGAACGGCTACATGACCTGGTATTACGCCAACGGCCGCGCCGTCACGCTCGACCCCCGCGGACGGGTGAGCTCGAGCATCGGCTTCTGATCACGCCCAGGCGCCGCCGGGCTAGGCAGCGTTGCCGGGCGGCAGCTTCTCGGAATCCGAGGTGCCGGCTGGCTTTTCAGGGGCGTCGTCGTCGTCGTCGCGGTGATCGATCGAATCACGGAACGCGCGCAGCGACTTGCCGAGGAAGCTCCCGACCTCGGGCAGCCGGCTGGGACCGAAGACCAGCAGTGCGATCACGAGGATGACGATCAGCTCGGGAAATCCAAGGCCCCACATCGTGGACTGATAACACCCAGGACGCTGCGGCGTGTCAAGCCGGTGCTCTCGCGGCGAGGACTTCCGCCTGCGCACGTGGCCCGCGCCGGGCGGACATGGTAGCTGCGAGGCGCGATGGCCGAGGAGAGCGGGGCGGATCCTGCCGCCGCGGGTGGCGCTGCCGCGACGCCGTCCCCACGCGTGAACCTGGCACGCTCTGCCTCCGTGGTTGGCGTCGCGATTCTCGTCAGCCGCCTGCTCGGCCTGATCCGCGAGCAGGCATTTGCTGCCTCCTTCGGTGCGAGCCGGGAGCTCGACGCCTTCGTCACGGCGTTCCGCATTCCGAACCTCTTTCGCGACCTGTTCGCGGAGGGGGCGCTGTCAGCGGCCTTCGTGACCTGCTTCACCCAGACGCTCGCGCGCGAGGGCGAGGCCCGTGCATGGCGGCTTGCCAACCTGGTCATCCATGCGCTGCTCGTCGTCGTCGGGACGATCGTCCTGGTGGGGATCGTCGCCGCACCGTGGATCGTCGGTGTGATCGCTCCGGGATTCGCGGACATTCCGGGCAAGACGGAGCTCACGATCCACCTGACGCGCGTGATGTTCCCGTTCCTGCTCCTGGTCGCGCTTGCCGCGGTGGCGATGGGGATGTTGAACGCGCGCGGCCGCTTCGGCGTGCCGGCGTCCGCGTCGAGCTTCTTCAACCTGGGCTCGATCGTGGTCGGGATCGTCGCCGCGTGGTGGCTCGCGCCCGAGTACATGACCGGAATCTGGAACGGGCATGGCGCCGCGCCGGGTGCTGCTCCGGATGCCGCTGCACGCGCGATCGTCGGTATGGCGATCGGGACGGTCGTCGGCGGGGCGCTGCAGCTGTTGGTACAGGTGCCGTCGCTCTACCGTTTGAACTATCGCTACCGACCGATGCTGTCGTTCCGCGACCCCGGCGTGCGGCAGGTGCTGGCTCTCATGGGGCCGGCGACGATCGGGGCGGCCGCCGTCCAGGTCAATGTCTTGGTCAATAGCAATTTTGCGTCGCAGCTCGGCGACGGAGCGGTGTCCTGGCTCAACGTCGCGTTTCGCTTCATGCAGCTCCCGATCGGGCTATTCGGTGTCGCGGTCGGGGTCGTCGCCTTGCCCGCCGTGTCGCGCAGCGCCGAGCGCGCCGACATGGTCGAGTTCAACGCGACGATCTCGCGCGGCCTGCGGCTGGTCTTCGGCCTCTGCCTGCCCGCGGCAGTGGCGCTGGCCACGCTCGCTCCCGAGTTCGTCGGCTTGGTCTACGAGCACGGGCGATTCACCGCGCACGACACCCAGATGGCAGCGCAAGCGCTGGTCGCCTACGCGATCGGACTGGCCGGCTACGCCAACATCAAGGTCATTGTGCCGGCCTTCTATGCGCTCGGCGATGCACGCACGCCGGCGTTGATCTCGTGCCTGTCGATCGTGGTGAACGCGGCCGGTAACTGGCTGATCATCCATCGGTTCGGCGGTGGCCCGGCAGGACTCGCCGCCATTACCTCGGTGGTCGCCCTGCTCAACTTCGCGATCCTGTTCGCGCTGCTGCGCCGCCGCATCGGCTCGTTCGTCGGGCTCGGCGGCGCGGTGCTGCGGCTCGCCGGCGCAGCGCTGGCTGTCGGCGCCGCCTGTCTCGGGGTTCGCGAAGGGGTGGCGCTGTTCGTTTCCATCGACCACGTCCTCGGACGCGCGATCGTGGCCGGGGTAGCCCTGCCCGTCGGCGGGCTGGTCTTCGCGTTGGCCGCGTCTGCGCTCGGGATCACCGAGATCGGCGATCTATTCCGCGGTCTGCGGCGGCGGCTCGGGCTGGGTCCCCGCTGACGCGCGGGACGGCGAATGCTATGGCCCTAGCCGTCATGGGAACCGGGGGGTCGTCCGCGCAGCCGGCGTTCGCCGTACCGGCGATGATCGCGGGGTTTCCGACCCAGGTCGAGGCGTACGAAATCGACGGCGCGACCATCGGACTGGTCACGGTGCGGAATCTCGAGCAGCATGTGGATCGCGAGCGCTTGCTCCACGACGAGACGTCGGTGCCGCCCTACTGGGCGATGGTCTGGGGTGGGGCACGGGCGCTCGCGGCGCACATCGCGACGCGGTTGCCGTGCGACGGACTGAGCGTGCTGGACGTCGGCTGCGGATTGGGACTGGTCGCCTTGGCCGCGGCCCGCCGCGGAGGTAGGGTGACCGCGATCGACCGTGAGCTGGCCGCGATCGAGTTCCTGCAGGCGAGCGCGGCAGTGAACCGTCTACGGGTCGAAGCTCTGGTGGGGGACGTTGCTACCGTCGCGCCGACGCGTCGCTTCGATTTGGTGCTTGCCGCGGATCTGCTGTACGAGCGCGCGGAATTCGAACGCCTGGCGAGCGTGCTGGGAGCCCTCGTGGCGCCGGGGGGAGCGCTCTGGGTCGCGGATCCCCAGCGCGTCGACACGGCCGACTTCTATCGCGCGCTGGACCGGGGCGGATTTGCCATCCGCGAGATCTGCGTCGGCGACATCCGGGAGGAAAGCTCGCTGCTGCGCGTCCGCCTGATCGCCCTCACCCGCGTGGCTGGCTGACGGGTCTCGCGGCGCCCCGGCTCTACTCGGCCGGTGTGGCGGTGTCGGCGTGACGGTACTCGACCTGATGGTCGAGGAGGACCTGCCCGTCCTCCGTCATCCAGCCGAAGCGCGTCGTTCGCTTGCCCTCGAAGAGGTGGTTCACGAGCTTGATGCGGCTCACGGCCTTCCCGGACTCGAGCGCGACGTGCCAGGCCTTGAGGGTGACCTTACCACGAGTCGACGCACGCGCTGTTTTGCTGAGTTTTTTCTCGGCCATTGTGTTCTCCGCCTCGTCCGGCTGGGGTTGCCGGGAACCTCGTAGCCAGCGGCTCGCGGCCGTGCAACCGCGGTGGCCCGGCGTGGGGGAGGGGTGGGCGCGCCGCTCAGCGAGACGACGCGCCCACCCGGCTGTCGCCGGAGGAGGTGCGGGGCATGGCGGGGGGGACGGGACCCGCCAGATCGGCGACAGGACGCTTGCATCAAGAGACGCTGGCAGACGTCCAACGGTTACGTCGAGAATCGGGGAAGGAGGCTGTACTACCGAAGAGCAATGGTGATGCCACGATGTCCCACGAGAGGGCCGAGAGCTTGCGCCGCGTTGCTGCAACCACCGGGTAAATCGTGCACTCCTGCCGTGGCTGGAGTCGTGGTGGGGGGCCGCGCGGACAAGCTACCGACCGTGTCCCGCGTCGAATCCAGAAGAATAGCTTTCATTGGACAAAAAAAACTGGCACATTTGGTTATTGGGCTACTGACACGCTGAGTCATTGGTGCTACCCTCTAGCGACTTTGGTGGGGAGGCGGTGATGGCGACGGCGAGGACCTCGTCGAGTCTCGTTAGAGGCAAGCCGACCTCTTGCACGTGCAACGAGGGTGGTGATTGTCGTCTCCCGCTGACCTCGTCGAGGACGACGGACCATTTGACCCGGTGGAGCCGCGTATGCGGCACGCGCCGAGGTAAACCGATTCGAGGATAAGGAACGAGATGCGAACCGCAGCGATCTATCCGGCAGAGACCGAGCCAGCTGAGTGGAGCGATCCCACGCAGGACGAGCAAGCTCAGGCGGCGACTCCCTCTGCCCAGGAACTTGGTGATGTAGAGGCAGAGGCCAAGGCGATCGAGCCCCTCGTCGGGGATCTCGATGTCCTGGGCCGATTCTACGCCGATCTGGCACGGACGCCGCTCCTCGATCGTGAGGCCGAGCGGACGCTCACGACCGAGATCAGCCGGGCACGGGAATCCGTCGTGCGCTGGCTCCGGCGCAACCCGCGGATCGTCAACGTCACGCTGACCGAGCGTGGCCGCGGCGTCATCCGTCCCACGGAAGAGTTTCGCGAGCGCGAGATCCTGCTCGTGGTCGACCGTGCACGCCGCCTGGCGCGGAGCCCGGCCAAGCTGCGCAAGATGCGGCTGACGCGCGAGCGCGTCAGCAAGTTCGCGCGTGAGCTCGACGCGCGGCTCGAGGCCTACCGCGGCGCACGCGACGCGATGCTGAAGGCGAACCTCCGCCTGGTTGCAGCGATTGCACGCAAGCACGCACGGCGTGGTCTGCCGCTGCCCGACCTCATCCAGGAGGGCACCCTCGGCCTGCTGCGCGCGGTCGAGAAGTTCGATCCGGCGAAGGACATCAAGTTCTCGACTTACGCCGTGTGGTGGATCTGGCAGTACATTGCGCGTTCGATCGACAACGATCGCTCCGTGGTGCGTACGCCGGTGCACTGGCACGAGCTGCGCCGCAAGGTCGGCCGTCTCTCGCAGGCACTCGAGAGCAAGCTGCACCGCGCGCCGTCGAAGGACGAGATCATCCAGGCGGGCGGCATCGACCAGAACCAGCTCGAGATGATGGCCGAGCCGGCACACGTGCTGTCGCTCGACATGGAGCTCGGGCACGACGACGACCGCACCCTCGCCGAGGTCATTCCCGACGAGCAGGGTGACCGGCCCGAGGCGCGCAGCATGGCTGGCGATCTGTCGCGGCACCTCGAGCACGTGCTGACCGAGCTTCCGGACCGTGAGCAGGCGATCATCCGGCTCCGCTTCGGACTCGACGACGATCAGGTCGAGACCCTCGAGGAGATCGGCGTGCGCTACGGCGTGAGCCGCGAGCGCATCCGGCAGCTCGAGGCGAAGGCCCTGACGCGGCTGCGCGATCTTTGCGGCACCGCTGGCCTCGAGTCGTTCCTCGAAGCCTGATCTGTCGAGCTTTGCAGTGCGCGAGAGCCCCGGGGACGAGATCCCCGGGGCTTTCGTCGTTCTGGCAGACGCTCCTAGCGAAACACCCGATAGTCGAGGGCTGGAAAGACGGTGTCGCGAGCCTCGACCTCGGCAAGCCAGGCCGGATCGACGCGCGCCGCGTCCAGCTCGCGTGCGAGCCGCAGGAAGCGCGCCAGATGGGACCGTGTCCGCTGCACCGCGTAGTTCACGACGGTGCCGCGCGACATGATGAACGCCCAGTCGCTCGATTGGGCGAGGAGAAGCTCGTGTGCAGCCTGGTTCAAGGCACGGAGCGTCGTCCCGGTGGCATCGTCGAAGCGCCGTGCGAGTGCTGCCATGCGCCGGCCAGCTTGATGCAGTGGACGGTACAGCCAGTCGTTCTCGCCAGCGAGCCAGACCGCGTTGTAGCTACCTTCGCCCCAGCTCGAATAGCCCGGTGACGCTTCCTGGGCGACCGGGTGCCGCGCGAGGTAGTCGAGTGGCGTGGCCAGGGCGAACGTCTGCTGATCGTATGGCGGAGATAGCGCGCCTGGAGCAGCGGATCGGCGAGCATGTTGAGCAACGTCGGCGACAGCGAGATCGCGATCCGGTGAGGTACCTGGTCGCGAGCGAGGCCGAACAACACCTCGAGCAGCGGCAGATAGCACTCGGTGATCGCCTCGAAGAGCCAGCGCTCCTCGAGGAACTCCTCGTACTCGGGATGGCGCACGAATGGCAGGTGCGCGTGCAGGACCAACGCGAGGTACCCTCGCGCTGCTCCTGCACCAGGCTCGGCTGAGGCCAGGTCCATTCGCCGGGTCAGCGGCGCCGCGCGACGGAATCGTCGCGCTCTGACTGGAGGCCGTGGTGCCCCCATGCGGCACTGCCGGAGGTGGCTCGCTCACCGGCGAGCGCCCGTGTGCGAAGAATCTCGGACGTCTCCCGCGGGGGTGCGGTGGATGCCGCCGCCGATTCGTCCCGGCCCGGAGCGAGCCGGTGCCATCGCGGCGGCTCGCTTGCCGCGGATGTGTGCTGCGGCAGCAAGCGCGGAGCAGAGGACGCGAGCGGGACGAAGGTGCTTTCTTCGCCGTACATCCCGAGGACGATCCGTACGCTGTACCGCGGCTTGACGAGATCCACGTAGCAGGTCTCGGCAAGCGGCTGGAGCGTCACAAACCAGGATTCCGTGCGTGGATCGCGCGGCAGGCCTCGGTCCTCCGGCGCGCGCGCAAGACCGCGCCCCCCGCGATCGCGCGCAACGCGGGGTCAGCGGACTTGTCGCTGCGCGGGCCTCGCGGCGCTGCTCCCGGCCGCACAACCGAGGCAACGACACCGCCGCCGACGCGCAGGAGCGCGCAAATCCCATCGCAGACGCTGCGAGCGATCAAGCCAATGAGCGCTACGGAGTCCCCGTTCTCCTTTTCGGCTGCCACGAGCTCGAGGAGAGTTAGCCGAGGTGCGACGCCCGTGCGAGGCCCCTTGCCGCAGCACGCTCGCCTTCAGCCGTCGACGGGGAACAGAACGACGCGACGATGCGGCTCATGACCCCGGCTCTCCGAATGGACGCCCAGTCGTTCGGCGACCGCATGCTGGTGGCGGCGCGTGGCCGGCGGGCGTGCGAGCAGCTCCACCGCCTCGCCGTGTTCGAGCACCGCGCGCGCAGCCGACTCGGCCTCGGCGGCCGCTTCGTCGCCGGTCTCGTTCCGGGTCTCATCGCGGCCCTCGCGCCGCAGCCCAGCCAGGAACGCCTCGATGTGCGCGACGCTGCCGCTGCGCAGCATGTGCACCGGGAGGTCACGGGTGAGCGCATCGCGCAGCTTGCTCGGTTGACGTTTCGAGTAGCTCCGCAGCGTGAGGATCAGATCCGCGTCGCGAACCGAGCGCGCAACGCGCACGGGGGCGCCCGTCGACTGGATGGCGCGCTCGAGACGCTCCTCGCTGACCGCGTATGGGTAGACGCGAACGAGGCGCCGCAGCGGCCGGGGAGCGGCCAGGGCTTCGTGCTCCCCTGCCCGCACCTCGACCGCTCCGTCATCGGCGCGGATGCGCAGCTCGGGAGTCCATGGATGGCCGCGCAGCGTGGCATCGACGACCTTGGCCACGTCGTGGTGCACGGCAAGGCGATCGCGGGTCTGGATTTCGATCAGCACGTCGAAGGTCGGTGCTTGCTTGCGTTCGAGGACGGTCTTCTGTGTGCGCCGGCGCCGCGCTTCATCGTCACCGAGGGTGACTGCCTGGATGCCGCCGATGAGATCACCCAGAATCGGGTTGGTGAGCAGGTTCTCGAGTGCGTGGCCGTGCGCCGTGGCGACGAGCTGGACGCCGCGCTCCGCGATGGTCCGCGCCGCGGCCGACTCGGCCTCCGTGCCGATCTCGTCGATCACGATCACCTCGGGCATGTGGTTCTCGACCGCCTCGATCATGACCGTATGCTGGCGGTCGGGAGAGGCGACCTGCATGCGGCGCGCGCGGCCGATCCCCGGGTGCGGGATGTCCCCGTCGCCGCCGATCTCGTTGGACGTGTCGACCACGATCACGCGCTTGCCGGCCTCGTCCGCGAGGACACGCGCAGCCTCGCGTAGCAGCGTCGTCTTGCCGACGCCGGGCGGTCCGAGCAGGAGGGTGCTGCGGCCCGACTCGATCACGTCACGCACGATCTCGACCGTGCCGAAGACGGCGCGGCCGACCCGGCAGGTGAGTCCGATCACGTCGCCGGCGCGATTCCGCATCGCCGAGATCCGGTGCAGGGTACGCTCGATCCCGGCCCTGTTGTCGCTGGTGAACGCGCCGAGGCAGGCGGTGACGTGCGCCAGGTCGTCACGGCTCACCGGCTCGTTGCCGAGCCATACCGTGCGCCCTGGGAACCGCGCCTCGGGCTGCCGCCCGAGATCGAGAACGACCTCGAGCACGGTCTCGAGATCGGGGTGCTGGCCGATCGCTCGCCGCACCCCGGCCGGTAGGACCGCGAGCAGCAGTGCGATGTCGTCGCAGTTCTGAACCCGAGGCCGGCTCACGATTTCGGCCGTGACCTCCACGGCTGCGCTCGGCCCGCGCCGGTCAATGCTGAGCCTCGAAAGACGTCTTCAGCGCGCTCAAGTGCTGCAGCTCCGTGCCGAGATCTTGCAGGCGGCGCTCGAGGTGCACGGTCTCCTGGAACGCCCATTCGAGCTCGGCGAGGTCGAGGCCGCCGAGCGCTTCGCGGAGCTGATGGTAGAGTGTGAGCAGCTCGCCAGCGCCGTCGAAGCCGTGTTCTGCCAGGCGCCGATCCACCTCCTCCGTGAAGCGGACGATTGCTTCCGTTTGCTGGATCGTCTGGTCGACCTGCATCCCGAGCGCCCTCGTGGAAGGAGACATGAGCATTTCGCCGAGAAATCCTACTCCGACCCGATGCAAGGTGGAAGCATTGCGCGCATTGCTCTAACGTACACGCGTCCGAGCACCGAATCGTTCAAGGGGGGCGCCGGGTGAAGATCAAAAAGATTCTCGTCGCGATCGACTTCTCCAAGCTGTCGTATGAAGCGCTCGACTATGGGATCGCCCTGGCGCAAGACATGGGTGCCCGGCTGTCGGTTCTCTACGTGGTCGAGCCGATGGAGTTCACGGGAATCGACGTCCTCGGCGGAACCCCGATCGCCACGCAGTCCATCGTCGACGAGCACTTGAAGCAGGCCCGCCGGGAGCTCGAGCGGCTGCAGGGCCGCAAGCTCGCGTCGGTGAGCGGCGCGACCACGGCCGTCCGCATGGGCAGGCCGGCCGAGGAGATCGTCGCCGCCGGCGGCAAGGGAAAGTCGAACCTGATCGTGCTCGGCACGCATGGCCGCTCGGGTCTGTCGCATCTGCTGATGGGCAGCGTGTCCGAGCGCGTCGTCCGCCATGCTCTGTGTCCGGTGCTGGTGGTGCCCACGCGGCGCTCATGATTGAGGGTGCCGAATCGTCTGGTAAGCGTCAGCTGGTGTTGGGCGACGATTCGGTGAGGGCCGAGCTTCACGGCTGCGTTGGCAGGTCGGTGCGCTGGCCCCGACCACGCGCGAAGGAGTGCGCGTGAGCTCGCGCGACGACCAGCGCGGTGGCTTCGGCGGCAAGCACTGGGAGCCCGGTATCCGCCCGATCTCGCGCCACGACCCCGAGCCGGACTCGGTGGGCGGTGCGTTGCCGAAGGCGCCGTTCGGCGGCTCGCTGTGGCAACGGAATCTCGATCCAGGGATCGACCAGCACGACCCGGAAGCCGACGACGAGTCAAGCGAAACACCGCGGCGTCGGCGCAACACACCGGAGCCCTCGCCGTACCCGCGCAAGACCGTCGCGGCCCTGGGGGGTAAGGCGAGAATCGTCCGCGATGCGGCAGGTGTCCCGCACATCACCGCCAAGACCGAGCGCGACGCCTACGCAGCGCTCGGGTTCTGCATGGCCGAGGATCGCCTCTGGCAGCTGGATGTCTTGCGCCGCCTCGCGAGCGGCCGGCTTGCGGAGATCCTCGGGGTGCCGTTCGCGCGCCACGACGCACTCATGCGGACGGCGGGCATTCCTCGTCGTGCCGCGGCGGCCGCGACCCGTCTCGAGGGAGTCGCGCGCGACGTTCTGGCCGCGTTCGTCGGCGGGATCAATGCGGTGCGTGCCGACACCAAGCCGGAGGAGTGTGCCGTTCTCGAGTACGAGATCGAGCCCTGGACGGTCGCCGACTCGCTCGCCATCGAGCTCTATGCGACGTGGGCGCTCGCGCTCGAAACCTGGCCGAACAAGCTCCTCATGGCGCGCGCGCTCGGCAGCGCCGGCCTCGAGCGCGCGCGCTGGATCGCGCCACCGGGCCTCGACCTGACGCTGGTGCCAGAGCAGACCCTTGCCATCTGGCGCCGGCTCGACCTGCGCGTGCTCGACCTGCTCCTCACGTTGCCTGGCGCTGCGGGTGGCGGCAGCAACGGCTGGGCGATCGGGGGCGATCGTACGCAGACGGGTGCTGCGCTCGTCGCAGGCGATCCTCATCTCGGCACCACGTTGCCCAGCGTCATGTACCTGGCACACCTGGAAGCACCGGGATTCTCCGTGGCGGGAGCGGCGCACGTCGGCGGGCCGATCATCCAGATCGGTCGCAACCGGCACTGTGCCTGGGGAGTGACGAACTTCTCCCTGGACGACGTCGACTGCGTCATCGAGGAGACCGACGGCGTCGGCAACTTCAGGACGGAAAAGGGTTGGTCCCCGCTCAACCGGCGGAGCGAGCTGGTTCGCGTGCGCGGCGGCGAGAGCGTCAAATTCGAGGTGGCGGAGACGCGCAACGGGCCGCTCTTGTCGTACCTCGTCGCTCAGCTCGATGGCGTCCACGCGGGCCTGGGCGATCTCGCGCTCGCCGTTCGCTGGGGTGTGAACTCGCTCGGCTCGGCATTGCCGGGTTGGCTGGCCGTGGCGCGCGCGCCGGGTATTGCCGAGATCGGCACCGCGACCGCGGCGCTCGACAAGGGATCGCTGGCGCTCAACCTGTATGCGGGTGACGACTCGGGCGCGGTCGCGCGGTGGGGCATCGGGGCGCTGCCGGTGCGGGATGCGATCGCCCGCCTCCCGGTCTTTGGATGGACGAGCGAGGGGCGATGGACCGCCGTGTCGGGGCTGTCGACGTTGAGCGCTGTGCGCAACACCGACGTCGTGGTGTCCGCCAATGAAGCCCACCTCGAGCAGCGCGCGGCGCAGTATCCGGCGCACGCCTATGCCGACCACGCGTATCGCGCGCGGCGCATTCGCGAACGCATCGAGGCGATGCCTCGCCCCGGTGTCGAAGAGTGCGCCGAGCTGCAACGAGACGTGTTCGACCTCGCCGCGCAAGAGCTCTTGCCAGACGTGCAGCGGGCACTCGGCCGTCCGGAGGCTTGCGAGCACGCGACACTATCGCTGGTGTTGCCGTTGCTGCAGCGCTGGGACGGTACCGCGAGCGCCGACTCGCCGGCAGCTGCGGTGTTCTACGTCGCCGTCGTCGGCAACGTGCTGCGCGAGCTCTTCCCGGAGCCACGCTTCGGCCCGCTCGCGCGTTCCTGGCGATTCGCGTGGTGGGGCGCCGTGCGAATTCTCACCGCCTCCGCGTCGCCTTGGTTTCCCGGTGACGAGGAGAAGGACCGCATGCTGATCGCCGCGTTCGCCCGGGCGGCAGAGTGGTGCGCGGAGCAGCAAGGTCCCGACCCGTCGTCCTGGTCCTGGGGGGCGCTGCATGAGTTCGGACCGCGGCATCCGCTGGCGGCGCACGAGACCTTCGTGGGGGGTGCCCCGCCGCCCTGGCCAGCTCCGGGCTCACCGTTCACCGTGCTGCAGCATCGTTTCGGTGCCACTGCGCCGCCGTACCCGGTCGTCCTTTCGCCGGCGGTGCGCATGGTGGCGGACCTCGCCACCGACGAGGTCCGTCTGGCCCTGCCAACGGGCCAGTCCGGCCGGATCTCGAGCCCGTACCTCACGGACCAGCTCGAGGCGTGGCGTGCAGGTGGTAGCCTGACGATCAAGCTCGGCGCCGCCGAGTCGACTGGCGCGATCACCGACCTCGTACCCGGTTGATCCTGGCGCGCCACCTGCGCGACAGGCGGGTCAGGGAGGCGCACTCGAAACCCGGGACATCGCGCGCGAAGCGCGCGGCCGAGCGACAGCGAGCCGGGGGAGAAGGTTCCGCGCGGCTTTGCCGCGTGGAAGAGGGGGACAGAGTCCCCCTCTTGAACTAGCTCAGCACGCTCGCGTTGCGCAGCGCCTCGATCCGGTCTTCGCGGTAGCCGAGGACGTCGCGCAACACGTAATCCGTATCCTCGCCGAGGCAGGGCGCCGCTCGCCAGACCGCGATGGGGGTGCCGTGCAGCCGGTACGGAATACCCATGTGCCGCCGGATGCCGACCTCGGGATGCGGCAGCTCGACGAAGTAGTCGCGCGAGCCCAGATGCGGATCGTCGTGCAGGTCCTTGGCGGTCATCACCGGAAAGGCGGCCACGCGAGCTGCCTGCAGCGTGTCGCGCACCTCTTCCCGCGTGCGTGTTGCGCACCATGCGCCGATTGCGGCGTCCAGCGCGTCCTCGTTCTGCTTGCGAGCAGCGGCGCTCGCGAAACGGGTATCGGCTGCGAGCGCCGGCTCGATGACGTTCGCGAGCGCGCGCCATTCAGCGTTGTCGGCGACGGCGATCGATACCCAGCGGTCATCGCCGGCGCAGCGGTAGATCGCGTGCGGTGCCCAGGAGGGATCGCGGTTGCCGTCGCGCTCCGGGGCATGCCCGGACATCGTCTGGGCGAGAATGGCCTCCGGTAGGAGGGCCATCGTGCTCTCCCACTGGGACAGATCGATGAACTGGCCCTGGCCCGTTCGCCGCCGGTGGATCAAGGCGGCGAGGACCGCCGTCGCACCCTGAAGTCCCGCAGTCGGATCGCCGTAGGAGACGCCGATGTGCATCGGACGCCAGCCGCGATAGCCGGTGACCGAGGAGAATCCGGACAGCGGCACCTGGGCAGGCCCGTAGGAAACGTACTCGCTCTCGGGACCGCTCGCGCCGTAGCCGGAAAGCGAGATCATCACGACGTCGGGCTTCAGGGCACGGCAGGTCTCGTAGCCGAGACCCATGCGCGCGAAGACGCCGGCCGCGAAGTTCTCGACGACGACGTCGCTCGCCCGGATCAGGTCACGCGCAATCTCCATGGCGCGCTCGTCCTTGAGGTTCAGGGACAGGCTGCGCTTGCCCTGATTGTATTGATTGAAGTAGCCGGAACGGTTGACGCCGGGCTGGGCGTCCGGCCACGGCGGCAGGAGCCGCGTCACGCAGGTGCGCGACGCGGTCTCGACGCGGATCACCTCGGCGCCGAGGTGGGCGAGCTGGAGGCTGCAGAAGGGGCCCGCCCAGACCCAGGTGAAGTCTGCGACCCGGATCCCGGCCAGCGGTTTCCTCTTGACGTTCGGCGACGCCTCGTCGCGACTCATCCGATCACTCCTGTCGCGCGCAAGCGCCCGAGGTCCGCGGGCCCGTAGCCGAGATCACCGAGAACGCGATCGGTGTCCTCGCCGAGGCGCGGGGCGCGCTTGCGGATGCGCCACGGTGTCAGCGCGTGGCGGTAGGGCGCGCCCGGCATGACCGCCTCCGCACCGGATCCGTCGTCCAGCGTCGCGAAGAAGCCCCGAGTCTTGAGATGCTCCGAGGCCAGTAGATCGCCCATCGTCGAGACCGGTGCGAACGGCACGCGTCGCGCCTGAGCCTCGTGGTACAGGTTCTCGACCGTCTGCTCGGCGGCATACTCGCTGAGGAAGATCTGCAGAGCGTCCCAGTTGGCTGCGCGCGACAGGCGATTGTCGAACAGCTCCATCGTCGCCCACTCCGGATTGCCCGCGAGCTCGACGAAGCGGTGCCACTGGTGCTCCTCGACGCAGCAGATGAAGATCCAGCCGTCCTTGCACTCGAGGAAGTCGAGCGGCGCGATCGGCTTTTGTCCGAGGCGGGAGGCGACCAGGCCCATGTACGGATAGAACTCGTACGCCATCTCGAGGATCGAGGTCAGGCATTCCTGGACGGACACCTCGACGAGCTGCCCTTCGCCGCTCGCGAGCGTCGCGTAGAGTGCGCCGAGCGAAGCAACCGCGGCGTTGAGACCCGCCTGGTAGCCAGCCTGCTGGCCGAATCCCTTCAGCGGGGGCATGTCGTCGCTGCCGGGGCCACCACCGTTCAGCGTCGCGATCCCACCGGCGGCCCACAGGTTCAGGTCGTGCATGTGGAGGTCGCGATTCGGACCGGCGAGGCCGAAGGGGCTGATCGACGTCACGACCAGCTCGGGCCGCGCCGCCCGGAGTCGTACGTCGTTCAGGCCGAGCCGGTCGATGTCTGCCGGCGCGACGTTGTGGATCACCAGATCCGCGGTTGCCGCGAGGCGGGCGAGAATCTCGCGGCCCGACGCGCTCTCCAAGTCGACGGCGATGCCGCGTTTGTTGGTGTTGAGGTAGAGGAAGAGGCCGCTGCGATCGAGGTCGGGCGTGCCCGCGTAGGGGCCGCGGTGGCGAGCGGTGTCGCCTCGCCCCGGTGATTCGATCTTGATCACCTCGGCGCCGAGGTCAGCGAGCTGTTTCGCGGCGAAGCTCGACGAGACGAAGTCTCCGCACTCGACCACGCGGATCCCGGCCAGCGCGTCCCTGCCGTTCCCCTCGGCCATCACGTCCGGCGAGCTCAGCCGAGGGTCTCGGCGGGCAGGCTGGCGAGCAGGTCCTCGGCATTGTCGGGCTCCTTCTCCTGGCCCAGCTTCACCATCAGCTCGGTGTGCGAATACGTCGCCGTTGGCCACTCGCGCAGCACCTGCCACTCGCGTGCAGAGCTGCCAGGTGCGAGCACGCGGACCCGGCCGGTGTCCGTCACCCCGATCGCGGCCTTGCCGTGCGGGGTCGTCGAGAAGAGCACGTAGCCCGACATTCCACCCATCGTGACGAAGTACATTTCCCGCGCTCTACAGGGATCGGGGTGGGCGGGCAAGCTTGCCCGAGCACGCCGGCGCTGGCTATGGCAGCCTGTGCTTCGCGTCGGACTGACGGGCGGAATCGCCTGCGGCAAGAGCCTGGTGGCGGGCTTCTTCGCGGCGCGTGGGATTCCGGTGGTCAACGACGATCACGCCGCCCACGACGCGGTCGCGAAGGGCAGCGAGGGCCTGGCAGCGGTTGTGCGCGAGTTCGGAGCCGAGGTCCTGCGGTCCGACGGCAGCCTCGATCGGGCCAGGCTCGGTCGCGTCGTGTTCGCCGACGACGCGCGCCGCCGCCATCTGATGGCGACGACGTTTCCCTTCATCGGGCTGCTGCTGCGCGAGCGCTTCGACGCCGCCGAACGGTCGGGCGCGCCGATGATGGTCTACGAGTCCGCTCTGCTGATCGAGAACGGCGGCCACGAGGCGTGGCGGCCGATCATCGTGGTGCGGGTCGACGAGGACCAGCAGGTCCGCCGTTTGTGCGCGCGCAACCAGCTCTCGCTCGACGACGCCACCGCGCGCATCCGCTCGCAGATGCCGATCGCGCGCAAAGCCGAGCTCGCGGACCACGTGATCGACAACGGAGGCACACCGGAGGACGCCGAACGGCAGTTCGGCGTCCTCTACGCGGCTCTGCTCGCGCGCGCAGGCGACGCTCAGGCCTGAGGAGAGTCCTTCACCAGCGGCCCGAGCTCCCCGTTTGCGTGCATCTCGCGAATGATGTCGCAGCCGCCGACGAACTTGCCGTCGATGTAGACCTGAGGGATCGTCGGCCAGTTCGAGAAGCGTTTGATGCCGTCGCGGACCTCGGGATCCTTCAATACGTCTACGGTCTGGTAGGGAACCCTGAGCTCGTTGAAGACCTCGATCGTGGCTGCGGAGAAGCCGCACATCGGAAACGACGGCGTACCCTTCATGAAGATGAGGATCTTGTTGCTCTCGATGGTCGTGCGAATCCGCTCGTCGGTGCTCTCTGCCATGGTCTTCTCGACTTTCCCTTTTTCGCTCGGCGCCGGTGTCAGGCGTCCTTGCCGGCTTGCGCCGGCGTGAGCGTCTTGAGCGCGAGCGCGTGGATGTTCCGTCCGTCGACGGCCGCACCCAGCGCCGCGTAGATCATCTTGTGTCGCTCGACGAGCGGCTTGCCCTCGAACGCTGCGGCGACGACGCGGACCTCGAAATGGTCACCCGTCCCCGTGTAGTCACGAACCTCGGCGCTCGCACCGGTGATGTGTTCCTCGATGCGCCGTTGGATCTCGATGGGGCCCATGAGACCACAGAGCGTAGCACCCCGGAACAGTGCAGGAAACGGGCCCCTGCCGCTCTCGACGAGGTCGAAACAGGCAGCGGGCCCGGACCTCGTCAGCGGGACCGGCGTGGCGACCCCTTGCGATGCGAGCTGTAGCCGGGAAAGACGTGCGCATCCGGGACGACGGCCGCCGCGATGTTGTTCACCGCCGTGCAGGCCTCACCGAAATCGGCGGTCAGGACGCGGACCTTGCCGGGATAGACGGCGCCGTCGCCGGCCGCGTAGATCCCGGGACGGTCGCTCGCCATGCGCGAATCGACCGCGATTGCGTCACCCTCGAGCCTGACACCGAAGCGGCCGAGTGCGCTGGCGTCGGCGTGAAACCCGTAGCAGGGTACCACGAACGTGGCCTCGAACGGGTGTACGGTGTCGTCGCGGCGATCGACCAGCGTCAAGCGCTCGACGCGTCCTTCCCCCGCGATGGTGCCGAGCTCGTGGAACGGGAGGAAGCGGACGGGAGATGCGGCGAGGAGTGCCCGCACGTCGTCGCTGACCGGAAGGCGGTCGCGACGGTGGACGAGCGTCACCTCGGCCGCCGACTCGGCAATGGCGAGCGCGACCTCGACTGCGCGCTCGGATCCGCCCAGCACGATCACGCGCGCACCGCGGGTCTGCGCGGCGGACGGCGGGTAGTAGCACAGGCCGTGGCCTTCGAAGCGCGCGATCGCGGGATCCGCGAGACGCTGCGGCGAGAAGCTGCCGATCCCGGCGGTGACGAGCACCGCGCGCACGCGATAGCTGCCTGCGCTGCCCGATGGTGCGTCGCCGCTGGCGCCCGTTCCGAGCAGGAAGCCGGCGCGCTCGCGCTCGATCGAGACCACCTCCTCGCCGAGACGTGTATGGATCGGAAAGGCCGACATCTGCGCCAGCAGCCGGTCGATCAGCTCGCGCCCGGTGATGGCGGGGAATCCGGCAAGGTCGTAGACCGTGGTGTCGGGATAGAAGGTCACGATCTGCCCCCCGACCATCGGCAGGGTCTCGAACAGGATCGTCTCGAGACCGCGGAAGCCGGCATAGTACGCGGCGTAGAGCCCGACCGGGCCGGCGCCGACGATCGCGAGCTCAGCCTCGCGCGTGGCCGACGAGGGTGGGGCAGATGCCGAGCGCGCCATGCTTGACGGCCTTCGAGTACGTGAGCACGTCGAGACCAGACTTGGTGAAGCAGCCGATGTTGATCAGGCCGCCGTCGTGCGACGAACTCGACGACCAATCCCACTTGTCCGTGAGCAGGCGGCTGCCGCGCGCCGCCGCATACGCGAGCGCGTCGAGGACGATCTCGGGTGCGCGCCGCCGCCGCCACGGCAGGGCTCCGGCACGGCGCCGCAGCGCTGCCTCGCCACGAACGTAGATCTGGTTGAGCGTCTCGGGCCAGGGCTCCTTCGCAACCAGTGCCCAGCCGGCCTCCGGAGCGTCGGCATTGGCGGTCGCATCCGAGACGAACCACGGATCGTCGCCGGCGAAGGCGACCAGGCCGTCGGAACGGCCGGCCCCGATCTCCGCCAGGGTCGCGAGCGAGAGCGCACGCCCATCCGCGAGCGCCGCTGGACGGTAGAGGAGCATACAGCCGGCGCGCTGCGCCTCTTCCGCGACCTCGCGCGGGAAGGGGATCGCGGGTGCCTGAACGACGTCGCCGCCGAGCAGCGCAGCGAGGGCTTCGGGATCGATCAGATCTGCGCCGAAGAGGCGCTTGGCTTCGTCGTGGCTGAGGTTCGTCATGGGCGGAGTCGTTTAAGGTGTCGGTGACGGCGGGTGCAACTGGTGCGGTCACCCGCCGAGGTGGTGCATCGACCGATCGAGGGTGGAGATGCCGGAATGGAGCTCGTGGCCGGTCGGCTTGGCGCCCACCGCGCGCAGCAGGATGGTCCCGATCGCCTCTTCGCTGGCGCCACCGCGCAGAGCTGCGCGTACGTCGAGCTCGTCGTCCTTGAGGAGACAGAGGTGGAATCGGCCGTCCGCGGTGAGGCGCATGCGGTTGCAGCTACCGCAGTACGGCTCGGAGACGGGGCTGATGAAGCCGACGACGCCGAGCGCCCCGGCGAGGCGGAAATTCTTCGCCTCGTCCGACGGGCTGCTCGCCGGCACCTCCAGCAGGGGACCGAGCGCCTCTTCGATTCGGCGGCGCGTGTCGACGTTGGAGACGTACTGGTCGACGGCGACGCGGGCGCACTCGCCGCCGCCGAGCGGCATGAGCTCGATGAAGCGAACGTGCCAGTCGCGCGTGAGCGTGAGCCGCGCCAGGTCCACCACGTCACCTTCATCGTTGTAGCCGTCGACGACGACGCAGTTGAGCTTCAGCGGTGTGAGCCCGGCGGCACAGGCAGCCTCGATGCCGGACCAGATGTCGTCGAGGGTGGCCCAGCGCATCACCCGCGCCACGCGCGTGCGATCGAGCGAATCGATGTGGATGTTCACCCGCGTCAGGCCGGCAGCGGTAAGGGCCGGCGCGAGACGCGGCAGGAGGATGCCGTTGGTCGTCAGCGCGACGTCGCGAATGCCCGGGACGCGGGCGATCCTGCCCACGATGTCGACCAGGTCGGGGCGCAACGTGGGCTCGCCCCCGGTGAGGCGCACCTTGCGAAAGCCTACCGCCGCGGCCGCTTGCGCGACGCGCTCGATCTCCGTCGCCGTCAGCATTCCCTCGAGCGGCGCGTAGGCCGCCCCGGACAGCGGCATGCAGTACACGCAGCGCAGATTGCAGTGATCGGTCACGGAGATGCGCAGGTAGTCGATCTCACGCTGGAAGCGATCGAGTGGCATCCGGCTGGAAGATAGTGTGACGCGCAGGCCGACGCTAGCGTGACGGCGGGCTCGGCTCGCCCGCGGGCCGTCGCGTCAGGTGGTCCGTGCGAGCAGGTCTTCCGCCAGGTCCGCCAGTGCCGAACGGAAGGGTGACGGTCCCAGCAGCGCGATCTGCGCGCTGGCGCAGCGGATACGCTCCGCGGCCAGGTGCCGGACGCGGCCGATCACCGTGGAGTTTCGTAGTGCCGCGAGAGCACGCTCCACGGCCGCGGCGCTCGGCAGCTCGGCCGTGAAGGCAGCACGAACGTCCGGCAACTCGAGGCCGAGGACGGTGGGGAGAGCGGGGGCACCCTCGCGCAGGTCGCTGCCGACGGGCTTGCCGATCAGCTCGGCCGGCCCGAGGACGTCGAGCAGGTCGTCGACCATCTGAAAGCCGAGGCCGAGCTCGTAGCCGAGCCGAAACATGGCTTCGACCACCTCGGCCGATGCACCGGCGAAGTGCGCGCCGATGCGCGCAGCCTGGCTGAACAGCGACGCGGTCTTGCTGCCGGCGATGAGGAGGTAGTCGTCGAGCGTCGCGGCGGGATTGCGCTTGAAGCGGCGCTGCATGACCTCGCCTTCGCACAGGCTCACGCAGGCATCGGTCGCCCAACCGACCACCGTGTCCTCGAAGCGCCCCGCGACCCCGAAGGCGCGGGTGAACAGGAAGTCGCCGGTCACCAGCGTCATCCCGATGCCGTGTCGTGCCAGCGGGGAAGGGCGACCGCGGCGCGTGCGGCCGGAGTCGAGGATGTCGTCGTGCAGTAGCGTCGCGGTGTGGATCAACTCCAGAGCTGCGCTGACGTCGATCGTGTCGCTCGGATTGGTGCCGCCGGCGGCGCGGAACACCAGCAGCGCTAGTGCTGGTCGCACGCGCTTGCCGCCCGAATGGATCAGCTCGTTCGCGATCTGCGTGAGCTTGCCCTCGCGCGACCAAGCGAGCTCCTGGATCCGTCGTTCGACCGCGCCGAGCTCGTCGGCAATCAGCCCGAGCGGGCTCGAGTCGCCCTGGAGTGCGCTCAAGGATGGAGTCGGGGCGGATGTCATGCGGCGGGCTCAGCCGATCGTTGCACCGTGAGGGTCTCTGTCAAGATTTGGTCGCCAACGACCGCCTGTTATAGACACCCCACGTAGCCGAGGCCATGAGCGACGACAAGCCGACAGCAGAACTCGTGCGCGAGCTGCTCCGCGGGGTGAAATATCCCGGGTTCCCGCGCGATATCGTTACGCTGGGCATCGTGACCGATGTCGTCTGCGACGATCGCGAGGTTGCGATCGAGCTGCGTCTGCCGATCGGGCGTAGCGACGTTCCGCCGGTCCTGGAGCAGGACATCGCCGCGGCCCTGGCGCCGCATGGCCTGCAAGCGCGGGTCTCGGTTGCACGCGCCGCGAAGGCCTCGGTCCAGGCACCTTCCGCCCAGCAGCCGGGTGCCACGAACGATGCGATCGACCTGCCCGGTGTACGCGCGGTTCTGGCGGTGTCGAGCGCCAAGGGCGGGGTCGGCAAATCCACGGTCGCAACCAATCTCGCTTGCGCCCTGAGCGCGCTCGGCTTGCGGATCGGCCTGCTCGACGCCGACGTCTATGGTCCGAGCCTGCCGATCATGATGGGCACGGACGCGCGACCGCACGCCGCTGGTGGAACGCGCTTCCATCCCGTCGAGCGCTACGGCGTTCGTTGCATCTCGATGGGTTTCTTCCTCGACGAGACGTCTCCGGTGATCTGGCGCGGACCGATGGTGGCGGGTCTCGTGCGACAGTTCTTGAACGACTGCGAGTGGGGAGAGCTCGACGTTCTGGTGATCGACCTGCCGCCTGGAACGGGGGACGCACAGCTCACGCTCGCGCAGCAGGTCGAGCTCGACGGCGCGCTGATCGTCACCACGCCGCAGGAGGTCGCGCTGCGCGATGTCGTGCGTGGCGTGGCGATGTTCCGCCAGGTGCAGGTGCCGATCGTCGGTGTGGTCGAGAACATGAGTGTCTTCGTCTGCTCCGAATGCGGCGAGGAGGACGAGATCTTCGGCCGCGGTGGCGGCGAGATGGTGGCCAAGGCGGCAGGCGCGCCGCTGCTCGCGAAGATCCCCCTCGACGTGCGCATCCGCGAAGATGGCGATCGCGGTCACCCGATCGTGCTGGCCGCACCGGATTCGCCGCCGGCGCGAATCTACATCGATCTCGCAGAGACGCTCGCGGCTCGCCTCGGGGCGACGGTCGGCGCGCGGCCAGCCGCCAGCGCGTGAGCCGTTCGGTCCAGATCCTGATCTCGCTGCTGATCTCGGCAGCGGCTCTGTGGTTCAGCGTGCACGGCGTGGAGCTCGGCTCCTTCTGGACGGACCTCGCGAATGCGCGCGTCGGCTGGCTGGCACCCATGTGCGTCCTGGCGGCGCTGGCGCTGTGGTTCCGGGCCCTGCGCTGGCGCGTACTTCTCCAAGGGGTCGGGCCGCTCGGCGACTCGTCGGTCTTCTACGCGACCTGCATCGGCTTCATGGGAAACATGGTCTTGCCGCTGCGTGCAGGCGAGGCGATCAAGCCGCTGGTGATCGCCCGCGACGGCCGGATCAGCATGCCGGCGGCGCTCGCCTCGGTCGCGATCGAGCGCCTGCTCGACATGGTCATGCTGGGTTTGTTCGCCGGCGTGACGCTGATGCTGGTTCCGACCGACGACTTCCTTCGAACGGCAGCTCAGACCCTTGTAGTGGTGGTCGGGCTGGCGATCGTGGTGCTGTTCGCGGTGATCCGCTTCTCGGACTGGGTCGAGCGCCAGACGCTGCGGATCGCCGACCGCCTGCCGCGCTTCCTGGGTCATTTCGTCAGGGAAGGGGCGAGCGGCTTTCTGCGTGGCGTGCACGCGTTGCGCGATCCACGCACACTGCTGAAGGTGTTCGCCTACTCGGCGCTGGTCTGGCTCACGGCGGTGTTCGGCTTCATCGCGGGAGCTCTCGCGCTCGAGATCGACGCGCCGCTGATACCACTCGGCTTCGCCACCACTGTCATCGTCGCCGCGGCGGTCTCGGTGCCGTCCGCGCCGGGCTTCATCGGCGTCTTCTGGGCCGGCGCGGAGATCGCGCTCGGCTTGTTCGGGGTGTCGAAGTCCATCGGCTTCACGTTCGGCGTGCTCAACTGGCTGGTGCAGATGGTGGTGATCATCGGGCTCGGCATGTGGTCGTTGTCGCGCCTCAACCTCTCGCTCGGTGACGTCAAGGTGGCGCCGACGTCGGCATCGAGCTCGGTATGAATCTCACCGATCGATCCATCGTCCTCGGCGTCAGCGGCGGGATCGCAGCCTACAAGACAGCCGAGCTGGTGCGGGCGCTGCGCCAGCGCGGCGCCCGCGTGCGCGTTGTGATGACACGCAGCGCGCAGCAGTTCATCACCCCGCTCACCTTGCAGACGCTGTCCGGGAACCCGGTCTCCACGGATCTCTGGGATCTCACGCAGGAGTCGCAGATCGGGCACATCGATCTCGCCGACTCCGCCGAAGCGCTGCTGATCGCGCCCGCGACGGCCAACGTGATCGCCAAGCTTGCGGCGGGGATTGCCGACGATCTCCTGACGACGATCGCCCTGGCCACGCGCGCACGCATGGTGATCGCGCCGGCGATGAACGTGCACATGTTCGAGAACGCCGTCGTGCAGGAGAATCTGCAGCGGCTGCGGACGCGCGGCATGCGCATCGTCGCGCCCGACACCGGCGCGCTGGCGTGCGGCTACGAGGGGCCGGGACGGCTGCCCGACGCCGACGTGCTCGTCGAGGAGCTGCGCGCGGCTCTGTGCCCGCAAGATCTCGGTGGCGAGACCGTGCTCGTCACGGCAGGTCCGACACGGGAGTATCTCGACCCGGTGCGCTTTCTGTCCAACCGCTCGTCGGGAAAGATGGGCTTCGCCGTCGCGCGTGCGGCGGCACGACGGGGGGCGCGCGTCGTGCTGGTCACCGGGCCGACGGCATTGCACGATCCGCGCTCGCTCGAGGTCGTTCGGGTCGAATCCGCGCGCGACATGGCTGCCGCCGTGGACGCTCGGGTTGCGGACGCCTCCATCGTCGTCGCGGCGGCGGCGGTTGCCGATTACCGGCCGAAGCGGCGCGCCGCCCAGAAAGCGGCCAAGGTGCAGGGTGCGACCAGCATCGACCTCGAGACCACCCGCGACGTCGTCGCCGGCATCGATCGCTCGCGCCGCGACCGCATCATCGTCGGCTTCGCAGCGGAGACCGGCGATCCGATCGAGCGCGCGCGCGGCAAGCTGGCGCGCAAGGGGCTCGATCTCATCGTCGCCAACGACGTCACGGCGGCCGGTGCCGGCTTCGACGTCGAGACCAACGTCGTCACGCTGATCGACGGTAGTGCCACCACGAGCCTGCCGCTGCTGGAGAAGGACGACGTGGCCGACGCAATCCTCGATCGCGTCGTCGCCCTGCGGGCGGATCGCCAGACCAAGCCCCCGGGCAGCGCGCGCGGGCGGACGAGCCCCGCACGCTTGCGCCTGGCACGCCGTCGCCCGCGTTGACGGTCGGCCGTCGCCTCAAAGTTTGTGAACTCTCAGACCCCGGCGGGGCTTTGCACGTGAGCGCGGGCTTGTAGCGAAGCCTCGAGCTCGGGGATGAAACCTTCGACCAGCGCGTGCTCGCGCGCGTCGTCGAGCACACCTCGGCGGGCGAGAGCGCGCAAGCGCTTGCGGATGAGGTTCGCGCGCGCCAGGTTTTCCTCCCCGGTGGGATCTGCCGTCTGGCAGGTGGCGCTCTGGCCGCGCGTCATGAGGTCGACGATCGCGTCGGCGCACAAGGTATTGAAGCGATCGATGTCGGGCCGCTCGAGTGGGTAGCGCTGGCTGCCGGTCACACGCTGCATCATGTTCTGCCAGTACTCGAGCCGCTGCAGGGCGAGCAGGGAGTCGAAGATGCGTTTGTTGGTCTTGAACGAGAACAGAGTACGCTCGACCACGCGCTCGACCAGGTCGTCGCAATGCGGGTAGACGTGCGCCGCGACCAGGTTGAGCACCGGCCAGCGTTCCGGCTCCTGGTTGGCATCGAAGCGGGCTTCCCAGTAGACGTGGCGCATGGGCCCGGCCCGGAAGCTCGTGATCAAGCGGATCGGGAGATAGTAGTTGTGCGAGAAGGTGTCGCTCGCGAGGTGCGAGAGGTATCCGTACGCGAACGCGCGCTCCGGGTCGGTGCGCGCCGCGTCCAGGACCGACCAGCCTGTGCGCCAGTGGTGGCAGTGCGTGTACAGGCTGCGGGTGAACTTCTTGGCCTGGATGATGTCGGCGCCGATGCAGCCGTACAGATACTCGTAGGGCTGGCGTGCGAGCAGCTCCTGCAAAGCGGGTGCGAGCAGCGGCAGGCGCTCGAGCAGCATCGACCCGTGCACCAGGTGCGTGACCGGACCCCACGCGAAGGCTTCGCTGGGCAGGAGAAGCACGATCCCGGCGACGACGGCGACCAACAGCGGCGAGATCATCTTGTTGCTCAGCGTAGGCACTACGCGGAGGTGGCTCAATAGATGGAGCGCGAGATTCGTAGGCTTGCCTGGCACCTGGCGGCTCATGCCGAGTGGCAGGGGCTCTCGGGTACGCGCGGGATTCCGCAAGGACTCGAGCTGCCGCAGCGCACCGCGGTCGAGACGCCGGTGGCAACCGCCGAGGCGCCGGTGGTAACCAGGGAAGATTCCGCGGACGCGATCGCGTCCGCCGGGGATCTCGAGGCTCTGCGCGCGGCCATCGGCGAATGCCAGCGCTGCCGGCTCGCGAAGGGGCGAACGAAGCTGGTGTTCGGCGTCGGCAACCCGAAGGCGCGCCTGATGTTCGTCGGCGAAGGCCCCGGCCGCGACGAGGATCTGAAGGGCGAGCCCTTCGTCGGGCGGGCGGGGATGCTGCTCACCGACATCATCGAGAAGGGCATGCGCCTGGCGCGCAACGACGTCTACATCTGCAACGTCGTCAAGTGCCGTCCGCCCGAGAACCGCAATCCCGAGCCCGACGAGGTCGAGACCTGCTCGCCGTTCCTGCTGCGCCAGATCGCGCTCGTCGGCCCCGAGGTTATCGTGGCGCTCGGCAAGTTCGCGGCACAGACCTTGCTGCAGAGCAATACGCCGATCACCAAGCTGCGTGGCCAGTGGTTCGAGTACCAGGGCGTTCCGCTGATGCCGACCTTGCACCCGGCCTATCTGCTGCGCAACCCGGCCGACAAGAAGCTCGTCTGGCAGGACATCAAGAGCGTCATGGCGCGCCTCGGGATGGAAACCTGAAGCGGCTACGTCCGGTCATCGATGGCAAACCGGGATCTCTCTTTCCGTCCGGCTTCGACTACCAGCTGCCGCCGGAGTTGATCGCCCAGACGCCGACGGACGCGCGCGACGGTGCGCGGCTGCTGGTCGTCGCGCGCGAAGGTGGGCAGCTCAGCCATTCCTCGATCCTCGAACTGCCGGGCTGGCTGCGGCGCGGCGACCTGCTGGTCGTGAACCGCAGCCGCGTGATCCCCGCTCGCCTGCGCGCCCGCCGCGCCGGTGGTGGGGCGGTCGAGGTCCTGCTGATCGCGCCGCTCGCGGGCGCGGCCGCCGAGGGCGCTGGCGTGCCGCCGGGCGGCGCGCGCTGGAAGGCGCTGGTGCGGCCCGCGCGACGACTGCGCGCCGGCCAGAAGGTGACGCTGGTGCCGCCCACGTCCGCGCTCGCGGCCTCCGCTGACGATCGCCCGACGGAGGTGACGATCGCGCGACTCGACGACGGCTACGCCGAGGTCGAGCTACCGCCGGGCGTGGACACGCTGACCCTGCTCGCGTGCATGGGCGAGCCACCGCTGCCGCCCTACATCCGCCGGCCGGAGGGTGCCACGCCGGCGGACTGGCTGCGCTACCAGACGGTCTTCGCGAACGAGCCTGGTTCGATCGCCGCACCCACTGCGGGACTGCATCTGAGCGAGCGTCTGCTGCGCGAGCTCGGCGAGGCGGGCGTCGAGGTCGCGGAGATCGTCCTGCACGTCGGCCCGTCGACGTTCCTGGCGGGCCGGCCGGGACGAGCGCCGCTGGCCGTCGAGCCCGAGCGCTACGAGATCCCGGCCAAGTCACGTGAGCTGCTGCTGGCCGCCGCCGGCAAGCGGCGGGTCATCGCGGTCGGCACCACGACCACGCGGGCTCTCGAATCCGCGGCTCGGGCCGGGTGGCCGGCCGGGCCGCAGACGACCTCGCTGGTGATCGCGCCGGGCACCCAGTTCTCGGTCGTCGACGCCCTCCTGACGAACCTCCACCTGCCGGGCTCGTCCCTGCTCGCGCTGGTCAGCGCCTTCGCCGGCAGCGGCGTCATGCAACGGGCCTACGCGACCGCCGTCGCAGCGAAATACCGCTTCTACAGCTACGGCGACGCGATGCTGATCCTGTGAACGGTGGCGCCGCAGCACACCTCGCGGGGCGATGTTCGTCTGCTAAACGTTGCGGGATGTCCGCCGCCACCTTTGCCAGCGCTCCCCCGGACGGGGGGCGGGGCAGCCTCGGATTCGAGCTCGACGGCTTGGACCCGGGGACCAAGGCGCGCCGGGGGCGCTTGCGGACGACGCACGGGCCGGTCGAGACGCCGGCCTTCATGCCCGTCGGCACCATCGGGTCGGTCAAGGCGATGGCGCCGTGGGAGGTCGAGGAGCTGGGCGCCGAGATGGTCCTCGGTAACGCGTACCATCTCGCCCTTCGGCCCGGGGCAGAGGTCATCGCCCGCCACGGCGGCCTGCACGCCTTCACCGGCTGGCGGCGCGCCATCCTGACCGACAGCGGGGGCTTCCAGATCTTCAGCCTCAACAGCTTGTGCCGCATCGACGAGGGCGGCGTCGAGTTCAAGAGCCACCTCGACGGCAGCCGCCGCTACTTCCGGCCGGAGGACGTGATCGGGTTGCAGGAGACGCTCGGCGTCGACGTCGCGATGGTGCTCGACGAATGTGTCGCGGCGAATGCCGACCCCGAGACGGTCCTGCGCGCCGTCGAGCGCACGACGCGCTGGGCGCGGCGCGCCAGGGATGCGCGCACCCGCGACGACCAGCAGGTGTTCGCGATCGTCCAGGGCGGCATGGACCCGAACCTACGCGAGCGCAGCGCTGCCGATCTGATGGCGCTGGACTTCGACGGCTACGCGGTCGGTGGGCTCTCGGTAGGCGAAGCGCGCGGGCTCACCCATCGCGTCGCCCGACACACGGTGTCGCTGCTGCCCGACGATCGGCCGCGCTACCTGATGGGCGTCGGCACGCCGGACGAGCTGGTGCGCTTTGTTGCAATGGGCTTCGACCTCTTCGACTGCGTGATGCCGACGCGCAACGCACGCAACGGCACGGTCTTCACCTCGCAGGGCAAGATTGCCATCCGCAACGCCGACCACCGTGACGACACGGGTCCGCTCGATCCCGACTGCGCGTGCGTCACCTGTCGGAAATTCTCGCGGTCGTTCCTCCGGCACCTGTTCGTTTCTGGAGAAATTCTCGCCGCGCGCTTGCTCACGACGCACAATCTCCATTTCTATCTGGATCGGATGGCGCGGCTGCGTCGCGCGATCGAGCGCGGCGAGCTGCGCGCGGAAGCAGCGGCGATGGGCGTCGATCTCGACGCCCCACCAGCCGAAAACTCGAGGCAGGGAGAAGAAGCATGAACCAAGGCCCCGGCGGATTGTTCGGACCGGGAAGCCCGCTGATCCAGCTGGCTCCGTTCGCGATGATCCTGATCGTGTTCTACTTCCTGCTGGTGCGGCCGCAGCAGCGGAAGGCGCGCGAAACCCAGGCGATGCTCGACGGCTTGCGTTTGAACGACGACATCGTCACGACGGGCGGATTGCACGGCAAGGTCGTCAAGCTGGTCGACAAGATCGTGGTCGTCGAGATCGCGCCCAAGGTGCAGGTGCGGATCGATCGCCCTGCCGTGAGCGCCGTCGTCCGGGCCAACAAGGGTGGCACCGAGAAGAGCAGCGAGGAGAAGTCCGCATGAATCCCGGCAACGTCGTCTACCGTCTCGTCCTGCTCGCCGTGCTGACCGTCGGTGCGCTGGTCTACCTGTCGCCGATCCTGCTGCCGGCCGGCGTTCCGCTGCCGGCCTTTCTGCCGCGCGAGCCGCTCCACCTGGGTCTCGATCTCCGCGGCGGAACGCATCTCCTGTTCACGGTCGATGTCGACAAGGCGGTGGAGAACAGCATGACCCGGACCGCGGAGGAGCTGCGCCGCGAGCTGAAGGACCAGAAGCTCCAGACGGGCGAGATCACGCAGCAGGGGCTGTCGCTGCGGGTGCCACTCGAATCGTCCGAGCAGCGTACGGCGTTCGACGAGCTGGTGCGCAACCGCTTTCCGAACCTCGCCGCGCAGAGCCAGGCGTCCGACGGCCCACCGGTGATCGACCTGTCGCCGAGCCCGCGCGAACAGGAGCAGATCCGCCGCTTCGCGATCGACCAGTCGCTCGAGACGATCCGCAACCGCATCGACCAGTTCGGCGTTTCCGAGCCGAGCATCCAGCGTCAAGGCGATCAGGACATCGTGGTGCAGCTGCCCGGTGTTCAGGATCCGCAGCGCGCCAAGGAGCTGATCGGCAAGACCGCCGTGCTCGAGTTCAAGCTGGTGTCGGACAAGACCGGTAGCGGCACCGAGAAGATGGTGGCAGCTGATCCGATGCCCGGTGGGCCGAACGAGTACACGCTCGACAAGAAGATCTTGATGAGCGGATCGGCCGTGGCCGACGCGCGTGTCCGGCCGGGCACGCAGCTCGAGGGACCGTACGTCGAGCTCATTCTGTCGGATCGCGGCGCGCGCGAGTTCGAGGCCATCACGGGTGAGAACGTCGGTCGCAACCTCGCCATCGTGCTCGACGGCAAGGTGTTCTCGGCACCGGTCATCCGCGAGAAGATCGCGGGTGGTCGCGCTTCGATCACCGGCAGCTTCGACATCAAGGAGGCACGCGATCTCGCCATCGTGCTCCGCGCCGGCGCTCTGCCGGCGCCGATCAAGATCGCCGAGGAGCGGACGGTTGGTCCCTCGCTCGGGCGCGACTCGATCCGGCAGGGCATCCTGTCGCTTCTGGTCGGCGGCGCCTTGGTCGTGCTGTTCATGATGTACTACTACCGGGGCGCCGGTGTGCTGGCGGACGTCGCATTGGTTCTGAACGTCCTCTTCATGGTGGCGATTCTCGCCGCCGTCGGTGCCACGCTGACCTTGCCTGGCATCGCCGGGGTTGTCCTCACTCTGGGCATGGCGGTCGATGCCAACGTGCTGATCAACGAGCGTATCCGCGAGGAGCTACGCGCGGGCAAGACGCCGCGCGCCGCGGTCGAAGCAGGGTATGACCGCGCGTGGGCCGCGATCCGTGACTCCAACGTCACCACGTTGATCTCGGGCTTGATCCTCTTCCAGTTCGGCTCCGGCCCGGTGAAGGGATTCGCCGTCACTCTGTGCATCGGTCTGGTGACGACGGTGTTCACGGCCGTGTTCGTGACCCGCATGTACTACGACTGGAAGCTCTCGCGCCGGCAGTTGGTGGCGGTCAGCGTCTGAACGTGGGGGTGGCGGCGAGGTTGCTCTCGAGGACTTCCGCGGATCTCGCAAGTTACTGAAAAGGCAGATGTAAGTGTGCCACCGTAGGGGTTTTCCGGGGGTCGTGAAGAGCTTCGGTTGACCCTGCGGAGTACCGCATGGTAGCCAGACCCATCCCTGAGCGTGGACGTGGGTCATGATTGAGAGAGACGACATTTTGCTGAACAGCCGTGACGTCGCGAGACTGCTCGACATGAGTCCCGACACCGTGAACGAGTATGCGCGGAAGCAGATCCTGCCCGCGTTCAAGACCGGTCGTCAGTGGAGGTTCCGCAAGCAGGACATCGCTTTCTTCAGGCGACAGCTGCGCGGAGCGACGGCCGCCTGATTCCTTGAACAGGGCCGGCACGGTTTGTTTACGAGCGATGGTGCGACTGGCATCCATGGCTGACGCTCGGTTGGTAGGTGCGTTGCCTGGCGCGCTGCCCCGGCGCGTAGCGCACGGGAGGAGAGCATGGCTTCTCCGATAGCACATCCGCACGAGAGCAAGATCTACTCGGAGTTCGCGCGCTATTACGACAAGATCTTCGAAGGGGTGTTCTTCCCCCGCATCCTGCAGGTGATCCGTGAGCTCGACATCGAGCCCGGTGCATCGGTCCTCGAGGTCGGGGTAGGAACGGGCCTCGCCCTCTCTGCCTATCCGCACGACTGCCACCTCACCGGCATCGACCTCGCCCCGGACATGCTGGAGCGCGCCCGCCGCAAGGTTGCGCGCGAGGGCTGGAAGCACATCGATCTCGCCGTGGGCGACGCACAGGACCTGGAGTTCCCCGACGAGAGCTTCGACTACGTGACCTCGTTCCACGTGGTCAGCGTCGTTCCCGAGCCGAAGCGCATGATGCGGGAGATGGTCCGCGTCTGCCGGCCAGGCGGGGCGATCGTGATCATCAACCACTTCCGCAGCGAACGTCAGGTGATCGCTTCGGTCGTCGACCGTCTCGATCCGGTCACGCGCAAGCTCGGCTGGCGGACGACGTTGCGCTTGAGCGAGCTGCTCGAGACCGTTCCCTTGGAGATGGTCCGCCGCTACAAGACGTCGCCGCGATCCCTGTTCACGGTGATGATCGCGCGCAAGCCGGGCGAGCGCTGCGCACGCGCCGCATCGTAGATCCGCCCTCGCGCATCAGTGCCGGGACTTGCTCGGCTCCGCAGGGATGATGCCGCGGCGAACGAGCAGGGAAGCGTCCTGCGCGCCTCGTGTCAGCAGCCAGCGCCGGTAGACGCGTAGGGTGTCGCGATCGCTCGCGAACAGCTCGCTGGTGCTGATCTCGCCCAGCACGCGCACCAGATCCAGGAATTGCATCGCCAGATCGGCGAACATCTCCCGCACGGGCGGGCTACCGACACCCGCAACACGCCGGTAGGCGAGCTGTCCGATCTCGACGTAGTAGACCGGTTGGACGACGGTTCGCTCGAGGCAATCGGCGAACAGGCCGGCGACGAAGAGCGCCGTGTCGCCGACCAGCTTGAGCCGGTTGAAGCGCTCCATGCCGGCCACGTTGCTGGCCTCGAGGAACTCGAGGGCGAGCGGCTTCTCCAGGAGATCGCCACGCATGCGCAGGTGGTGCTGAAGAAGCTGGACCAGGTAGTACTCGGTCTCTTCCCCGGAGTTGACGCACTGTGCCTGCATCGCATTCTGCACGAGCTGGCGGAAGAACTCGGTCGGGTGCGAGTCGATGATCGGTCCTCGTTCTGGCATCGAGACCTCTCCTCCGCGAAACCCCCGCGACTTCGCGGCTGCTGTGCGAACTAGCCCTCCTTTCGAAAGCGTACGTGCTTCGCTCACCCGACGCCATCGCTTCGGCGTCGGGTGAGCGGGCCCTGTCGTCAGCTCTGCTTGAGCAGCTGGAAGCTCGTCACCTCGCCGCGTTGCACCAGCAGGAGCAGGCTCTCGCGCTTGCTCGAGCGTACCGCATCGCGGAACTCGGTGCTGGACTCGACCGCCGCGCGGTTGACCTCGCGCACGATGTCGCCAGCCTGGATCCCGGCCTCTGCCGCGGGTCCGGACGGTTCCACCCCGGTGACGATGACGCCGTGATCGCGCGCCAGACGGTTTCCGCGTGCGAGCTGTGGGGTGATGTCGGTCACGGCGAGCCCCCACCGGGTCGCTGCCTCGGTCGCATCCCCGTCGCGGGCCGAGAGTCGGCGCTCGGGCTCGTCGGGTAGATTGGCGATCGTGACCTCGAGCGTCTCCCGACCTCCCGCGCGCAGGACCGTCAGGCGGGCCTGGCTGCCCACCTGCGTCTCGGCGACCAGCGCCGGTAGCTGGTGGCTGTCGGCGATCGGGCGGCCGTCGAATTCGACGATCACGTCACCGCGCTCGAGCCCCGCGCGCTCGGCCGGGCCACCGGGCGCGATGCTCGCGACCAGCGCGCCGCTGGCGTCCGTCAGATCGAAGGAGCTGGCGAGCTCGGGGGTCACCTCCTGGATGCCGACGCCGAGCCAGCCGCGCTCGACGTGGCCGTTCGCGCGCAGCTGATCGAGGACGTTCTTCGCGAGGCCCACGGGGATGGCGAAGCCGACACCCTCGTTGCCGCCGGAGCGACTCGAGATCGCGGTGTTGATTCCGACCACGCGGCCTTCGCCATCGACCAGCGGCCCACCGGAGTTACCGGGATTGATGGCCGCGTCGGTCTGGATGAAGTCGTCGTAGGGGCCGGCACCGAGCACGCGTGCCTTTGCGCTCACGACCCCGACGGTGACCGTCTGCTCGAGGCCGAACGGGCTGCCGATCGCCATCACCCACTCGCCGACCTCGAGATTGCCGGAATCCCCGAGCTCGACGGGCTGCAGCGGCGCCGCGGGCTCGATCTTGATCAAGGCGACGTCGGTCTTCTCGTCGACGCCGACGATCTTTGCGGTGTATTCCTTCTTGTCGGCCAGCCGCACGGTGACGCGGCTCGCGTTCGCCACGACGTGCGCGTTGGTCGCGATGTATCCGTCCGCCGTGAGAACGAACCCGGAGCCCAGGCTCCGCGCCGTCCGCGGCGCCGGCTGACCGCCGAAGAATCGGTCGAAGAACGGGTCGTGCTGCCGGCCGGCCGGGGGGCCGCCCTGGGAGAGCGACGCCGGTGCAGCGGCCGCCGTGATCGAGATGTTGACCACCGCGGGACTCACCGACTTGGCGACCCCGGTGAAGCTCGGTAACGCCGCGACGCTGGCCTGGGCGACGGCGGCGGACAGGGCGGCGGCGAGCACCGCACCCAGGAAGAACTCGAACCCTCTACGTTTGGCTCTGGCTTTCACTCGATTCACCTCTCGCGACCACGGGGGACGGAGCGCCCGCCCGGACGGGTGCTTAGACGGGGGTTCGGCGGGAAACTTCGGTGACCGGGCACTGGTGGCGCCAATGTGGCGGCACTGGCCGGGAGGGGCACCTTGACTGAGTCCGGGGGGGGGAGTACCCACAATCATGATGACGGATACGGCAGCAGTCGAACTGGATGCGGCGCCGGCCGGCACCCCGCAGACGGGCGTCGAGCTCTCGGCGACGGCGATCGCCCGTGTGAAGGTCCTGCTGCAGCGCGAGGGGCGGCCCACGGGAGCAGGACTCCGGCTCTCCGTGGTCGGCGGCGGCTGCTCGGGTTTCCAGTACTCGATGGGCATCGACGACGCGGCCACCGACGAAGACTCCGTCCACGAGTTCGACGGCGTGCGCGTGTTCGTCGATCCGACCAGTGCGCCCTACCTGCTGGGGATCAATGTCGACTACGTCGACGGCCTGCACGGTGCGGGGTTCAAGTTCGTGAATCCCAACGCAGACCGGACCTGCGGCTGCGGCTCGTCGTTCTCGGTCTGAGCTTCCGGCACCTGATCTTCGATCTCGACGGAACACTCGTCGATTCGGCAGGCGACCTGGCGGCGGCCGCCAACCACATGCTGGCCGAGCTCGGACTCGAGCCACAGCCGAAGGCGACGATCATCGGCTACGTCGGCAACGGCGTACGCAGGCTCGTCGAGCGGACGGTGCGGGTCGCCGGCGGGTCGAGTGACGGTCCGCTCGTCGGCGATGCGCTCGGGATCTTCCTGGCCCGCTACGGCGCACACCTGCTCGATACGACGGTTGCGTATCCGGGGATCGCCGCTGTGGTGACGCGCCTCCGGGAGGCCGGAGTCGAGCTGTCGGTCGCGACCAACAAGCCCGAGGCGATGGCGCTCGAGATCTTGACCGGGCTGGGACTGGCGGAAGCGTTCGCCGCCGTGCTCGGCGGCGATTCGCTGCAGACGCACAAGCCTGACCCGGCGATCGTCCACACGCTCGTGCAGCGCGCCGGGGTGCCGCGCGGCCAGACGCTGCTGGTCGGTGATTCGCCGGTCGACGTCGCGACCGCACGTGCGGCCGGAGTTGCCGTGTGTGCCGTCACCTGGGGGTTGACCCCGGCGGCCGTGCTCCTGGCGGAAGGACCGGACTTCGCGGTGAGCCGCCCACAGGAGCTTCTCGAGCTACGTCCCGTGGCCGCGCGGCACTGATCAGGAACGCGACGCCGCGATCGAGCCGTCCCCCGCGACGTCAGCCGACGTCGCGGGGGACGAGCTCTGTCCCATCGGCTCGAGCGCAACCGCGAGCACCTGGTCGATGGTCTCGGCGAACTCGAAGCGCATCTCGCGACGAACGTTGTCGGGCACGTCCTCGAGGTCCTTCTCGTTGCGCTTCGGCAACACCACGGTGCCGATGCCGGCACGGCGCGCGGCCAGGACCTTCTCCTTGACGCCGCCGATCGGCAGCACGGTACCGCGCAAGGTGATCTCGCCCGTCATCGCGACGTCGGGCCGGACCGGCCGGTTGGTGAGCAGGGACGCGAGCGAGGTCGCGATCGTCACGCCCGCCGAAGGACCGTCCTTCGGGATTGCGCCCGCCGGGACGTGGACGTGGATGTCGGAGGTCTCGAAGAAGTCGGGATCGATGCCGAGCTTCTCGGCGCGTGACCGCACCAGCGAGAGCGCGGTCTGCGCGGACTCCTTCATCACGTCGCCCAGTGAGCCGGTGAGGGTGAGGCCCTTCTTGCCCTTCATGCGGGTCGACTCGATGAACAGGATGTCGCCGCCGTTGGGCGTGTAGGCGAGCCCGGTGACGACGCCGGGTTCGCCGATGCGCTCGGCGACCTCGTTGAAGAATTTCTCCGAGCCGAGGAAGTCGTGCACCTTCTGCGGCGTGATCACCGCGAGCTCGGTCCGCCCCTCGGTCACGGCGCGCGCGACCTTGCGGCACACGCGCCCGATCTCGCGCTCCAGGTTCCGCAGCCCGGCCTCGCGGGTGTAGTCGCGGATGATCTTGGTGACGGCCTCGTCCTCGAAGCGGATGCGGTCGTCGTCGAGACCGTTCTCGACGATCTGCTTCGGGGTCAGGTGCCGCTTCGCGATCTCGAGCTTCTGCTCTTCCGTGTACCCGCTGAGCTGGATCACCTCCATGCGATCGCGCAGCGCATGCGGGATCGGATCGAGGTAGTTGGCGGTGGTGATGAACATCACGCGCGAGAGGTCGAACGGCACGTCGAGGTAGTGATCGACGAAGGTCGAGTTCTGCTCGGGATCGAGCACCTCGAGCAGCGCCGAGGACGGATCGCCGCGGAAGTCGGCGCCGAGCTTGTCGACCTCGTCGAGCACGAACAGTGGGTTATTCGAGCCGGCGGTCTTCAGGCTCTGCACGATGCGACCCGGCAGCGAGCCCACGTAGGTGCGGCGGTGACCACGGATCTCCGCCTCGTCGCGCACGCCGCCGAGCGACAGGCGCACGAACTTGCGCCCCATGGCGCGCGCGATGGAGCGGCCGAGTGAGGTCTTGCCGACGCCGGGCGGTCCGGCGAAGCACAGGATCGGACTGCGTGGATCCTGGCGCAGCTTGCGCACCGCGAGGTACTCGAGGATGCGGTCCTTGATGCTCTCGAGGTCGAAGTGGTCCTCGTCGAGGATCGCGCGCGCGTGGATCAGATCGAGGTTGTCCTCGGTCGAGATCGCCCACGGTAGATTCGCGAGCCACTCGAGGTAGGTTCGGACGACGGAATGCTCGGCGGACTCGGGCGGGATGATGCGCAGGCGATCGAGCTCGGTGTCGGCAGCCTTGCGCGGCGCTTCGGGGAGCTTGGCGTCGTCGAGGCGTTTGCGCAGCTCTTCGAGCTCCGCCGAGCGGTTGTCGCCCTCGCCGAGCTCGCGCTGGATCGCGCGCATCTGCTGCCGCAGGTAGAATTCGCGCTGGTTCTTCGAGAGCTCGGTCTGCACCTGGCTCTGGATCTTCGAGCCCAGCTCGAGCAGCTCGATCTCGCGATTGAGGATCACGGACAGGCGCTGCAGGCGGCTGCGCACGTTGAGCGTGTTCAGCAGGTCCTGCTTCTCCTCGAGCGAGATGTTGAGATTGGAGGCGATGAGATCCGTGACCTTGCCCGGATCCTTGATGTTCATCACCACGAGCTGCAGCTCGTCGGGCAGGTACGGGATCATCGAGACGAACTTGGCGAACTGGTTCACCAGGTGCGCCTGGATCGCCTCCAGGTCCTGGGTCTCCTCGTACTCGTCTACCAGCGCGCGCGCGCGACAGAGGTAGTACGGGTCGGTCTGCTCGTAGGCGTCGATCTCGATCCGCCGCAGACCCTGGACCAGGATGCGTACGCTCTGGTCGGGATAGCGCAGCATCTTCAGCAAACGACCGGCGGTGCCCCGCGTGAAGAGGTCTTCGGGAGAAGGCCGCTCGTCGTCCGCCGTCTTCTGCGCCACCAGGCCGAGAATCTTGTCCTCGCGGGCGAGGCACTGCTCGACGAGCTGCAGCGAGGGCTTTCGCGAGATCGGCAGGGGTACGATCGCGGACGGAAAGATCACCACGCCGCGCAAGGGCAGGACGGGCAGGTGCTCGGGGATCTCGATGGCGCTCGTGTCCTCGTCGAAGCCATAGAACTTCTGGCCCATTCCCGCTTCGCCGGATTCTTCGTCAGCCATGCATTAGACCAGTTCTTCCGCGCCCTTGCCGAAGAGCGCTTGCCGGAGCCCGCCGTCAGTAAGGACACATCGGCCAGAATGGCCGCCGGATAAAGCGGACCGGTGACGCTGCTCAGTCGACGTCGGCCAAGCGCCAGGCGGTCACGATGAAGCCGGTATGGGCCACCATGCGATGATCCGGCCGAACCGAGTTCGGTGCAACATGCCAGAAGCGCTGTAGCGTCTCGAAGGTCTCGGGCAGGGCGAAACGCGGCTCGTCACGCAGGGCCTGGCCGATCTGATCGACCTGGATCGTCGTCGGCACGTAGCACACCAGCACGCCCCCGGGTCGCAGCGCCTGCGCCGCAGCGCCCAGCAGGGGGCCGGGCTCGGGCAGGTCGAGGATCACACGGTCCGCGCTCATCGTCGGCAGCGCGTCGGCTGCCTCGGCGAGCACAGGCAGCCAGTTCAGGGCCGGACCGTGGAAGCGTGCCACGTTCTCGCGCGCCATCTTGACGTGATCCTCGCGGCGTTCGATCGAGGTGAGGTGTCCCTCAGGTCCGATCGCGCGCAGCAACGCCATGGTGAGTGCGCCAGGCCCGACGCCGCTCTCGATGACGCGCGCGCCGGGGTAGATGTCGCCCCAGACGAGGATCGAGGCCGCGTCCTTCGGATAGATGACCTGAGCTTGCCGCGGCAGGTTCGGGATCAAGCGCGCGTAGGTCGGACGGAAGACCAGAACCGGCTGTCCGAGCGACGACGTCATGCGCAAGCCGTTGGGGCGCCCCACCATCGCGTCGGCGTCGATGTAGCCGCAGTGCAGGGAGAAGCGCCGTCCCGGGCGGAGATCGCGCAGATACTCGCGTCCCTTGGGATCGATCAGCAGAACGGCCTCACCGAATGTCAGCGGATCGCTCGGTCCCGGCCGCGGGGGCGGGGGTACCTCCGGCCGCTCCTCCTCGCTCATCCGGTCACCGGCGGCGGCGCCGGCTTCGCACGCAGCGCGAGCTTGCGATCGACTTCGGCGCGCAACGAGCAGAACGAGCACAGGGTGCCGAACGACGGCATGCCGCACCCCTGGCAAGTGCCGCCCACGCCGGCCTCTCCTTCGGGTTGCGCGAACACGCTGCTCGCGCGAACCACGAAATCGCGCACGAAGCCGACCTTGGTACCGGGCGAGGTATCCTCGAGCCGGTCGAGCACCGCCTTGTAGGTGAGCTGCGAGGCGCCGACCGCGTTCGGGCACTCCTCGACCACGTAGTCGATGCCACGCATGAACGAGTAGGTCGCGGTCTCGAACTCGCTCGTCAAGTAGAGAGGCTTCACCTTGCGGACGAACTTCTCGTGGCGCGGTTGGATCACCGGCTTCTGGCGCGCGAGGTACTCCATCTGCCAGTGCAGCACGTTGCCCATCAGGCGCGCCGCCTCGTCGTCGAGGTTGTGGCCGGTCGCGATCACGTCGCAGCCGAGCTCGAGGGCGGCGGCGTCGAAGTAGTGGCGCTTGATCGTACCGCAAGCCGAGCAGGCCGGCCGGCGCGTCGCCGAGACGATGTCCGGGATCGCGAGCGCCTCGTCCGCGAGCGCGTGCACGCTGAGCTCGAGGCCGCGCGCGGCGGCAAACGACTCGCAGCGCTCCCGCGAGCGCGCCGAGTAGCCCCCGATGCCGAGCGCCAGGTGGAAGCCCACCGTGGGGTACCCTTCGCCGACCAGCACCTCCCACAACGCCAGGCTGTCCTTGCCGCCGGACACGGCGACCAGAATGCGCGAGGCGTGATCGAACATGTGCTCGTGCTCGATCGCGCGCGCGACCCTGCGCTGGAAGAAGAACACGAAGCACGCCCGGCAGAATGCCGAGTTGTGCGCGCGGAGCTTCACCTCCGCCGGCTCTTTACAGCGCGTGCACTTCACTCGTTGCTCACCGGGTGCAGCGAACCATCACCCGCCGCTGACGACCGAGCGCAGCTCGATCTCGTCGCTTGCCTCGAGCCGTGCGTCATCGGTGAGCAGGCTTTCGCCACGGATGACGAGGACCGTGCCCGGCAGGATCTCGAGACGCCGAAGGAGATCCTCGACGCGCCTGACCCCGTCGACTTCGATCTGACGACCCTGAGGATTGAGGCACACTCGCACGTTCGCCGGCTACCAGACCTACCCCGGGGACGCCACCTTGATTTCCCGCGGGCCAATCCCGAAGATCGAACGTCCCTCGTGCACGCTGGCCGACACGAGCTCGAGGGCCGCGGTCACTGCCGTGCCGCGATGGGTGAGCGGGCGCGGGAAGACCCACAGCGAGAAGAGGACGCGCGATGCCTCGGACCAGCAAGAAGAAGGTGGCGACCAAGGCGAAGGCGCCGAAGAAAGGCTTCAGCATCTTCGACGAGGAGGATCGGCCGCGCGGCGAGGAAGAGGACCTGCCCAAGGACGAGGTAGGCCGGCGCAAGATCAAGCGTCAGTACGAGGAGCTGCTCGGGATCAGGATCGACAAGCTGCGCGGTCGAATCTTGAACCGCGAGCGCATCGACAAGACCGTCGAAGGCATCTACTTCGTGTGCGCGGTCTGCAAGCAGGTCTGCCACAACCTGGACGAGGGCCTGGTCGAGGATCCGGACAACGTCAAGAACGTGTGCGACCCGTGCGCCCCGAAGAAGGGCGACAACGGCAAGGAATCGAAGGGCGGCCGGGCCGCCTGAGCCGGCGCCAGCGACTCGCCGGCGCGCGTACGACCTTTGCTTGCCGCCCGTAGGGGCGGCTGATAAGCGAACGTTCGTTCAGGTCCAGCGATGCCTGCCGAAGCTGCCAAGACCATCCCTCCGGAAGGCGGAAGCACCGCGACCCGGATCCTCGACGCCGCCGAATCCTTGTTCGCGCAGCGCGGCTTCGCCGGTGTCTCGGTGCGCGAGATCGCCGGCCAGGTCGGTCTCAACCAGGCCAGCATCTACAACCATTTCCCGAGCAAGCAGGCGCTCTACGAGGCGGTTCTCGAGCGCGGCTTCAGGCCCATCCGCGATCTCCTTGCCGAGGGCGAGCACGGTCTGCAGGGTCGCGAGTTCCAGGACCAGCTCCTCGAGCGGCTGGTCGATCACCTGTGGCGGATGCCGCACCTGCCGAAGCTCATCCAGCGCGAAGTCCTCGACGGCGGCGAGTACCTCGAGCGTCTCGCCGACCAGTGGCTGAAGCCGATCTACGACCAGGGCAGGCAGACGATGGAAGCGACCCCGGACCTGATCGATTGGCCCGAAGACCAGCGCCCGTTCCTCGTCCTCGGGCTCTATCACCTGCTGTTCGGCCATTTCACCTCGGCTGCGCTGTTCGAGCGTGTCGTGGGCACCGCGGCGCTGGCGCCCGAGATGCGACGGATCCACCTCGCGTTCCTCAAGCAGGCAAGCGAAAGATTACTCCACCTCGAGGTCAATCGAGGGCCGCGCTGAAGTCTGGTGCGAGCCATCGCTCGAGCCAGGGGATGATCTCCGCGTTCGCGTCGGCGCTCAGGTTGTGACCGGACTCCGCGAACGCCACGAAGCGGAAGCGCTCGACCGCATCGCTCGCTGCGTAGGCGGCACGGAAGCGTTGCACCGTGCTCTCGACACAGGCGAAGGGAATCGCCCGATCCTGCTCGCCGGCCAGCAGCAGCAGTGGCCGTGGCGGGTAGAGGTCGGCGTGTCGGATCGGCTCGCGTGCCGCGATCTCCACGGCGTAGTCCGGATCGAGGACGACCTTGCCGCCGGGTAGCCAGCGCGGATCGTCGCCGAGGGCCAGTGACGACGAGCGCAGGAACCGCACGTAGTCGCCGCAGGCGACCCGGACGACGCCGACCGCGATGCGTGGCTCCGCCGCCATGCCCTGCAGGGCGACGAACCCGCTCGTCGAGCTCCCGGTGAGGGCGATCCGCTTCGCGTCGATCTCCGGCAGCGTCGAGAGGTAGTCCACGACGCGCGGCAGGACCTTCTCGGCGTCCGTCGAGATGATGTCGAAATACGCGCGCCCGACGATTCCCGGACGCGTTGCTGCGAGCAGCCACGAGCCGACTTGGTTGGTGCGCTGCGGGGCCGACGCGCTCCCGGGCTCGCCGGCCTTCGACGGTAGCGCCGGTGCGGGCGCGGCGACGAAGCCACGCAGGGACTCCCAGTTGGTGTGGAAGCGCGCGACGGCGAAGCCGCGCTCGAGCAGCTCTTCGTCCGGTACGATCGGCGAGATCACGACCGGGCGCGGTCCGCTCCCCCGGGGGACGGAGACCGTGACCTCGATCCACTTCCCGTCGAGATGCGTCGTGAAGGTATCGACCACGGGTGCCGACGGCAGTGGCGTGGGCAGCGAGGTGCGCACGACGCTCTTGCACGCCGGCAACGTGGCGAGAAGGATGAAGAGGATGGTGCGTGTCACGATGCGAAGCGCCCAGGGCAGGGATAGATGACGACGAGGCGGGACGGAAGCTTCAGTGCCGGCCGCGCCGGCGTGTTGCTCGCGATCGCTGCGACAGCGCTCGCGACCGGCTGCGCCCGCGGCCTGCTCGAGCGTGCGATCGCGGCGCGTGGCGGGGCGCTTTCGAGCCTGTCGCGTGTCGTCGAGGCGGAGGTCCATGCCGGCTTCCCCGGCCGCTGGCAGTGGCGCTTCGACTATCGCGTGCCGGACCAGCTGCGCTGGACCCTCGACACCTACGGGGAGGAGCAGAGCTTCGCGTTCGATGGCCGCGCGGTCTCCTTCTATCTCGGCAGCGCACGGGTCGCGGCGGCACCGCCGGCGGTCGAAGACTTCCGCAGTCACGTACGTTGGATCGCCGTGACCACGCTCGACGTGCTCGCCATCGCCGACGACCTCGTCGTGCGCGATCTCGAGCCCGGCGAGCTGCCTGCCGAAGTCGTCGCCGGGTTGCTCGCCACCTACCGCGACGATGGCGCGCGCTACGCGCTGTACTTCGACGAGGCGGATCTTCTGGTCGCGGCCGAAGGGCCGATCGTGCTGCCGACGATCGCCGCCGGGAAAATGAGCGCGTCGTACTCGCAATTCCGGAACGCGGCCGGCTATCTGCTGCCGTACCATGGCAGCTACACGCTCGACGGGCAGCCGTTCTTCGACGAAACGGTGCTGCGCTACGTGCCGAACGATCCGCTGCTCACGCCCGAGAGCTTCCGCGGGCCGCCGCCGCGCGCGCCGCGCTGACCGTCAATCCATGCCGAGCTTGGCCTTGCCGTCGGGCGAGATCATGTTGGGGTTCCACACCGGACTCCAGACGATCTCGACCTCGGCTTCGCCGACACCCGGCAAGCCGAGGATCTTGTGGCGCGCGTCGGCCGCGATCGAGGTTCCCATGCCGCAGCCCTGTGCGGTCAAGGTCATCTTGATGTCGATCCGGTTCTGCCCACCGTCGAGCGGTTTGATCTCCATGTCGTAGACCAGCCCGAGGTCGACGATGTTGACCGGGATCTCGGGGTCGTAGCAGGTCTTGAGCTGGCCCCAGACGAGTGGCTCGAGCTGCTCCGACGTGAGCGGACCGTCCGTCGGCACGGCAACCGCAGGCTCGGCAACGACTTCGAGCCCGAGGGCGTCGGCGTCACGGTTCGAGACCCGCAGCAGGCCGCCGTATTGAGGTACGTGCAGAGTGTAGGATCCCCCGAGCGACTGCGTGATGACCGCCTTGGTGCCCTGGGGCAGCAGCACGGTGTGCCCGGCAGGCACCATGACGGCCTCGCAATCCCGGGAAAGCTCGATCCATTCGTTGCTCTCGCTCACGGCGGTCTCCTTGAATCTCGCGCCACCCGACTGCCAGCGGGCTTGCTGCGTTGGGCGGCGATGAAGCGTGGGAGGGCATGCCGGGCACTTTCCGGATGCCGTGCGGTCAGGATAGCGTTCCCGGTAGGAAATTGACAGTCACCGTCCAGCCCCCGCGATCGGGCTGGCGTGTGGAAGCGTTGCTCGCTAACCAACAAACGTTGGCTTGGAGTCCGGAACGGGTGCGCGATCGCTCGTGTGCCGGCCGGAGGGAGTCGAAACCATGGCGTACGAGCACGGCAAGATCACGGACGAGGGCATCGCCAAGGTGCGGGAGCGGATCGGCAAGGGCTTCACCGGCCGCCAGCCGTGGCGCACCGAGGTGAGCCGCGACACCATCTGGCATCTGGCGCACGCGATCGGCGACCTGAGCCCAGTCTACACGGATGCCGAGTATGCGGCCAAGAACACGCCGTGGGGCAAGCTGCAGTGCCCGGGTGTCGTGCTGCGCTGCTACGACACCCTGAGCGCCCCGGGCTCGGCCGGACTTCCCGAGGGTCTCCCTGGCGTGCATTCGATCTGGTCGGGTTCGCACTACGAGTGGAACCGCCCGGTGCTCATCGGCGACCAGATTCGTGCCGAGTGCTACCTGAAGGACGTCGTCGAGAAGGCCAGCAAGTTCGCCGACGGCCGTACGGTCTATATGACCTACGAGGCCGTCTACTACGACCAGCACGACGAGTGCATCGGCAAGCGCAGCGACACCTACATGCGCGCCGATCGCAACAAGACGCGCGACAAGAGCGTCTACAAGGCGGAAGAGCTCGCGCACTGGACGCCGGCCGACATCGATCGCTTCCAGGCGGAGTATCGTGCCGAGAAGCGAACGCCGGAGCGCTACTGGGAAGACGTCAACCTCGGCGACGACATCGGCAAGGTCATCAAGGGCCCGCTCACGCCGACGGCGGAGATCGCGTTCGAGTCCTTCTTCGGCGTCTACCTCGTCGGCAACGTCGTCGCCTCGCGGCTGCTCGACAAGCACCCGATGCTGATGGTGCCGAACGAGCAGGGCATCCCGGAGCCGCCGCAGCGCGTGCACTGGGACAACAAGTTCACCCAGGATACGCTCGGACTGCCGGGTGCCTACGACCTCGGCCTCGAGCGGCTGTCGTGGATGTGTCACGTCGTGACCAACTGGATGGGCGACCGCGGCCACCTCTCGTTCATCGACGCGCGCTACAAGCGCTTCAACTATCTGGGCGACGTCACCCGGGGACGCGGCAAGGTCACCGAGAAGTTCGAGCGCGACGGCAAGAAGATGGTCAAGCTCGACGTCTCGACCGTCAATCACCGCGAGGAAGTGACGGCCACGGCCGTCGCGGAAGTCGTGTTGCCGAGCCGCGCCGCAAGCTGAACTCGTCGGGGGAGTGTGGCCCGCGCGAACCCGCGCGGGCCACACCTCTCACTTTGGCTTGTAGTCGCGGGCGCGCAGCTCGAGCACGAGCTGACGCATCTCGTCGCGCGCGGTGGTGATGAACGCTGTATCCGCGGGGCGCTTCACCCAGGCCAGCACCTCACCCGACGAGAGGATCGCGAACGGGAATCCGGGTGGTCCGTCGGGAACCGCCTGGCAGCTCCAATGGTCCTTGACAGCTGGCATGCGAATGAACCTCCACGAGCTTCAGTCCGTCTGGCTGGTTCTCACGTAGATTCGAGGGTTTGCCCATGAATCGCAGGGGGCTGTCAGGAACTCTTCGCCTGCCGTTCGCCTGGGGCCCGAGCGCAGAGATCTACGGCCTTGGTGGCCGTCCGGGCGGCGTGCCGAGCCCGGCGATCGTCGCGTCCGCGACCCTGCGTGCGACCACCGGGTAGGCGAGCGATACGCTGCTGGCGCCCCCAGCGTCGACCGGGCTGGACGGGAAGCTTGCCTGCCAGAGGATGGCGGCCGTCGCCGGCGCCACCAGGAAGGCGTCGAGCTTGACGTCGACGTAGACGAGGTGGCTCGGCGACGTGGCGTCCCACACCCAGAGCTGCACGTACAGTGCGGTCGCGTCGATGCCGAGCTCTGTCTCGACCAGAAGTCACGACCGGCACCCTTCCGCGGAACGCCGACGAGGCGCAACGCAGTTGCAGTTGCTCGTTTGTGACCGGGTCGGCGTGCGTGTTACGGTTGGCTTCTGCCCGGATCGACGTGCAGCGACGATCGGGAACCAGGAATCGGCGTGGCCAAGAAGCGAATCATCTCTGCTCGGCGGGGCAGCCGTGCAAAGCAGGTGACCACCCTCGCAGAGATTCGCACCGAGATCCGTGCCACCGGGATGCGCAGCACGGCCCCGCGGATCGCGGTCCTCGAGCGGTTGCGGCGCGCCACATCGCCCTTGAGCCACGCGGAGATCACCGAGGAGCTGCTGCCGCTGGGGTTCGATCGCGCGACCATCTACCGCAACTTGGTCGACCTCGCCGAGGCGGGGCTGGTGTCGCGGATCGAGCTCGGCGACCACGTGTGGCGCTACGAGATCCGGCGCTCCGCGCCGCGAGCCGGCGAGGGGGAGCATCCGCACTTCGTCTGCAACGACTGCGGCACCGTGTCCTGCTTGCCGACCGTGAGTGTCGACATCCGTCCCGCACCAGGCTCGCGCCGTTCGGTGGTGGCCGCGGTCTCCGACGTCGTCCTGAAGGGGCGCTGCGAGAGCTGCTGAATCGCGGGTCGCCGCCGCCGCCGCGTACGCACGAGGAGCGGAGGGCATGATGCGTCAGCTCTTGTCTGCCGCGTGTCGAGCGGAGCGGACGCCCCACGCAGCGACGAGCACCAGGCACTGGATGAAGGCGGTCGTCTGGCCCGGTGGATAGTCGAGGGTGTGCGCGAGCACAAAGGCGATCACGGCGGACGCCAGACCGAGCAAGGGTGCCACGACGAACATCGTACGCACCTCGCGGCAGAGGTTGCGCGCGGCCAGCGCCGGCAGCACGAGACATCCGAATGTGAAGATCGCACCCGCGACGCGGTTCGAGAGCCCGACCACCACCCCCAGCCAGACGGCGATCCCCACGTTCCAGCGCGCGACACGCAGCCCGACCGCCTCCGCCATCTCGGCATCCATGACGAGCAGCAGGAGCTCCGAGCTGCGACGCGCGACCACCACCGCGGTTGTCACGAGCAGCGCGAGGAGCAGCACGACGTCCGAGAGCGTCGCGCCAATGATGGTGCTAGCGAGCAGGCGGTTGATCTCCTCCATCCCGTGCGGGCTGTGCGCCATGAGGAGCACCGCGCCGCTCGCGCTCGCGAGGAAGACGAAGCCGGTGATCGACTCGTGGCTGTCGCCTCTGCGCGCACGTCCGCCGGCGGTGAGCAGGGCTGCGAGAACGGCGAAGATTCCTGCGGCCGTGGCGACGACGACGTCCGCGTGCAGCCAGGGAACGCTCGCCAGGCCGAGAAGGGCGATCAGGCGCAGGGCGCACGCGATCCCGAGCAGCGACGCCTGCGACACCGCCGCGCCGACGAAGATCTGATCGCGGGCCACGACGAGAACGCCGAGCGCCGGCAACAGCAGCGCCATCAGCCAGCCCGCCAGGTAGCTGTCGCGAAAGAGGCTCCACGAGGAGATGAAATCGTGGATCACGCCCGCTCCGTGGGACGCGCGACCTCGCGCGTGGTCACACCGCCGTCGGCGAAGGTCGCGATGTGCGTGGCGTGGCGCTCCGCCATCGCGACGTCGTGCGTGACCAGCAGGAGTGCGAGCCCGTAGCGATGGTTCAGCTCGACCAGGTCGTGCAGCAGAGACTCCTCGGCGTCCGGGTCGAGGTGGTTCATCGGCTCGTCGAGGATCAAGAGGAGCGGCTCGCGGATCAGGCCGCGCGCGACCAGGGCGCGCTGGCGCTGTCCCCCCGACAGCGACCAGTAGTCACGATCGACGAGTGCTGCGAGGCCGACGCGCTCGAGCGCACGCTCGAGACGCGTGGCTCGGTCCGACCGCGCGACCTGCAGCCCCACGAGCCCGAGCGAGACGAATTCGCGGACGGTGGTCGGCAGCGACGGGTTGATCGCGCAGTGCTGTGGCACGAAGCCGATCCCCGCGCGACCGTGCAGCGCAGGGCTCAGGCGCAGCCGCCCGGCACGAGGCGGCAGGATCCCCAGGAGCGCACGCAGGAACGTGGTCTTGCCCGAGCCGTTGCCGCCGAGGAGAAACCAGAACTCGCCGCGCTGCACCTGCAGCCCGGCACCGCGCAGCACGTGGTCGGCACCGTACGCCAGGTCGAGTGCCTCGGCGTGGATCAGCGGCTCCAGCTGCTCGCTCATGGCGCTTCGTCGTTCGCCGGCGGCACGCCCGGTCGATAGAGGATCTCGGTGCGCTCGGCCATGGTCGCCTACCGGCCGCCCAGCGCCGAGACCACCTGTTGCACGTTGTACGCGATCATTGCCGAGTAGGTATTGGCCGCGGGCACGGCGTCGACCTGGTTCGCCATCGCTAGGACGCGCGCGCCGGTCTTCTCACCCACGAGCCGCGCATAGCGCGGATCGTAGTAGGCCGACGCGAGCACGATCTTCACTTCCTGCGCGCGCATCTGCTCGATGATCTGCTCGAGGTGCTTGGTGGTCGGCGGCACGCCGGGCAGGGGCTCGAGATGGCCGACGATGCGAAGGCCGAAGCGGTCCGCGAAGTACGCCCAGATCGGATGGTCGTCGACGGCTTTCGTGCCGACGTACGGCAGCAGCGCGCCCAGCCAGCCGCCGAGCCGGCCGCGCTCGCCTTGCTCTTCGAGGAACGAGGTCAGCTTGCCGTGCTGATAGAGAAGGGCAAGCTTGGCCACGTCGGCGCCGTACTTCGCGGCCAGCGCATCACCCACCAGCGCGGCGTGGATCTGGCTCTGGAATGCGGCGAAGCGGGCGTCGAAGGCCGCCTTCTCCGCCGGCCGGAGCTCACCCAGGCGCGACGCGATCGCGCCCGCGACCGCGACTCCACGCAGCGGATCGAGCAGGTAGTGTGGATTCCCGCCGGGGTGCAGGTCGCCCATGCTCCGGTCGACGACGCCGGTCGGAACGTCGAGCTTCCCTCCCGCCGCCGTCGATGCATCGAGGAAGCCGGGCGTGCCCGGCAGCACGCGCGGATTGCGTGCTTGCTGGAGGAGCAGCGGCGCGTAGCCAGTCTCCATCTCGAGCCCGATCTGGATGAAGAGATCCGCCTGGTTGAGCGCGCGCACGTGGCTGGGCTTCGCCTCCGCGTAGTGCGGGTCCTCCGTGCCCCTGACGAAGACGGTGACCGAGACCTGGTCGCCGCCGACCTCGCGCGCCAGCGCACCGAGATCCGGCACCGTCGTGCAGACGCGCAGCGGCTCGGGTTGGGCAGCGGCGGTCGTTGGCAGCGCCGCGACGAGTGCGGCCGCGACGAGAGCAGCGATTGCCGTTCGTCGGGGCGTCGCGTGGCCGGTCAGAGAGCGGGCGCGGCCGATGGTTCGCTTCAGATCGTGTCGCATGGTGCTCTCCTCCTCACCACTTGTGGGACGGGTGGGTGCCGTAGAGCAGCTCGAGCCCCAGCCACACGGTGCTGGCGTCCTCGCCCGGCAGGGCCGTCGAGTGATCATAATTGTACTGCAGCCGGATGCGGGAGAACTCCGAGGGCTGGTACTGCAGCAGCGGCGAGAAGCGGAAGCGGTCGTCGCGCAGCGGATCGTCCGCACGTCCCTCCGGGACGCTCTGCCCTGAGCCGCTCGCCCACTCGAAGCGCACGCCGGCCGCCCACGGGTGCGTGAAGCCGTACAGGAGCTGCGTGTACATGCCCCAGTCGCGCAGCAGCTGGCCGGGGACGTCCTCGGTGAGCTCCTCGTCCTCGTCGTCCCCCTCGCCATCGCTGTGCGTGGCGGTTGCGAGGCTCGTGGCGTGGCTGTGACCGTCGCTGCCGTCATCACCACCGTCGTCGATATCCGTTCCGGTGACGAAAGGCTCGGCGGTGTAGTCGCGCTTCATGACCTCGCTCTGCCAGAGCACGAAGGGCCAGCCACGAAAGTTGTCGACCGGGCGCCACTTGAAGGTGAAGTCGGCGCCGTAGATGAAGGTCCGCGCCGGACCTCCGGTCGAGTTGGGACCGAACAGGCCGGAGAAGCCGAGCAGGGCGGACATCTCGTCGCCCATGTTCCAGGCGTTGGCCGAGCGGACGAGGTACAGCAGGTCGCCGAAGTTGCGCGTGTCGGTGCGCGCGGCCGGATAGCCGCCGACGGCGTCATCCGACAGGAAGCTGGTGGTGAACTCGCCATCGTTGGCGTTCTGCACGCCGCCCCAGAGCTCGGCAAAGAACGGCAGCGGCAGCAGCCACGAGGCCTGCACGCCCGGAGAGCGCAGGCCATCGCCGCCGAACATGCGCGTGTTGACGATCGGCTGGTCGATCCAGGACCAGGCATGCGGATGGGTCGGATTGAGCCGGCCGAACTCCGTCAAGTAGTAGCCGGCCTCGAGCTGCAATCCGTACGGCAGGCGCTGCGTCGTCCCGAAGGCTTCCTCGAGCTCGACGCCGTCCGGTGTGAAGACGATGTGGCTCTCGGCGGTGAAGTACGGATCCACCGCACCGTAGAGCGACAGCTCCCCCTGCTGGAGGGTGAAGCCGCGTCGATCAGGGTCGTGCGCGCCGCCCTGCAAGGTCCCGATCTCCTCGTCGTCGGCCGTCGACCAACCTCCGGCGACCATGACGACGAGGGACGGCTCGAGCAGCCGCAACGTCGCCTGTCCAGGCAGCGGACGGGAGAGCAGGGTGCCGGGCACCGAAGCCGCACCGGGTGTGCCGAGCCAGCCGACGGATGGCTCCGATGGAGGTGGCGGCGTCTCGCCAGCGCTCGAGTCCAGACTCCGCACCGCGTCGTCGAGAGCCTGTCGCGACTCGGCTGGTTTCGGTGGCGTCGCCGGAGCGGCGACCACCCGCGGCTTCGTGGTCGGTTTCTTGACGGCGGCGGCCTGCGGCGCAATCTGGCGCAGCAGGTCCATCATCTCGTCGAGCTTGCGCTGCTTCTCCGCGTCGCTGCGTTGCAGCGCCTCGATCTGCTTCTTGAGCGCGTCGATCTCGGCGCGCTCGTCGGCGCGGGCGCCGGTGGCGAGCAGCAGCAAGCCCGCGAGCGGCAACGCCGCGACGGCGCTCCACCTTCTCTGCGAACGTGGCATCGGTCTCTCCTCTCGGAGCGGTGGTCTTCCCCCGGGCTCGTTCGCCCCTTGGTTGCGGCGAACGGCGCACGCTGGACGGTCGTCCAGCATGCTGCGAGTCACGGCTGGGCCGCGAGCGAATGCTCAGGCGGCGTGCGGGGGACTACGCGGGGCGTGCGCCGTACCGCGCGTGGGCGTGAGCCACGCCGGCGGCAACTCGCAGGTGGTGACCTGGGCGCGGCTGTTTGCCGGCAGCGCCCAGGTCGCGACCAGGAAGTCGCGCGCTTGCGCGATCGTCTGGCAGATCGGACAGCGCGCTTCGGAGTGGTCCGCGGCGTCGTTGTCGTGGCTCGAGCGGAGTCCGGTTCGGTGAGCGGCGTCGCCACGATCCACTCGGGCGCCTTGCGCCCACGTGCGACTCGACGGTCCGGCGTGCTCGCGGACCTGCGAGAGATGCAGATGCGGCAGCGCCCCTTGGGCGATCAACGCCAGGAGGGTGAGGAGAACGCCGGCGCCCCAGCGTCGAGAAATTCCAGGTGCGCGACGAAGGGAGCGGTCTGCTGCCTGCGGGTGGCGGAAAGTCATCTGCGATTCTCGAGCGGTACTCCGAGCGCCGGTTTCGCAAGCAAGTCGTGCGCACGCCGGTACCGGAGCCGCGTGCAGCGATACCAGGGTGCGCGACGGCGCGCAATAGCGAAGACGGCCTGAGCTGCGTACCGATTGCTATTGCAATAATGTCGCAATGATATCGCCGTGCGCCAGGCGGATGTGGATCGCGGGCGAATGGGATCGCCGCGAACGGCTTCTCGTTGGAAGCCTTTGCTGCGCTTGCTACTCCGGATCGACGTCCATGGAAGCCATCTTTCTCTCCGCCGCAGCCGCGGCCCTCACGCTCGGCGGCGGTCTTCTCGCAGTCCGCTTGCATGCGTATCGCGCCTACATCTTCGCGTTCTGCGCTGGTGCGCTGATCTCCGCCGCGCTGGTCGAGGTCATCCCCGACGCGCACCAGCTACTTGCGGCGAGCGGCGACGGCTTCGGCACCAAGGACCTGCTGCTCGCGTGCGCGCTCGGCTACTTCGTCTTCTACCTCATCGATCACATCGGACACGGCGGGCACGCGCACCACGGCGCGCAGCACTCCGACACGCACCAGGCGGGTTTGTGGGGGGCGATCGGCCTCGGCCTGCACAGCTTCTTCGACGGCTTCGCGATCGGGCAGGGGTTCCAGGCGGGCGAGGATCTCGGCTGGGCGATCGCGCTGGGGGTCACGCTGCACAAGCTCGCCGACGGCGTGAGCGTGGCCGGCATCATGCTCGGCACGCAGTACAGCGAACGGGCGACGACCCGTATGGTGTACGTCGTTGCCGCAGCACCGGTCCTGGGCGTTCTGGCGCAGTCCTTTCTGACCCTGAGCCCGTCGATCCTGGCGCTGCTGCTGGGCTGGTTCGCAGGCATCTTCCTCTATCTCGGTGCGAGCAGCTTGCTGCCGGCGGCGCACGAGACCAGCCGCTCGCGCGTTCTGCTCCTCGCGACGCTCGCGGGAGCGGTGTTCATCTTCCTCGCACACCTGCTTGCACATTGATTGAACGAGGGGGACTCTGCCCCCCTAGTTCACCGCGGCAAAGCCGCGCCGGAGCCTTATCCCCCGGCTTGCTCGCGCTCGGCCGCGCGTTGTGCGCGCGGATTCCGAGTGCCGGCTCGAGCGTCCTGCGCTTTCGCGCTGCGTCGGTTTGGGTCAATCTGACCGGCGGTGAGCACGCGACCCGTCGAGTTCGGAATCTATATGCCGCAGGTCGGTTTCACGTACGCGGAGATCCTCGAGCGTGCGCAGGCGTGTGAGGACCTCGGCATCCGCTCGTTGTGGCTGATGGACCATCTCTACCCGCCCGAGCTGCCCGACGTACCGTCGTTCGAGGCGTGGACCCTGGCGACCGCTCTGCTCGCCCGGACGCGGCGGCTGCGCGTCGGGCACCTGGTGTTGTCGGCGACCTTCCGCCATCCGGCCCTGCTGGCGAAGATGGCGACGTCGCTCGACGTGCTCTCGGACGGCCGGCTCGAGCTCGGCATTGGTAGCGGCTCGTATGCACCGGAGCACGAGCGCGCGGGCATCGCGTACGGCAGTCCGCGCGAGCGGGCGCTGCTGCTGCACGAGACGCTCGAGGTGCTGACGCGGGCGTTTCGCGGGCCACGCTGCGACTTCACCGGCGAGCACTTCGTCGTGCGCGACCTGCCGAACCTGCCGCCACCGGTGCAGCGTCCCGGGCCGCCATTGCACGTCGGCGGTGCCGGCGAGCGCTACACGCTGCCGCTGGTCGCACGCTACGCCGACGTCTGGAACTGTCCGACGTACGCGCTCGCCGACCTGGCGCGCAAGCGCATCGCCCTGGCGGCGGAATGCGCGCGGATCGCGCGCGATCCGGAGAGCATCGCCCTCTCGCTCGAGGCGGTGCTGGTGCTGGTCGCCGAGCGCTCCGCGGTCGAGGCCGCGCACGCCCTCGCGCGGCGCCGCTTCGCCGGGCCAGGCTGGGGGCTCGACGCGGGAGGATTCGTCGGCACACCGGACGACGTGATCGCGCGCATTCGAGCGTGCGTCGCCGACGGCATCACGGCGTTCGTCTTCTTCACGCACGACCGCGCTGCGCCGTCGACGTTGCGCCTGTTCGCCGAGCGCGTGCTGCCGGCGTTCGTCGCCCCGTGACGGCGACGCCTGATTTGCTGTCGGCCGACGCCGACACGCGTCCGCTGTCCTTCGCGCATCGTGTCCTTGGCAGCGCGCGCATCGCGTGGTCGACGCGCGACGCGCACAGCTTCGCGCGGCGCTCCGCCGAGGCCACGCGCGTGGCGCAGGAGAGCCGGCTACGCCGCATGGTCGAGCACGCGTACCGCACGGTGCCGTTCTACGCCGACAGCATGCGCACGCTCGGCATCACGTCCGCCGACATCCGCACCGCGGACGACCTCGCGCACCTGCCGATCGTCGCGCGCGCGGCCATTCAGCGCGACCCGGAGCGCTTTCTGTCCCGTGCCAGGCCGAAGTCGGAGTACCTCGCGCTGCGAACCGGCGGCAGCAGCGGTGCGCCGTGCGTCGTCTACCACGATCCGGTGTCGGCCCTGGAGAACACGGGGCACGGCGAGCGCCACCGATCGGTGCTGGCCAGGCTCACCGGAAAGCGGCGCTTCCGCGTGCTCGGCATCGGCTCACCACGGGGCTCCGAAGCGGAGCTACGTGCCTTCGTGCGCCGTCACGCCCTGGTCCCCGACGTGGCCGTCGCGGCGCGTGCGTTGCGCACGATGGCGGAGGCACCGGAGGACATCGCGCGCGATCTGGCGGCAATCCGCCCCGACGTCGTTCTGAGCTACGGCTCGTATCTCGAGCGCCTTGCCGAGGTGCTCGAGCACGGCCGTGGGAGCTACTTCCTGCCGGCGGTCCTCGCCTACGGCGGCGACGCGATGTCGGCGGTCGGGCGCGAACGCATCGTCCGCGGCCTCGGTATCCGGGTGTGGAGCTCCTACCAGGCGGTGGAGTGCACCAAGATCGGCTTCGAATGCGAGCACCATACGGGTCTGCACGTGCACGCGGACCTCTGCGCGCTGCGCATCGTCGACGGCGAGGGGCGTACGGTCCCGGACGGCACGTCGGGTGAGGTCGTGATCTCCAACCTGGTCAATCGCGGCACGGTGCTGCTCAACTACCGGCTCGGCGACCAGGCGGCGCTCTCGCCTGGGGCCTGCCCGTGTGGCTCCGCGCTGCCGCTGCTGGGCTTTCCCGAGGGGCGGATCGAGGACTGGTTCTCGGTCCCGTCGGGAGAGCGCATCTACACGCAACGGCTGCGCGCGCTGTTCACGGACGAGGTCGACGTCCGGCGCTACCAGATCGTGCAGGAGAGCGTCGCGGCGGTACGCGTCGCGATCGTCGCGGCCGAGTCTGCTGACCGTGCTGCGCTGGCCGCACGGGTCGCTGGTGCGCTGCGTGCGGTGCTCGGGCCCGGTGTCGCGCTGCGCATCGACTTCGTCACCGACCTCGAGCGCACCGCGCTCGGCAAGGTGCGGACGATCATCCGCCGTGCGGCAGCCGTGGATCAGTCTGCGACGCCGGAGGCGTAGGTGAGCGACCAGGGCAGCCGCGCGCCGCTCGCGTCGACCTGCAGATCGAAGTGCGCGCGTAGCGCGCTCTCGACGCTCGCGAGGTCGGCGCGCACCAGGCCGAAGATCGTTCGACAGAAGCGCACCAGGGTGTCGAGGTCGGGGAAGCTCCAGCAGTACGACAGGTGCTCCTCTCGCACCGACGAGAACCCGGCCGCGGCGAGCAGTGCCGCGGCCTCGCCGCGCGCGAAGTAGCGCCCCGCGTGCCCGGTCTCGGAGAAGTGGTCGACCGGGCCATCGAGGAACGCCGCCACGGCGGTACTCTGCGCTGCGTCGGCGAGCGCGAGAGATCCGCCGCGGCGAAGCACACGCCGGCACTCGGCGAGAAACGCGGCGCGATCGTCGAGGTGGTGCATCCCCGCGAGCGACGCGACGCGATCGATGCTGCCGGCCGCCAGCGGCAGCTGGTCGACCCGGGCCCGTGCACGCCAGAAGTCGCTCCTGATCCCCGCCGCGAACTGCGCCGCCGGCTCGACGCAGAGGACGTGCGCGCGCGGCTCGATGGCTCGCAGGCCATCTGCGACGTAGCCGCCGCCGGCGGGGACGTCGAGCACACGCACGCCGGGGGCGAGGTCGAGGCGCTCCAGCAGGAGCGCGCGCTCACGCTCCCGCGCCGCCGGTGCGAGCGCGTGCGCTGCGTTGTACGACCCGCCGCGTTTCTCGAAGATGCGCGCGTAGCCGTCGGACTGCGTGACCTGTCCTCCGCCGAGCGCGGGCACGAAGTGCACCTCGCCGTCCGGGCCGACCGGCTCGTCGAGCCCGTGCGTGACGATGTCGCCGTCGACCGACACCGCGATCGACGGCAGGAGATCGCCCGCGGCGACCACGCGGTCACGGAAGCCGGGGTGGACGCTGTCGATCGCATCCACCAGCGCCCCGACCGAACTGCCGGCGACCACCAGGCGATCGTGTCCTCCCGTCAAGCGTCGCAGCGGCGCCGGGATGAAGACGACCGCCACGCCGGATCAGCGCGCCGCGGCCGTCGCGTGCACGCCCGCGGCGTGCAGCGCGGCCAGCAAGCGTGGTGGCGAGATCGGCAGCTCGGTCATACGCACGCCGGTCGCGGCCGCGATCGCGTTCGCGACCGCGCCGGGTGGCGGCACGATCGAGACCTCGCCGACGCCGCGGACGCCATACGGATGCCCCGGATTCGGCACCTCGACGATCACCGTGTCGATCATCGGCAGGTCGAGCGCGACCGGCATGCGGTAGTCGAGGAAGCCCGCGTTGAGCAGATTACCTTCCGGGTCGTAGACGTACTCCTCGTTCAGCGCCCAGCCGATTCCCTGCGCCGTCCCACCCTGCATCTGGCCTTCAACGTATGCCGGATGGATCGCCCGGCCCGCGTCCTGGATGGTGGTGCAGCGCAGGATGTCGACCTTGCCGGTCTCGAGATCGACCTCGACGTCGACCATCGTGGCCGCGAATGCGGCACCCGTCGCCCGCTGAGCATTGACCGTCGCACGGCCGACGACCGGTCCGCCGGTGCGCGACAGCTTCGCGCCCAGCGCGGCGAGCGACAGCGGGGGATGCTCGCCGCCCGCAGCGACGGTGTGGCCGTCCGCGAAGCTCACCTGCTCCGGCGCGATCTTCCAGAGTGTTGCGGCGCGCCGGCAGAGCTGGCGCTTGACGTCCTGTGCCGCCTCGTAGACCGCGAGACCGGTTGCCATGGTCACGCGGCTGCCGCCGGTGACGTCGGTGTGGCCGACGGAGTCGGTGTCGGCGACGCTCGGCCGCACGTGATCGACGGAGATGCCGAGCTCCTCGGCGGCGATCATGGCGCACGAGGTACGCGTACCGCCGATGTCGGGCGAGCCCGTGACCAGGCTCGCGGTGCCGTCCGGGTTGATCGCGATGGTGGCGCTGGACTGGAGTCCGGCGTTGAACCAGAAGCCGACCGCGAAGCCGCGGCCGCGGCGCTTCACGCTCGCGGCACCGTTCGCGCCGCTGCCGTCGTGTGCCGCGGTCGCCGATCCGGGCACGCCGAGCGGAGCCGCGGCGTGGGGCGCTGCCTGGGCTGCATCGAGCACCTCGAGGAGCCCGATCCGCTTGTGGCGCGGTCCGGCCGGAGTCGGCGTGCCTTCGCGGGCGCCGTTGCGCCGCCGCAGCTCGATCGGGTCGATGCCGAGCTTCGCCGCCAGCTCGTCGACGACGGACTCCGCCGCGAACGCGGCATTGCTGGCGCCGGGCGCGCGATAGGCAGCCGTCTTGGGGCGGTTGACGACGACGTCGAAGCCCTCGATGCGCAGCGTTTCGATGTCGTACGGCGCCAGCAGGCACATCGCGCCGGCCCAGACGGGCGAGCCCGGGAAGGCGCCGGCCTCGTAGGCGAGGGTCGCGTCGGCGGCGACGATCTTGCCGTCGTTCGTGGCGCCCATCTTGAGGCGGATGTGCGAGCCCGAGGTCGGTCCGGTCGCGCGCAGCACCTCCGCGCGGCTCATCACCAGCTTGACCGGGCGCCCCGCCTTGCGGGCGAGCATGATCGCCAGCGGCTCCAGGTAGATCGTGGTCTTGCCGCCGAAGCCGCCGCCGATCTCGGCAGGCACGACGCGGATCTGCGACAGCGGCATGGCGAGGATCTCGGCGCAGAAGTGGCGCACCTCGAACGGGCCCTGCGTGCTCACCCAGACGGTCGCCTGTCCGTCCGCGTTGACCTGGGCGACTGCGTTGTGCGGCTCGATGTAGCCCTGGTGCACCATCGCGGTGTCGAACTCGCGCTCGACCACGACGTCGGCCTTGGCGAAGGCCGCGGCAAGGTCGCCGCGCTCGAAGCGTACCACGCTCGCGGTGTTGGTCTGGGCGTCGCTCGCGGGCTCCAGGCCTTGCGTGCGCAGCCCGGCGTGCAGGATCGGCGCGTCCGGACGCATCGCTGCGCGCACGTCGAGCACCGGCGGCAGAACCTCGTAGCGCACCTCGATCAGCGCGAGTGCCTCCTCGGCGACGTGCGGGCTGGCCGCGGCGACGGCCGCGACCGCGTGCCCGGTGTAGAGGACCTTCTCCTTGGCGAGGACGTTGTCCGACAGGTGGCGCGGATTCGTCGTGCCCTCACCGGACTGCTCGGTCTTGCTCTTGACTGGTGGCATGTCGGCGCCGGTGACGATCGCCTTCACCCCCGGCAGCGCGGCGGCGCGCGAGACGTCGATGCCGAGGATCCGGGCGTGCGCGTGCGGGCTGCGCAGCACCTTGCCGTGCAGCATGCCCGGCAGGCTCACGTCGGCGCCGTAGCGCGCGCGCCCGGTGACCTTGTCGATGCCGTCGTGACGGATCGGCCGCGTGCCGACGATCTTGAACGTGCGCTCGGCTCCACCGGTGCCGGTGCTGGCGGTCGAGATCTTCTCGTCTTTGCCTTCCATCGTCCCAGCCCTCAGGTGCCCGTGGTGCCGGTTCGCACGCGCGGGGCGGCGTCGCGCATCGTCGCCGCCGCCGCGAGCACGGCGCGCACGATCTTGTCGTAGCCGGTGCAGCGGCAGAGGTTGCCGGCGAGCTCGTAGCGCACCTCGTACTCGCTCGGATCGGGATTGCGGTCGAGGAGTGCCTTGGCCGCGACCAGGAAGCCGGGCGTGCAGATGCCGCACTGCAGCGCGGCGTGCTCGAGAAACGCCGTCTGCAGAGGATGAAGCTTGTCGCCGTCGGCGAGGCCTTCGATCGTCGTCACGCTGCGCGCGTCGGTCTCGACCGCGAGCACCAGGCAGGCGCACACGACGTGGCCGTCGAGCAGCACGCTGCAGGCGCCGCAATCCCCGGTGGCGCAACCCTCCTTGCTACCGGTGAGATCGAGCTCGTCGCGCAGCACCTCGAGCAGCGTCTGCCGCGGCTCGCACAGGAACTCGGTGGCCTCGCCGTTGAGTGTGAGGGAAACGTGGGTCTTCTTCGACATCGTGCTCAGGCCCTGCCGCGCGCGCGCCGCGCGGCTTCCGCGACCACCCGACGGGTAAGCACGCCGGTGATCTCGCGACGATACGCGGCGGGGGCACGCATGTCGCTGATCGGCCTCGCGGCATGCATCGCCGCTTCGGCGGCACGCGCGAGCGCTGCGTCGTCGAGCGTCGTTCCGACCAGCGCCTGCGCGGCTTCGCTCGCAAGCAGCGGTGTCGGTCCGACCGCGCCGAGCACGACACGCGCGGCCGTGCAGCGCTCACCGTTCAGGGTGATCGCGGCGCCGACGCCGACCACGGCGATGTCCATCTCGTTGCGCGGGATGAAGCGCTGATAGCAGTCCGCGCTCTTCGCCGCCGGCGGTGGCACCCGGATCGCGACCAGCAGCTCACCGGGGGCGAGCGCGGTGCGACCGGGAGCGAGCACGAACGACTCGGCCGGGATCTCGCGGCGGCCGTTCGGTCCCGCCAGCTCGCAGACGGCCCCGAGTGCGATCAGCGCCGGCGTCGTGTCTGCGGCCGGTGATCCGTTGCACAGGTTGCCAGCGATCGTCGCCCGGCTCTGGATCTGCGTCGAGCCGATGAGCGTCGTGGCCTCGACGAGCCCGGGATACGTCGCGCGCACCACCGGGTCCGCGGCGAGCCGATGGCAGGCGACGGCCGCACCGATGCGCAGGCCGTGCGTCGCGTCGAAGGCGAGCACATCGAGCTCGGCGATGCGCTTCACGTCGATCAGGTGGCGCGCCTGACTGGTCCCGGCGCGGAGCTGGATCAGCAGGTCGGTGCCGCCGCCGAGCACGCGGACCACCTCGCTGGCGGCGAGCAGGCCGACGGCTTCGGCGACGGAGCTCGGGGCGGAGTACTGGATTTCGTGCACGCGATGGGACCCTCCAGGGAAGTTCGGATCTTAGAATCGCCCCGGTGGTCGATGCAATCCCGCGCGCGTATACAGCGAGCAGCGATGGACGACCTGGCCGACTTCCTCGCGCAGCTGCGCCGCCGTCTTGCCGATCCCGCGCGCGGCGGTGCGGACGTGGCGATTGCCTCGATCGTCCGTCATCGCGGCTCGACGCCGCGCAAGACCGGCGCGAAGATGCTGATCGATCCCTCCGGGGCGCACATGGGCACCGTCGGCGGTGGCTGTGGCGAGGCGGAGGTCATGAGCCGCGCCCATCGCGTGCTCGCTACGCGCGCCGCGCACCGGCTCGAGGTGAGCCTGCTCGAGGAGGATGGCTGGGAGAGCCCGTCGATCTGTGGTGGCGTGCTCGACGTCTTCCTCGAAGCGGCGGGCGACACCATCGGCACGATCCCCGGCGAGGAGCTGTTCGCGGTGCTCGACGCGGCGTGCGAGCGTGGGCTCGGTGTCGCGCTGGTCTCGATCACGGCGGCGCCACGTGGCCGCGACGATCTCCTCGGGCGCAAGACGGTCGTCGACGAGCGCGGCGTGCAGAGCTTCGTGCTCGGCGACGAGGCGCTGGACGCGGCCGCGATCGAGGAGGCGTTGCGCGCGCTGCTGCGCGGCGAGCCCGTCGAGCGTGCGCTGGCGGGCGGTTGGCAGCTCTTCGTCGAGCCGCTGGTGGCGACGCCGGAGCTGGTCGTCGTCGGTGCCGGCCACGTCGGTCAGGCACTCGCCCGGTTGGCACCACAGGCCGGCTTCGCGGTGACGGTGCTCGATGATCGGGCCTCGTTCGCGAATCCGCGGTACCTGCCCGACGCGCGCAGCATCGTGGTCGCCGACCCACGCGAGACACTCGCCGCGCTGCCGCCGCGGCGCGACCGCTCGATCGTTCTCGTGACGCGCGGGCACCGGCTCGATGCCGAGTGTCTGCGCGTCGCGGTGACGATGGATCTCGCCTACCTCGGCATGATCGGCAGCCGGCGGCGCGTCCGGAGGATCATCGAGCACCTGGCGGCGGATGGGATCGCGGCGGAGCGGCTGGCGCGCGTGCGCGCGCCCATCGGCCTGGACATCGGTGCCGAGACGCCGGGCGAGATCGCGGTCTCGATCCTGGCCGAGATGATCGACGTCCGGCGGCACGGCCACGCGCGCACGGTGTCGCTCTCGGGGAAAGGTGTCGCTCCCTAACCCGGATCGCTGCCGGCCAGCAGGCGGCGGAAGTCGTCCGGGGTGTCGACGTCGACCAGGATGCCGGCATCGTCGACCGGCACCTCGCGCACGCGGCGCGGGTCGGCGCGAACCACGGCGCGCGCCCCGAGATCGTCCGATGTTGCGACGATTTCTGCCCACACGGAGCGCTGGAACAGCACGGGGTGGCCGCGCCGACCGCAGTGGGCTGGCAGGACGATCGCTGGCTGCGGTTGCGTGGCCGCGCCGGCGAGCAGGGCGGTCACGGTCGACGCGCGCACGGCCGGGTGGTCCACCAGCGCGACCACGATCGCAGCGGCCTCCGGCAGCGTCCGCTGTACGTGCTCGAGCGCGATCTTGAGTGAGGACAGCTGTCCGCGCTCGGGCGCCGGGTTTTGCAGGACCGGCACGCGACCTCCGGGGGGCAGCGCCGCGCGCACGGCAGCCTCGGCCGTGCCGGCCATCACCATCACGTCGGCGACGCCGCCGTCGTGCAGGGCCGCGATCACGTGCGCGAGGAAGGTCCGCTCCGCGTAGACCAACCCGGCCTTGGCGGTGCCCATGCGGCGCGAGGCGCCGGCTGCCAGGACGATGCCGGCGGCGCGGACGCTCAGCACCGGCGCGCGGACGGCTTGCGCGCGCTCACTCGTCGTCGCGCTTGCGGTCGCGTCCCGTCAGGTAGTCCCCGAGCAGCCCGGTCGAATGCTCGGCGTCGTGGCAGTAGACGCACAGGTTCTCCCAGTTGCTGCCGTCGCGCGGGTTGTTGTCGTGGTTGCCGTCCTTGTGATGCACGGTCAGCAGGTGCAGGTCGGGCTCTTCGAACTCGCGCGCGCAGCGGCCACAGATCGCGCCGTGCAGCGCCAGCGAGCGGGCACGGTAGTCCTGCGTGCGCACCAGCTGACCGCGCTTGGCTGCGGCGAAGATCTCGTCGTAGCGTTTGGCTGCTGCGGCTGGTGCCGGCGCCGTCGGGCGGCGCGGCTTGAAGCGCATGGCCATGTCATCCCTCGCATGGGGGCGAGGGCGTCAGTCGACGGTGTCGCCCCCGGAAAGCTCCCGCTCGGTGGCCTCGAGATGTACGACCACCTGCCTGTCGACCTCGCGATAACGCGCGATCGCCTCGTCGAAGCGCGCCGAGACGCCGCGCTCGGCGGCCATCGAGCGGCCCAGCTTGCGAATCCAGTCGATGTGCCAGGCCTCGTCCTTGGTGACCGACCTGAGCACTTCCTGGGTGTCGGCATCGAGGTTCGGGCGCCGCAGGTGCTGCTGGTAGCGGCGCAGGGCACGCTGCTCGACGACCACGGTCAGTGCGAGCAGGTCGATCACGTCACGCGGCATGCCCGCCAGGCGGCCCATGCGGGTCTGGTAGCCATCGCAGACGACCAGCGGCTTGGCGCCGGCGCGGACGATCCGCTCGGTCCACAGCCAGGCGTGTCTGGTCTCGTCGGCGAGATGCTGCGAGAGCGCGATCTGGGCGTCGGGGTCGTCGAGGTGGCGCAGCAGGCGGAAGAGCAGATTCGAGCCGTGCTGCTCGGCGTTGCGGTAATACGAGAACACCGCAATGTCGGCCGGAACGCCCTCGGCCACTGCGGTGGCGAGGTCGGTTGTCTGCGCTGCCATTCGTCGACTCCTCTCGGACGCGCCTCGGCTGCTAGCCGCTTGATCCGCTCCTACCTGTGGAATGGATAACGGCGTTTGGAGGCTATAGGCATCATCGACCAGATCCGCAACCGGCTCCAGTGGGTGGCGCGCCCTGGTCAGGTGGTCAGATCGGGCAGCGTGGGTAGTCGCAACTTGGCGGTTTGCCGACGGAACGTCGACGGCAGCAGGAGCCGGACCAGATAGGCGAACCCGATGTAGCGTGGCACCGTCACCTCGTAGGCGCCGCGCGCCAATGCCTCGAGCACGCTGCTGCAGAACTGGTCTACCTCGATGAAGTTCGCCTTCACCCGCGCCGGCATCCGGGCGAGCGCCTCTTCGCCGAACATCTCGGTTCTGACCAAGGCCGGGTAGACGCAGAGGACGTGGATCCCGAGCGGATCGAGCTCGTAGGTCAGGCTTTCGGATAGCCCCGCTACGGCGAACTTGGTGGCCGCGTAGGCGGCCTCGTCGGGCTGGCCCAGCTTGCCGGCCACCGAGGACAGGTTGACGATCCAGCCGCTGCCTTGCGCGCGCATCGCCGGCAGGGCGGCCTTGATCCAGTAGACCACGCTCGAGTAGTTGACGCGCATCATGCGCTCGATGTCGGCGACGTCGTGGTCCTTGAACAGGACGTGGCGGTTGTAGCCGGCGTTGTTCACCAGCAGATCGATGCGGCCGAAACGCTCGACCACCGCGGCGGTTGCCGCCTCGACCTCGGCGCGTTGCTCCACGTCGCACGGCAATGCCAGCGCGGTGCCGCCGCTCGCCGTGATCTCCGCTGCGAGTGCCTCGAGGCGCTCGCGGCGCCGGGCGACCAGCACGACGCGTGCGCCCCGGCGCGCCAGCATCCGCGCCAGGCCCGAGCCGATGCCACTCGACGCCCCGGTCACGATCGCGACGCGATTGCTGAAGTCCGACAGTCCCTGCATGCCCGACTTGTTACGCCTCGCGCCGACGCGATCAAGCGGCGCGCGCGCACGTTCACGCTCTATCGCGTTGCGAGCCGTGCGCCCGGCGGGGGCGGGGTAGCGCGCCGGGGCGGCCGCGCCGCGGGCGCTCGGGTGCCGGCACGTGTGGCGCTGCGGTCGCGCTGCACGCGCTCGATCAGGGCGAGTGCTTCGGCGCGCGTCGGGCCGGGGAAGGCGTTGCCGGCGCCGCGCGTGGCGAGCGATTGCGCGATCACCGGTAGCACGCGCGCGACCATCGAAGGCGACAGCAGTCCCGTGCGTGGATCGTCGAGCATGTTCATCACGCGCATGACCGCGCGATAAACCTGCCCGTCCTTGCGGCTCGCCGGTACCAGCCCGTGGTCGAAGTAGACGCTCAGCGCCTGGGCGACGAGCTGCGCGAGCACCCGATCGGGCGCGGAGAACAGCGTCCAGAGCGACGGCAGCAGTCCGGCGGGGCTGCTTTGCGCCGCCGCGGACGCGCGCACGCGGCTCATCCGGTCGCCGGCGGCGGCGGAGACCCAGAACGGCTCGATCTCGCGCTTGACGCGGGCGTCGAGCGCGAGCAGGGCGCTCGCGGGGTCGTCCGGGTGCGCGGCGAGCGCGTCGGCCAGCGCCACCGCCGAGAGCAGGGCGCAGGTGGCGCCCCGGCCGTAGATCGGGTTGGTGTGGTAGGCGGCGTCGCCGATGGCGAAGAAGCCGTCGAGCAGGGGCGCGCCCTGGGCGACGAAGGAGCGCAGCCGGTTCGAGAGCCCGCCCATCACCAGCACCGGCGTGTTGGGGCCCTCGATCGGCTCCGAGACGCCGCTGCGGCGCCAGACAGCGACTTGCGGGAAGGCGGCGATCATCGCCTCGAACACGTCGGGCTCCGAGAGCGCGCGCAGCGGCTTGTCGGCGATGTCGCTGCCGACGGTGATCGAGAAGGTCTCGTTGTCGCCCGGGAAGGTGGCGAGCTTGAGCCAGCCGACGTCACCTGCGACCAGGCCCGCCGTCGCACCAGGTGGCCGCCTCCCGGTCAAGCGGTAGAAGCGCGTGAAGTAGAAGATCCCGGTGTGGACGATCTTCTCGCGCGGCGCGCGCGCGCCGACCTCGGGTAGCCACTCGGCAGCGCGCGAACGGCGGCCGCTGGCGTCGATCACCAGATCCGCCGCCAGCACCGCGCGCCGTCCGTTCTGCGGAATCGGTGTGTCGTCCGCGGCGCGCTCCTTGTGCGGATGCCAGGGGATCCGCTCGTCGGCGTGGGGCGGCGGTTTCGGCAGGTGGCGGATGCGCACCCCGGTGGCGCGTGGTCGCGCGCCCGTGCCCTTGGCGCCACGGCTGGCCAGCCCTTCCACGTAGATGCCCTCGCGCAGCTCGACGTTGGGCTCGAAGCGCGCCACCCGATCGAGCGCCCATTCGAATGCCGCTCGGCGGCAGCCCAGCAGGACCAGCTCGCCGTCGCCCTTCTCTCGCGGGCCGAGCTCGAGGCCGGGCGGCAGATTGACCGTGAGCGGCAGCTCGAGCGCCCCGTGCGCCCGCAGCAGGTTCAGGACCTCCGGAAAGCGCTCGCGCATGACCCAGGTCAGGCGCGCGAGGAAGGTGTGCGAATGCCGGAACTGCGCGACGCCGGCGCGCTCCCAGCGCTCGAATGCTTCATCGGGCGTGTCGACCGGCGGCCGCACGTCGCGCTCGAGCACGGTCACCCGCCAGCCGCCCCGTGCGAGCAGGATCGCCGCCGCGAGGCCACTGATGCCGCCGCCGATGATGACGGCTCGACGCTTCGGTCGCGTGGCCCGGCGTTGCTCTCCTCGCGCTGCGCTCACCAGGCGAAGGTACGGTGCAGTCGGTGGCCGGGCAACCGGGCTGCGCAGGGAGCAAAACGCAAAGCAGCCGGTAGCGGAGGGAAGGCTACCGGCTGCATGCTTGCGTGATCCTCCGCACGTATCACGGACCATCCGTGGTCGCGGTCCGAGGCCTCACGCTGGTCTGACGAACGTGGTGAGCAAACCTGGTGCCGGGGCGCGACGACGTGCGTACGGGGATTCTTCGGTTGCGACGGCGGAGTCGATGCCGCTTTTCTGTGCGCCTGCGAGAGATCTGCGCATTCCCGCGCTCTCCATCATCCCCCAGACGATCGCCAGCACCAGCACCAGTCGGCCGTGGTACAGCGGCATGTCCGCGCTCCCGGCCACGAGGAACACGCCGATCGAGATCACGTAGGCGATCGCCTCGCTCCTGCCCTGACGGTCTCGCGCGAGAATCATCCCGCGACGAGCGACTCCGAGCAGCGTGAGGAGCAGATGAGCTGACGCGATCGCGCCGATCAGCCCGGTGCCGGTGAGGATGTCGACGAAGAGGTTGTGCGAGTGGAACAGGAAGAGGCTCTCGCCGTGCAGCTCGAGGTAACGTGCTGGAAAGACCTGCTCGAGGTTCCGGCTGCCGAAGCCGACCCCGACCAGCCAGTGCTCGCGGAACAGGGACAGCGACGCCGCGATGATCCGCAAGCGCTGTGCGTCCGCCTCCGTGCGCGCCAGTGACAGATACCCGGTCGCGAGCACCGCCGTCGCGGTGGCGGCCACGATGATCGCGCCGACCCCGGCACGGCAGCGCCGGCCGCCGCAGGCGAGCGCGAACGCGCCGGTACCCAGTGCGAGTGCTAGCCATGCGGCGCGCGAGAAGGTGATCACGACCGCGAGCGCGCTGGCGGCGGCATAGATCCACGCGGCCACGCGGCGATCGGCGCACAGGGTGCCGGCAAGGAAGATCGGGGTCAGGAGCGCCAGCACGAATCCGATCGTATTCGGGTTGTCGGTCACGAGCGTGAGCCGATTTGCGGCTCGCAAGCCGAGGACGGCGGGATCGTGCAAGACCTCGCGCGCGAGGATGGCGATGGTCAGCAGGCCCAGCCAGTGGAACAGCCAGAGCGCGCCGTCTGGGCCGTCGCTCAGCGTGCGCGCGACGTAGAACAGCCCTACGGCCGTCGCGAGCAAGCCGAAGTTTGCCCAAGCGCCTCCGGTGACCGCGATCGAGAGCGCGGCCGCGAGCAGGAAGGCGAGCAGGGCGGGACCGATCCGCGAGCGTGCAACCCCGAGCCTCGGCGCCCCCAGGAGCGCACCGACGAGCAGGAGCAGGGCGACGTTGCGCGCGCAGCTACGGTACCCGAACGAGATGCCGAGCGGCAGCGTCACCCGGCCGAACGCCAGGGCGACGCCGAGAACGGCGAAGCCGATGCCGAGTGCGGGTCGCCACGCAGCGCGGTGTCGAGAGATGGTGCCGGGGGACAATCGTGGCTATGGACGGCGAGCGCAGCGTGCCCTTGCAGGGCGTCGCGTGCGCCGAGCGACGCGTGTCATGAATGTCCATGCGCGAGACCATGAGCCTCTCCGTCGTCATTGCGGCATTCGATGCCGAGCCGTTCCTCGCGGCGGCGCTCGACAGCGTGCTGCGCGAGGTGCCGCGCGACGTCGAGGTGATCGTGGTCGACGACGGATCCCGGGACGGTACGGCAGGAGTCCTCGCCGGCTATGGCGAGCGCATCCGAGTGCTGCGCAACGCGCAGCCGAGCGGCCCGGGACCGGCACGCAACCAGGGCGCGCAAGCGGCGAGCGGCGCGATCCTGGCATTCCACGACGCCGACGACCTGGTTCTGCCAGGGCGCTTCAGCGCTCTCCAGGAGGTGCTGGAGGCCGCTCCCGAGATCGATCTGGTGTTCGCCAACGGCATTCGCTGCGACGACGAGGCGCGTCCTCTGGGGCGGATCATCTCGCGGCGCCATGCCGGTCGGCTGGCGCGGCGCTGCGGCCTGCGCGAGATGCTCGGCGGGGGCGTCCTCTACCCGCAGGCGCTGAGCATTCGCCGGGCCCGCTTCTGGGAGATGGGCGGCTTCATGGCGGAACGCGGCGAGGATTGGGATTTCGCGTTGCGTGCGTCGCTGCGGCTGCGGATGGCGTTCGTCGACCGGCCGGTGTTCGCGTATCGGCGCCATCCCGGCGGGGTGACGGCGCACCGGCGCCATTACGCCGAGGTGCTGGTGGAGGTCCTCGAGCGCTTCGTCGCAGGACACCCCGGGCTCGAGCAGCACGTGTCCGCGGCGGTGCTCGATCGCGCGCGGGCGAGCCAGTTCGCGCGCTGTGCGCGCTTGCGTCTCGAGGATTCCGATCGCCCGGCGGCGCTCGAGGCCTGGGCGCGGGCGATCGAGCTCGCTCCGCTGAAGCTGCGCTACCGCTGGCGAAGATGGCTGGCGGCCAGCTCCTCGATGCGCGTCTCGAGGTAGGCCAGCGCGACCGCGAAGATCAGCATCAGCTTCGGGTGTGAGGCCGGAACGTCGACCAGCCCCATGGCGAGGAAGGTCGCGATCGACACCGCGATGCACACGCCCTCGGTCGACACCGCCACCGGCGCCACGCGCAGGCCGCGCAGCGCGAGACGGCAGAGTCGCCAGACGAACCAGGCGACGGCGATCGCGCCGATCACGCCCGTGCAGGCGAGGACATCGACGACCGTGTTGTGCGAGTGGAACAGGAACAGCCCCTCGCCGTACAGTTCGAGGTAACGCGCCGGGAAGACCTCCTTGAAGTTGGGTCCACCAAAGCCGACGCCGACCAGCCAGTGCTCGCGAAACAGCGAGAGCGACGCCTCGATGATGCGCAGGCGCTGCAGGTCGGCTTCGGTGCGGCCACTGGAGATGTACGAGATCGACGCGAATACCGTGGCCGAAAGCGCGAGCGTGCCCACCAGGAGAGCCTGCTGGACGGCGGACTGACCGCGGCGTCGCAACGCCACGAAGATGGTCATGACGCCGAGCGCCGCGCTTCCCCAAGCAGAGCGCGAGAAGGTGATGATCAGCCCGATCGGCGCCGCGATCGCGTACAGGCGCGGCAGCAGGCCGGCGTCACGCCGCAACGCCGCGCCCACGAAGAGGGGGAGCAGAACCGCCAGCGTGTAGCCGACCGAGTTCGGGTGGTCGGTGACCAGCGTGTTGCGCAGCTCCTCGCGCAGCAACAGCAGCTGGGGCTGCGCGGTGAACTCGCGCACCAGCTGCATGAGCACCAGCGCGCCGAGCCAGTGCAGCAGCATCGCCGATCCGGTGCGCTGCGCGGCCAGCGCGCGCGCGGCCAGATAGAACCCGACCACGGTCCCCAGCAGGCGTACCTCTCCCCAGGTCTCGCCGTTGATCGCGACCGACAGTACGGCCGCGGCGAAGTAGGCGAGCAGAGGGAGCGCGAGGAAGGACCTGGTGAGACGGAGACCCGGTATGGCGACGAGGTGGCCGACCACGACCAGGATGGCGACGTTGCGCGCGAGGCTGCGGTACCCGAACGACCCGCCGATAGGCAGTGGAAAACGGTCGAGAACGATCGTGATCGCGACCAGCCAGAACATTGCGACGGCGAGGCCGAACCAGGTGGTGCGCAGCGCGCGCAAGAGCTTGTTCCCGTCGCCGACGTTCTGCGGAGGGGGAAGCATCGGGGTAGGGCGGAGATACTCCAAGTCACGCGCCCGGTGCGATGCCCATTCGCAGCTTGAGAAAGCGCCACCGGTAGCGGAGGCTTGCCGGGTCGAACGCGATCGCCCGCGACAGCATCGAGCGGGCACCGGCGGTATCCCCGCTGCGCGCGTGATGCTGTGCCGTCCGCGCGAGGTAGCGGGCGAGGGCGTGGTCGACCTCTTTCCGGCCGATCTGCTGCGCGAGCTCGGGATGCGCCGCGACGAACCTCTCGAGGAAGCCGAGCATCGTGTGGCTGAACGCGTAACGCTGCATCGTCATGCTGGCGGCGTGCTGGCGGTATGCGAACACCGGGACGTCGACGAACGCGAGCCGCAGGCGAAGGGAAGCGCGCAGCCCGAAGTCCCAGTCCTCCACCGGCTCTGCGCTGAAGCCGCCCAGGGCGTGGAACCCGGCGGTGCGAACGCACATCGCCTGCGGGTAGAGCCAGCTTCCGAGCAGCATCTCGGAGGGGCCGACGTGGCGCCGGAGACGGTTCGCGTAGGATTTGCGAATGACCGGTCGGACCCTGGTGTCGGGCAGGTAGATCTTGAGCCCGTTGCCGAACGCGAGATCCAGATCATGCTCGGCGTCGAGCACCGCCAGCAGCTTGCTGAAACGTCCGGGCAAGGCGAGATCGTCGGCATCGTGGAAGGCGAGCACGTCGCCGGTTGCGGTGGCGGCACCAGTGTTGCGGGCGGTGCCGGGGCTCGAGCGCTCGGTGCGACGGATCACGCGAACGCGGTCGGCGTACCGCTCGAGCACGTCGGGGGTCGCATCGGTCGAGCCGTCGTCGACGACGATCACCTCGGATCGTCGGTCGGCTTCCCGGGGCAGCTCCGCGAGAACGCTGTCGATCGCGTCGCCGAGGTACGGAGCGGCATTGTGCGCGGGGATGATGACCGACAGCACGGTCACGCGCGCGCGTTCGCCGAGCGGCGCGCGCGCTGCTTGCGGGCCAGCACGAGCATCTCGCGGTAGTGGTAGTAGCGTCCCTTCGCGCGGTACTTGCGGCGCACGTCCCCGGTGATGCTGTGCGTGAGATAGTTGACGCACGCCTTGGCCAGGTTCGGCAGGATGCTGGTCAGGACCTTGTTGTGCTTGTAGGCGAAGCGGCTGCGGCCCTGCCGGCGGTGGTACTCCTCGAAGTACTCCTCGGTGAGGCGGCTGCGGTCGATCTCGTGGATGACGCGCGCGCGCTTCATGTAGCCGATCCAGCCGCCGTGCGCGCGGATACGGTCCGCAAGCTCGTTGTCCTCGCTCAAGCCGGCAGCACCCGGGCCGATCTTCTCGTTGAACAGGCCGACCACCGCGAAGGCGTGGCGGCGAATGGTCATGTTGGCGCCGGTCAGCTTGGTGCGCACGGTGTCGGGATCGAGATCGAGGTGGACGATCGTGCGGTAGCGGTCGAGCAGCTCGAAGAGCTCGGGGTCGGACGTCGCCTCGGGCGGCCACACGACCGAGCCCTGCGCAGCGAAGCAATCGTGGCGCGTGAAGAAGTCCCACACCTCGGCGAGCCATGCGGGCTCGGCGACGACGTCGTCGTCGAGGAAGGCGAGCAGCTGCCCCTTCGAGGCAGCGATCGCCGCGTTGACGGCGCGCGACTTGCCCGGCTCCATCACGCGCACGACGTGCCGTCGCGGTCCCGCGCTGCGCCAGTCCGCCAGCAGACGTGGCGTCTCGTCGTCCGAGCCGTTGTCGGCGATCACGATCTCGTACGGGACCGGTGGCGGTACGAGCTGATCGAAGCTGTCGAGCAAGTCGCGCAGACTCCGCGCCCGGTTCCTGGTCGGTACGATCACGGAGACGATGGGATCGCCGTCTTGCATCAAGTCACCTTCGCGGTACGGATGGCGCAGCTTCGCCGGATGGTTCGGTCGGGTGGCTTGCCGCGGCCGCGCTGCGGGCCCCGCCGCCCTTGCGCGGATCGCCAGCACCACCCGATGCACCCGGCAGGTCGGTTGCAAGCGAGACCGCCGCGATCGCCGGGATCTCGCGCAGCTCGTGCCCGAGCAGGGCGAGCGCCGCGCGGTCGACGTCGCGGACGCCGGGCTCGATCAGCAGCTTGTTCGGCTGCCACTGGTGATGGATGCGCGGTGCAGCGACGGCAGCTTCCGGTGGCAGTCCGAAGTCGAGCACGTTGCTCAGCACCTGGATGGTCGCGCTGACGATCAACGGACCGCCGGACGCCCCGACCGCCACCACCGCCCGACCGTCACGCACCGCGATGGTCGGCATCATGCTGCTCGCCGGACGCTTGCCGGGTGCGACCCGGTTCGTTCGCCCCGGAGCGAGCCCGAACAGGTTCGGACCGTCGAAGCTGAAGTCGTCCATCTCGTTGTTGAGCACGATTCCCGTTCCCGGCACGCCGACGAGAGCCCCGAACGCCGTGTTGACCGTCGTCGTGCACGCCACCGCCGACCCGTCCGGAGCGATTACCGAAAGATGCGAGGTGCCGCCATCGCTCGGCGGGGGGGCGAAGGCGCCGTAGGTCTCCGGGGGCATCGTACGCGGGGCGTGGATCCGCCCACGCAGCGGCAGGCCCTTGGCGGGTGGCAGCAGCGCATCGAACGCGGGATCGCCCGACGCCCGCGCGCGGTCCGCAAACGCGTGCTTCAAGATCTCGGCGAACAGGTGGAAGCGGGTCGGCGAGGACAGGCCGAGTGCGGCGACGTCGTAGGGCGCCAGGGTGCGCAGCGCGAGGACGAGAGCGGGCCCGCCGCTGCTCGGCGGTGGCATGGTGTGGATGCGCGCGCCGCGATAGCCGACCTCGAGCGGCCGGCGCCAGAGCGGACGGTAGGCTGCGAGGTCGGCCATGCTCAGCACGCCCCCGCCGGCGCGGACGGCATCGACCATGGCCAGCGCGATCTCGCCCTCGTAGAAGGCGCGCGGGCCACCGGTCGCGATCCGTTCGAGCGTGCGTGCCAGCGCGGGGCAGCGCAGAATCTCGCCTTCGCTCCAGGGACGGCCTTCGCGGTCGAGGTAGATTCCGCGCAGCTCGGGATCTCCGGCGAGGCCCTTCGCTTGGTCGTGCAGCCGCCCGGCGAGATGGCGCGACACCGGGAAGCCGTCGCGGGCGAGCTGGATGGCCGGCGCGAAGAGCCGCTGCCACGGTAGCCGCCCGTAGCGCGCGTGCGCGGCGGCGAGGCCGGCCACCTCACCGGGCACGCCGACCGCGAGAGCGCCGCGGCGGCTCTTCGCGGGAACGTATGCACCGTTCTCCTGGTAGAGGTCGGCGCGCACCGCGGACGGGGCGCGCTCGCGGTAGTCGAGCGCGATGGTGCGGTCACGCGCCCGATCGTGGATCACCATGAAGCCGCCGCCGCCGATGCCGCACGACGAGGGGTGGACGACGCAGACCACGAGCGCGGTCGCGATCGCCGCGTCGACCGCCGAGCCGCCGCTCTGGAGAATCTCGAGGCCGGCCTCGGCGGCGAGTGGATGGTCCGCGGCGACGATCGCCGCGGCACGCGCCGCGGTCGGAGCCGCGACGAGGAGCGAGCACAGGAACGCGACGGCGGGCGAGAAGCGGTGCCCGGAGCGCCGCCCGGCACACGAAGAGATCAAGGTGGCGTCCCCTTAGTCGCACCCCGCACGGCACGCAAGGCGCATCGTCGTTCGTGGTGCGACGTCGGAAACAGCGTCCGTGCTGTGCTAAGGCGGCCGCGTGGCGTTCACGGAGAAGGACTTCTACCTCGACGAGTTTCGCGGCCGCACGCTGGTGCTGGCCGCGGAGCGGAGCGCGCTCCAGGCCGCGACTGCCCGCCGCCGGCTGCGTGCCGTGGTCGGCGAGCTCACGGCGCACGGCTCGAGGGTTCTGGTCGTCGTCGGCGAGGCGACGGAGACGCGGGGCCGCTCGCCGCGCCGCTGGCTCGGTCTACCACTGGCACGTGTCCGCCGTCCGGCGGGGGTCGCGGGCGCACGGCGCCGCGGCGACACGGTGCCGTGGCTCGACGACGATCCCGAAGGCGCGCTGGTCGACATCTGGGAAGTGATCCGGGTCAGGCCGCTGTGCGTCGTGCTCTGCCGCGGCGTCGCGCTTGCGCCGGCGTGTCGCATCGCCGAGCGCCTGCGCGTGCACAAGCTGGTCCTCCTCGATCCCGCCGGCGGCCTGCGCGAGCCGAATAGCCGCCGCGTGTTCTCCTTCCTCGACCAGGGGACGCTCGACGTGTTGCTCGAGGCCGGCGAGGCGGAGTTCCACGGCCTGAGCCACCGGCGCGCGATGCTGCACGAGATCGATCGCGTCCTCGAGGGCGGCGTCGGCTCGGTGAACCTCTGCAAGGTGGACGGTCTGAGCCGCGAGCTCTTCACCTACGAGGGCTCGGGGACGCTGTTCACCCGCGACGACTACTGCCGCGTCGAGCGGCTCGCGATCGACGACTTCCACGAGGTCGAGCGGCTGGTCGCGCGCGGGCAACACGAAGGCCTGCTCAAGCCGCGCACCGGTGACGAGATCGCGCAGCTCTTGCTGGGCGGCTTCGGTGCTTGGGTCGGCCGCCAGCACCTGGCCGGCATCGGTGCTCTGCACGTCACGCCGTACATCGCGGAGGGGGCGGGAGAGATCGCGGGGCTGTACACGATGACGCGCTTCAAGGGGGAGCGCATCGGACGCCGCCTGGTGCGCCGCCTGGTCGCAGAGGCGAGCACGAGCCACCTGCGCTACGTGTTCGCCGTCACCGGCAACGAGGAGGCGGCGCGCTTCTTTCGCGGCGAAGGGTTTCGTGCCGTGACCGCCAGGGACGTCCCGGCAGCGAAGTGGCAGAGCTACGATCCGGCCAGACGCGCGCGCGTCCGCGTGTTCCGCCTCGACGTGGGGCAGGAACCGGCCCGGCCAACCGGCTCCCGGCGCCACAAAGAGAAACGGCGCGGGAGGTTCCCGCGCCGTTTGCGCACCATCGCGGAAGCGCACCCGAAGGCGCGCTTCGCGTGCGGGGTATTCACCCCATCTTGAAGAGAGACTGCATCTTCATCGCGAGGCCCATGTCGCCCGCAATCTTGAGCTTGCCGCTCATGAACGCCATCTGGCCGTTCAGCTTGCCGGTCGTCATGTCGACGTAGTCCGAGCCCGCCATCGTCATGGTCATGCTGGGCGAGGCGTGCGTGCCTTCCTTCACCTCGAGCGCGCCATCCTTGATGATGGCGTGGTACTGGCCGGCGTTGTCGCCCTCGCCGCTCAAGTTGAACTGGATGACCGAGTTCATTCCCTTCGCCGCATCGGCGTTGAACTGGGCGGGCATCGCTGCAAAGATTTCCTTGACGGTCATTCTTCTCTCTCCTTCTTCACGGATTTGACTTGCTGCGAGATCAGCAAAGACGCTGCGTCGCTCGATCCCTCTCGAGCGCGTCGTCACTGACCCAGGCGGCTCGGCCCGTTCATCGCGGTGACTTGGAAACGTTCCGTGATTAGGCGAGGCCCTGCCGCTTGTCAACAAGATCGGTGACCGGGTCATGCGGTGGCTGCCGGTGTTGCTCTGCGACACATTGCGCCACGCCGATGGGTCGCTAGAGCGCGCGCCGAGATGCGGAGTGCGGAGCCCGACGAGCTGGTCCTGGCGTTCGGCGACCGGGACTATCCTGGCGCACTGCGCCACGTCTACGAGCCGCCGCGTCGCCTGCACGTTCGCGGCGCGCTCGCGGCCGAGCCGCGAGCGCTGGCCGCACCGTCGATCGCCGTGGTTGGGGCGCGCGACGCGACCGCCTACGGGCTCGCCATCGCCCGCGACCTCGGACGTGCCCTGGCGGAGGCGGGCATCGTCGTGGTCAGCGGCCTCGCGCTGGGCATCGACGGGGCGGCGCACCGGGGCGCGCTCGACGGCGGCGGAATCACGGTCGCCGTCGCGGGGGCAGGCAGCGATATCGTCTATCCGCGGCAGCACGCCGGGTTGCGGGCGGCCATCCTCGAGCGCGGCGCCGTGGTCTCGGAGTACCCCACCGGTACGCCGCCGCTCAAAGGGTATTTCCCGAGGCGGAACCGGATCATCAGCGGGCTGTCGCTCGGCGTGGTGGTGGTCGAGGCGACCCTGAAGAGCGGCTCACTGTCGACGGCGCGGCACGCACTCGAGCAGGGCCGCGAGGTTTTCGCGGTCCCGGGTCCGGTCGGCGCCCCGCGCTCCAGGGGGCCGCATTGGCTGCTAAAGGGAGGGGCCCGGCTCGTCGAGACAGTGGACGACATCCTGGCCGAGTTGCCGAGCGGGGTGGTCGAGCCTCCGGGCAAGCCCGGGCGACGGCCGACCTTGACTGGGGAGCTGGCCGAATTGCTGGAGGGTATCGGGGCAGGTGCTGCGACGGTCGACGCGCTGGCCGAGCGAGTAGGGGGCAAGGTACCGGAAATTCTTGCGGAATTGCTGTCGCTGGAGCTTCGCGGGCTGGTCGTCCGCGGGCCCGGCGGGCGGTATGCGTTGACGGGAAATGCCATGGCGTCTGGCACGGCACATGCTCGGCACGGGGTTGACTCGCCTGGTAGAGACCGGTAGGCGCGGCTTGTTTGTCGGGGGCGGAGACAGCGAATGGCAAAAAACCTGGTAGTGGTCGAGTCGCCGGCGAAGGCGAGAACACTGGCCAAGTATCTGGGCCGGAACTACCAGGTACGTGCGTCGGTCGGCCACATCCTCGATCTGCCGAAGAGCAAGCTGGGCGTCGACATCGCCAACGACTTCTTGCCGGACTACAGCGTCATCCCCGGCAAAGCGAAGATCATCACCGAGCTGCGCAAGGCGGCGAAAGAGAAGGACATGGTCTTTCTCGCCCCCGACCCGGATCGTGAGGGCGAGGCGATCGCCTGGCACATCGCCGAGAAGATCGGGGTGCCGCAGTCCAAGCTGAAGCGGGTCCTGTTCAACGAGATCACCAAGGAAGCCGTCCAGAAGGCGATCAAGAACCCGCTGCCGCTGAACAAGGACCGCTACGACGCGCAGCAGGCGCGTCGCGTGCTCGACCGCCTGGTCGGCTATCAGGTCTCGCCGCTGCTGTGGAAGAAGGTGCGCCGCGGCCTGTCCGCCGGCCGTGTACAGTCGGTCGCGGTACGGATCATCGTCGAGCGCGAGCGCGACATCAGGGCGTTCCTCGCCGTCGAGTACTGGTCGATCATCGCGCGGGTCGAGGGTGGCCAGCCGCCGCCGTTCGACGCCCGCCTGGTCGAGGTTGGCGGCAAACGTCTCGACCCCAAGGGCTTCCGGGTCGAGAACGAAGCGCAGGCCAGCGCGATCCTGCAGGCGATCACCACCGCGCCGTGGATCGTCCGCGACGTCGAGACCAAGGAGCGCAAGCGCAACCCGCAGCCGCCGTTCATCACCTCGCGCCTGCAGCAGGAGGCGTCGCGCAAGCACTCGTTCAGCCCGAAGCGCACGATGGGGCTGGCGCAGCGCCTCTACGAAGGCGTGGAGCTCGGTAGTGAAGGCTCGGTCGGCCTCATCACCTACATGCGTACCGACTCGACGCGCATCTCGCCCGAGGCGCAGCGTCACGCGCGCGAGTTCGTCACGGCGCGCTACGGTGCGAACTACCTGCCGAAGGAGCCGCCGACCTATCGCTCGCGCAAGCAGGCCCAGGACGCCCACGAGGCGATCCGTCCGACCTCGATGGAGTACACGCCGGAGAGCGTCGAGCGCTTCCTCGATCCGGCGGAGTTCAAGCTCTACACCTTGATCTGGAACCGCTTCGTCGCGAGCCAGATGGCGCCGGCGGTCTACGACCAGACCGCGGTCGACGTCCCGATTGGCGAATACCTGTTCCGCGCCAACGGGCAGGTCGAGAAGTTCGACGGCTTCATGCGCGTCTACACCGAGGGCGTCGACGAGAAGGCCCAGGACAAGGACGACGCGGCCGAGCCGGACTCGGCCGACGACCGCCAGCTACCGCCGCTGAAGGCCGGTGACCAGCTCAAGCTGCACGAGGTCACGCCGGAGCAGCACTTCACCCAGCCGCCGCCGCGCTTCACCCAGGCGACGCTGATCAAGGAGCTGGAGGAGAAGGGCATCGGCCGTCCGTCGACGTACGCGAGCATCATGGGGACGATCCTCGAGAAGGAGTACGTCAGCGAGGACGATTCGCGCCGTGTCCGTCCGACCGAGCTCGGCATGCTGGTGACCGATCTACTGGTCGAGTCATTCCCCGACATCTTCAACGTCGAGTTCACCGCCGGCATGGAAGAGATCCTCGATACCGTCGAGGAGGGCAACAAGAGCTGGGTGAGTGCGGTGCGCGGCTTCTATGATCCGTTCAGCAAGGATCTGGAGCACGCCGACGAGCACATGCGCGACGTGAAGACGCAGGAGATCGCGACCGAGCTCACCTGCGAGCGCTGCGGCAACCCGATGGTGATCAAGTGGGGCCGGCGCGGCGAGTTCATCGCCTGCAAGAACTACCCGGACTGCCGCAACACCAAGAATTTCAAGCGTCTCGAGGACGGCACGCTCGAGGTCGCCAAGGAAGAGACCATCGATCGCACCTGCCCGAAGTGCGCCAAGCCGATGCAGATCAAGTTCGGCCGCTTCGGCAAGTTCGTCGGCTGCACGGGCTATCCGGAGTGCCGCGAGGTGCAGCCACTCAAGCTGCCCGAGCCGATCGGCATGAAATGCCCCGACTGCGCGGTCGGCGAGATCGTGCAGAAGTTCTCGCGCAAGCGGAAGATGTTCTACAGCTGCAACCGCTACCCGGACTGCAAGTTCAGCGCGTGGGACAAGCCGATCCAGGAGCCGTGTCCGCTCTGCGGTGGCAAGTTCCTGGTGGAAAAAGTCACCAAGCGCGCGGGCGCCGAGAAGAAGTGCCCGAACCCGGAGTGCACCTTCCGCGAGGCGCTGGATACCGGGGAGTCGGGCGCGTCGGCAGTGGCTTGACGGCGCGCGCGCCGTCCTACCGTCTCCGCGCGCGAAGCGCGCGGCCGACCAAAGGGAGCGCGGGGAGTGGGGCCCCGCGCGGCTTCGCCGCGTGGGACGAGGGGGCGCGTGCCCCCTCGTCGAACCGATGACCCCTCGGGTGACCGTCGTCGGTGGCGGTCTCGCCGGCTGCGAGGCGGCGTGGCAGCTCGCCCGGCGCGGCGTCGGCGTCGACCTCTTCGAGATGCGCCCCGTCCAGGGGACCGAGGCGCACCAGACCGACCTGCTCGGCGAGCTGGTGTGCTCGAACAGCTTCCGTAGCGCCGAGCGCACCACCGCGATCGGACTCCTCAAGGAGGAGATGCGCACTCTCGACTCGCTGGTCATGCGGATCGCCGAGGCGCACCGGGTGCCGGCGGGCGGGTCGCTCGCGGTCGATCGCGAGGGTTTCGCGCGCGGCATGACGGACGCTGTGGCGCAGCTGCCCGGCGTCGTCGTCCATCGGGCGGAGGTGTCGACCCTGCCGGACGGTCTGGTCGTGATCGCCTCCGGACCGCTGACGTCGGCGCCGTTGACGTCGGCGCTGCGCGCGCTGTTCGGCGCGGAGTACCTCTACTTCTACGACGCGATCGCGCCGATCGTCACCACCGACTCGATCGACATGAGCAAGGCGTGGCGCGCCTCGCGCTACGGCAAGGGCGGCGACGACTACGTCAACTGTCCGCTCGATCGCGATGGCTACGAGACCCTGGTGGCGGAGATCGTCGCGGCGGAGAAGGTCGAGCTCAAGAGCTTCGAGCGCTGCGTCCACTTCGAGGGCTGCCTGCCGATCGAGGAGATGGCGCGGCGCGGTCGCGACACGCTCGCGTTCGGACCGCTCAAGCCGGTCGGGCTCAGCGATCCACGCACCGGCAGGCGTCCGCACGCGGTGGTCCAGCTCCGTCAGGACGACAAGAACGCGACCCTGTTCAACATGGTCGGCTTCCAGACGAAGATGACCTACGCCGAGCAGCGTCGTGTCTTCCGCACCATCCCCGGTCTGGAGAATGCGGAGTTCGTCCGCCTCGGCAGCCTGCATCGCAACACGTTCATCAACGCCCCGGCGCTGCTGCGGCCGACCCTGCAGACGCACGCCCGGGCCGACCTGCTGCTGGCCGGACAGCTGATCGGTGTCGAGGGCTACCTCGAGTCCGCCAGCGCGGGCTATCTCGCCGGTGTGAATGCAGCGCGGCTCGCGCTCGGCCGCGAGCCGCTGGTGCCGCCGACCACGACCGCGCTGGGCGCGCTGCTCGCGTACGTGACGCAGCCGGGGCGCAGCGAGTTCCAGCCGGTGAACGCAAACTACGGGTTGTTCCCACCGCTCGACGGCCGCCGCATGCGCGGCGCGGAGAAGAAGCTGGCGATGGCCGAGCGCGCGCTGGGCGATCTCGGCACGTTCCGCACCGACGCCGCGAGCGACGTCGCGAATGCGGCCTGATCGCACGAGCCGATGAGCGGCAACGACCGCGTGCCCGGTGCCGCTGCGTCGCTGGCGCGGATCTCGCATCTGCCGGCGGACGCGCTGGCGCGCGAGGCGGCGTTCGCCGCCGAGCCGCGGCTCGCGCTCGCCAGCGCTGCGGATCTCGACGACGCAGGCGCGGGCCTCGCCAGCCTGACCACGGACGAGCGTATCGCGCTGTTCGTGCTGCTCGGCGGTAGCGCGCACCTGAGCCGGGTCCTGCGGACGCTCACGGACTGGGCCGAGTGGATCCGCCGCGCGGTGGGCGAAGAGCTCGCGTCGCCGGTGCTCGACCAGAGCGCGCTGCTGCAGATCGCGGCCAGTGACGCCGCGGCCGCCGCCTCCGAGCTCCGTCGCTGGCGGCAGCGGTCGTTCCTGCGCATGGGCGCGCGCGACCTGTGGGGACTCGCGGCGATGAGCGAGACCTTCGAGTCGCTGACCGTCACCGCGGAGACCGCGATCGCGGCGGCGACCGGGGTCGCTCGCGCGCAGCTCGAGGCGGACTACGGACGGCTCGAGCTGCCCGACGGCCGCCGCAATCGCTTTGCCGTGCTCGGCTTCGGCAAGCTCGGCGCGCGCGAGCTCAACTACAGCTCGGACGTCGACCTGGTGTTCGTCCACGAGAGCGACGAGGCTTCGAGCAGTGGCGGCCCGCGAGGTGCGCTCGCGCCGCTGCTCTACTGCACGCGTCTCGCCGAGCGCACGACCAAGTTGCTCGCCGAGATCACCGCCGACGGCTTCGTGTTCCGGGTCGACCTCGGCCTCCGTCCGGACGGGATCAACGGTCCGATCACGAGCTCGCTCAGCAGTACGCTCGGCTACTACGAGGCGCTCGGCCAGACGTGGGAGCGCGCCGCGCTGTTCAAGGCGCGCCCGGTGGGCGGCGACCGCGACCTCGCGGCACAGCTGCTCGTCGAGCTCGATCCGTTCATCTACCGCCGCACGCTCGACTACACGATGATCGCCGACCTCGAGCACATGAAGGCGCGGGTCGAATCGCGGGAGCGCAGCAAGGGACATGACGACCGTAACGTCAAGCTAGGCTCGGGCGGCATCCGCGAGGTCGAGTTCCTGGTGCAGTCGTTCGCCATGGTGCACGGCGGCAAGGATCGCCGGTTGCGCGAGCGCAGCACGCTCGGGCTGCTGCGTGTCCTGGTCGAGCTCGGGCTGCTGCAGGCAGCCGATGGCGCGGCGCTCGAGGAGGCCTACGTCTGGCTGCGTCGCGTCGAGCACGCGCTGCAGATCGACGAGGACCGGCAGGTCCACACGCTGCCAAGTGATGCGGCGGGGCGCGAGATCGTCGCGCGGCGCCTCGGCCTGCATCTCGAGGGGGACGGGCCGGTGTGGCAGCGCAGGCCAGGCGCAGACGCCCTGGCGCGCTTCGAGGAAACGCACGCGCGCCACACCGCGATCGTGCGCGCGGCGTTCGCCGAGCTGTTCCGCCAGCGCCGCGCGGACACGGTCGCCTCGGCGGACGTCGCCGCACGGCACCTGATCGAAGACGTCGACGTGCCGGGCGCCGAGGAACGAGCCGGCGCGCTCGGATTCGCGCAGCCCGAGGCGGCCGTGGCGGCGCTGCGCCTGATCCGCGACGGCACGCCCGGGGCGCGCGCGAGCGCGGAGAGCCGCCGAACCCTCGCCACTTTGGCGCCGGCGCTGTTGACGGCGGTCCTGAACACGTCGGCGCCCGATCGCGCGCTTGCCCACCTGGCGGACTTCCTGGTCAAGGTGGGCGCGCGACGGACGTTCCTCGCGCTGCTCGCGGAGAATCGCGCCACCCTGCGCCTTCTGGTGGAGCTGTTCGCCAACAGCGACTATCTGTCGCGCGCGTTGCTCGCTCACCCCGAGCTCATCGACACGCTGGTGCGCGCCGACCTGGCCGTGCTCGAGAAGGACGATGTCGTGTTCGCGCGCGAGCTCGACGCGCTGCTCGGCGAGGCCTCCGACTTCGAGGACCGGCTCGACGTGCTGCGGCGCTACCGCAGCGACGAGTTCCTGCGCATCGGCTCGCACGACGTGCTCGGCGAGCTGCACTACGACGCGGTCAGCGCGCAGCTGAGCGGGCTCGCCGAGGTCTGCCTCGGCCGGGCGTACGACATCGCGCTGCACGAGCGCCGGCAACGCTACGCCGTGCCCGCGGGCATGGGGCTCGCGGTGGTGGCGCTCGGCAAGCTCGGCAGCTGCGAGCTCAACTACCACTCGGACCTCGACCTCATCTTCATCTACGGCCCGGAATCCGACGCCACGCCGCGCGACGAGGGCGGGGTTGGTGGGGACGCTCCCGGTCCGCAGGAGTTCTTCGCCAAGGTGACGCAGCTGCTCCTGCTCGTGCTGCAGCTCGCGACCCGCGAGGGCTACGTCTACAAGATCGATACGCGACTTCGCCCCTCCGGCCAGTCCGGTCCGCTGGTCACCTCGCTGGACGCCTTCGCGCAGTACCACGCCCGTTCCTCGGCGGTGTGGGAGCGTCAAGCGCTGATCCGGGCGCGCGTCGTGTGCGGCCCCGAGCCGCTGCGGCGCCGGATCGACGCCATCACCCGGCAGTTCGTGTTCGGCCGCGGCCTCGAGGCGGCCGAGCTGAGCGAGATCGCGCGCCTGCGTGCGCGCATGGAGCACGAGCTGTCGCGCGAGAGCGCGCACTACGTGAACCTGAAGCTCGGCAGGGGTGGGCTGGTCGACATCGAGTTCGTCGCCCAGACCCTCGTGCTCGCGCATGGACACGAGCGTCCGGCGCTGCGCGAGCGCGCGACCCTGCCGCTGCTGGCGGCGCTCGGCGCGGCCGGCCTGCTGTCGGCGGAGGATCACGCGACCCTCGCCCGCGCTCACTCGTTCCTGCGTGGCCTCGAGAACCGCCTGCGCATCGAGGGCGAGCATCCGATCGAGCGCATCGCGCGCGAGCCCGCGGCGCTGGTCAGCGCTGCCCGCCGGATGGGCATCACGGACGAGGGGGTGAGAGCGGGGGCGCGTCTGTTAGAGGAGTTGGATCGCCATCGCGACGGGGTACGAGACGTCTACCAACGGCTCGTCGGACGCTTCGCACCGAACTGACGGAGGGATCGACGTGGACAAGAGCAACTGGATCTGGCTCGACGGCAAGTTCGTGCCGTGGGGCGAGGCGAACGTTCACGTCCTGACGCACACCCTGCACTACGGGCTCGGGGTGTTCGAGGGCATCCGCTGCTATCGCTGCGACGACGGTCGCTCCGCGATCTTCCGGCTGCGCGAGCACAATCGGCGGCTCTACGAGTCCGCGCACATTCTCGGTCTGACGATCCCGTTCGGCGAGCAGGAGCTCGACGAGGCCTGCGTCGAGACCGTGCGCCGCAACGAGCTCGAGGAGTGCTACATCCGGCCGCTGGTCTTCCTCGGCGACGGCGAGATGGGCCTCGCGGCCGACAACGCCGTGCGGGTCGCGATCGCGGCCTGGCGCTGGGGTGCGTACCTCGGCGAAGACGGCCAGGCCAAGGGCATCCGCGCCAAGACATCGTCGTTCCACCGCTTCCACTCGAACACGCTGATGTCGAAGGCGAAGACGGTCGGCAACTACGTCAACTCGATCCTGGCCTCGCACGAGGCGCGCACCGGCGGCTATCAGGAGGCGCTGATGCTCGACACCCAGGGCTTCGTCGCCGAGGGCAGCGGGGAGAACATCTTCATCGCGCGTGACGGCCTCGTGCGCACGCCTGGCGGCCACTCGATCCTGCCCGGCATCACGCGCGACACCGTGATCAAGCTGCTCGGCGAAGAGGGCATCGAGGTGCGCGAGGAGCGCATGACGCGCGACGAGATCTACATCGCCGACGAGACCTTCATGACCGGCACCGCGGTCGAGATCACGCCGGTGCGAGAGCTCGACGGACGGTCCATCGGCAAGGAGACGCCCGGCCCCATCACCAGGAACCTGCAGAAGGCGTTCTTCGAGCTGGTGCGGGGCAGGAACGAGCGCCATCGCAACTGGCTGACGTTCGTCTAGGGGGTGCCGTCATGAACCGTGTCCTCGATCTCGCCAGCTCGTATGCCGTTTCCGTCGCGCGGGCTGGCTCCGGCATGGCCGTCGGTGCGCTCGGGGCGCGGCCGGAGCGTCCGCTCGAGCTCTACGAGTTCGAGGCCTGCCCGTTCTGCCGCAAGGCCCGCGAAGCGCTCTCGATCCTCGACCTGGACGCCGTCGTCTACCCGTGCCCGAAGGGTGGGCAGCGCTTCCGCCCGCAGGTCGAGAAGCGCGGTGGCAAGGCGCAGTTCCCCTGGCTGGTGGATCCGAACGCCGGTGTCGAGATGTACGAGTCCGACGACATCGTACGCCACCTGTTCACGCGCTACGGCGACGGTCGGGTGCCGTGGAGCCTGGCGCTCGCACCGCTCACCCTGGTCAGCGGGGCGGTCGCCTCGATCTGCCGTCCGCTGAGCGGTGTCCGCGTGCGGCCGTCGCGTGCGCCGGAGCGTCCCCTCGAGCTGTGGAGCTTCGAGGCGTCGCCGTACTGCCGGATCGTGCGCGATGCGCTGTGCACGCTCGAGATCCCGTACCTGCTGCACAACGTCGCCAAGGGTAGCCCGCGCCGCGCCGCCTTCGTCGCGCGCGCGGGCAAGATGCAGGTGCCCTATCTGCACGATCCCAACAGCGGACGATCGCTGTTCGAATCGGCCGACATCGTCGCGTACCTGGACGAGACCTACGCACTCGAGCATGGCGCAACCGCGCGAGACGTGGGTGCGGACGGCGGCCGACGGGTGAGCGCGTGAGCACGCCGCCACGTCTGGGGCGCCTGCTGGCGGCCGACGGCAAGTGCTTCGACGTCGCGATCGATCACGGCGTGTTCAACGAGCCCACGTTCCTACCCGGCATCGAGGACATGCCGGCCGCGATCCGGACCATCGTGCAGGCGAATCCGGACGCCATCCAGCTCACGCCTGGTCAAGCGCCGCTGCTGCAGCAGGTGCCGGGGCGCGACAAGCCGGCGCTCGTCCTGCGCGTCGACGTGGCGAACGTCTACGGCCCGAACCCGCCCGACGACCTCTTTTGCGTGCTGATGGACGGCGGCGTCGAAGCCGCGGTCCGGCTCGATGCTGCGTGCGTCGTGGTCTTCCTGTTGCTCGTCCCGGGCGAGACCGACCTGCACCGGCAGTGCGTCGAGAACATCGGCCGCGTCCGGCCCGAGTGCGAGCGCTTCGGCATGCCGCTCATGGTGGAGCCGATCGCCATGAAGCAGGACGGCAAGGGTGGCTACGCGGTCGACGGCGATCCCACGCGGATCGCGACCCTGGTCCGCCAGGCCGTCGAGCTCGGCGCCGACGTCATCAAGGCCGACCCGACCGACGATCTCGCCGACTTTGCTCGCGTGGTGCAGATGGCCGCGGGCAAGCCGGTGCTGGTGCGCGGTGGTGGCAAGGCGAGCGAGGAGGAGATCTTCGCGCGTACCGAGCAGGTGATGCGTACGGGAGCCGCCGGCATCGTCTACGGGCGCAACGTGATCCAGCACGCAAAGCCGCGCGCGATCACGCGCGCATTCATGGCCGTGGTCCACGAGGGGGCTTCGGCGGCGCAGGCGATGCGCATCCTGCACGACGGCTGACACGAATCAGGCGGGGAGATCCCCTCCTCGAACTAGCGTCGGAAGCGCGCGAAGTCGGGCTTGCGCTTCTCGGTGAAGGCGTTGCGACCCTCTTCCCCCTCGGGGCTCGCGTAGTACATCTCGAGCGCCGTGAAGCCGAGCTCGGTGGTGCCGTGCCGCTGATCGGTGTCGGCGTTGAACGACTGCTTGGCGATCTTGAGCGCCGTCGGGCTCATCGCGTTCATCTCGCGGCACCACGCTTCGCGAGCGCCTCGGCCGCGCCCCACTGCCGGCACAGGAACCAGATCTCGCGCGCCTTCTTCTCGCCCACCACGCGCGCGAGGTACGCCGTGCCGAAGCCTGGGTCGACGCTGCCCATCTTGGGTCCGACCTCACGTGGTTCCTCCCGCGGGCCAATCTGGCACGGTTGCCGAGCGCTCTGCTAGAGCCGCGGCATGCCCGCAGCCGACGAGTGTGATGCGGCGCAGCTCGAGCGCGACCTGGTGACGCTGCGCGACGGGGCCGCGCTGTCCCCCTTGTCCGAGCGAGCCGTCCTGCTCGCGCGCGGCGCCGACCGGACGAGCTTCCTGCAGGGCATGCTGTCCAACGACGTCGTGCAGCTCGCGCCCGGCCAGGGCGCGCACGCCCTGCTCCTGACCGAGCAGGGCAGGGTGGTTGCCGAGCTGTGCGTGCTCGCCTTCGCGGAGACCACCTGGCTCGAGCTGCCGGCGGCCGCACGCGAGCGCGTGCGCGCGGCGCTCGAGCGCTTCGTGGTTGCGGACGACGTCGAGCTGGAGGATGCCGCGCTGTACGGCGTGGCGCTGCGCGGGGCCGGCGCGGTCGCGGGCCTGGGCAGCGTTCTGCCGCAGCAGGCGTCCGAGCTCGCGGCCCTGACCGAGTGCGCGCACATCGAGGCCGACCACGGTGGCGGACGGGTGCACGTGGCGCGGCTGCGGGACTGCGGCAGCGACGGCTTCCACGTCTGGAGCACCGACGCGAGGTGCACCGACGGCTTTGCCGTCGCGTTGCTCGGCGCTGGTGCAGTCGCGGTCGCGCCGGCCGCACTCGAGATGCAGCGCATCGTGGCGGGTTGGGCTCGCGACGGCGCGGACTACGATCCACAGACGCTGGCCGCCGAGGTTCCGTCGTTCGCCCGGGCGGTGTCGTACCGCAAGGGCTGCTACCTCGGACAGGAGGTGATGGAGCGCATCGCCGCGCGCGGCCACGTGAACTGGCTGCTGGTGCGCTTGACGGGAGACTCGGGTTCGTCGTTTCCTGCCGGCGCGCAGGTGAACGACGGTGCGAGCGAGGTCGGTCGGGTGACCAGCGTGGCGGTCCTGCCCGGCGGGGCAGGAACGGTCGCGCTGGCCCGGGTACGGGCCGCGGTCGCGGAGACGGGGCGTCGCCTCGCGGTGCTGGACGACGGGCGCGAGAAGCCGGTCGAGGTCGCGCGCATCCCGGTCGATCCTTGACAGCAAAAGAAGCGTCCACGACGGATTCATGACCAACGAGGGGGAACGATGAGCAACATGCTGGGCAAGCGCTACATCTGCGAGAGCTGTGCTAGCGAGGCGCTGTGCAACAAGGCCGGTCCCGGGAGCATCTCGTGCTGCGGCGCCGAGATGAAGCTGAAGGAAGCGAAGCCTCTGCCGTCGTCGGACTGAGTCCGTCGGCGGTCGTCGGCCGGCCGCTGCGTGCCGACCCGAGCGGGCGACTCCTCCCTGGCGACCCGGTGCTGCTGCGCATCGGCGCGGGGCGCATCGTCGATGTGACGCCACTCGCGGCGCGCGATGCCGTGTGGGACGAGCCCGGCGGCACGCTCGGCGACGACCAGGCGGTGCTTCTGCCGGCGTTCGCGGACGCGCACATCCACCTGATGGCGTGTGCCGCGGGGCGCGCCGGTGTGGATCTCGCGCTCGAGCACCCGCCGACGCTCGCCACGCTGCTCGCGCACCTGGCGGCGAGCGCCGAAGCGGTCTCGGGCGCGGTCTGGCTGCGTGCGTCGGGCTACGACGAGGCCTGGCTCGCCGAGCGCCGACATCCGCTGCGGATGGAGCTCGACGCCGCGGTCGCGCGCCGCCCACTCCGCCTTCGCCACGCGACCCGCCACGCGAGCTTGCTGAACTCGCTCGCGTTCGCGCGCGTCGAGCAGGCGCTCGGCCGCCTCGGTGAGGAGCACGCACCCCGCGACGCAGCCGGCACGCCGCTCGGCATCGTGTACGGGCTCGAGCCCGAGATCACGCAGGTCGTCGGGCCGCTCGCTGAGGCGACGTTGCGCGCGGCGCTGCGCTGCGTCGGCAACGAGCTCGCCCGCCTCGGTGTCGTGCACCTCGACGAGGTGACGGCGAGCAACGACGCCGGGCGCGTCGCCCGCCTCGCAACGGCAGTGGCCGACGGCGACCTGCCGCAGCAGCTCAGGGTCTTCGTCGGCGATCCCGACGAGGCGGAGCCTGCCCGGCGTGCCGCAGGCGGTCGGGTCGAGATCGCCGGCGTCAAGCTGCTCGCACGCTCGACCGAGGAGGTGTGCGCGCCGGGCTTTCTCGACACTCTCGTGCGGGCGCGCCGGCGCGGTCTGCCGGTCGCCGTGCATGCGGTCGAGGCGGACGTCATCGCGGGCGTCCTCGCGGCGCTCGAGGCAGCGCCGCCACGCCACGGCGGCGACGTGCGGGTGCCCGACCGGCTCGAGCACTGCTCGTTGTGCCCGCCGGAGCTGGTGCGGCGCGTCGCCGAGGCCGGCGTTGCGGTCGTCACGCAGCCGGCTTTCCTCGCCGTTCGTGGCGCCAAGTATCGAGCCGAGGTCGAGCCGCCGCTGTGGCCGTGGTTGTACCCGCTGCGGGCGCTGCGCGCGGCCGGTGTCCTGGTCGCCGGCGGCAGCGACGCGCCCGTCGTGCCGTTCGATCCACGTCTCGGCCTCGATGGCGCGACCCGCCGCCGCGCCGGCGACGAAATGCCACTGGCCCCGGAGGAGGCGCTCGACGACGCAGCGGCGCTCGAGCTCTTCTCGGTCAGCGCTGCGCGTCTTCGCGGCGCGCGCGTCGCGGGGCTCACGGCGGGTGCAGCGGCGGACGTCCTCCTGGCCGAGCCCGGCTCGCTGCGTCGTGGCTGGCGGTCGCTGCAGGTGCGACGCGTGCTGTCCGCCGGCCGGGTGATCGCTTGAGCGCGGCGCGTGGACCGGTCGTCCAGGTCGAGCGCGCCGACCGCGTCGTCACGCTCACGCTCGACCGTCCCGAGGTGCTGAATGCCTACGATCGGCAGATGCGCGACGAGATCTTCGCGGTGCTGCAGTGGCTGCACGAGGAGCCGGCGGTGTCCGTCCTCGTCGTGCGCGGCAACGGTCGCGCGTTCTCGACCGGCGGCGACCTCGCGGAGTTCGGCACCGCGCCGTCGCCGGTGCGCGCGCGCGAGGTCCGCCAGCAACGCGACGTCTGGGGGCTGTGGTCGACGCTGCCGTGCGTGTCGCTCGCCGCCGTGCACGGTCACGCTGCCGGCGGCGGGCTCGAGATGGCGCTGCTGTGCGACATCATCGTCTGCGCGACCGACGCGCGCTTCAGCCTGCCGGAAACGGCCCTGGGCCTGATCCCCGGCGTCGGCGGCACCCAGACCCTGCCGCGCGCGATCGGGCTCGGCCGGGCAGCGGCGGCCGTGCTCGCCGGCGAGTCCATCGACGGCCGTACGGCGGCACGGATGGGTCTCGCGCTGTGCGTCGTGCCACCTGCACGGCTGCGCGGTGTGGCGTCCGCGCTGGCGCGCCGGATCGCGCAACGCGAGCCGGAGCTGGTGCGCGCCGCGAAGGCCTGTGTGCGGCGCGGGATGGATGTCTCCCTCGCCGAGGGGGTCGGGCTTGAGCGACGCCTCGGCTCCGCGCTAGGACCTCCTGCGTCATGAACACCGCCAACTTTCTTTCCATTCCCGCATCCATGTTCGGCGACCAGGAGATCCTGGTCTTCGGCGACGACCGCCTCACCTATGCGGACACCCTGAGCCGGGTGCGCCGCCTGGCCAGCGCGCTCGCGCGCCGCGGCGCCGGGCGGGGCAAGTCCGTGGCGGTCCTGGCCACCAACTCGCATCGCTACGTCGAGTGCTACTACGCGACCGCAACCGCGGGCGCGACCTTCGTGCCGCTCAACTACCGGGCAAAGCTGCACGAGCTCGAGCACATGATCGTCAAGGCGTCGCCGGCGGTGCTGATCTACGCCGAGCGCTACGCGCCGCTGCTCGATCAGCTCGCCGACAAGCTGCCGCCGGGGATGCGGCGCATCGTGATCGATCCGGGGACGGGCGGCGAGGATCTCGAGTCGCTGATCGCGTCGGCGGACGAGGAGATGGAGGACGCGGAGATCGAGGAGTCCGACACCTCGGTGCTGATGTACACCAGCGGCACGACCTCGCTGCCGAAGGGCGTGATGCTCAGCTTCGGGGACTTCACGTCCTACGTGGTCGGTACGGTCGAGATGGCCGACGGCGAGCCGCGCGGCACAGCGCTGCTGTGCGTGCCGCTGTACCACATCGCCGGTGCGACCAACATCATGACCTCGCTCTGGACGGGCCGGAAGCTGGTCCTGCTGACCCAGTTCGAGGCCGGCGAGTGGCTGGCCGCCGTCGAGCGCGAGCACGTCACCAACGCGTTCGTCGTGCCGACCATGCTGAAGCAGATCCTCGACCACCCGCGCTTCGCCGCGACCGACATCTCGAGCCTGACCAACCTTTCCTACGGCGGCGCCCCGATGCCGTTTCCGGTGATCCGTCGTGCGCTCGAGTCGTTCCCGAAGACGTGCGGCTTCGTGAACGCGTTCGGTCAGACCGAGACCACGTCGACGTTGACCGTGCTCGGTCCCGACGACCATCGCTTCACCGGCGACCAGGCGAGCGACGAGGTCGTGCTGCGCCGTTTGCACTCGATCGGACGACCGCTGCCCGACGTCGAGGTCAAGGTGGTCGACGAGCTGGGGACGGAGCTGCCGAGCAACCAGACCGGTGAGATCCTGGTGCGCACGCCGCGCGTCATGAAGGGCTACGCTGGCGACGTAGAAGGCGGTGCTACGCTCGAGGACGACGGCTACCTGCACACGCGCGATCTCGGCTACGTCGACGACGACGGTTACATCTTCCTCGTCGGCCGCCAGGACGACATGATCATCCGCGGTGGCGAGAACATCGCCCCGGCCGAGGTCGAGTCGATCCTGCAGGGGCACGCGGCGATCGAGGAGGTCGCCGTGCTCGGTCTGCCGAGCGTCGAGTGGGGCCAGATCGTCGCTGCGGTGGTGGTGCTGCGGCCCGGCGCCCAGGCCACCCCGGAGGAGCTCTCGGAGTACTGCCGATCGCGGCTGGCGAGCTTCAAGAAGCCAGAGCTGATCCGGGTGGTCGACGAGCTGCCGCGCAACCCGCTGGGCAAGATTCTGCGCAAGGAGCTGCGCGAGCAGCTCACTGGCTCTTGAGGAGGACGGCGGTGGCGCAGCGCCCGGCCGACAGCGTGCTCGAGGTCGCGCGTGACGGCGCGATCGCCACGCTCACGCTGTCGGCCGGGGACGCCGGTCCATGCTTGACGGAGGCGCTGCACGCCGACCTCGCCCGGGCCGCCGCCGGGTTGGATCTGGACGAGGAGCTGCGCGTCGTCGTGCTGCGCTCGCGAGGCGACGCCTTCTGCCATGCGGCGCGCGACGACGATGGACGTGGCCGCGCGGACGGCGTCGCGGCGATCGCGGCGCTGCGCGTGCCCGTGCTCTGCCTCCTGCAGGGCGATGCCCTCGATGCCGGTCTCGAGTTGGCGATGGCATGCGACCTGCGGCTGGCCGTGCCGCGGGCGCGCCTCGGTCTGACGCAGCTCGCGCGCGGGCGTTTGCCCGGGCACGGCGGCACGCAGCGCCTGCCGCGTCTCGTCGGCCGTGCCCGGGCGCTGCGCATGTTGCTGCTGGCGGAGGCGTTGCCGGCGCGCGCCGCGGTCGAGATCGGGCTCGTGAGCCGCGTGCTCGCGGCGCGCAGCTTGTGGCCCGCGGGGGCCCGTCTCGCGATGGAGCTGGCAGCGCGTGGACCGATCGCTCAGCGCCTGGCCAAGGAGGCGTTGCGCGCTGCCTTCGACCTGCCACTGGCGGAGGGCCTGCGCCTCGAAGGCGACCTCTACGTGCTCCTGCAGTCGACCCAGGATCGCGACGAAGGGATCGCGAGCTTCCACGACAAGCGGCGACCACGTTTCGTCGGACGCTAGCGCTGCTTGCACGAAGCGCCGCGTCCGGCGAAAGAAATCCCGCACACAACCGATACTAGGAGAGTTCATGCCCACCCAGCTCGGAAAGATCTACATCTGCATGCAGTGCAACGCCCAGTTCATCGTCACCAAGGCGGGTGCAGGTGACCTGCAGTGCTGCGGCAAGCCAATGGAGCAGAAGAAGTAAGCTCCCGCGCTGGCCGGACGCGCGGTCTCGGGCGGGTCAGACGCTCCGCGCAGGCAGTGTCGGCGGCCCGAGCGCGTCGAGCACGCGTCGCGTCGCGGGCCCACTCGCGCCGCTACGCAGCAGGCGGGCGAGGTCGTCCACCGTGTCGACGTCGAGCGCGGCGCTGCGCAGCGGACAGGTGATGGTCTCGATCCCGAGCGCCGCGGTCGCGGCGCGGTGGCGCGCCAAGCTGGCCTCGCCGAAGCGGGTCGGCAGCAGCAGATCCGGCGGCCGCATCGCCAGCATGTTCGTTCCCGTCCCGTCGAACGACGGCACCAGAACGACGCCACGCTCGGGCAGCGTCGCAATCGCGACCTCGACCTCCGTGGCCGAGAGTGTCGGCAGGTCGCCCATCACGATCACGACGCCCGACGCGCCGCGCGCGAGGCAGCCGGCTACGCCCTCCGCGACGCCGTCGTTCAGGCCGCCACCTGGTGTCTCGTGCAGCGGCGTCGCGTGGTGGCGCGCGGCGAGGGTGGCGACCGATTCGTCGCGGGTGATCACCGCTACCCCTGCGAGCGCAGCGACGCCGTGCAGTGCCGAGAGCACGTCGGAGAGCATCGCGTGCGCGAGGTCGAGTCGCTGCACGGGCGTCAAGGTCGCGCCGAGGCGCGTCTTCACTGCCGAGCCTAGCTTTGCCGGGACGAGCGCCCAGAGCATGCGGTTTCCTTGCGCCTCCGATGGTGTTCTGCCAAACAGCGCCACGTGCAGCCTGTTGGTGTGGGTCCATGCGCGTGATCGCCGGCACGGCCAAAGGTCGGCGTCTGCGTGTTCCCGCGGGACTGCATGTGCGACCGAGCGGTGCGCGGCTGCGCGAATCCGCCTTTGGCATACTCGAGCACCGGGGTGCAATCTCGGGTGCTCGGGTGCTCGACCTCTTCGCCGGAACGGGAGCGCTGGGGATCGAAGCCCTGTCGCGCGGTGCGGTCACGCTGGTGGCGGTCGAGCAGGACCGGAGCGTGGCCAGGCTGCTACAGGCGAACGTGGAGCACGTGGGTTTCGGCCCGCAAACACAGGTCGTCATCCAGCCCGTGCTGCGTGCGCTCGAGCACCTGCCGGCGGCACCGGCATTCGATCTCGTGCTGGTCGATCCACCGTACCGCGAGGGTCTCGTCGCACCCGTGCTCGAGGTGCTTGCGGCGCGCGCCCTCGTGGCACCGGACGGCTTTGTGCTGATTGAGCACGCCCGGGCCGAGACACTCTCCTGGCCCCCCACGCTGGCGCTCGAGCTCGAGCGCCCATGTGGCGACAGCACGATCACGTTGCTGCGCACGGCGCAGCCCGACCAACGCCTCGAGGTTCCAGCGCATGCCCACCCCTAGGAAGCGACCCGCAGCAGGAGCCAGGACTGCCCAGACAGCGCAGGCCGAGGACGCCCCCGCCGCGGTGTACCCGGGATCGTTCGATCCGATCACGAACGGCCACATCGACATCATCCGGCGCGCGCTGCGCGTCTTCCCACGTGTGACCGTCGCGGTTGCCTACAATCCGAACAAGGATGCGGCGATGTTCACCCCGCCCGAGCGCGTCGCGATGATCGAGCAGGCGCTGGCCGACGTCGGCGATCGTGTAATCGCCGACTCTTTCACCGGCCTGCTGGTCGACTATGCTGAGCGCATCGGCGCGCAGGTCTTGATCCGCGGCCTGCGCGCGGTGTCCGATTTCGAGTACGAGTTCCAGATGACGATGATGAATCGGCACTTGAAGCCGAAGATCGAGACCGTCTTCATGATGGCGGGCGAGCAGTACTTCTACACCAGCTCGCGCCTGGTGAAGGAGGTCGCGACGTTCGGCGGCGACGTGCGCAACCTGGTGCCGGAGTTCGTCATGGACCGCTTCGCGGAGCGTCTGGCGACGAACACGCGCGCAAAGAAGCGTGGTTGAGCATGCGACTCTCTGCGCGAACCAAGCTCGTCAAGCCATCCGCGACCCTCGCCGTGACCGCCGAGGTGGCCCGCCTGCGCGGCAGCGGTGTCGAGGTGATCGACTTCGGCGCTGGTGAGCCCGACTTCGACACCCCGCAGCGGATCAAGGACGCCGCGATCCGTGCCCTCGCCGCTGGAGCGACCAAGTACACGCCGGTGGTCGGGACCAAGCAGGTGCGCGACGCCGTGGTCGCGAAGCTCCACCGCGTGAACGAGCTCGACTACGCGGTCGAGGAGACGATGGTCAGCTGCGGCGGCAAGCACGCGCTGTACAACGCCTTCCAGGTGCTGTTCGGCGATGGCGACGAGGTGGTCCTGCTGGCGCCGTTCTGGGTGTCCTACCAGGACATGCTGGTGCTCGCCGGCGCCAAGCCGATGATCGTGCAGGCGCCGGCGTCGCAGGGCTTCAAGCTCACCGCCCGCCAGCTCGGCGACGCGCTCGGCCCGCGTACGCGCGGCGTGGTGATCAACAGCCCGTCGAACCCGACCGGCGGAGCCTATCAGGAGCACGAGCTGCGTGCGCTGGCCGAGGTGCTGGTCGGATATCCGGACGTCGCGGTGATCGTGGACGACGTCTACGAGATGCTCTACTTCGAGGGCAGCCGGCCGGCGCACATCCTGAAAATGGTTCCCGAGCTCCGCCCACGGACGGTGATCGTGAACTCGGTGTCCAAGACCTACGCGATGACCGGCTGGCGGCTCGGCTACGCGGCGGCACCGGTCGACGTCATCAAGGCCATGGCGACGATCCAGGGGCAGTGCACCTCCAATCCGACGGCGATCGCCCAGGCCGCGGCCGCGGAAGCGCTCGCGGGGCCGCAGGACGAGCTGCCGCCGATGGTGGACGAGTTTCGCTGGCGCCGCGACTACGTCCTGCAGCGCTTTGCAAAGCTCCACGGGGTCGCGTGCGTACGTCCGGAAGGGGCGTTCTACGCGTTTCCGGACGTCTCCGGGTTGTTCCCGCTGGTCTGGCGGGATCAGCCGCTCGGCAATGCGAACCGCGTGTGCGAGTTCCTGCTCGCGGAAGCGCGCGTCGCGCTGGTGGCAGGCGACGACTTCGCGGCCCCGAACCACATCCGGATGTCGTACGCGACCTCGCGCGAGAACCTGGCGCTCGGCTTCGACGCGATCGAGCGTGCGCTAGCGACGCTGAGCTAGGAGGCGAGGGGGCGCGTGCCCCCTCGTTGAACTACCCCTCCCCAAAATGCGAGCGGCGACCCGGGTTGCCCCGTGGTCGCCGCTTCCAGTGCTTCGTCATGAAGACGAGGCTGCGCGGAAACTACTTGCGCATGTTCTTCTGGAAGATCGCCTCTGCCTTCGACGCTGCTGCCTCGGCGCGATCCGCCGCCTGCTGGGCACGCGTCGCGGCCGCCTCGGCGCGCGAAGACGCCGCCTCGGCGCGGCTCGCAGCCTGCTCGGCCGGGCTCGGACCCTTCGCCTGGGCCGAGCAACCCGCACCGGCCGACACCAACATGAGCAGTCCCGCCGTGACGGCGCCTGCCTTGATCAACTTCCGCATCGTGTCACCTCCTCCCTCTGTCTCTGTGCCAATGAATTCCCCATAAAACAAGAATTCAAAATGTCCCCCGAGGATGGCACACGGAGGCCGCCGTGACAAGCAGCGCAAGCCGTTTTCCGGCTCCGCAGCCCTTCGGAACGCCATGGCGGAGCGTCCTCGTTCGCTATGGCGCGACGGTTCTTGTCTCCAGAGCGGGAACTTTGTAAGGCTCTAAGGTTGTGTCGGCATCTGGACGGGGTGCCGTGGCGCGCGTGGGGCCGAATGGACAGGACCCCCGGGGAGGATCGGTCGCGATGGCGACGATGATTACCGACGAGTGCATCAACTGCGGTGCGTGCGAGCCCGAGTGTCCGAATACGGCCATCTACCAGGGCGGCATCGAGTATGACTGGCAGGGCCAGAAGATCGCTGCCCTGAGCAACGAGATCTTCTACATAGTCCCGGAGAAATGCACCGAGTGCGTGGGCTTCTACGATCACGAGGCCTGCGCCGCGGTCTGCCCGGTCGATTGCTGCATCCCGAACCCCAACATCCCGGAATCCGAGGCAGTTCTGCTCGCCCGGGCCGCCGAGATCCACCCCGACAAGACCTTCGGGGCGGACTTCCCGTCGCGTTTCAAGGAAGGGAACGGGGCGGCCGCCGCTGCCGCAGCCGCCGCCTCACCGGAAGCAGGTACGGCAGCAGCGGCTCCGGCGGCGGTTAAGCCGGCGCCCGTGGCAGCCCCGGCGCAGGTGGTGCGGCTCGGCAAGGTCGAGAAGAAGGCCGCGGCGCCGTTGCAGCAGCCGGTCGCGCGCAGCGCGCCCTTCCGCGGCGAGCTGGCGATGGATTTCGACGAGGCGCGCGAGCTTCTGCAGTCCCCGGAGCCGGGACGGGGCCTGCCGATCATCCCCATTACAGTTTCGTTGCTGCAGCCGCTGCTCGGCGCGTTGCCGGCGAGGACCAAGGAACGGCTCGAGGCGACCTTCCAGGACCGTCGGGTGTTCAGCTCGGCCGGCGCGACCGGCATGAACGTCTTCCTCCATCTGCTCGTCCTGCCGCTGCTCTTCACCGCCTTCGCGGTCTGGGTGCTGAACGACAGCTTCTACAGCAGCGCGGTGCGGCCGTGGTTCTTCTACGGCATCCTCGCCGCCGTGGCAGAGGCCGTCTTCCGCCTGCGTGATTCGATCCTGCACGCGCGGCCGCTGTCCGAGGTCGTCTACCGCGGCAGCCTCTATGGCCCGCTGCTCATCCCGCTGGTCGCACCGCTTCTCCGGCGTGGCGCAGGCCGCACCGACGAGAGCCGTGAAGCGTTCGAGGGCTACTACGACACCGCGGGTGCTTTCGACGACAAGCGCGAGCGTGACCGCCGCTACGGCGAGATCTACACGATCGAGGAGCGGCCCACGGGCTACCTGTTCCGTCTGGAGTTGCCCCGCCGGATCCCGCCTTCAGGTATCAAGATCGAGCTCGGACTGGGCGACGAGATGCCGGATTACGCGCTCACACTGACGCTCGAGAACGCAGCCTTCCTGGTGCACGGCAAGGTCGTCGATCCACGCCTGCGCACGGTTGCCGCGACCGCGCCGGCCTTTCCGCCCGACTTCACGACGCGCGTGTCGCTCTCCGAGCGCTGCCTCGGGTTCGTGCAGCGCTACGAGAACAAGGTCCTGCAGGTGATCATCGTCAAGCAGTCGGCTGCGGCACGGCTTCCGGCACACGCCGATGCCGCCTGACGACGACGCTCGGCTGCTGGGGCTCGGAAGGGATCTGCCGGGAGCCGAGATCGGCAACGATGCGCTCGCAAGCGCGCTCGGCGCGAGCGCTGCCGAGATCACGCAGATGACCGGCATCGCGCGCCGGCATCACGCGGCGGCGGGCGAGGGGCCGTCGGACCTGGCGCTGCGCGCGGCGACCGAAGCTCTGGCGGCAGCCGGGACGGCCGTCTCCGAGCTCGGCCTGATCGTGTTCGCGACGGCGACTCCGGACGTCACCTTCCCCGGGGCAGCCTGCTTCCTGCAAGACAAGCTCGCTGCCCCGACCGTCGGTGCGGTCGACGTGCGGGCGCAGAGTGCAGGCTTTCTCTGCGCCCTCGACCTGGCGCTCGCGTTCGCGAGCCTGCCTTCTCCGAAGGGCGGCCACGATGCGCGCTACGCGCGCACCCTGATCGCTGCAGGAGAGGTCTTCTCGAGCGGTCTCGACTTCTCGGCGCGCGGTCGCGACATGACGGCCCGACTCGCGGATGGTGCCGGTGCGGCCGTCGTCGGTCGTGGCGATCGCGGCCCGCGGATCCGCGCCGTTCGCTGGTACACCGACGGCTCGCTGGCGGACCGGTTCTGGTGCGAGTATCCCGCGAGCCGCCAGTACCCGCTGCGGATCGAAGAGAAGAACCTGGCGGCAGGCCGCCACTATCCGTCGGCCGATCTGGCGGCGCTCGCGCCGATCGTACCGCCGCGCGTCGCGGCCGCCGCCGCCGAGGCGCTCGAGGTCAGCGGATGGCAGGCCGCGGACGTAGACCTGGCGATCGTCGACTACGTGTCACCGGACGTGGCTCGCGCCGCCGCGGCGCTGATCGGGGTTCCGGCGCAGCGAACGATCGTCCCGACCGCCGAGTTCGGTCACGTGATGGCAGGCGGACTGGTCATGACGCTCGCGTCGGCGGTCGGCTCGCTGGCCCCCGGTGCCCGGGTGCTTCTGGCGGCGGCCGGTCCCGGACTCGCCTGGGGTGCTGCGGCCCTGGAGATTTGAGGGAGAGCTGATGGCCGTCGCGCGCACGCGCATCCTCGGGGTGGGAAGGGCGCTTCCCGAGCGCATCGTCACCAACGACGATCTGTCGAAGGTCATCGAGACCACCGACGAGTGGATCCAGCAGCGGACCGGAATCCGCCAGCGCCGTCACATCGGCAGCGATTGCGGCGCCACCGATCTCGGCAAGCTCGCCGCCGAGGATGCGCTCCAGAAGGCCGGCGTCGACGTCGCCCAGATCGACCTGGTGATCTTCGCGACCTTGTCGCCCGACATCGATTGGCCGTCGTGTGCCGGGCTGCTGGCGCACAAGCTCGGCACACGCAGCATCCCGGCGTTCGACGTCAAGAACCAATGCTCGGGCTTCATCTACAGCCTGGCGTGTGCGGACGCGATGATTCGCGGCGGCAGGGCGCGCCACGCACTGGTCGTCGGCGGCGAGATCCACTCGAGCGGCCTCGACCTGACCACGCGCGGCCGCGAGGTCGGCGTGATCTTCGGCGACGGCGCCGGCGCGATCGTGCTCGGGCCGTCCGACGACCCAGAGCGCGGGCTGCTGTCGACGCATCTGCACGCCGAGGGCAAGTTCGCCGAGAAGCTCTGGCTCGAGGCGGCCGCAAGCCGCAACCGGCCACGCCTCAAGCCCGAGGATCTGGGCGGAGACAATCCGGCGGCGTTCCCGCGCATGCAGGGCAAGTTCGTCTTCAAGCACGCGGTCACGCGCTTCCCCGAGGTGATCCGCGAGGCGCTCGAGTTCAACGGGCTGGGTATCGCGGATCTCGATCTGCTGATCCCGCACCAGGCCAATCTACGCATCAACCAGTTCGTCGCGGCCGGGCTCGAGCTCGACGAGAGCAAGGTGGTCAACAACATCGACCGCTACGGCAACACGACCGCCGCGTCGATTCCGATCGCGCTGCACGAAGCGATCCAGGACGGTCGCGTGCAGCCCGGGCAGATCGTCTGCCTGGCCGCGTTCGGGGCGGGCTTCACCTGGGCTTCGGCGCTGCTGCGCTGGTGACGCGCACGGCGACGGCCGGGACGTTCGCGCTGCGGGCGATGGCGCTCGCCGACCTGGCCCAGATCGCTGCGATCGAGGCGGTGTCGTTTCGCACGCCCTGGTCGGAGGCCTCATTCCGGCACGAGCTCGACATCCCGTTCTCGCGCGCCCTGGTCGCCCATCCGCACGACGAGCCCAGCACGGTCGCGGGGTACGGCGTGTTCTGGCGGGTCGCCGACGAGATCCACCTGCTCGACCTGGCGGTCGACGGGCGCTTCCAGCGCCGTGGCGTGGGCGTTCTGCTCGCTCGCCGCGTGCTCGACGAGGCGGCCAACGGGGCGGCGCGCCTGGTGACGCTCGAGGTCGCTGAGGGCAACCACGCCGGCCGCCGGCTCTACGACGGCCTCGGGTTCGTGACCACGCTGGTGCGGCGCGATTACTACGGACCGGGCGAGCATGCGCTCGTCATGGAGCGGCGGTCGCCGTGATGGCTGACCCGAACATCGTTTTGAATTTGGGTCCGGCCGGGCGTCAGTTGATTAAAGCCGAAATTTCCGCTACGTAGAGAGTCCGTCCCGGAGGGTCCCGCCTTGATGCAGTTCAAAGTTGGCGAGAAAGTAGTTTATCCCGCACACGGCGTTGGCGTCATCGAAAGCGTCCAGAGCCGAACCATCGCCGGTACCGAAAAGAAGTTCTATATGCTCCGCTTTCTCGAGAGCGACATGACCATCATGGTGCCGATGGAAAATGTTGCCTCGGTCGGTCTGCGCCGCATCATTGGCAAGGACATGGTCAGCAAGGTCTACAAGATCCTGCGCGACAAGAAGGTCGAGATCGATCAGCAGACCTGGAACCGTCGTTATCGCGAGTACACCGAGAAGATCAAGACCGGGTCGGTGCTGGAAATTGCCAAGGTTCTCCGTGACCTTTTCGTCCTCAAGGGCGACAAGGAGCTCTCGTTCGGCGAGCGCAAGATGCTCGATACGGCGCGCAACCTGCTCGTGAAGGAGCTGGCCATCGCACGCGCCCACCCCGAAGAGAAGATCATGGAAGAGCTGCGCACCATCTTCGCGCCGTAACGGCAGGACCCGATTAGGCAGCTCAGCGCGCCCGCGGCCCGATCGGGGCCGCGGTGGGTGCTTGCTCGGCTGAGCTTCGGCCGTCGTTCAGGCTTCCGCTCCGGAAGCCCTCCAGATCGAGCACCACGCGCCGGAAACCGGCCCCGCGGAGCGCCGCGACCAGATCCGCGCGGGTCTGTGGCTCGAGGCAGCGGCCGAGCTCGTCCACGGCGATCTCGAGCCTTGCTGTGTCCTCCTCGAAGCGCACCCGGAACTCGCGAAAGCCCAGTCCGCGGACACCTGCCTCGGCGGCCTCGACCTGGTGCAACCGCTGGTGGGTGATCGCGGTGCCGTAGGGAAAGCGCGAAGCCAGGCAGGGTGACGCCGGCTTGTCCCAGCTCGTGAGGCCGAGCGCCCCGCTGGCCATCCGCACGTCGCGCTTGGTCAAGCCGGCCTCGACCAGCAGATGCCGGACCTGCTGCTCCGTCGCAGCATCCAGGCCGGGCCTGAAGTCGCCGAGGTCGTCGGCGTTGACGCCGTCGAGGACGACCGCGATGCCGCGTGAGGACGCCTCGGCATGGCAGATGCGGTACAGGTTGTCCTTGCAGAAGTAGCAGCGGTTGATCGGATTCTTGGCGTAGTCGCCGATCGCCACCTCGTCCGTCGCCACGACGAGGTGCTCGGCGCCGACCGCGGCCGCGAGCGCGCGCGCCTCGGCGAGCTCGTGCGCCGGCAGTGAAGCGGAGGTCGTCGTGAGCGCAAGGACGCGGTCGCCGAGCTCGTCGTGCGCGATGCGCAGTACGAAGGTCGAATCCACGCCGCCCGAGAACGCGACGATCGCCGAGGGCAGCGGTCGCAGCAGGGCGCGCAACCGGTCGACCTTGGCGGCCACGCTCGAATCGAGGTGATCGTGCGTGTGAGGCACGCTCACGCTTCCTCGGTGCGGAACAGGTCCGTCGTCAGGTAGCGCTCCCCGGTGTCGCAGAAGACCGTCAGCACGACGTGGCCCGGGCCGAGCTCGCCTGCAATCTGCAGCGCGGCGCAGCAGTTGGCGCCGGACGAGATTCCCACCAGCAGCCCCTCCTCGCGTGCCAGAAGGCGCGCGTACGAAGCGGCTTCGGCGTCGGTGACGGCCGCGATCCGATCGTAGGAGCGCGGGTCGAGGTTGTCAGGAACGAAGCCCGCTCCGATGCCCTGGATCTTGTGGAAGCCGGGCGTTCCACCCGACAGCACCGCCGAGCCCGTGGGCTCGACCGCGACCACCTGACACCCCGGACGCTCGCGGTGGAGCACCTCGCCAACGCCAGTGATGGTGCCGCCGGTGCCGACGCCGGCGACGAAGGCGTCGAGGCGGGGAAACTGCTCGAGGATCTCGACCGCAGTGGTGCGCCGGTGCGCGTCCGGGTTGGCCCGGTTGCGGAACTGTTGTGGCAGGAACGCGCGCGGCACCGTGCGCGCGATCTCCTCCGCGCGCGCCACGGCGGCGTGCATGCCCTTGGAGTCCGGGGTCAGCTCGAGCTCCGCACCGTATGCGAGCAGGAGGCTGCGCCGTTCCTCGCTCATGGTATCGGGCATCGTCAGGATCAGCCGATAGCCCTTGACCGCACAGACAAGGGCCAGCCCGATGCCGGTGTTGCCGCTGGTCGGCTCGACCACGACGTCGCCCGGGCGAAGGTGGCCGGAGCGCTCGGCCTCCTCGATCATGTTCAAACAGATCCGGTCCTTGACGCTGCCACCCAGGTTGGCGAACTCCAGCTTCGCCCAGACCTCGGCGGCGCCGTCGGGCGGAATGCGGTTCAAGCGCACCACCGGGGTGCTTCCGATCAGCTCGAGCGGCGAGTTCGCGACGGCGTTGGGATAGGGCATGACCACTCGGATGGTAGCCGAGGAGGGCTTCGCTTTGAAGACATGGCCGGAGTCGGGTGTCGCGGCGGCCGAATGCAGCGGCAGCCTGGTGCTTTTTCCGGGCGCGCTCGGGGACGCGGTCTGCCTCGAGCCCGCCATGGCCCATCTGGCCGCGGACGGCCCGACCACCCTCTATGCGCGCGGCGGCGCGGCCGAGGTGGCGGCGCTGTTCCCGTCGCGTCCGCTGGTGCGCTCGCTCGACGGTGTCGAGGTCGCGCGGCTCTTCTCCCCGCAGCACGACCCGGGCACGGCGGCCTGGCTGGCGGGCTTCGCCCGTGTCGTCAGCTTCACCGGGGCGAGCGTCCCTGAGGTCGTCGAGCGGCTCCTCGCGACCGGTCGCGCGACCGTTGCCGCATTCCCGCGGCCGCCGCTCGCGATGCACGCCACGGACTACTTTCTGCGGGCGGTCAGCGGCGATCGCGGGGTGACGGCACCGGCGCCTCGGTTGCTGTGCCCCAGCGCGCGGCCGCCGGCGGCGGAGGGCGCCGCGCTGGTGCTGCTGCCCGGAAGCGGTGGACCTGCCAAGCGGGTCGCCATCGATGTCTATTCGGCACTGGCCGCACGGTGGCGACGATCGGGAGGCGCCGTGACGGTCGTACTCGGACCCGCCGAGGACGGCGAGGATGGCGCGTGGCAGTCCCTCGGACACGTGGTGCGTCCGGATTCGATCGCGGAACTGGCGACGACTCTCTGCCGCGCGGCGGTCTTCCTGGGCAACGACGCAGGACCGAGCCATGTCGCCGCGGCGCTCGGCTTGCCGGGGGTCGTCCTCTACGCGGTGACCGAGCCCGGCGCGTTCGGGCCGCGCGGCGAGCAGGTGATCGCCGTCCGCGTGCTCCCCGGCGTCGATCCGGGTGGCACCATCGCTGGCGTCTGGGCGGCCCTCGCCGGGCACTTACCTTGACATCCCATAGGGGTGGATCTACCCATCAAGGATATGGATCATTCGCCACGGGCTCGGGCCGTGCTCGCTCTGATCGAGGGCGCGGCGCGCGGGTTCGGCGAAGATCGACCTTCCTTTGCCGACGCACCGCAACCTCTCTCCGACCATTCGTCACGGGCACCCGAGCGCCGGCGATGAAGAGCTGGCCGAGCGGGACGTCCCACTGATCGAGAACGAGCTGCCGATCGGCAGAATCCACTGCCAGAGGCGAGGAAGCAGATGAGCGATCCCGAAACGGGCCGGGCCGACTCTCTCCGCGTGGCGGATCAACGCGACGAGGGCGACGCCCCCGCATTCCGGGTGATCGACCGGCGCCGCTTCGCGGCGGACGGCAGCGAGCGCTCCGAGGAGGAGCAGCCCGGCGAGGCGCCGCCAGCGCCAGAGCCGCCGCGCGCGACGCCTGCACCCGCGGCCGCAGGGCCTGCCAGCCCTGCGGGTGATCCAGAGCTCGCCACGCCCACCGGTGCTCCCTACGACGACCACTCCGGGGCACCGTTCGAGCCGAGCTTTGGCACCCTGCTGATCAGCCTCAGCACCCAGGCCCTGATGTACCTCGGCGAGATCCCAGATCTCGAGGGCGGCGAGGCGCACAAGGATCTCGCGGCGGCACGCAACATCATCGACCTCATCGCGGTGCTCGAGCGCAAGACGGCCGGCAACCTGGATACGGACGAAGCGGCGCTGCTCGAGCGGATCCTCTACGACCTCCGCATGAGGTTCGTTGCGATCTCGCGCGGCTGACGAAATCCATCACTCATCTCGAGGTACCCATCGAATGCGCAGCGTGTTGAAGGTCATCGTCCTGCTTCTGGTCGGCTTCGTGGTCGGCGTCGTCGCGGTGCGGAACCGCGGTCAGGAACAGCCCGCGGTCGCGACGGCCGAGGAGAACGGTTCGGCGGTCGAGACGATCGCGGCCGAGGGCAGTACGCCAGGCTCCGCTTCGTCGGGTGGCGCGTGCGTCACCTGCACCCTGCCGGATTTCACGGTCCTCGCCGAGGAGCTGAGCCACGCGGTGGTCAACATTTCGAGCTCGAGCAAGGCCGAGCGCGAGGGTGGTGAAGGCGGTCAGGGCGGCCAGGGCGGCCAGGGTGGCCAGGGTGGTCAGGGTGGCGGCGGCGGCGGCGGCCCGCGTTTCCACAACGGCCCACGCGGCCAGATGCCGGGCTTGCCGCCGGGTGGTGGCCAGGGACAGGACCCGCGCGAGTTCTGGGAGCCGTTCGAGCGCTTCTTCGGGCCGATGCCGCGGCAGCGGCGCGCTCCGGAGCGCAGCCTCGGCTCGGGTTTCATCTTCGACCCGGCGGGCTACATCCTGACCAACAACCACGTCGTCGAGAACGCCGACGAGATCAAGGTCAGGATGCAGGGCGGCGAGGAGGTGATCGCGGAGCTCGTCGGGCGCGATCCAAAGACCGACCTCGCGGTGCTCAAGATCGAGGCCAAGAAAGATCTGCCGACCATTCCGCTCGGCAACTCCGACGCCGTCAAGGTCGGCGAGTGGGTCATGGCGATCGGCAACCCGTTCGGTCTCGAGTTCTCCGTGACCGCCGGAATCGTCAGCGCCAAGGGCCGCTTCATCGGCCAGGGCAACTACGACGACTTCCTGCAGACAGACGCCCCGATCAACCCGGGCAACTCGGGTGGGCCACTGCTCGACCTGAGCGGCAAGGTGATCGGCATCAACACGTCGATCTTCAGCCGCAGCGGCGGCAACATCGGCATCGGCTTCGCGATTCCCATCAACCTCGCGAAGGAGCTGATCCCACAGCTGCGCGAGAAGGGACGCGTCACCCGCGGCTGGATCGGTGTCATGATCCAGAAGGTCACCCCGGACATCGCCGACTCGCTCGGCCTCACCGCCTCGCGCGGCGCGCTGGTGGCCGACGTCGTCAAGGGTGGTCCCGCCGAGGAGGCCGGCATCAAGGTCGGCGACGTGATCGTGAAGTTCGACGGCCAAGACGTGAAGGAGTCGACGGAGCTCCCGACCCTGGTCGCGCGCGAGAAGATCGGCCAGGAGGTCCCGGTGGTCGTGATGCGCGATGGCAAGGAAGAGAGCGTCAGCATCAAGATCGCGGAGATGAAGGACGAGGAGGAGCAGGTCGCGACCGGCGAGTCCGAGGCCTACGGGTTGACGGTGCAGAACCTCACGCCCGAGATCGCGGAGTCGCTCGGGATCAACGTCGACGTGCAGGGCGTGCTGGTGTCGGGCGTCGAGCCCGGCAGCCCGGCCGACGACGCCGGGTTGCGTCGCGGTGACGTGATCGTCGAGGTCAACCGGAAGCCGGTGAAGGACGTCGACGCGTACGGCAAGGAGATGAAGGCGACCGGTGCCGGCAAGAGCGTTCTCATGCTCGTCCGGCGCGGTGAGAACACGGTCTTCCTCGCCCTCAAGCCGCCCGCGGGGTGAGCTCGGGCAAGGAACCGGGCGCCGCGGAGCCGAGCGCAACGACGGGCGGGCCCCGCAGTCGTCTGCGCTCGGTCGTCGCCGTTCTGCTGGTGGCGGCGATCCCCATCGCGGGGATCGCCGCCTTCGCCGCGTACGCGGCGTACCATCGCCTGTCGCGGGTGGTGGACGAGAAGTTCGCCGGACGCCGCTGGGACTTCCCGTCGCGGATCTTCAGCGACGAGTTCCTGTTGTACGCCGGCCTCGACGTCGTCGCGGCCGGCATCCCGCGCCGGCTCGAGCGGCTCGCCTATCGTAGCTCCGCAGCGCAGCCGGCGGCGGGTGGGGAGTTCCGCCGCGGCGAGGGCATCCTCGAGATCGCGCTCCGCCCGGGTGCGCACGGACGCCGCGCGACGCAGCGGGTGCGGTTCGACCTCGACCAGGGCCGCATCGCGGCGATCACCGACCTCGAGACCGGCGAGACGCTGGCCGCCGTCGCCCTCGAGCCCGAGGAGCTGACCGGGATCTACGACGGCGAGTGGGAAGATCGCCGTGCGGTCAAGGTCGTCGACGTGGCACCCGTCCTGGTGCGCGCGATCCTCGCGACCGAGGACAATCGCTTCTTCGCACACCACGGCGTGGACCTGATCGGCATCGGCCGCGCGACCGTCACGAACCTGCGCTCGGGCAAGGTCCGCCAGGGCGGCAGCACGCTGACCCAGCAGCTGATGAAGAACTTCTTCTTGACCACCGAGCGGACGTTCTCGCGCAAGCTGGTCGAGGCCGCGATGGCCCTGGTGGCCGAGCAGCGCTACTCGAAGATGCAGATCCTCGAGAACTACCTGAACGAGATCTACCTCGGCCAGCGTGGTGCGCGCGGCGTCTTCGGCGTCGCCGAGGCGGCCGACTTCTACTTCGGCAAGCAGCCGCGCGACCTGAGCGTGCCCGAGGCGGCACTGATCGCCGGTCTGATCCGCGCGCCGAGCGTCTACTCGCCCTTCGTCGCGCCCGCGCGCGCGCTCGAGCGCCGCAACACGGTGCTCCGTCTGCTGTTGGCTGCAGGTGACATCGACCAGGCTGCGTACGATGAAGCCGTGGCGGCACCGCTCGGCGTGGTGAGCGCCCCACCGGATGGCACGATCGCGCCGTTCTTCGTCGACTACGTGAAGGCCGAGCTCGCGAAGCGCTTTCCGCCCGACGTGCTGACGACCGAGGGGCTCAACATCTACACCAGCCTTGATCCGCTGCTGCAGGAGCAGGCGCAACGGGCGCTCCAGGGACGGCTCGAGCGCCTCGAGAAGGATCACCCGCGGCTGGCGGCGGCAGCCGAGCAGGAGCGGCTCGAGGCGGCGCTGGTCGCGCTCGCGCCGAGCACCGGCGAGATCAGGGCGATGGTCGGAGGGCGAAACTACCAGGCGAGCCAGTTCAACCGGGTGACGCAGGCGAAGCGCCAGACCGGATCGACGTTCAAGCCGCTGGTGTACCTGGCCGCGATGCTGGACTCCGACCCCGCGCGTCACCTCACGCCGGCGTCGCTGCTGGACGACACCCCCTTCACCTGGCAGATCGCCGGTGGACGCGACTGGTCGCCGACCAACTACGGCGATCGCTACCTCGGCGAGGTGACGGCGCGGGTCGCGCTCGAGCGCTCTCTCAACGCGGCCACCGCGCGCGTTGCCGAGTCGGTCGGGTTGCGCGCCGTCGTCGAGCTCGCGCACTCGATGGGCGTCGCCGAGCCGCTGCCGGAGGTGCCGTCGCTGGTGCTGGGCTCGGTCGAAGCGACCCCGCTGGAGATGGCCTCGGTCTACGCGGTGATCGCGAGCGGGGGCACGCGCGCCGAGCCGGTCGCGATCAAGCGGGTCACCGCGCGCGACGGCGAGGTGATCGACGGCGAGGCGCCCGCGTTGCGAGCCGTCGTGCCACCGGATACGGCCTATGTCCTGACGCACATGCTTGAAGGAGTGCTCGACGCGGGCACGGCGAGCTCCGCCCGGGCTGCCGGATTCCGTCATCCCGCGGCGGGGAAGACCGGCACGACGAACGACTACCGCGATGCCTGGTTCATCGGCTTCACCCCCGATCTGCTGGCGGCCGTGTGGGTCGGCTTCGATCGCCGGTCGGCGCTCGGTATGTCGGGTGGTACGGCCGCGCTGCCGATCTGGACCGACTTCATGAAGGACGCCGTCGCGGCGCTGCCACCACGGCCGTTCCTGGCACCGCCGGGCGTCACGCTGGTGCGTCTCGATCGGCAGTCCGGTGCGCCGGTCGACCCTGCGGCCGAGGCAACGCGCGACGGTAGCACGATCGTCGAAGCGTTCCTCGATGCGGACGCGCCAGGACCTTCGGCGCTCGAGGCCGAGCCGGCCGAGCCCGCACCGGGCGGCGACACGCTACCGGTGGAGAGCCCCGGGGGCGTGCCGGCGCTGCGCGAGGAGCGGCTCGCGCTCGAGCGCATCGGGCAGGCGGGCCTGCAGCGGGAGGAGAGGTAGGATGTCGAGCTCATCACGCTCGCTGGTGGGTGTACTGGTGGTCGTGCTGTCGCTGGTGCTGGTCGATTGCACCACGAAGAGGCAGTCGCGGCGGAAGCCCGAAGCGACCCCCGCGCCGAGCGCGACGCCGCGCCCGGCGCGCACGCGAGCGCCGGCACCGATCCCGACGCGCAGCGCCGCACCCGAGCGCGACACGACGCGCGACCCGCTCACCCGCATGGTGAACGACACCACCTCGTCTCGTGACGAGTCGTCGCTCAAGCTCGCCGACCGCGCCCGCGGCGAGCTCGACGGTGGCACCACCGACAAGGCCTTCGAGCTGCTCGACGTGGCGATCGAGGCGTCGCCGAAGCTTGCGCCGCCGTACGTGCTGCGCGCGCGCGCGTTCCTCGCCGAGGGCAATCCCGAAGCAGCTCGCGCCGACATCGACAAGGCCGCGTCGCTGCCGGCGCCGACCGCGTGGGTCGCCGAGATCGCCGCGGTGCGCGGCTCCATCTTCGAGGTCGAGGGGAACCGTACGGAGGCGCTGGCTGCCTATCGACGCGCGCAGCGCATCTTCCCCGGCAACCAGACCGCCAAGGAAGCGCTCAAGCGCCTCACGGCCGCGCCCGAATGATCGTCCTCGGTATCGAGTCGTCCTGCGATGACACCGGCGCGGCGGTGCTGCGTGACGGCCGCGAGCTGTCGAACGTCGTGGCGTCGCAGGAGGCGGTGCACCAGCCGTTTGGCGGGGTGGTGCCCGAGCTGGCCGCGCGCAATCACATCCTGCACATCGTGCCGGTGATCGAGCGCGCCCTCGAGCACGCGGGCGTCACGCTCGCCGATGTCGACGGGATCGCGGCGACGCGCGGTCCCGGGCTGGTCGGGTCGCTCCTGGTCGGGCTCTGTACGGCGAAGGCCATTGCTCGGCGGCGCGGCGTGCCCTTCGTCGGTGTCAATCACATCGAGGGTCACCTGCTGTCGATCGAGCTCGAAGGCCCGCTCGAGCGGCCCTTCCTCGGCCTCGTCGTCTCCGGCGGACACTCGGCGCTCTACTGGGCGGCAGCGGACGGCAGCTACGCGGTGCTCGGCCAGACCCGCGACGACGCCGCCGGCGAAGCGTTCGACAAGGCGGCGAAGCTGCTCGGCCTCGGTTACCCCGGCGGACGTGCCATGGAGGAAGCGGCGCGCGGCGGCAATCCGGACGCCATGCGCCTCCCGCGTCCGCGCGTGAAGGGTGCCGAGCTCGATCTGAGCTTCAGCGGCCTGAAGACGGCACTCTGGCAGGGGCTCGAGCGCAACCGGGATCTGCCGCTGGCCGACGTTGCGGCGTCGTTCCAGCGCGCCATCGTCGACACGCTGGTCGAGGCGGTGCGGCGTGCGATCGCCGGGACCGGTGCGACCCGCATCGTGGTCACCGGTGGCGTGTCGGCCAACGGTCCACTGCGCGACGCGATGGCCCGGATGGCTGCGGAGGAGGGCGCGACACTGCTGGTGCCGCCGCTCAAGCGCTGCACCGACAACGCGGCGATGATCGCGTACGCGGGCTGGCGCCGCCTGGCGCGCGGCGAGAGCGATCCGCTGACGTTGAACGCGGTCGCGGAGCTGCCGCTCGGCCCGCGGCGGCAGTGCGGCGAGCTGCGTGGCTAGGAGCCGCCGGCACCTCCTGGGCCAGCACTTCCTGATCGACGGCGAGGTCGCGGCGCGCGCCGTGCGCCTGGCCGAGCTGGCGCCCGGGGCGCGCGTGCTCGAGATCGGCCCGGGGCGCGGCGCGTTGACGGACCACCTGCGCGCCGCGGGACACCCGGTGGTGGCCATCGAGCTCGACGAGGCGCTCGCGGCGGGTCTGGCCGCGCGCCGCGACGAAGGCCTGACGATCGTGCGTGGCGACGTCCTGCGCATCGACATCGACGCGCTGCCGTCCGGGCCGCTGCCGGTGGTCGCCAACCTGCCGTACTCGACCGGTACGGCGATCGTCAGCCGCCTGCTCGAGCATCCGGCCCGCTTTCCGCGCCTGGTGGTGATGCTGCAGCTCGAGGTGGCGCAGCGCCTCTGTGCGGATCCGGGCTCACGCGCGTACGGGGGACTGACCGTTCTCTGCGCGCTGCAGGCGACGGCGACGATGGGCTTCACCGTTCCCCCGCAGGCGTTCGCGCCGCCGCCGCAGGTCGATTCCGCCGTCATCCGGCTGGACGTGGCGGTCGAACCGCGTGCGGCGGTCGGCGACCGGCGGCTCTTCCGCCGCGTCGTGCAGACCGCGTTCGGACAGCGGCGCAAGACCTTGCGCAACGCTCTCGGCGCGGGCTTCGGTGCGGACGGCGCGCGGTCTCTGCTCGCGCGCGCGCAGATCGATCCGCAGCGTCGCGCCGAGACGCTGTCGCTCGAAGAGTTTGCACGGCTCACGGCCGAGGCGGCGCTGCTGCTCGCCACGGAGACCACCGAGGCCGAGGCCGGCGGCGATGCCTGAGCTGCCGGAGGTCGAAACGGTCTGCCGGACGATCGCGCCGCACGTGATCGGGCGTCGCATCGGCAAGGTCGAGGTACGCGAGCGGCGCCTGCGCCGCCCGATCGCCGAGGACTTCGCGGCACGGCTCAGTGGTCGCACGATCATCGCCGTACGGCGTCGCGCCAAGTACGTGCTGCTCGACGTCGGCGACGAGCTGCGCTGGGTGGTCCACCTGGGGATGAGCGGGCGCTTCTGCGTCGGCGCTCCGCCGCCGGGCCTGCCGCACGTGCACGTGGTGGTCGAGCTCGAGGGCGGCGGGCAGCTCTACTTCCGCGATCCGCGGCGTTTCGGCTTGATGCTGCTGTCGTCGGACGACGCCGATCTGGGCGTGCTCGGTGTCGAGCCGCTCGGACCTGAGTTCGGCGGGGATCTGCTGTGGGCGCTCACCCGGCGGCATCGCCGGGTGACGATCAAGACCCTGCTCATGGACGGCCGGTTGATCGCCGGTGTCGGCAACATCTACGCCAACGAGGCGCTCCATCACGCCGGCATCCGTCCCGGACGGCGCTGTGCGCGTCTCACGCGGGCGGATGTCGGGCGCCTCGCCGAGGCCGTCCGCGCGGTGCTCGAGCGCGCCATCGCAAGCCGCGGATCGTCCCTGCTCGACTATCGCGACGCCGACGGCAACGCGGGCGAGTTCCAGCGCGGTCTCTTCGTCTACGAGCGTGGCGGCGAGCCGTGCCGCACCTGCGCCACCGTGGTGCGGCGTCTGGTGATCCGCGGGCGCGGCACCTTCTACTGTCCGCGCTGTCAGCGCTGAACCGCCAACCGCTTCGTCACGCCGCGGACGAGCGGCCGGCGCGCAACGCATCGCCCAGCAGCTGGATGGCGAGCACGGTGACGCCGAGCGCGGCCGCGGGTGCGATCACCAGATGCGGGGCCACGAGCAGGAACGATCGCCCTTCGGCCAGCATGGCGCCCCAGGAAGGTGTCGGCGGCGGTGGTCCGAGTCCGAGGAACGACAGGCTCGCCTCGGCGACGATCGCACCCGCGACGCCGAAGGTCGCCTGGACGACGAGCGCGGGTCGCGCGCTCGGCAGGAGATGGCGCAGGGCGACCCGCAGCGGCGTCGCACCGAGCGCCTCGGCGGCGCGCGTCGATTCGCGCGTCGCGGCGGCGCGGACCTCGGCCCTGGTCAAGCGCGCGTAGGCGGGCCAACCCATCACGGTGAGCGCGATGACGACGTTGCGCGCGCTCGGGCCGAGCACGGCGGCGAGCGCGATCGCCAGCAGGATGCCTGGGAAGGCGAGCAGGACGTCGGTCACGCGCATGACGAGCTCGTCGCTCGTGCGACCGCCGTAGCCGGCGACGGTGCCGAGCAGCAGACCGAGCGCGAGCGCGCCGGTCACCGCCGCCGCGCCGACCACGAGCGAGAGGCGCGCGCCGAACAGCAGGCGCGACAGGACGTCGCGGCCGAGACGATCGGTGCCGAGCGGGTGCAGGCGCGACGGTGGCTCGAGGTGGTGTGCGAGGTCCTGGCGCAAGGGGTCGTAGGGAGCGAGCACGGGGGCGAGCAGTGCCGTCGCGACGAGCGCCAGCAGCGCGCACGCTCCCGCCACCAGGCGCCAGGACCTGCGCCGTGGGTACGGCCGCGCAGTGGCGTTCGTTGCGGGCGCGGTCTCGGGCGTCACGCCCGCTCCCGCAGCCGCGGGTCGATCGCCGCCTGGAGCAGGTCCGTGGCCAGGTTCACCAGGACATAGGTGACCGCCACCGCGAGCACGCAGCCCTGGACGAGCGGGTAGTCGCGAGCACCGATCGCCTGGATCAGCAGCCGGCCCAAGCCCGGCCAGGAGAAGATGGTTTCGGTGACGATGGCACCGGCAAGCAGCCCGCCGAGCTGCAGGCCGAGCACCGTCAAGGTCGCGGTCGCGGCATTCGGCAGCGCGTGGCGCAGGAACACCCGCCCCGGCGCGACGCCCTTGGCGCGTGCGGTGCGGACACAGTCGAGCTTCAGAGCCGCGATCAGAGCGGTGCGGAGCTGGCGCGCGAGCACGGCCGACATGCCGAGGCCGAGCGTCAACGCCGGCAGGACGACGCTCGACGGACCACGCCTGCCGGCGACGGGAAACCAGGGCAGCTCGACGGCGAACGCGAGCACCAGCAGCGGCCCGAGGCAGAAGGTCGGCAGTGCGGTCTGGACGGCGGCGAGGCCGAGGCTCAGTCGGTCCGCCAGTGCCCCCGGACGCAGCGCCGCGAGCGCACCGAGCGGCAGCGCGATCGCGACGGCCACCAGCAGCGCCGCGCCGGCAAGCTCGAGGGTCGCGGGATAGCGCTCGCGGAGCAGCTCGCCGACCGGCTGGCCGCCGACGATCGAGCGCCCGAGGTCGCCCTGCGCGACGCCGAGCGAGAAGTCGACGAGCTGGCGCCAGGGCGGGCGATCGAGTCCGGCCGCGACCCGGAGCTGCTCGCGATCGGCCCCGCTCGCGCCCTCGCCGAGCATGACATCGATCGGATCACCGGGCACCAGATGAAGCAGCAGCGCGACCAGGATCAGGACGCCCGCCAGCGTGGGGATGGCGAGGGCGAGCCGGAACGTGAGGTAGCGCAGCATCCGCCGGCCTCAGGACGCTTCGGGCCCGCGCTGGACGGCCCAGCGGGCGCGGGCGAGCGAGCGCAGGTCGCCGCTCGGCGAGGGCTCGAAGCCGAGCAGGTCCCTGTTCTTGACGACCACGTTGTCGACCCACCAGAGGGGCACGAACGGCAGATCTCGCTGGACGATCTCCGCGACCTCCCGGTAGATCGCGGCGCGCTCGCCGCGGCCCGGTACGGTCCGTCCGGCGAGCGTCAGCGCGTCGATCCGGGCCTCGGCGTACTGGCCGCGATTGCTCCCGCGCGGTGGCGTCATCGAAGAGTGCAGGAGTGCGTGGTAGTGGTCCGGCTCCTCGATCCCGACCCACGCCAGCGCGAAGACGTCGAAGGCGCCGCGGCGGACGTCGCCGTACAGCGTTGCCCACTCGAGTGGGCGGATCTCGGCGTCGATGCCGACCGCGGCCAGCATCGACGCGATCACCTCGCCGACCCGCCGGCGTAGCTCGACCGTCGAGGTCTTGAGCGTGACGTGGATCGGTCCGGGGCGAGCCTCGGCGAGGAGCCGTCGCGCGCGCTCGGGATCGTAGTCGTGGGCGCGGACGTCGGCATGCGCCCAGTGCCCGGGCGGGAAGAGCTCGTTCGCCGGGCGGGCATGGCCGGCGAGCACGTACTCGATGATCGCGTCGCGGTCGATCGCGTGCGCGATGGCGCGCCGCACGCGGTCATCCGCGAGGTCGGCTCGGCGAAGATTGATCCCGAGATAGTGGAACGTCGAGCCGGGTGTCGCGACGACCTCGAGCCCGGCCTCGCGCAGCCATGGGAGGAGGTCGGGCTCGACGGCGTTCTGCACCAGATCGATGCTGCCGCGTGCCAGCCCGAGCGCGCGCGACACGCTGTCGGGCGAGACCACGAACAGGATGCCGGGAACCTCCGGTCGCGGTTCGGCCGATGGCGCGGCAGCAAGCTCGACGCTGTCGAGGCCGATCCGGGCGAGCCGAAACGGCCCCGCGCCCGTCCGGCAGTCGGACTGCGCGGCGCAGCCCTGCGGCAGGATCGCGAGGCGGGTCGCGTGCAGAAAGGCCGCCGACGGCTGGCGGAGGGTGAAGCGCACCGTACGCTCGTCCTCCGCCACCACCTCCCCCACGACCTCGAGCGCGTCGTCCTGACGGGCCTGAAGGGCGGGCAGGGCGAGCGATCGATAGGTCGCGACGACGTCGGCCGCGGTCACCGGCTCGCCGCTCTGAAAGACTGCCGGGGTGAGGAAGAAGCGATAGGTGGTCGGGTCGGGCGACTCCCAGCTCGCGGCCAGATCCGGCTCTGGCTCGCCGCTCGCGCCCGTGCCGGTGAGGCCCCGGTGCACCAGACCCAGGATCAACGCGGAGCTCGCATCGCTTGCCGTGCGCGGATCCAGCGAGGTCGGTGCAGCGTCGAGACCGACCACCACGTACCCGGGCGGGCGGCGTGGCGCGTCCGCGCAGGCGCAGAGCAGGCTCAGGAGGAGCCCGGCGACGGCCCGGGCAGCACTGCAAGTGCGCTCGCCGCCGACGGAAAAACGTTGACGCCGGGAAAAAGAGTTTGCTAGCCAAGGGTACGGACGAAGCTTAATCGACGTCACGCGGCTGCCGATGCAAAGGGAGAAGGCTAGACGCCGGATCGATGCGACCGGCAGACGCAGGACGTCGCGGCGCGCGGAGGTGGGGAGATGCGGATGCGGCCACGCCGACAGTGCTCTACGCGGATCGAACGATCCATGACCTCGGTGGCTCGGCGTTTCGGGCTTTCCCTGATCGCCGTGTCGCTGGCCATCCTGGCGACCGTCGGCGTCGTGCGCGCCGGTGAGGACGACTTCCCGCGCCCCAAGTCGCTCGAGCCGGCCATCGGCTTCTGGCGCGACATCTTCGCGACCTACTCGCAGCACCAGGTGGTGGTGCACGATGATTGGTATCTCGGCAAGGTCTACGAGGTGGTCGACTTCCGGTCGTGGGTGAGCGAGGGCGAGCCGCTGACCTCGTCGCAGGTGAACGAGAAGAAGCGCCAGGTCGACGAGGCCACCGCGCGCGTGCGCGACATCCTGCTGCGGATCGATGCCAACGGCGGCAGCGCCGAAGGCCTCGGACCCGACGAGCGCAAGGTCTACACCATGTTCGCCGACGTCCGCGGCGCGGACAAGTTCCGCGAGGCCGCCGAGCGTATTCGGACGCAGACCGGGCTGCGCGAGCGCTTCGCGCTCGGCATCGCCCGGCAACGCGGCTACCTCGACCGCATGGAGCGAGTCTTTCGTCAGGACGGGCTGCCCCCCGAGCTCGCCCGGCTGCCGCTGATCGAATCATGCTTCAACGTCGAGGCCTACTCGAAGGTCGGGGCCGCCGGCGTCTGGCAGTTCATGCCCGCGACCGGAAAACAGTATCTGCACATCAGCACCGGGGTCGATGAGCGCCGCGACCCGATGCGCGCGACGCAGGCGGCGGCGCGGCATCTGTCCCGCGACTACGATGCGCTGGGGGCCTGGCCACTGGCGATCACCGCGTACAACCACGGCCGCGGCGGCATCGCGCGCGGCGCGAGCGAGGTCGGCTCGACCGACATCGGCGATATCGTGGCGCGCTATCGCGGCAAGGCGTTCGGCTTCGCGTCGCGCAACTTCTACGCCGAGTTCCTCGCCGCGCTCGACGTGACCGCGCGCGCCGACGAGCACTTCGGCGAGCTGCCGCACATCCCGGCGCTTGCGGGCGAGGAAGTGGCGATCCCGCACGCCATGGGCCTGCACCAGGCTGCCCGGCTCGCGGGAGTGAGCTCGGAAGACCTCGTCGTCGCGAACCCGGCGTTTCTGTCGGGCGTCACCGAGGGCAGGACGTACATTCCGCGCGGCTACCAGCTGCGCATTCCGCCCGGTGGCGATGCCGTCCAGATCGCCAGCGCGGAGCCGCCGCCGCGGCCCGAGCGCACGCAGACGGCGACCAAGGGCCGCTCCAAGAAGAGCACCCAGGTGGCGTCGGCCAAGAGCAGCCGCGGCCAGGCGACCTCGAGCGCGAAGTCGAGCAAGAAGAAGGCACTCGTGGTCCTGCACCGCGTGCGCCCGGGTCAGACCCTCGGTGCGATCGCGCGCCAGTACGGCACCACCGTCGCGGCGATCAAGGACCTCAACAACGTCGGCAAGTCCATCCAGGCCGGGCAGCGGCTGCGCATTCCCACCTGAGCCGTCGCGGCGCCGGCGGATGAGCCTGCTCGTGCGGGCGACGACGCCTATGCTAAGGCTGTTCGGCGCCATGCGCTATCTGCCGATTCTGATCGACCTCGTCGGTCGGCCGTGCCTCGTGGTCGGAGCCGGAGCCATCGCCGCGCGCAAGGTGGAGACCCTGCTCGGTGCCGGTGCCCGGGTCACCGTGGTTGCGCCGCGCATCGGGGCGGAAGTCGAGGAGATCGCCGAGCGTACCACCGCCGTGGTGGTCGAGCGCCGGGGCTACCGCGCCAGCGACCTCGACGGCATGGCGGTGGCCTTCGCAGCGACCGACGACCCTTCGCTGCACGATCGGATCGTGTGCGACGCACGCGCGGCCAGTGTCTGGCTGAACGCGGTCGACGAGCCCGAGCGCTGCTCGTTCATCATGCCGGCAATCCTGGACCGCGATCCGCTCGTCGTCGCCGTCAGCACCTCGGGAGCGAGTCCGGCGATCGCACGCCGTGTCCGCGACGACATCGACGCGACCCTCGGCCCGGAGTACGCCGCTGCCGTCACGCGTCTCGCCGATCTGCGGGAGCGCTTCGCCCCGGGCCGCGCGCGCCAGCAGGCCTTCGTCCGGTTGGTCGACGACGGGCTGCTCGAGGCCCTGCGCGGCGGCGACGAAGCGCGCGTCGCCGCGCTCATCCGGACCGCGTGCGCGGCGCTGCCGGAGCGGCCGGTGGCGCAGGCCGAGGACGTCCGGTGAGCGAGGCGCTGCTGCTGTGGCTCGCGCTGCTGCTCTATCTCGTGGGCACGATCTGCGGCGGGCTGTCGCTGGTCAATCCCCGCGAGTCGACCCGCCGCGCCACGGCGATCTCGCTCGCGGTCGGCTTCCTGCTGCAGGGCGCTGGCATCGTGGTGCGCTCCTTCGAGGTCGGCACCATCGCCGTCGGCACGCTCGCCGAGCAGGGTGCGCTATTCGCGTGCCTGCTGGTCGGCGTGTACCTGCTGGCGCAGCTGCGCTACCGGCTCGCGGTTCTCGGGGCCGTCGTCGGACCGATCGGCTTCGTCGGGGCGCTGGCCGCGCTGGTCGCGCACGGCGGCGCCCAGGACGTGCCGCCGTTCCTGCGCAGCCCGTGGCTGCCGGTACACGTCACGCTGGCCTTCCTCGGCAACGCGGCGTTCGCGCTCGCCTGCCTGGTGAGCCTGGTCTACCTCTGGGAGGAGCGGCAGCTGAAGTCGCACAGCGTGGGACATTTCGTGCGCCTCCTGCCGCCGCTCGAAACGCTCGACGACGTCAACTTCAAGTTCCTCGGCTGGGGCTTCGTGCTGCTCACGCTGAGCATCGTCAGCGGCGCGCTGTGGGCCGAGCTGTCGTTCGGCCGCTTCTGGTCGTGGGAGCCGCGCACCATCTGGACGACCATCATCTGGCTGCTCTACGCCGTGCTGCTGCATGGCCGCGTCACCGTCGGCTGGGGAGGGCGGCGCGCCGCGGCGCTCACCATCGTCGGCTTCGGCGTGCTCTTGGTCGCCTTCATCGGCGTCAACGTGCTCACCCCGGGCCGGCACGCGGAGAGCTTCGGATGAGCGACGGCACGGCGCGCGTGCGCCAGCTGCGCAGCGGGCCCAGCGACGAGCCGCAGGTCGAGCTCTGGGTGTTCGGTCTCAACCACCGTACCGCTCCGGTGGAGCTGCGCGAGAAGCTCGCCTTCCCCGAAGAGGACCTGGCCGACGTCCTGCGGCGGGCGCTCGCCGCAGTCCCGGTCGACGAGGCGGTGCTGCTCTCGACGTGCAATCGGGTCGAGCTGGTCGCGGTCTCGGCGCGCGACGTCGACATCGTCGAGCACGTGACCCAGTTCTTCGCGCGCGAACGCAACGTGACCGCATCGACGATCGCCGCGCACTGCTACGTCCATCGCGGCAAGCAGGCCCTGCAGCACGTCTTTCGCGTCGCCTCGAGCCTGGACTCGATGATGGTCGGCGAGCCCCAGATCCTCGGCCAGATGAAGGAGCAGTTCCGCCTCGCGGTCGAGGGCGCAGCGGCGTCGCGCATCCTGCGGCGCTGCTTCGAGCGCTCGTTCACGGTCGCCAAGCGGGTGCGCAGCGAGACCGGCGTCGCCGGCAAGGCGGTCTCGTTGAGCTCGGCCGCGGTCGAGCTCGCGCGGCGCATCTTCGACGACCTCGGCGACAAGACGGCGATGCTGATCGGCGCCGGCAAGATGAGCGAGCTCGCGGCGCGCCACTTCGTCGCACAGGGAATCGCGAGCGTGATCGTCACCAACCGTTCGTTCGACCGCGCGGTGGATCTCGCGCGCGGCTTCGGTGGCACGCCGGTGCCGTTCGAGAAGTACCCGCAGTACCTGCCGCTCGCGGACGTCGTGCTCGGCTCGGTCACGACGTCGGGCTACCTGCTCGGGCCGAGCCAGCTGCACGACGTCCTGCGCGCGCGCCGCCGCAAGCCGATGTTCTTCATCGACCTCGGCGTGCCGCGCAACTTCGACCCGGCGATCAACGATCTCGACGACGTGTACCTGTACAACATCGACGACCTCGCCCACGTCGCCGACGACCATCGCGCCGAGCGCGAGAAGGAAGCCGTGCAGGCGGAGGAGATCGTGCGCGAGGAGACCGATCGCTTCTGGCGCTGGATCTCGCGCCGCGACATGACGCCGACCATCGTCGCGCTGCGCGGCAAGCTCGACGGCATCCGGCGCACGGAGCTCGAGCGCGCGCTGGTGGCCTTGCGCAAGCTGGAGCCCGACGAGCGGCGCGCGCTCGAGGCGATGACGCAGGCGATCGTCAACAAGATCCTTCATCCGCCACTGTCGGTGCTGAAGCAGCTCGCGCTGCAGGACGGCGCCGAGGCCAGCGAGGTCGCCGAGCTGGTGCACCGTCTGTTCGCGCTCGAGCCTGCCGAGGCAGGCGAAGCCGCCGATGCCGATGACGAGCCCTGAGCAGCGCCCGTTGCGCATCGGGACGCGCGGTAGCGCGCTCGCACTGGCGCAGAGCGGGCAGACGGCGCGGCTGCTCGAGCAGGCGGGGATCCCGACCGAGCTGGTGGTGATCAAGACCTCCGGCGACCGGCTGGTGGAGGTCTCGCTGGCCAAGGTGGGCGGCAAGGGGTTGTTCATCAAGGAGCTCGAGGAGGCGCTCGCGGAGCGCACGATCGACCTCGCGATCCACTCGATGAAGGACGTGCCGGCGGAGATCCCACCGGGCTTCGTGCTCGCCGCGGTCACCGTGCGGGCCGACGTGCGCGACGTGATCGTGCGGCGCAGCGCCGAGGCCGCGGTCATCGACGCGGGAGCGTCGGCAGCGACCGGGCCGCTCGCCGCGCTGCCGGCGCTGGCCGGGCTGCGTGCCGGGGCGCGGGTCGGGACCGGCAGCCTGCGCCGGCGCGCGCAGATCGCCGCGCTGCGGCCCGATCTCGAGGTCCTTTCGATGCGCGGCAACGTGGACACACGGCTGCGCAAGCTCGAATCCGGCGAGGTCGACGCGATCGTCCTCGCCGCCGCGGGGCTCGCGCGGCTCGGCGTCGCCCCGCATGCCGAGCCGCTCGCTGCCGAGGCGTTCCTGCCCGCGCCGGGCCAGGGCGCGCTGGCGATCGAGACCCGCGCCGACGACGAGCGCGTCCGCGCTCTCGTGGCGGTGCTGAACGATCCGGCGACGGCCGCCGCCTGCGCGGCCGAGCGCGCCTTCCTGCGCGAGCTCGGCGCGAGCTGTCAGGTCCCGGTGGCGGCCTTCGCGCGCCTGCGGCCGGGCTCGAGCCTCGTTCTCGAGGGACTGGTGGCGAGCCTGGACGGAGCACGCATCGAGCGCGACGCGATCACCGGTGGGATCGATCGTGCGGCCGAACTCGGCCGCGAGCTCGCGGACGTTCTCGTGGCTCGCGGCGCGCGCGAGATCCTCGCCGCATGCGAGGCGCTGGCTGGTACGATCTGAGCGGTCGGTCCTCTCGTCAGCGGTTTCGCCCTCTCACGGGCTGAGGCGGGTGAGCTCCTCGACCACGAGGACGCGGCTGCCGGCGCGCTCGAAGATCTGGCCGCGCACGGCGACGTGTGCCGCGACCTGCTGGCGTGCCGCCGCGCTCGGGTCGCTTGCCGGCGTGGCCCCAGCGAGCGGATAAAGCGTGCCGGTGTCGTCCTCGACGATGCCGAGCTGGCCGCCGTTCTTGAGGCACGCGAGCGCGCAGGCGCGATGCCCTTCGCCGCGCGATCCGTCGCGCAGATAGCAGCCGGTCTCGACCACCTCGCCGCGGATCTCCACGACCTGTCCGCCGGGGATCCGTTTCAGCTCCTGCGCGACGCTCGCCCCGGGTTCCGCACAGAGCAGGCTCAGAAAGGCCGCGAGGCCGGCGATGCGCCTCGAGCGCGCGCGATCGGGTGCGGTCACGCTGCGAGCGTACCGGGTCGGCGAACGGCCCGCCACGCGCGCGGCGCTCCGGGTGCCGTTGCTTGCCAGCGCAAGGGGAGGGCGGTAGCTCTCGGGACGTGGTGGCAGGGATCGTGTATCTGGTCGGCGCCGGGCCAGGAGACCCGGGCTGCCTGACGCTGCGCGGGCGCGAGTGCCTCGGCCGTGCCGACCTCGTGGTGTACGACTACCTCGCCAACCCGGAGCTGTTGCGTTTCGCACCGGCGGCCGCCGAGCGGATCTTCGCCGGCAAGCACGGCGCCGGTCCGCACCTGCTCGAGCAGGACGCGATCAACGCGCTGCTGGTCGCGGCGGCGCGCGCCGGCAAGACGGTGGTGCGTCTCAAGGGCGGCGATCCACTGGTCTTCGGGCGTGGCGGCGAGGAGGTCGAGGCGCTGGCGGCAGCCGGACTCCGCTTCGAGATCGTGCCTGGCGTGACCTCGGCGCTCGCGGTCCCCGCCTACGCCGGCATTCCGGTCACGCATCGCGACTGGGTGTCTGGCTTGACGGTGCTCACCGGACACGAGGCACCCGGTAAGCGCACCCCGCGCGTGCGCTGGGAGCTGGTCGCGACCGCCGGCAACACCATCGTCCTTTTGATGGGGGTGACGCAGCTCCGTGCGAATCTGAGCGCGCTCCTCGCGGCGGGTCTCGATCCGGAGACGCCCGCGGCGGCGATCCGCTGCGGCAGCACGCCGCGCCAGAGAGTCGTCCGTGCCGGCGCCGGAACGCTCGCAGCCGCGGTCGAGCAGGGCAAGCTGCGGCCGCCGGTCACGGTCGTGATCGGCGACGTCGTACGGCTCCGTGACACGATGGAGTGGTTCGAGCGGCGGCCGCTGTTCGGCAGGCGCGTGCTGGTGACGCGGACCCGCGAGCAGGCGGGCGCGCTCACGGCGCTGCTGGCGGAGGCGGGCGCAGAGGTGATCGAGTGCCCCGCGATCCGGCTCGCAGGGCCGGAGTCGCTCGAGGATCTCGATCGTGCGCTGGCCCGGCTCGATGCGTACGACTGGATCGTCCTGACGAGCGTCAACGGCGTCGAGCGGCTGTTCGCGCGGCTCGAGGAGTCGGGACGTGACGTGCGCGCACTGCATCGTGCGCGCATCGCCGCGATCGGTCCTGAGACGGCGCGGGCGCTGGCGCGCTATCACATCCGTGCGGATCTGGTGCCGGACGACTTCCGCGCCGAGGGCCTGCTCGCCCGCCTGACGGCCGAAGATCTGCGCGGCAAGCGCTTCCTGCTGCCGCGGGCTGCGGGCGCACGCGCGATCCTGCCCGACCAGCTCCGCGCCGCAGGTGCCGTGGTCGACGAGGTCGTGACCTATCGCAGCCTGGTTCCGGACGAGAGCGTCGCGCTGCTCGCGGGTGCGCTCGCCGAGGCGCCGCTGGACCTGCTGACCTTCACCAGCTCGAGCACGGTGACCAGCTTCTTGACGCTGCTCGATCGAGTGGATCCGCGACAGGGTCGAGCGCGGGTCGCGGCCGCGCGCGTCGCCTGCATCGGGCCGATCACGGCCGCGACGGCAGCGGAGCAGGGGTTGCGCACGGACATCGTTCCGACGAGCTATACGGTGCCGGCCCTGGTTGCGGCGATCGTCGATCATTTCGCCGGCGCCGCGGCTGACGTCGGGCAGGAGGTCTCTTGATGGCTGGCCGGTTCCCGACCGTTCGTCCGCGCCGCTTGCGTACCACCGAGCGGCTGCGTCGCCTGGTGCGCGAGACGCGCCTCGCGCCCGAGCAGCTCGTGCTGCCGCTGTTCGTCGTTCCCGGGCGCGGCAAGGCGGTCGAGGTGCCGTCGATGCCGGGGGTCAAGCAGTGGTCGGTCGATCGCGTCAGCGAGGAGGCGAGCCGGGCGTTCGACGTGGGCGTGCGCAGCGTCATCTTGTTCGGCATTCCCGAGAGCAAGGATGCCCAGGGCAGCGATGCGTGGCGCGCGGACGGAATCGTCCAGCAGGCGCTCGGAGCGCTGCGCCGCGACCTGCCCGAGCTCACGCTGATCACCGACGTGTGCATGTGCGAGTACACCGACCACGGCCACTGCGGGCTGCTCGAGGGCGAGACCGTCGCCAACGATCCCACGCTCGAGCTGCTGGCGCGCGAGGCGGTGTCGCACGCGCGCGCCGGGGCCGACGTGGTTGCGCCGTCGGACATGATGGACGGGCGGGTCGGCGCGATCCGTGCAGCCCTCGACGACGCTGGATTCGCGTCGATCCCCATCCTGTCGTACGCCGTCAAGTACGCCTCGGGCCTGTACGGACCGTTTCGCGACGCCGCCCAGTCGACGCCTGCGTTCGGCGACCGGCGCAGCTACCAGATGGATCCGCCGAACGTGCGCGAGGCCCTGCGCGAGCTCGCGCTCGACCTCGACGAAGGCGCCGATCTGGTGATGGTCAAGCCGGCGCTCAGCAACCTCGACGTGATCGCGGCGGTGCGCGCCGCCTGCCAGGTGCCGGTCGCCGCGTACCAGGTGAGTGGCGAGTACGCGATGATCAAGGCCGCCGGGGCCAACGGCTGGATCGACGAGGCACGGGTCGTGGACGAGAGCTTGATCGCCATCCGCCGCGCGGGCGCGGACCTGATTCTCAGCTACTTCGCGATCTCGGCGGCGCAGCGCTGCTGAGGTCGCAGGATCGAGCATGGAGGTGTCGTGGGATCGAGCCTGATCAGCAAGGTGAGCCACATCGGGGTGTGCGTGTCCGACCTGGCGCGGTCGCGGCAGTTCTACTGCGAGATCCTCGGCTTCACCGAGTCGAGCACGATGCCCGAGGTGCGGGTCGAGGGTGAACCGAGCGACAGCTTGCTGCGGCTGCGCGAGGTGAAGCTGCACGCGGTCTACCTGGAGCGCGACGGCTTCCGGCTCGAGCTGCTGCACTACGCGTCGCCGCGCTCGCCGGACACGGCGCCGGGGCGGTCGATGAACGACCTGGGCTTCACCCACCTCTCGGTGCAGGTGCCGGACGTCGAGGCCACGCTCGCCAAGCTCGAGGCCGCCGGCGTGACCATCGATCGCGACACCGTGATCCAGGTGAGCGGGTTCACCGTCGCCGCCTTCGTACGCGATCCGGACGGGCTCGGCATCGAGCTCGTGATCGCCCACTGAGTCCGTGCGCCGAGGGCAGTGCTCAGAACCCGAAGCGCTGAATCCAGGAAGGATCCGCCCCCTTGACGTCGAGGCGGGCCGGCAAGCCCCGCGGGCGTTCGCGGCGTACGCCGATGCGCACCGCGTCGGGCTGACGGACGCCGTCGATCGAAAGGTCGATCGTCAGCTGGTTGAAGTCCCCGGACAACGTCACGTCGAAGCCTTCTTCCTTGCTCGCAGTGTGGGTCTCGAACTCGAGCTTCGACGGCTTGGACTGCTTCACAAGCAGATCCTCGGATAGCGGCGTCACGTCGCGGAAGGAGCCCGCGCGGCTGGTGCGCAGCTCGCCGCGGACGCGGTGGCGCGTGCTGGCCGGCAGCAGCCGCAGGTGCAGCCGGCCGCCCTCGCTCCACAGGTAGCAGGCGACGCCACCCTCGGCGACGAAGGTCGGCCGGCCGTGCACGATGCGGAACGGCATCGTGTCGGCCGGGGGTGCGGCAATCGCCGTGCAGGGCGGTAGCACCGTCGCGAGCACCACGCAGAGCGCGACCAGCGAGCGGCTCGCGGGCCGCGCCCCGCGAAGATCGTGGCTGCACATCGCGGTCGACAATAGCATCCGTCGCGCGCTCGGTGTCGGCGTCCGCCTGCTGGGCCGTGCGGCTCAGTCGGCGGGGGCGCCAGCGAGGATCCAGGAGCGGATCATCTCGATCTCGACGGGTGCGAGACGCGCCAGGCCGAGCGGCATCGGCGATCCTTCGCCCGCCGCGAGGTCACCGGTGAGCTTGCGCAGCAGGTAGCTGTTCTGGTCGGAATCGGGCTCGACGCGCAGCAGGCCGGCGACGCGCGCCGCGGAGTTCTCCGGCTCGACCCCGACCAGCTGGCCGTAGGAGGTCCCGGCCGTCAGGTCGAGATTGCCCTGCCGCGTGGCGCTGTCGTGGCAGGCCGCCTGGATGCAGCTCTGGTTGAACACCTCGCTCTGGATCATGGCGAACTGGCCGTCCCCGGCAGTCGTCGTCTCGCCATCTCCGGCACATCCGCTGGCAGCGAGCAGTGCGGCGAGGGTGAGAGCGACACTCGCGCGCGTCGTGGGGCGATGACCAGGCATGATTCCTCCGGAGCGAAGTGAACGCACCGCCTAGACGATCAGACGGTGCTCGGCAATCAGCCCGCGTTGCGCATCGTCCCGATTGGTCGGAAACGGGCTCCGGATGCTGCGCCGGGCGGTCGAGCGCTAACGGTGGCGCACGAGACTCCGATAGCGAGCTTCGGAGATCGCGCGGCAGAGGGACGCCGCGCGACCACCACACAAACGCCCCGGCGGATGCGATGCCAAGCAGAGAAAACAGGGGGGAATCGAGGGGCGTTGGCGGCGAGAAAAGGGGGGCCAGCGCCCGTCTCGGAGCCGCGAGATAGCGGTTGACATCCCGGACCTCCGCCACTAGGGTCCCCGTCGCTGCCAGGATCCAAGCCCGGAGGGGGTAGGAGGGGCCGGATCCGGAATCAGCTGCAGCGCCCGCGGAAGCTATCAACATAACCGGTCGGGTCGTCTTGTTCACGCCGTGACGGACGAGCCACGCCGAACCAGCCCGGAGGACGCGCATGCGAGCCCAAAGAGCTGTGTTGGTGATGCTACTTTCGCTCAGTGCGGGATGTGGTGTCGAGATTGTTCGGAAATCCCAGCCACTAGGGGAGATGCTGGGCCCGGATCTGTTGGGTCCGGTTGCGTCGCAGAGCGAGGAGTATGACGGGCCGTCCGTCGCCCAGGCAGTTGGGCGGGGCAAGCTGTCCTCGGTAGCGAGCGACGAGTTCGACGAGATCACGCTCCACCCACGCGTGACCGCGCAGGCCGAGAAGATGACCAGCGGCCGGGGTGTGACGGTGCGCGACGCACTGGCGCGGAGCGGACGCTATATCGACATCATCGCGCGCGAGCTCAAGAAAGAGGGCGTCCCTCCAGAGCTCGCCTACCTGCCCGCCGTCGAGAGCCATTTCTCGACCCAGGCAGAGGGTGTCGGCACGGTCGGCCTCTGGCAGTTCACCAGCGGAACGGCGCGTCGCTACGGTCTGATGGTGAACGCGCAGGTGGACCAGCGCCGCGACCCCGAGCTCGCGTCGCGGGCCGCAGCCCGGTTGCTGCGCGACCTCTACGACCAGTTCGGTCGCTGGGGGCTGGTGCTGGCGGCCTACAACGCGGGTCCGGCCCGGGTTCAGCAGGCGCTCGACCGCAATCCGGGAGCCGATTTCTGGCAGCTGGCCGATCGCGGTAGCCTTCCGGCGCACACCAAGTCCTACGTCCCGAAGGTGCTCGCGGTGGCGGCGATCGCCAACGAGCCCGAGCGTTTCGGCATCGACAACGTCGAGCCGTTGCGGCCGCTCAGCTACGAGACCTTCGAGATCGCCGAGGCACTCGACGTGCAGACCATCGCGTCGCTGTCGGGATGCTCGAGCGGTGCGATCAGCGAGCTCAATCCGTCGCTGCGCAAGGGCGTTGCACCGAAAGGCGGCTTCGAGATCCGACTGCCGGATGGCGCGAAGCGACGATTCGCGACCAACTATCGGTTGCGGCGCGAAGCTCGCTAGAGGGCCGAATCCGCCCCGACGCTCAGTGCAGGGTGTGCAGCGGTCCTTCGACCACGCCGAGCACGGTCAGCGCCTCGTCGCTCGTGTCGATATGGTAGAGGATGTAGTAGCGGTCGATCGACAGGAAGTGGCATCCACCCTGTCCTTCGAGCACCGCCGCCCCGTTCGGTAGCGGATCTTCGGCGAGCGCCACGATGGCCGCGCTGATCTCGCGCAGCGGCGGCCCCGCGATCTGTTCCATCTCGCGGTAAGCGCTATAGGTCAGGCTCAGCTTCATTCGACATCCGTCCATAAGGTCTGGCCTTTGGTTCGGTTGCCCGGGCGGAGGACTTTAGTCAGGATCCGTCTGCGTCCGATGCAGAAACCCTCTCCAGTGACCAGCGCTCGTCCGGTGTACGTCCGCCCCGAGATCGCAGCCCTCGCCGGCTATGTGCCGGGCGAGCAGCCGAGCGATCCGCGCGTCGTCAAGCTCAACACCAACGAGAACCCCTATCCGCCGAGCGCCGCGGTCCGCGACGCGATCAGCGAGGCGTGCGCGCGCTTGCAGCTCTACCCGGACCCGTCAGGGCGTGCGGTGCGCGAGCGGGTCGCCGAGCTTTACGGCGTCGACGCAGAGGGCGTGATCCTCGGCAACGGCTCGGACGAGTTGCTGTCGCTCCTGATGCGGGCCGTGATCGCACCTGGTGACGCGGTCGCCTTCGGCTCGCCCACGTATTCGCTCTACGACACGCTGGTCGCCCTGCAGGCGGCGCGCAGCGTGCACGCACCGTACGGGCCCGACTACGGGCTGCCGCGCGAGCTGCAGACGGTCGACGCGCGGATGATCCTGGTCTGCAACCCGAACGCGCCGTCGGGGACGGCCGTGCCACGCCGCGACCTCGAGGCGCTCGCGACCGCGCGGCGCGACACGCTGGTCGTGATCGACGAGGCCTATGCCGACTTCGCGGACGAGAATGCGACCTCGATGGCCGTGCAGCACCCGAACGTCGTCGTGCTGCGCACGCTCTCCAAGTCCTACTCTCTGGCCGGGCTGCGGGTCGGCATCGGCATCACCACGCCCGAGCTGGCGGCGCAGCTGAACAAGGTCAAGGACTCGTACAACGTGAGCCGGCTCGCACAGGCCGGAGCGCTCGCCGCGCTGAACGACCAGGCGACGATGCAGGCGCACGTGGCGCGGGTCCGTGCGACGCGGCTCCGCCTGGTGCGCAGGCTCGAGGAGCTCGCCTTCGATGTCCTGCCGTCGCAGACGAACTTCGTCCTCGCACGACGCCCGGGGCAGGTCCTGCTGCCGGTCAAGGAAGCGCTTGCTGCGCGCGGCATCCTGGTACGCTACTTCGCCGAGATCCCGGACGCGTTGCGGATCACCGTCGGTACCGACGCCGAGATCGATCGGCTGCTGGACGAGCTGGCGCGGCTGTAGCGGCCGTCAGCTTGCCGGCGGTGCGCCGGCGTCTTGCGGTGCCGCGTCGGCCGCGGCGTCGGCGTCGCTGGCCGGCACCGGAGTGGGCAGCAGCAGGAAGTCCTGGCGCTTCTTGTCGACGCGCTGCAGGAGGTAGTCCTGCAGTAGATAGACCGTCTGGCTGCCGTCGGCGGCCGCGTAGATCCGCTTGTCGGCTCCCTCGCCGCGAATGGCGATGCGCATGGTGCCCAGGTCAGCGGCGTCGCCACCGCGGAGCTTGATCGTGATCGTGGGGTCGTCGAGCCCGAACTCCGGCCGCGGACCGCTCTCGCTGGCGATGTCGGTCCCCTTCAGCTCGCGCAGATCGTCGACCAGGCGGCTGGCGACGAACTCCTTCACGCCGACGTCGCCCGCGCCGGCGAGGGTCCACGCGGCGTCCTTCTTCTCCAGCGTGAAGCCGTCGCCCGCGCTGCGCTCGACGACGACCGAGCGCAGCGCGGTCTTGTCGAACGCGCGCACGGTCTTGTCGCGGAAGTCCATCGCCCGCTTCGCGGCCATCGAGTAGAGGTGCGAGCCGACCACGAACACCGTGTCGCCGGGGACGCTCTGCGCGTAGATCTCCTTCTTGGCAGGGTCGTCGGTGGCGCCGCCGACCAGCAGGGTCTTCTTCGCGTTGTCCGGACCGAGGACGAGTTCGACGGCGACGCGCGGCGGCGCGAGCTGGTACTTCGCATCGGGTGGCGAGCCGGCGTCGTCGACGAAGGCCGTCGCACGAACCGAGCGCAGCGACGCCAGCAGGCTGCGCACCTGCGCCGGGTCGGCCCTGATCGCTAGCGGCGAGACCAGTGCCCAGTCGTTGCCCTCCTTGCGCAGCACGGTCGGCTCGCCCTCGACGCCGCTGATCGAGATCTCCTGCACGTCGGCGTCGGAGAAGGCGAGCACCGCCTTGTCGCGGAGATCGGACAGCTCCTTCTGCATGCCTGTGCGGACGGTGTCGGTGGTGAGCAGAACGGCCTTCTCGTCGCCGCGCTTCGCGTACGCGGCCGCCCCGATCGGTGCCTTCTTGCCGAAGGCGACCGTGGCCGTCCGTCCGTCCGCGAGCGTGAGCACGACGGTGGTCTCGGGTTTGTCGAGGCCGAACGGTGCCAGGTCCGCCGGCGCTTCGTCGACGGTCTTCGCGACATCTGCGCTGGTGATCGCGCCGAGCAGGGCGTCGACGGCAACCACGTCGGCGGCGGTCTGCTGGGGGGTGACGACCTGCCAGGCGTCGCCGTCACCCTTCGCGAGCTCGATCCTGCCCTTGGCCGAGGCGAGCACGATCCTGCTCACCTGATCGCGATCGATGTCGAGCAGCTTGCCCTGCCGCGCCTCGAGGTCAACGGCCGGCTTCTCGACGTAATAGAGATAGGCGCCGAACAGCGCGACGACGACGGCGAGAATGATGGTGTTGCGGAAGCTCATCGAGAAGCCGTGTGCCCGTTGGTCAAAGGGTCGAGCGTCTCCACCACACGGCGAGGCCGGCGATCATGAGCAGCTCCGGGATCACCAGAACGGACAGGTAGAAGATCGCAGTCGCCTGCTCCTCGCTGAACTCGACGCGCGAGGCGCGCACCGTGCGCGGTCGGATCGAGAGCAGCTCTTCCTGGCTCGACAGCCAGCCCACCGAGTTCAGGAACAGGTCGCGGTTGTAGAGCGTGTTGATGTTCTTGTTGTCGGCGAATGCCGCGGTGCCGAACACCACCAGCCGTGCCTCGCCCTCGCCCATGCCGAGCTGCTTCAGGTCGGCTGCGACGGCGACCGCGATCGAGACCGGTCCCTTGGTGTCGGTCTCCTCGAGGACGGCCGACTGCGCGTCGAACAGCGTCGTCAGGTCGGTCTCCGCCCAGCTCGAGGTGCTCGTCTTGGCGAGCGAGACCACCGTCAAGCCAGGCTTCGGCTCGCCGGGGCTCACGCTGCGCGTGAGCGGAAAGACGGTCCGCTCCTTGATGTCCTTGGTGATGGGATGCGCGCCGTACGTGCTGACGATCGGGTTCAGTCCGAGCTGCGGCCCCTGGAACAGGCGCACCACCTGATCGACGACAGCGTCGCTGCCGAGCTGGACGCCGAACTCCGCCAGCAGCGGTGCGAGCTCGTCGCCGTCGCGCGGCGGCAGCATGAAGATGGCCCTGCCGCCCTTCTTCAGGAAGGCGCCGATCGCTTCGACCTGCTGCTGCAGAAGAGGGCGCTGCGGCTCCGCGACGATGAGGATGTTGCAGTCGTCGGGGACCTTGCCCTCCTGGATGAGGATCAGCTTGCGCGTCGTGTAGTTCTCGTTGGCGAGCGCTTCCTTCGCGCCGGCGAATCCGCGCGTGCTCTGCTGGTCGTCGATGTCCGGCTCACCCTCGCCGTCGACGAAGCACACCGTCTGCGTCGTCTGCTTGGTCACCTTGATGATCGCGTTGGTGAGCGACTCCTCGCTCGGCTGAGCGACGGTCGTCGCCTGCTCGCCGTAGGCGACCCGTACCGTGCGATACGCGCGCACGCTGTACTTCTCGGTGAGCTCCGGCTGCTTGTCCGGGTCGATCAGCGTGGTCTTCACCCGCGGTGAGGCGTAGGAGAAGCTCTCGAGCAGGGCCTCGATCTCGGGATCGTGTCCACCCTCGAGGAAGGCCTGCATCTCGACGTCCTGCTGCACGCTGCCGAGGACGCTCAGGGCTTGCGGCGACAGGCCGAACACGCCCGACTCGCTCAGGTCGTAGCGCTTGTTGTAGCGCGCCCCGAGCCAGTTGATGCCGACCAGGAGTGCCACGAACAGCGCGGTGTACACGACCATGTTCGTGCCGTAGCGCGTCGAGCGCGCGCTCAGCAGCTTGCCGAGGTCCTTGAAGCTGGCGAGCAGGAACATCACCAGCAGGACCAGGCCGACGCCGATGTGGATCAGCGCGTAGGCTTCGAAGCGGCCGGTGAAGAAGATCGAGATCCCGCCGAAGAAGAGGAGCAGCAGGCCGACGGTTCCGAGCAGCGATTGTGATCGACGCATGATGTTTGGAGAAGACGGCTCAGCGCCAGCGGATCGACTCGACCGACCGCTGGGTGAGGAACAGCCAGCCGACGATCATGGTGGCGAAATAGACCAGGGTACTGGTGTCGATCACGCCCCTGATCATGTCGGCGAAGTGCTCGGTGACGGAGACGTAGCGCAGCACGGCGCCGATGGTCGGGCCGGCGCTGTCCGCCGGCCAGGCGATGACGAACAGCAGCAGCAGCATGACCAGTCCGGTCACGGCCGCGATGATCTGGTTCTCGGTCAGCGACGAGGCGAACAGCCCGATGGCGACGAAGGTGATGCCGAGCAGCAGCAGTCCGAGGTACCCCGCCAGCATGATGCCCAGCTCGGGATTTCCGTACAGCGACAGGATGATGCCGTAGACCGAGGTCAGCCCGATCATGAGCGCGATGAAACTCACCACGCCCAGGAACTTGCCGACCACGATCTCCCAAGTCGCGATCGGCGAGGTGAGCAGCAGCTCGTAGGTTCCGGCCCGCTTCTCCTCGGCGAAGCTGCGCATGGTGATCATCGGCACGATGATGAGCAGCACCACCGACAGATTGTGGAACAGCGGTCCGATGACGAACTCGTTGACGTTGAGCCGCTCCATCGCCTCGGCGCCGCCCTGGAAGCTCGAGTACATGCTGACCAGCAGGTTGAAGCGCGCCAGCAGGTTGAAGAAGAACCAGCCGCCGAGCAGCAGGAAGCCCGTCATCACCACGTAGGCGATCGGCGACGCGAAGATCGCCCGCAGCTCGCGTCCCGCGATGGTGAGGATGTTGCGCACGCTCAGAGCTCCGCCGCGCTGCCCGGCCCGTGCGCGACGTCCTCCGCTGCGGCCGAGTCGGCGGTGATGTAGCGCAGGAACACTTCCTCGAGCGTCGCCGTGCGCGTCAGGTTGGCGATGGTGTCCTCGCACACGATGCGACCCTCGTTGATGATCACGACCTTGTCGCAGACCTGCGCGACCTCGGGCAGGATGTGCGTGGACAGGATCACGGTGCGGTTGCCCGCCAGGGTCTTGATGAGTTGCCGGATCTCGATGATCTGCCGCGGGTCGAGGCCGATCGTCGGCTCGTCGAGGACCAGGACCTCGGGGTCGTGGATCAGCGCCTGGGCGAGACCGGCGCGCTGCTTGTAGCCCTTGGAGAGGTGCGCCAGCAGGCGGCCGGCGACGTTGCCGAGCCCGGTGCGCTCGATGACGTCCTCGCAGGCGCTACGCACCCTGCCGCGCTCGATTCCCTTCAGCCGTGCGACGAAGGTCAGGTAGGAGCGCACCGTCATGTCCAGGTAGAGCGGGGGGTTCTCGGGCAGGTAGCCGATCCGCCGCCGGACCTCGGCGGACTGCGAGAAGATGTCGAAGCCCGCGATGCGCGCGGTTCCGGACGACGGTGGCAGAAAGCCGGTCAGCATGCGCATCGTCGTCGTCTTGCCGGCGCCGTTCGGGCCGAGGAAGCCGAGAACCTGACCTCGAGCGGCAGAGAAGCTGATTCTCTTCACCGCTTCCCGGTCACCGTATCGCTTGGTGAGCTCGTGGACTTCGATCATGGCGCGTCTTCGACGTTCCTCGCGGGGTGAAATTCGGAGCGCGTATCTAGTGAGCGTCCCGAATATTGTCAAGCTCGAGCGCGCGCGTGAGGTGCGAATCCGCCGCCCGAAGCCCGCCCTGGAGGGGACAAGTACAGAGTCTTCCACCTGCGCCCGGGGCCCGCGTGACATCCCCCGGGCCCGTTGGTACCTTTGGCGCGATGTCGGCGGGGGCGGCGCCGGACCGGGTCTGGCTGGTCGATGGCAGCGGAATCGTCTTCCGAGCCTTCCATGCCCTGCCCACGCTGGCAACACGCCGTGGCCTGCCCACGGGGGCCGCGTTCGGCTTCACCAGCATGCTCGCCAAGCTGCTTCGTGAAGAGGGCGTGAGCCACATCGCGGTCGTCTTCGACGCGCCCGGTCGCCAGACCTTCCGCAGCGAGGCTTACGCCGACTACAAGGCGACCCGCTCCGCGATGCCGGCCGAGCTCACGCCGCAGATCCCGTACATCCATCGCGTCGTCGCGGCGCTCGGGATCCGCATGCTCGAGGTGCCAGGGGTCGAGGCCGACGACGTGATCGGCACGCTCTCCTCCCGGGCCGCCGCGGACGGCACCGAGGTGCGGATCGTCACCAGCGACAAGGACATGATGCAGCTCGTCGGCCCGCGCGTGACGCTGCTCGACACCATGCATGATCGCACCTCGGGCATCGCCGAAGTGCGGACCCGCTTCGGCGTCGAGCCCGCGCAGGTGGTCGACGTCATGGCGCTCATGGGGGACGCGATCGACAACATCCCCGGCGTCAAGGGAATCGGCGAGAAGACCGCCATCCGCTTGATTGCGCACTTCGGCTCGATCGACGAGCTCTACCGGCGGATCGACGAGGTGGAAGCGCTCGACCTGCGCGGCGCGAAGCGCGTCCGGACCATCCTTGCCGAGGGTGAGGAGGACGCGCGGCGCAGCCGCTTTCTCGCCACCATCCGCTGCGACGTGCCGATCGACGTCGAGCTCGGAGCACTGCTGCGCGGCGAGGGGGAGCAGGCGGAGCTCAAGAGCCTCGCGACGGAGCTCGAGTTCACCAACCTGCTCAAGGAGTTCATCGGCGAGCCGCAGCCGCAGCTGGTCACCCGTCGTGTCGAGAGCGCGACGATGGCAGAGCTCGAGCAGGTGCTCGCGGCGCCGGGTCACGTCGCGCTCGCGCAAGCCGCCGCGCCGGGCGGACCGGCCGGGGAGCTGCTGCCGGTGCTTCCCAGGCGCAGCGTCGCGGTCGCGGCCGCCTACGACGACCGTGTGCTGCTCGCCGATCAATACCCTACCGGCCTCGCGGACCTGCTCGCGCGGCGACGCCGCGGCTGCACGCTGATCGTCGACGACCTGAAGGCGCTGTTGCACTCCCTCGCGCTCGATACGGCGGTCGGCGACGCGGATCAGGAGGCCGACGTCTGCGACGTGCAGCTCGCCTCGTACGTGCTCGACCCCTCGCGGCGCGCGCACTCCGTCGACGCGCTGGCCACCGATCGCCTGCAGCGCACGTTGACGGTGCGCGCCGACGGTAACCTCGCGGCGCGCAGCGCGGACGTGGCGACGGCATTGCTCGAGCTCGGTCCGATGCTGCTCGCCGAGCTCGAGGCGAGCGGCCTCACCAAGCTCTACCGCGAGCTCGAGCTGCCGCTGGCGCGGGTTCTCGCCGTGATGGAGGCGCGCGGCATCGCCGTCGATCGCGAGGTGCTGGCACAGGCGGGTCGGGACTTCCGCGTCACGGCCGATCGTCTCGAGACGGAGATCTTCGCGGTTGCCGGCGGACCCTTCAACCTGGGCTCTCCGGCGCAGCTCCGCGAGGTGCTGTTCACGCGCCTCAGTCTCCCCACGAAGGGCGTCAAGCGGGGCAAGACCGGTCTGTCGGTCGACGCCGACGTGCTGAACAAGCTCGCCGAGACCACGCCGATCGCGGCCAAGATCGTCGAGCACCGCGCGCTCAGCAAGCTGATGTCGACGTACGTCAGCGGCCTCGGTGATCTCATCGATCCGCGCACCGGCCGGCTGCGCACGTCGTTCAACCAGACGGTCGCGGCCACCGGCCGCCTGTCCTCGAGCGAGCCCAATCTGCAGAATATCCCGGTGCGCAGCGCCGAGGGGCGGCGCATCCGCTCCGCGTTCGTCGCCGGTCCGGGGATGCTATTGCTCTCGGCCGACTATTCACAGATCGAGCTCCGCGTGCTCGCCCACCTCACCGCCGATCCGGTGTTGCTCGAGGCGTTCCGCACCGGTGAGGACGTGCACCGGCGGACCGCCGCGGAGGTCTTCGGCGTGGCGCCCGATGCCGTGACCTCCGAGATGCGCCGCCAGGCCAAGGTGATCAACTTCGGCATCATCTATGGCATGGGCCCGCAGCGGCTGTCGCGCGAGCTCGGGATCACGCTCGCCGAGGCAGACGACTACATCCGGCGCTACTTCGCGCGCTACGCGAACGTGCGCGAGTTCTCCGAGCGCGTCATCGCCGACGGACGCCGCGACGGCTTCGTCGCCACGTTGATCGGTCGCCGCCGCTATCTGCCGGAGCTCAACGCGCGCGAGGCCAACCTGCGCCAGTCGGCCGAGCGGATGGCCTGGAACAGCCCGATCCAGGGCACGGCCGCCGATGTCATCAAGCTCGCCATGCTGGTCGTGGAGCGCGAGATCGAGGCCTCGGGAAGCGGGGCGCGCATGCTGCTGCAGGTCCACGACGAGCTCCTGTTCGAGGTGCCCGAAAGCGAGCTCGGCGACGCCGGCCCAATGGTCCGACGCTCCATGGAGTCTGTCGTGGAGCTTGCGGTGCCGCTCCTGGTCGAGCTCAAGAAGGGCCCGAATTGGGCCGCTCTTCAGTGAATTTCTCGAGGGGAAGAGCAGTCTAGTGTCAGTGGAGCGAACAGAATGGGACCTGGTCCGGCTTGCCGGCAGCGGCGACAAGGAAGCGTTTCGTGAGCTGGTCGAGCGCTATCAGCGACGCGTGCTGGCGGTGGTCATGGGTATGCTCCACGACCGCGAGGCGGCTCTCGAGGTTACCCAGGAAACCTTCATCAAAGCCTTCCGCTCGATCGGCCGATTCAAGGGTGATGCAAGCTTCTACACGTGGATCTATCGCATCGCGGTCAACCTCGCGATCGATCACCAGCGCCGGGAGTGGCGGCGTCCGCACGGGGAGTCCACGCGCAGCAGCGGCAACGACGGTCAGACCGAAGACCTTCTCGATCGCATCGGTGACGAAGACCCGCGTGGCGATCCGTTCGAGGCGACCAAGGATTCCGAGCTCCGGGCACGCGTCCTGGAAGCGATCGACGAGTTGACCCCAGATCACAAAGCCGTGATATTACTGCGAGAGTTGGAAGGTCTGTCGTACGATGAGATCAGCCGGGTCATGCAGTGCTCGAAAGGGACGGTAATGAGCCGGCTTCACTACGCCCGCAAGAAACTGCAGGCACGCCTCAAGGAGTTCGTGTGAATTGTCGCGAGGCGGAAAGACTGATCGACACCTTCTACGACGGTGAGCTCGACGGGCGCTCGATGCGCGATGCGGCGATGCACATCACCCGCTGCAAGCGCTGCGAGAGCGAGCTCAGCCAGCGCGAGCAGCTGCAGAAGCTGCTCAGCAGCGCGATCGAGGCCGAGCTTGCGGACGTCGACCTGGGACGGATCTGGGCCGCGGTCGAGCCCACCCTCGAGCAGCCCACCGTGCGCGGGCTGAGCCATCTCCGCCGTCTGGGCCGGGCCGAGAGCCCGCGTCTCGCGGCGGCCTCGTCGCGCGTCGGCGGATTGCTGCTCGGTCGCCAGCCCGCAGCCGAGAGCGTCGGCGGTGACGGCGATCTCGATCCGTCGACCTGGGACGCGCCCGAGTCGCGCCCGGGGCGGGCCTGGCGCTGGTCCCTCGCCGGCGGCGCCGCGCTCGCGGCGTCGGTGCTGCTGGCCATCGCACTCGTCCCCGGGCCCGACGGCTCGCCGACCGATTCGAGCCTGCAGGCCTCGCTGCGCGCGGCCGGGAGTGGGACGTCGTCGAGCACGCCGTCGCAGAGCGTGGCGCAGCGGGCAACGACCGCGGGCGCTGGTGCGGTGCCGTTCGACGTGGCGCGGGCAGACCTCGCGCGCCCGGCGCGGGCCGCGAACAAGCAGGTCCAGGTCGAGTCGGTGAACTTCCCGCGCAGCTCGGTCGCGATGTGGAGCGAGCCCGCCAGCGACACCACGGTGATCTGGATCGAAGACGAGGAGCTGACGGCGTCAGGCAGGCGGTGATGCAGACATCTGGATCCCTCCTCGTGCCCGCCGCACCCCCAGAGCAACCGCCCGCCGGTACGGCACGGCCACCCCGTCGCCGCATCCCCTCCAGCCTGGTGCCGGTCGCCGCGGTGCTGGCAGTGATTCCGTTCGCGGTCACCGCGTGGGCCCAGGATCGCGTCTCCCTCGAGGTCGGCACCGTGCTCGCGACCAACTCGAGCAGCCACATCGATAGCCAGCTCGCGAGCATCCGCGGCCAGCTCGAGCGGCTCTTCCAGTACACCTCCTACCGGCTGGTCAAGCAGGAGGTCAGTGACGTGAGCTGCGGCAACCCGGCGAGCTTCGAGATCCCAGGTGGCCGCCATCTCTTGGTCATGGCCAAGGACACCCGTGGCGGCCGCGTATCGCTCAACGTGGCCCTGATGAAGGATCGCCACGTGCTGATGCGAACCGACCTCACGCTCGGCAAACGTGGTACGATCATGGTCGGGGGGCCGCGCTACGAGAACGGCGTGCTCATCATCTGGATCGGCGCCAAGCGAACGAACGGCCCGAGTCCGGCTCCCTAGGAGGATGAGAACATGCTGCAGGAAGTCTCCTGGCAGAATCTGGTCGACACCGTCAGCGGGGCGTGGTCGTCGCTGACCGAGGCCATCGCGCCCGAGGGGCTGTTCTCGCGCGAGGCAGTCGACCGGTTGGTGCGGGTCACCTATCCGGTCGCGCCGTTCAACCAGCCCGAGTTCGTGGCGCCGGTGCTGGGCATCGCGGGCGTGCTGCTGAGCCTGGTGCTCGCGGGCGTCGCGGTGTCGTCGCTGCTCAGCATGGTCGCGGCGCTGCTCGCGCTCGCCATGCTGCTGACCCGCTTCTACGGCGTCTCGCTGGAAGTGGGCGCCGCCTTCGGTCAGCAGGGCTGATCGTGAAGGCGGCGCCGGCCGCCTTCAGGCGTTCTGCTTCATCGCTTCGGCGAGGATGCGCGAGGTGCTCTCGCGCATGATGCGCGGATCGACCTGCGTGCCCTCGAGCAGACTCTTGCGGACGTCCTTGCCGGAGATCGACACCGGCTTCTCGTCTTTGTGGTCCTCGGTCAGGTCGACGCGGCCGATCGACTCGTAGAATGCGGCGAAGCCGACCTTCAGCGGCTTGATCTGCAGGTCGCCGCCGAGCTTGGCGAAGATCTCCTGCGCATCGAAGTCGCCCCAGATGTTGCTGCCGTCGTGGTAGGGTGCGTCGGCGTGCTTGCGGCCGATGACGATGTCGGTGAAGCCGAAGTTCTGCCGGTAGATGCCGTGCATCACCGCTTCCTTCGGTCCGCCGTAGAACATCTTGATGTCGAGCCCGAGCAGGATCACGCGATCGGGCACCGATTCCTTGCGCGGGCCCCACAGCGCCTGGTCGCTGTCGCCCTCGCCGAGCGAGCGCTGCGTGATCAGCGCCTCGTAGGTCGCCATGCGGACGTCGGCCTGGACGTCGTCGCCCTTGGTCTCGCCGATCAGCGGGTTCAGGCAGGCACCGGCGTTGTGGCCGGCGCGGATCAACGTCTCGAGCCCGTACACCAGGGCGTACTCGTGCGCGCGGTGCAGCGGATTGCGCGTCTGGAAGGCGACCACGCGCTGCCAGCCCTTGTCGGCCAGCAGCTTGCGGACCTCGCGCGGCGTGAGCACGTACTTGCCGAACGCGGGGTGCTTGGGCTGCGGCAGGACGTCGATCGTGCCGCCGATCAGGTGCGTCGCGTCGGCGTCGCCCTTCAGCACCATGTCGGCGCCGGGATGGTCGGTGCGCTCGGTCTGGTACACCGAGCGCAGATATTTCTGCTTGTCCCAGGCGTAGACGTCGCTGACGTCGAGCGTCGCGACGACCTCGCCCCGCGCGTTGACGAGCGCGACCTTCTCGCCCTTGGTGATCTGCGCAGCGAGCGCGGCGTTCACGGGCAACGCGAGCGGGATCGTCCAGGCGAAGCGCTTGCCGTCGCGCTCGATGTAGGCCTCGTCGAGGACGCGGTGGTACTCGGCCTCGCCCATGGGGCCGGTGAGCGGGCTCAGAGCGCCATCGCCGAAGCGGTAGACCGTCGACAGATCGGCGTCCGACACCGGTACCTGGCGCAGCTTGGCGGACTCGCTCTTGAAGCTCGCGATGCGCTCGGCGGCGACGGTGCGCGAGACGGGCTCCTTGAGCCCACCGTGGGGTGCGATGAGATCGGGCATGGACGACGATCCTCTAGGCGTGAAGGGTGACGCGAGCGCCGCAGGGGGGCTCGCAAAGACCCCTGCTCATACCGGCTGCGCCGCTGGCGGGCAACCGCGCGGACACGATGCGCGGCGCCGCACCGCCCCCTCGACCCAGAGCGCGCTGCGTGCGCCGAGGCGGAACGCGCGCGGCTGCGGGTCGCGCTCGATGCCCGCGATCCAGCGGCAGGCCGCCAGTGCCAGGAGCGCGCCGGCGAGGCCGAGGCGCGCGCTGTCCAGCGCCGCGTCCGGGCCGCCGGCACGAGCCCCGGACGGAGAGCAATCGAGGCACGCGAGGCAGGCCGCGCCGCGTGGCAGCAGCGCCAAGTCCAGCGTGCCGTCCGCGGCAGTGAGAACCGCGAGGCTACCGACCTGTGGCTGGCCCGCGGGGAGTGCAGCCGGTAGCCCGTCCTCGCGGGCGATGACCAGCACGACGAGCTCGTAGTCGTCGAGCGACAGCGTGGCCGCGGTCGTGAGGTCGCGCAGCCGTACGTCCGGGTTGCGCGCGGGAAGAGCGGCGAACGGCAGCCCTGGGCGGCTGCCCGGCCGCTCGCGCGACAGCCGGTCGATCGCGCCGAGGCCCGCGCCCGCGAGGTAGCTCAGCGCGGTGTCGAGTGCCGGCCCGCCGCCGAGTGCCAGGCAACGCGCGGCGAGCAGCTTCTCCTGCGCGTTGCCGCCGAGCTCGCGCAGGATGATCTGGCGGCTGTAGAGCTCGATCTGCGCGTCGCTGAAGCGCACGGCGCTCACCGGGACCGATGCTAGGCGAGGCGAAGGTCGGGGTTGCAGGCCTCGCGCGCGAACGCCCCGTCGAGGCCGGGTGCGCGCTGGTTCCAGCCGAGCCAGAGGTTGGTGCTGAGATACTTGTCGCCGAAATCGGGGAAGATGGTGACGATGTCGCCGCGCTCGAGCGTCTTGGCGATCTGCAGGGCGGCCCAGCAGGCTGCACCCGACGACTGTCCGACCAGCAGGCCTTCCTCCCGGCCGATGCGATAGACCATCTCGTAGGCCTCGTCGGTCGGGGCTGGAATCTTCCCGTCGAGCTCGCCCTCGTGGTAGATGCCCGGCACGATCGAACTCGCCATGTGCTTCATCCCCTCGAGGCCGTGGAACGCGTCGTCCGGCTCGACGGCCAGCACCTGGACGTTCGGGTTCTGCTCCTTCAGGTAGCGGCCGGTGCCCATCACGGTGCCGCTGGTGCCGATTCCGGCCAGGAAGTGCGTCACACGGCCCTCGGTCTGCTGCCAGATCTCGGGCCCGGTCGTCGTGTAGTGCGCGAGTGGGTTGGCCTCGTTGAAGTACTGATCCGGCTTGAAGTAGCGCTCCGGATCCTGCGCGATGATCGCGCGGCACAGCCGGATCGCGCCGTCCGAGCCTTCGAGGGGATCGCTCTCGATCGGCTTCGCGCCGTAGGCCTCGATGATCTGCCGCCGCTCGACGCTGACGTTGGCCGGCACCACCAGCTCGACCGGGAACCCCAGCGCCGCCCCGAGCATGGCCAGCGCGATGCCGGTGTTGCCCGAAGTGGAGTCGATGATCACCTTGCCGGGCCGCAGCTGACCGCTGCTCAAGCCCTGCTGGATCATGCGCAGGGCCGGGCGGTCCTTGACCGACCCGCCCGGGTTGAGGCCCTCGAGCTTGGCCCAGATGCGCACCCCCGGCGGAGCGTCGGCCGTCACCCGCGTCAAGCGCAGAAGGGGCGTGCGGCCGATCAGGGAGGCGACGTCCTCGGCACGGAGGAGGCGGCTCCCGCCGGGCTCGAGCGCGCGGCGCGCTTCGTTCAGCGGCGGCCTCCGGCGATCGCCGGGACGATCGAGATCTCGTCGCCGTCTTTCACCTTGGTGTCGAGCTGCTGCAGGAACCGGATGTCCTCGCCGTTGATGTAGAGGTTGACGAACCGTCGAACCCGTCCTTGATCGTCGCAGATGCGCTCGCGGATCCCGGCGTGCCTCTTCTCGAGATCTTCGATGAGGGCGCCGACGGTCGCACCGGTACCGCTCACCGTCTCGGATCCAGCGGTGAACTTGCGCAGCGGTGTCGGTACTTTGACGTTCACAGGCATCGCGAAAAACCTCCTTGGTTTGAGCGGATATTGGCTTCAGGGGGGGAGCGACGCAAGGGCGCCCGTCAGCGCGTGCCGGCCGCGTCGCACGCCGGGCAGCGCGGGTTCGGACGAAGCTCGACGAACCGCCAGCGCAGGCGTGCACCATCGAGGATCGCGAGCCGGTTGGCGAGCTCCGCCGGCGCGCCGGTGAGGATCCGGATGGCCTCGCTCGCGGCGAGCAGGCCGACCGCGCCGACGACCGGCCCCAGGATCCCGGCTTGCTGGCAGGTCGGCAGGTCGTCGGCACCCGGCAGCTCGGGGAACAGGCAGCGCAGGCACGCGCTGCGCCCGGGCAGGATCGTGAACAGCTGGCCGTCGAGGCCCACGGCGCCGGCGTGCACCAGCGGCGTACCGGTCGCGAGCGCCGTGTCGTTGAGCAGAGACTTGCTCTGCAGGCCGTCGGTGCCGTCCAGGATCACGTCGTAGCCGTCCAGCAGGCGCCGCGCCGAATCGGGCTCGACGCGCTCGCGGACGCTCGTCGTCGCGAGCCCGGCGAAGCTCGTGCGCAGGCGCTCGGCCGCGACGTCGACCTTGAAGCGCCCGACGTCGTCCACGCCGTAGAGCGGCTGTCGCGGCAGATTGGACAGCTCGACGACGTCCGGATCGATCAGGCCGAGACGCGCGATCCCGGCCGCGGCGAGGGCGGCGGCTGCCGGCGCACCGAGCCCGCCGACGCCGACGATCACCGCCCCGCGGCCGCTCACAGCAGGGGCTTGGACGCGCTTTTGCTGGTCCTGGGCGGGGTGATCGGCGTGATCGGGCTCGCCACGGCGTTCGGTGCGAGGCGCACCCGCAAGGCCTGCAGCGCGTCGCCCGTCGCGTGTGATCTGGTCGCGCCGCCCTCGCCGTCAGCACTCGTACCCTGCGACTCGGCGTAGGCGGCGTCAGCCAGCTTCGCGAGCTCCTCGTCGTCCGTCGTGCGGGCGTCGGCGGCGACCAGCGCGATCGCCTCGCTCGCCGCTTGGGTCTCGGGGTACATCACCAGCAGGGTGCCGACGCGGGTGCGTGCCGCGGCGTGGTTGCCCTTGCGGATGTAGAACCCGGCGACGTACAGCTCGCGCGCCGCGAGGTGCTCACGCACCGCCTCGAGCTCGTCGCGCGCGCGCTTTGCGTAGTCGGAGTTCGGGAAGCGCAGGATCACGCTCTCGAAGCGCGCGTGCGCGCTCGCCGCCGCGTTCAGGTCGCGGTCGATGGTGTCCATCTGGCCGACGTACGACATGCCGATCTGGAACTCGACCTCGGCCAGGCGCGGGCTGGTCGGGTGCATGCGCTGGAAGTCGCTGTAGGCGGCGATCGCCTCCGCGTAGGCGCCGTCGGCGTAGTGCGCCTCGGCGATCCGCAGCTCGACGTCCTCGGCACGCTCATCGAGCGGATAGTGGTCGAGCAGGTACTTGTAGGTCTGGATCGAGATGCCGTAGTTGCCGTCGACGTAGTCCTGTGTCGCCTGGCGGTAGAGCTCGTCCGGCGGTGCGACCTGGACCTTGTCGCCGCTGCATCCGGCGAGGATGGCCAGCCCGGCGAGCATCAGGACCGAACGAAGAACGCTCCGCGTTGGAGTGGATCGGCGCATGCGCTAGACGGTAGTGAATGCCTCGCGCTCCAGTCAAACCACCGGACGCGGGGCGGCCACCGGACGCGGGGCGGCCACCGGACGCGGGGCGGCCACCGGACGCGGGGCGGGGCGGCCGCAGCGAGCTGCTCGGCATGTGGTCGAACACGCGCATGGTGGTGTTCGCGGCGATGTCCGCATCGCTCTACGCGGCGATCCTGATCCCGTTCAAGGTGATCCCGCTGATCCCCGGCATCACCGAGCTGCGTCCCGCGAACGCGGTGCCCGTCGTCTGCTCCTTCCTGTTCGGGCCCGCGGCGGGCTGGGGAGCGGCGATCGGCAACGCGATCGGGGACACCTTCGGCGGCCTCGGGCCGGGCGACTTGTTCGGCTTCTGCGGCAACCTGTTCTACGGCCTCGCCCCCTACCGTGTCTGGCGCGCGCTCGGCGGCGGCCGGCCGCTGCCGGCGAGCGCCGCCGACTGGGGCCGCTTCGCCGCGAGCCTGTTCGCCGGCGCGGCGATGTGCGCGCTGGTCGTCGGCTGGGGGCTCAACATGCTGGGCTTCGTGCCGTTTCCGGTGCTCGGCAACGTCGTCCTGGTCAACAATCTGGTCGCGGCCGGCGTGCTCGCACCGCTGGTCTTGCGCCAGCTCCACCCGCGCGTCGCGCGTGCCCACCTGCTCTACGACGACGTGCTGGAGACGCGCCCTCCCGGACGGCGGCGCGCCGCTCTGGGATTGACGTTGCTGTTCTGCGGCGCGATCGGCGGCCTGATCGCTGGCAACCTGGCGGCGACGGGGGCCTGGCAGCCTGGCTGGGTCGAGCCGAGCGGCTCGCCGACACGAGCGCCGGAAGTCGGCTACGGGGTGGCTCCCTTCGTCCTGATCGGCGCCCTGGGCCTCTTGCTGCTGTGATCGCGGACCTCGACCCGCGAGCCGCGCCAGGCACCGTGGCGGAGGCTGCCACGTCGCCGCTGCTGGCGCTGCGTCGCGTGAGCTGTCGCTACGCCGACAGCACGACACCGGCGCTGCGTGACGTTGACTTCGAGGTCGCCGCCGGCGAGATCGTCGCGGTGATGGGCCACAGCGGAGCGGGCAAGTCGACCCTGCTCAAATGCTTGACGGGGATCGTGCCCGGCTTCGAGCGTGCCGAGGTCAGCGGGACGCGCATGGCCTTCAGCGCCACGATCGAAGGGCTGCGGCCGGGCGATCTCGCGGGTCGCGTCGGCATCGTGTTCCAGGATTTCGAGGCCCAGCTGTTCTCGACCAACGTCACCCTCGAGGTCGGCTTCGCGCCGCAGCAGCTGGGGCTGCCGCGCGCGACCATCCTGGCGCGCACCGAGGCCGCGCTCGCGCGCGTGGGCCTCGCGGGCTTCGCCGCTCGCGACCCGGCAACGTTGTCCGGCGGCGAGAAGCAGCGCCTCGCGCTCGCCGGGATCCTCGCACTCGAGCCGCGCGTGATCCTGCTCGACGAGCCCACCACGGACATCGATCCCGAGGGCAAGCGGGCGGTGCTCGCGCTGCTGCACACCCTGCGCGCGGCCGGTGTCGCGGTGGTCATCGTCGAGCACGAGATCCTCGCGGCCGAAGCGGCGGACCGTCTGGTGTTGCTGTCCGCAGGGAGCGTCCTGGCGCACGGCCCGAGCGCGACGCTGCTCGGCGAGACCGAGCTGCTCGAGGCATGCGGCGTGCGGCCGCGTGACGTCGACGTCCTGCGCCGCCGGCTGGGCCTCGCGGCAGTCGCGGGCATCGCGGACGTCGCGAGCACCGAGCGCGAGCTGCGCGCCGCGGGGCTGCCGGCGCTGCTGGAGGTCACCAGCACCGCCGGCCCGGCCGGCGGCGCTGAACGCGGCCGCGACTCGCCGGCGCTGCTCGACGTCCGCGACGTGCGCTTCGCGTACGGCGATCGCCCCGCGGCGCTCGACGGTGTTTCCCTGCGCATCGAGTCCGGCGAGTTCGTCGCCCTGATCGGCCAGAACGGATCGGGCAAGACCACGCTCGCCAAGCATCTGAATGGCCTGTTGTCGCCCGACCAGGGCAGCGTGCTGCTCGGCGGCGTCGACATGCGTGGGCTGCGCCTCGGCGAGATCGCCCGCCAGGTCGGCTTCGTCTTCCAGGACCCGGACCACCAGCTCTTCTGTGCTTCGGTCGAGGAGGAGGTGGCGTACGGGCCGCGCCACCACCTCCTCGCCGGGAGCGAGCTCGCCGCCCGCGTCGATCGTGCGCTCGAGGTCTGTGGCCTGAGCGATCGTCGTGCCGAGGACCCCTTCCTGCTGCGCAAGGGCGAGCGCCAGCGGCTCGCGGTGGCGGCGGTGCTTGCGATCGATCCCCGGGTCCTGGTGCTCGACGAGCCGACCACGGGGCTCGACCATCGCGAGCAGCTCGCGATCCTGGCGCTGCTCGCGGACCTGAACCGCGCCGGCCGCACGGTGATCGTGATCACCCATTCGCCCTGGCTGGTCGCGGAGCACGCGTCGCGCGCGGTGCTGATGGCGAAGGGGCGCGTGCTCTTCGACGGCGGCATCCGCGAGCTGTTCCGTGCCGATACGGAGCTCGCGGCGGCATCGTTCGTCCTGCCGGACGCGACCCGGCTCGGGCTGCGCTTCGGTGTCGCCGTGCGCTCGGTCGACGAGCTCGCCGATCGGGTCGCGGACGCGAGGCGACCGCGGTGACGTCGTCGCTGTACCTCGAGAGGCCGAGCGTTCTGCACGACGTGCACCCGCTGACCAAGCTGTTCGCCGCGGCGGCGTTCTTCGTCGCGGTGTTCTCGCTCGAGCACCCGCTCGCGATCGCGCCCTACACCGTCGCGCTCGGCCTCGCCGCGCTGGCCGCACACACCGGCGCCAACCTGCACCGGCTGCGGCCGCTGCTGCTGGTGATCCCGCTCGGAACGATCGCCGTGTGGACGATCTTCTACCGTGGTCCGGGCTCGACGGGCTCGTTCGGTCCGTCGCTGGCGGGGCTGGTCTTCGGGCTCGGCATGGGCCTCAAGCTGCTGACCTTCCTGCTCCTGAACGTGTTGCTGCTGTCGACCACGCGGGTCGAGGAGCTGACGACTGCGTTCACGCGGCTCGGCCTGCCGTATCGCGTCGGATTCACCCTCACGCTGGCGTTCCGCCTGGTGCCGCTGTTCGCCGACTCGGCGGCGACCGTCCTGCAGGCACAGCGGCTGCGCAGCCTCGGGGCCGAGCCGAGGGGCCTGGTGGCGCGCCTGCGCCAGACGGTGCCGGTGCTCATCCCGGTCTTCATGGGCGCGCTGCGCCGGGCCGACCAGATGGCGATCGCGCTCGACATGCGCGGCTTCAGCCTGCCCGGGCCGCGGCGGGCGATCCTCGAGCGCTCTCCGGGATGGCGCGATCTGCTGACGGTCGTGGTCGCCGTGGCCGCGCCCGTGTCCGCGTTCGCGATCCGCGCGGCCGGACTCGGACTGGTCACGGCCTGAGCCAATGGCCGGGCGCCTTGACACTCGGCAGGCTTTCCATACGTTCTCGATACGAGCGACCTGAACGTGAGCATCGTCAGAGGTGGAATGCAGAGGCGCCGGGTCGCCATCACGGGCATGGGCGTGGTGAGCCCGCTGGGTTGCGGCGTCGACAAGAACTGGCAGGCGCTGCTCGCCGGGCGCTCCGGCATCACGCCGATCACCCGCTTCGCCTGTGAGGACTTTCCGACCCGCATCGCCGGTCAGGTCCTCGACTTCGTGCCCGAGGACTTCATCGAGAAGAAGGACCGCAAGAAGATGGACGTCTTCATCCAGTTCGCGCTGGGTGCGGCGGTCATGGCGATGGACAGCGCGCGGCTCGTGATCGACGAGGAGATGGCGAACCGCGTCGGCTGTATCGTCGGGGTCGGCATCGGCGGCCTCGAGTCGATCGAGGACACGCACAGCTCGTTCCTCGATTCGCGCTTGCGCCGGCTGTCGCCGTTCTTCATTCCGAAGCTGATCGGCAACCTCGCGCCGGGGCAGATCTCGATGCGCTTCGGTGCGAGGGGCATCAACTACGCCCCGACCAGCGCCTGCGCATCGGGTGCGCACGGTGTGGGCGAGGCCTTTCGGCTGATCCGCGACGGGTACCTCGACGCCGCCATCGCGGGCGGTGCGGAAGCCGCGATCACGCCGCTCGGCGTCGGTGGCTTCGGCGTCATGCGTGCGCTGTCCACCCGCAACGACGAGCCCGAGCGTGCCAGCCGTCCGTTCGATCGCGAGCGTGACGGTTTCGTGATCGGCGAGGGGGCGGCCATCCTCATCCTGGAAGAGATGACGGCGGCGCGCGCGCGCGGCGCAACGATCCACGCCGAGATCGTCGGCTACGGCGCCAACGCGGATGCGTTCCACATCACTCATCCGGCGCCCGAGGGGCGTGGCGCTGCCGAGTGCATGCAGATGGCACTGGTCGATGCCGCGCTGGAGCCGTCGGCGATCGGCTACGTGAACGCGCACGGCACCTCGACCGAGCACAACGACGCCAACGAGACCACGGCCATCAAGCAGGTCTTCGGCGAGCACGCGGCCGCGCTCGCCGTCAGCTCCACCAAGTCGATGACCGGTCACCTGCTCGGCGCCGCGGGTGGCCTGGAGGCGGTCTACACCGCGCTGGCGCTGCGCGAGCAGATCCTGCCGCCGACCATCAACTACGAGAACCCCGACCCCAATTGTGATCTGGACTACGTCCCGAATCAGGCTCGACCAGCGGCGATCGACGTTGCGATCTCGAACTCGTTCGGCTTCGGCGGCACCAACGCCTGCCTGGTCCTCCGCCGCGCGCCTGCACCGGGGGCCGACTGAGCTTCACCGACCTCCTGCAACGCCGCCTCGTCTTCACGGTCGGGAAGGGTGGTGTCGGACGCACCACGGTCACCCTCGGCATCGCGCTCGAGGCGGCCCGGCGCGGCCAGCGCGTGCTCGTGGTCGAGATCGAAGGCGCGCGTGGGCTCGAAGCGGCGCTGGCGGCGCAGCGCGCGGCGAAGCATCCCCCGGCCTGGCTCGATCACATCGAGTACATGATGGTCGACGGCCGGCGCGCGCTGGAAGAGTACCTCGCGTTGATCATCCCGGTGCGGCGACTTCTCAAGACCGTGTTCTCGAGCAGCGTCTACCAGTATTTCGTGGCCGCGGCGCCGGGTCTGAAGGAGCTGATGACGGTCGGCAAGCTCTGGTACGAGGCCGAGCAGCGCAACCCAGCGGACTCAGCGGGTGCGACGGGCAGGCACGAGCTCGTGCTGGTCGACGGCCCCGCCACGGGTCACAGTCTGCAGGTTCTACGCATGCCGCAGGCGGCGCTCGAGGCGTTCCCGACCGGGCTGGTGCACCGCGAGGCCGAGCGGGTAGTCGGCCTGCTGCGCGATCCCGAGGCGACCGGCGTCGTCGTCGTGACCACCCCGGAGGAGATGCCGACCAACGAGACCTTCGAGATGTACCGTGGTCTGACCGCGCTGCAGCTCCACGCCGCATTGCTGGTCGTCAATCAAGTGCACGCCGCACCCTGCACGCGCGCCGAGCTCGCCGGGCTGCCGGTGGCCACCGTGCGCCCGGTGTCGGTGGCGCGCGCTCGCGGCAGCGCGGCTCGGGGCGAGGTGGACAGCGACGGCCTCCTGGCCGAGGTCGTGGCGCGCGCAATGGAGGAGCTCGGCTGGGCGGAGATCAACGCCGCGCACATCGAGCGTCTCGCGGCCGGGATTCCGGTACCGGTGGTCGAGCTGCCGTACATCTTCAACGAGGAGTTCGGTCCCGAGGAGGTCAGCCGGCTCGGGCGCGCGCTCGCCGACCAGCTCGAGGACGCGCCGAAGCCAGCACGGACGCGTGCCACGCGAACCAAGCCGGATGGCAGGAAGGCTTGATGGCCGCCCGGACGAACGTCGACGTCGCCGAGCTGATTCGCGGCCATCGGATCGTCGTCTGCGCCGGCTCGGGCGGCGTTGGCAAGACGACGACCGCGGCCACGATCGCGCTCTGGGGAGCGCTGCAGGGGCGCAGCGCGATCGTGTTGACGATCGACCCGGCGCGCCGGCTCGCCGACTCGCTCGGCGTCGGGCCGATCGGCAACACCCCGGTCATGGTGCCACCGGCGGTCATGGGCGCGCTCGGCTGCGAGGTGCGTGGCACCCTGTCCGCCATGATGCTCGACCAGAAGGGGAGCTGGGACGAGCTGGTCGAGCGCCATGTGCCGAGCCCCGAGGCCCGGGAGCGCATTCTCGTGAACCGCTTCTACCAGCAGCTCTCGCAGAGCTTCGCGGGCTCGCAGGAGTACATGGCGGTCGAGCAGCTCGGCGAGCTCGACGCGAGCGGCCGCTACGACCTGATCGTCGTCGACACACCGCCGACACAGCACGCGCTCGACTTCCTCGAGGCTCCGGAGCGCCTGCTGGCGTTCCTGGATCGCAAGATCGTCAAGTGGTTCGTGCGGCCGTCGTTCTCGGCGGGCTGGTCGACCCTGCGCTCGATGAACCGCACCGTCGGCTTCCTGCTGCACAAGATCGAGGATGCGACCGGGGTCAGCGCGCTCGCCGACGTGACCGATTTCTTCAGCGCGATGAGCGGCTTGTTCGAGGATTTCGAGCCGCGCGTGCAGCGCGTTACCCAGCTCTTACGCCAGGCCGAAACCGCGTTCGTGCTGGTCGCCGGACCGGACGAGCAGGTGCTCGACCAGGCGGACTATCTGGCGGCCCAGATGTCGGCGCGCGGCATGCCGCTCAAGGGTGTGGTGATGAACCGGGTCCACCCGCACGTCGCGCACGACAACGGCGACGATACGGTCGACGCGATTGCGGCGCTGCTCTTGCCGCAGCTCGCCGCGGCGGCGCGCGGCGCGGACGGGCCATCGAGCCAGGCACGCGCCACGCGCCGGCAGTCGGCCGAGGGAGGCTCCCTGGCGATGCGCCTGGCGCGCAACTTCGTCGCCTACCAGGCACGCGCGCGCGGCGATGCGCTGCGCATGGAGATGTTCAGCCAGGGCCTACCGCGCGGCGTGCCGCTCGTGCAGGTGCCGAACCTGGCCAGCGACGTGCACGACCTGGCCGGGCTGCTGCTGCTGCACCCCTACCTGTTCGCCGGACGCGAGTCGGCGTAGCTGCCGCGCGTCGTTGGACGCGGCGAACGTCAAGCGCTGATCGCGGCGGGCAGATCGATGCCGGCGCCCGCGGCGCGATCGCTCTTTGCGGCGGGCAGGTCGATCAGCCACTCGAGCGTGCCGTAGCTGCCGCAGCGACACTGGTCGCGCCACTCGCTCCACTCCTGCCCGCACTGGCGGCACGCGTATGCGAACGGAAGGTGCGTGCCGGTCGCGGCGCGACCGAGCAGGGTCGCGGCCTCGCGATCGTGGCCGCGCGCCAGTGCCAGCTCGCCGGCGACCAAGTCGCGCTCCGGAACGATGTCGATCCCGTCTGCCCGGTAGGCCGGCGTGTTGCGCACCAGCTCCGCGAGCTCCGATTCGGCCGCCGGGTGCTTACCGGCGAGGACCAGCGTCCGGGCGAGCATGAGCCGTGGCGCGACCAGGTGGTTGCCGGCGCAGGCGTCGCGCAGAATCGGCAGCGAGCGCTCCGCCTGTCCGGCTGCCACATGCAGTGCGGTGAGACGTTCGAGAAGAACACCGTGCGGACGCCTGCGGATCGCATCGCGGTAGAGTCGCTCCGCCGCTCGCACGTCGTTGGCGGCGCGTGCCCGGCCCGCCAGCAGCACGACGGCCGGAAGAAAATCCGGAGCCTCGCTCAGCAAGCGGCGCAGCGCGTGATCGCACGCTGGACCGTCGGACGACGTCTCCGCCGCGCGGTAGCGCATCGCGACCAGCGTCTGGACCGCTTCGTCGCGCCGGCTGGGCTCGCGCTCCACCGCGAGCCGACGCTGCGCCGTCTGCACGGCCTCGACGAACCGTCCTTCCGCCGCGAGCGCCGCGGTGAGCTCGGAGAGCAGGCGGGGGCTTTCCGGGTAGAGGCCGACCGCTTCCCGCAACCAATCGATGGCTGCCCCGGCGTTGCCGCGCCGTAGTGCGAGGCGGCCGAGCTGGTGCAGCAGCTTGGGCTCGCTGCCGAGCTCGCCGCGCGCGGACTCGAGCAGGCGGCGCGCGGTCTCGAGCTCGCCGCGGGCCTCGTAGGTGTTGGCGAGCGAGAGGACGGCTTCCAGGTCGCGCGGATGGCGCTCGACGTAGCGCGCCAACGATCGCGTCGCCGCCTCCAGGTCGCCCGACCACAGCCAGCGATGGCCTTCGTCGCGGATCTTGAGCAGCGCCTGCCGGCGGCGTTCGCGCCGTTGCTGCCGCCAACCGGAAACGCCGCTGACGCTCGAGCGCAGCAGGCCGCCCAGCAAGATCAGGGCGGCGCCGAGACCGAGAGCACCGAGCACCAGCGCTGCGACCGGGAGCTCGAACGACGACTCCGTGCCCAGACGCAACGAGACGCCGTGCCCGTTGTGGTAGAACAGATAGCCGACGCCGCCGCCGACGACCGCGACGAGGATGGCTGCGGCCAGGCGGCGCAGCAGATGCTACCTCACGCCGTCGACGGCGTCGCCCGACGCGGCGGACGCGGCGGCTGCGAGCGCGGTCAGGGACGGTGGCAGAGCGCGCCGCGGCGCCTCCGACCAGAGCCGCTCGAGATCGTAGAAGTCGCGCACCGGTCCGTAGAAGACGTGCACGACGACATCGCCGAAGTCGAGCAGCACCCACTGGCCGTGGCGCAGGCCTTCGACGGCGAGCTTGCGGTAACCGCTCTTCCGGCAAACGTCCTCGACGTGCTCCGCGATCGCGCGCACCTGGGTGTCCGAGCGGCCGGAGACGATCACGAAGTAGTCCGCGATGGAGGTGTGCTCGCGCACGTCGAGAAGGACGATGTCGGTGGCTTTCTTGTCGAGGGCGGCTTCTGCGCACAGAACGGTGCGCTCCCAGATGGAATCGCTGGTGCCCTTGCGTGACGGCGATCTGCTCACGACGGCGAGAAAACTCCCTTCAGGCGGACTGCGGTGCCCCGTAGAGGCCGTGCGACACGATGTACGTGGCGACGGCGTCGGGGGTGAGAAAACGGATGGAACGTCCCGCAGCGACAGCGGTGCGGACCGCCGAGGCGGAGACGTCGATCGCGGTCACCGGGACGAAATCGAGACGATGCCCGCTGCGATGACGGAAACTACCGATGTCCGAGTCGTACCAGAAGGCCTCGCGGACGGCAATTGCGCTCGTGGCCCGCTCGAGCGCGTCCGGCCCGGGGCTGACGGCGTGCGGCGGCCGCGAGGTCACCACCAGGTCGCACGCGGCCGGGATCTCGGTGTGGCGGTGCCAGGTGTGCAGGTCGCGAAAGCTGTCGAGCCCGACCACGAGGGTGAATTCGGATCCGGGATGACGCTGCTTCAGAAGCCGCAGCGTGTCGATCGTGTAGGACGGCCCGGCGCGCTCGAGTTCGATCCCGTCGGCGCGCAGGCCGCTCTGTCCAGCGAGCGCCAGCTCGAGCATGCGCAAGCGTTCCGCGGCGGGTGCGATCGCCTCGGGCTGCTTGTGCGGGGGGCTGTTGGCCGGCAGCAGCCAGACCTGGTCGAGCCGCGCCTGCTCGCGCACCTCCTCGGCGGCGCGCAGGTGTCCGAAGTGCACCGGGTTGAAGCTGCCACCGTAGAGGCCGATGCGCGCGGCCGTCAGGCGGGACCCCCGGTCATCGTCCCCGCACCGTCCTCAGCGGACCTGCCCGTCGCCCTGGACGACGTACTTGTAGGTCGTGAGCTCGCGCAGGCCGAGCGGGCCGCGTGCGTGCAGGCGATTGGTCGAGATCCCGATCTCCGCACCGAAGCCGAACTCGCTGCCGTCGGTGAAGCGCGTCGACGCGTTCACGTACACCGCGGCCGCGTCGACTTCGTGCGTGAAGCGCCGCGCCGCACCGCGGTCCTCGGTGACGATCGCCTCCGCGAGCCCGGTCGAGTGCTCGGCGATGTGCTCGGTCGCTGCCGCGAGGTCGTCGACCACGCGGATCGACAGGATCAGGTCGAGGTACTCGGTGTCCCAGTCCTGTGGCGTGGCCGGCTTCGCCTGCTTCACGATGGCGCGCGTGCGCTCGCAGCCGCGCAGCTCGACGCCGCGGGCCGCCAGCGCGCTGGCGACCTCGGGCAGGAACGCCGGCGCGATGTCGGCGTGGACGAGCAGCGTTTCCATCGCGTTGCACACGCCAGGCCGCGACGCTTTTGCATTGACGCAGATCGCGACCGCGCGTCCGATGTCGGCGGCGCGGTCGACGAAAGTGTGGCAGATGCCCTCGAAGTGCTGGATGACCGGCACGCGCGCCTTCTCGTGGATCGCGTGCAGCAGGCTCGGACCGCCGCGCGGAATGATGACGTCGATGACGCCGACCGCCCCCAGCATCTCGTCCACCGCCGCGCGATCCGTGGTGCGTACCAGCTGCACGGTGCCGGCCGGCAGGCCGGTCTCGGCGAGCGCCAGGGTGGCGACGTCGGCGATCGCGGCGTTGGTGGTGAAGGCCTCCGAGCCACCGCGTAGCAGGACGGCGTTGCCGGACTTGAGGCACAGCCCGGCGGCATCCGCGGTCACGTTCGGGCGCGACTCGTAGATGACGCCGATCAGGCCCAGCGGCACGCGGACCTGCGCGATCTCGATGCCGTTCGGCCGCCGCCAGGTGGTGATGGTCTCGCCCACCGGGTCGGGCAGCTCGACGATCTCCTCGAGCCCATGCGCCATGGCTTCGATGCGGCTCGCATCGAGCGTCAAGCGGTCGCGGAACGCCGCCGTCGCGTCGCTCAGCGCGTCGAGGTCGTGCCGGTTGGCGGCGAGCAGGGCAGGGGCGGCGGCGCGCAGCCGGGCTGCGAAGGCACGCAGCGCGGCGTTCTTCACGTCGGTCGAGGCCAGGCGCAGCGGCCGCAGTGCGGCGCGGGCAGCACTGCCCGGCTCGGCGATGAAGGATCGGCGCTCGCTCACGACGGACATTTGTAGCATCTCGCCGCGGGCCGATGCCCGCGTTCCACGACGGTGGTCACGCCGGGCGCCCTCCAGACGCGGCCTGGGCTGCCGAGTCGCCGTTCGCCGTGATGACGAGGTCGTTCCGGTGTACCACCGCGTCGCCCATTTTGTAGCCCAGGATCCCCTCGACGTCGCCGCTACGCCGGCCCGCGATGCGCGCCGCCTCGCTCGCGCGGTAGCTGACCAGCCCGCGCGCGAACTCCGTTCCGTCGGGACCGAGCAGGCGCACGCAGTCGCCGCTCTCGAAGCGTCCCGAAACCTCGACCACGCCCGACGGCAGCAGGCTGCGTCCGCGCGAGCAGACTGCGGTGACCGCACCCTCGTCGCAGTGCAGGGCGCCCTTTGGCTTGACGGTATACGCGATCCAGTGCTTGCGGCGCGCCAGCCGATCGGCGAGCGGCAGGACGAGCGTGCCCGCGTCGCCGCGCGCATCGAGCACGTCGGCGAGCGTCCCCGGCCTTCGCCCGTCGCCGATCACGGCCGCGATCCCGGCCGCGCTCGCCTTGCGCGCCGCGAGCAGCTTGGAGCGCATGCCGCCGGTGCCCAGGATGCTCCCGCCGCTGGCGCGCTCGAGGGTGGCCGCGTCGATGCGCTCGAGCACCGGGATGCGGCGTGCGTCGGGGGTGGTCGCGGGATTGGCCGTGAACAGCCCGCCGACGTCGCTCAGCATGACGAGCAGGTCGGCGCCGACCAGGCTCGCCACCAGCGCGGACAGATTGTCGTTGTCGCCGAACTTGAGCTCGTCGACCGACACGGTGTCGTTCTCGTTGACGATCGGCAGCGCGCGGCGCGCGTGCAGGGTCGCCAGCGCGTGCTCCGCGTTCAGGTAGCGGCGGCGATTGGCGAGGTCCTCGGCGTCGAGCAGGATCTGCGCGACCACGATGCCGTGCGCGGCGAACGCCTTCTGCCACTCGGCCATGAGCTGGATCTGGCCGACGCTGGCCGTCGCCTGGCGCTCCGGAATCGACCGCGGCGCGGCCCCGCCGAGGATCGTACGCCCGGCCGCGATCGCGCCCGAGCTCACCACGGTGACCGCCAGGCCGCGCGCATGGACGGCGGCGATCTCGGCGGCGAGCCGTGCGAGCTCCCTGGGCTCGAGGCCGGCCGCGTTGGCGAGCACCGACGAGCCGATCTTGATGACCACGTGCCGCAGCCGCCGGATCAACGCCGCCTTGACGTCTGCCTGCCGGAGCTCAGCCATCGCTGCGCGGCTCGGTCGCGGGCGCGGCGGCTTCGGCCGCGAGGTGGAGCGCGCGCAGCTCGCGCGCGATCGCCTTGACCAGCTCGGGCAGCCCGGCGCCGGTGGCGGCGGAGATCCCGAGCACGGTGTGGCCGCGCTTGGCGAGATCGGCCTCGAGCTGCGGAAAGCGCTCGCGCGCCTCGACCAGATCGAGCTTGTTGGCGGCGACGATCTGCGGTTTCGCCGCCAGTGCCGGATCGGCGAGCGCGAGCTCGTTGTTGATGACCTCGAAGTCGTGCAGCGGATCACGTCCGCTGTCCGGCGAGAGATCGAGCATGTGCAGGAGCAGTGCGGTGCGCGACAGGTGGCGCAGGAAGCGGATGCCGAGCCCGGTCCCGGCGTGCGCCCCTGCGATCAGCCCCGGCACGTCGGCGATCACGAACGAGCTGCCCTCGTCGACGCGCACCACGCCGAGCTGCGGGACCAGCGTGGTGAAGGGATAGTCACCGATCTTCGGCCGCGCCGCGGACACGCGGGCGATCAGTGACGACTTGCCCGCGTTCGGGAAGCCGAGCACGCCCACGTCGGCGAGTAGCCGCAGCTCGAGGCGCAGGTTGCGCTCCTCGCCGGGCTCGCCGGGCGTCGTCTCGCGCGGCGCGCGGTGGATCGGGGTCTTGAAGTGGATGTTGCCGAGCCCGCCCTTGCCGCCGCGCGCGATCACCACCTCGGCCGACTCCGTTGCCAGGTCGGCGAGCAGCTCGCCGCTGTCCGCGTCGTGGACGATGGTGCCGATCGGCACGTGGACGACGAGATCGTCGCCGCCGCGGCCGTACTGGTCGCTGCCGCGCCCGTGCTCGCCGCGTCCAGCGATCTGGCGCGGACGGTACTTCAGGTCGAGCAGGGTGGTGAGCCGGCGGTCGGCGTGCAGGATGACGTGACCGCCGTGGCCGCCGTCACCGCCCGACGGGCCGCCGCGCGGGACGTACTTCTCGCGACGGAACGCCATGCAGCCATTGCCGCCCGCGCCGCCGACAGCGAGGATCTTGACCTCGTCGATGAACTTCATTGAGCTCGCCTCGAGAATGGCGAGCCAGGGAATGCGCGTGCGGCTCGCGCTCGAGCGTGGTCAGGCCGACGCGGTCTCCGGCGCCGCGATCGCGCTGCCCGGAACGATGCTCACCCGCTTGCGGTCCTTGCCCATGCGATCGTAGCGCACGGTGCCGTCGGTGAGCGCGAACAGCGTGTAGTCGCGACCCATGCCGACGTTCTTGCCCGGGTGGATCCGCGTGCCGAGCTGCCGCACGATGATGCTGCCGGCGCGAGCGTTCTCGCCCGCGAAGAGCTTGACGCCGCGGCGCTGTCCCTGGCTGTCCCGACCGTTGCGGGTGCTGCCCTGACCTTTTTTGTGTGCCATGGTTCCCTCGAGGCTCGATCAGCCGACCGAGACGACCTGAATGCCGGTCGTGAGCTGCCGATGACCGTGCCGCCGGCGGTAGTTCTTGCGGCGCTTCTTCTTGTAAACCAGGATCTTGCGGCTCTTCTCCTGCCCGATGATCTTGGCTGCGACCTGGGCGCCCTCGACGAGCGGAGCCCCGATGGTCACCTGATCGCCTTCGCCACGTAGGAGAACCTCGGGGAACGTGATCGCGCTGCCGACGTCGCCTTCCAGGGATTCAACCCAGATGACGTCGCCGGGCTCGACCCGGTATTGCTTCCCCCCAGTACGGATGATCGCGTAAGGCATGCTTTGGTCCCTTGGCAAGAGTAACCGACTTGGCTACCGAACGGGTGTGCGGGAGTCAACTGAGGGGAGTGGAGAACCAGCCATCGTCGTTTATAGCCGGCAGGATTGCTGCCTCTGCGACGACGCCCTCGAACAGATCGAGGCGGCCCGGGCGAGCGTGGCCTTCTCGCTCCGGGTGGTGGACGTCGACCAGGAGCCAGCCCTCGCGGAGAGGTACGGCCACGAGGTTCCGGTGGTCGAGATCGACGGTCGCAAGGCCTTCAAGTATCGGTTGACCACTCGAGATCTACTGCGCCGGCTTCGTCCCCGGCGCTCTTTCTTCTGAACGGGTAGGAGGTGGGGGCAGGATGCCACGCATCGCGGTCGACGCCATGGGCGGGGACTTCGCGCCGGAGGAGATCGTGCGCGGGGTGGCGCAGGCGTCGCTCGAGTCGGACATCCAGATGGTTCTGGTGGGCGCTGCCGACAAGATCCAGGCGCTGCTCGACGCCGGCCCCTACAACCCGGAGCTGATCTCGGTCCGGCACTGCTCGTCGGCGATCGGCATGGCCGAGGATCCGCGCGAGGCGATGCGCGCCAAGCGCGACGCTTCGATCACGGTGGCGGCCCGGATGGTCGCTTCGGGCGAGGCCGACGCGATGGTCTCGGCCGGCAACACCGGCGCCTGCGTGCTGGCGGCGGCGAAGAACTTCAAGCTCATCCGCGGCGTCAAGAAGGCCGCGCTGGCGAGCGTCTTTCCACGTCAGACCGACTACCCCGGCCAGGACATGTTCGGCCTGCTGCTCGACGTCGGCGCGACCATCCGCTGCGACGCGATCGAGCTCACGCAGTTCGCCGTCATGGGCAGCGCGTACGCGCGCCGCATCTCGAAGGTGGCAAGCCCGCGTGTCGGCCTGCTCAACATGGGTAGCGAGGAGTCCAAGGGCGGCGACGTGCTGGTCGAGGCGCACCGCCGCATGAAGTCGCTGCCGGCGCTCAACTTCGTCGGCAACATCGAGGGCAACGACGTCGCCACCGGCAAGGCCGACGTGATCATCGCCGAAGGTCTGCTCGGCAACGTGGTGCTGAAGCTGATCGAGGGCATCGGCGAGGTGGCGGCGACTGTCGCCACGCAAGCGGCGCAAGACAACTGGCGCTGGCGGATCGGCATGGCGATGCTGTCGACGGGCATCTCGCGCATGCGGGACCTCGCCGACTTCCGGACCTACGGCGGCGCGCCGATCCTCGGCTTCGAGAGCCTGTGCATCAAGGCGCACGGCCGCTCGACTGCACCGGCGGTCAGCAATGCGATCAAGGTCGCGGCCAAGGCGGTGCGCGACCGCATCTCACCGGAGATCGCGGAGACGCTGGCGCAGATCCGGTGAGCGAGGAGCAGGCTTCCGGGCGCCCGCCGAAAGAGGCGATCGAGCGCGCCGCGATCACCTTCCGCTGGGATCTCGACAAGACCTACCTGCGTACGCAGTTCGAGAGCCTGCGACAGATGGTCAAGATCCCGTTCGAGGCGGGCAGCGACAAGGTCCACCTGCCGGGCGTACCGCAGCTCATCCAGGCGCTGCGTCGCTGTGCTGCGGCGCGCGCGCAGCGGCCGTTCGTGTTCTTTCTCTCGGCGAGCCCGCCACAGATCGGCAACGCGATCCGCCAGAAGCTCGAGCTCGACGGCATCGACTACGACGGCATCATCTTCAAGGACCAGCTGCGCAACCTGGTGCGCGGGCGCTGGCGCAGCCTGCGCGAGCACCTCGGCTACAAGCTGGGCGAGCTGCTCGAGAGCCGCCGGCTCGGTCCGGCCGCGAGTCGCGAGGTGCTGTTCGGCGACGACTGGGAGAGCGACCCGCTCATCTACTCGATGTACGCCGACATTCTCGCCGGTCGCCTGACGGCCGAGGCCACCGACACCCTGCTGCGCACGCTCGAGGTCGAGCGCGGCGCGATCGCACGTGTCACACGCGCGGTCGAGGCGCTCGAGGAGCACGCCGAGGTGGTGCTGCGCATCTACATCAACCTCGAGAAGCGCACGCCGCCCGGACGCTTCCACATCTTCGGCTCGCGCCTGGTGCCGGCCTTCAACTACTTCCAGACCGGCGCGTCGCTATTCGAGATCGGCCTGCTCGACGAGGAGGCGCTGCCGGCGATCGCCAGCGCGCTGGTCGACGAGGCGGGCTGGACCGGCGACCGCCTGCGCAACTCGCTCGACGACCTGGTGCGGCGCGGACACCTGCGGCTGTCGTCGCGCACGCGCGTGATCCGCGTCCTGCAGCGGGCCGGCCTCGCCACCCCGGCGCCGCACGACGCGATGCTGCGCGCGCGCCTGCGCGCGGCCTTCGAGCGCCTGCAGGCGCGCTGGTCGCGCACCGCGGGCCCGGTCGACGCGCCGGTCCTCGACTACGAGCGCATCCTGCGCGAGTGGGCCGGGCGGGGAGAGTAGGTCAGGCGCGCGCCGCGGACTCGATCAGGCGGAGGTCCTCGTTGTCGTCGAGCTGCTGGCGGAGCGCCTCGAAGAGCCCGCGCAGGTTGAGGATGGGGTGTTGCTCGCGAGCGTCCAGAAGGTCGAGGCGCATGGCGCGCCTCTGGTGTGGAACGGCGCGGTTTTCAATCTCGTTCTGCGCCGCGCCGTGGGCGGCTAGCGGCTGGCGAGAACCTCCTCGACGACGATCGCCGGCACGCCCCGGCGCTCGAGCGAGGACGCCAGGATCTGCGCCTCGCCGCGCTGCGCGTACGGTCCTACCCGGACGCGAAAGACCGGCCGCCCGTCGTTGCTGCCGCTGGCGACGTAGACGTTCTCGCTCGGCTGGCGAAGCGATCCGCCGCGCAGCTCGGCGAGCTGGCCGAAGTCGTGCCGGTAGGTCGCGGCGCGCGGCTGGTCGTTGAACGCCGCCACCTGAACCGCGAACGCCACCACGCCCGGCGGGCGGCCATTCTCGGTGAGCGGCTCGATGGTCACCTGGCCGGTGCCGTCCTGCAGCATGTCGAGCTCGCGTGCGGCGGCGTAGGACAGATCGAGCACGCGGTCGCCGACGTAGGGCCCGCGGTCGTTGATGCGCACGGTCACCGTGCGACCGTTCTGCTGATTGGTCACCAGCGCCCGCGTGCCGAGCGGCCACGTCCGGTGCGCGGCGGTGAGCTCGTACTGGTCATAGGTCTCGCCGCTGGCGGTCGCCTGGCCGTGGAAGCCGGGCCCGTACCACGAGGCGACGCCGCGCTGCGTGCTGGGCGGCTGCATGGTGTGCGTCGCGCAGCCCGCGATCCCGAGCGCGGCCACAGCGGCGATGCTGTAAACCGTCGCGCGCGAGCAACGCCGCGCACCGACCCACCGAGTCGTCTGGTCCATCCTCGACCTCCACCACATCCACCGCCGGACCGGGCGCTCACGCGCGCCGCTCCGCGACACAACCCGGCGGAACTTTAGCCCTCTCGGGGCCGGACGACAAATTCTTTTCGCGCCGCCCTCGTGGGGTGAACCCCCGGCGGCTGTCGGACGTATCACCGCTCGTGGGCAGGCTTCGTCGGATCCGCGGCACGAGCCGCGCAGACCTGCTCCCGGGAGGCGATCTGTGATGGATGCGCGTCGATGCCCCTATTGCGCAGAGGAGATCGCGGTCGAGGCGATTCGGTGCCGGCATTGCCGGAGCCGCCTGTCGATGGTGGATCCGCGCGGCTGGCATCGTGACCAGGGCGGGCGCAAGGTCGCCGGCGTGGCGGTCGCCGTGGCACGTTCGCTGGCGCTGCCGGTCGGTGCGGTGCGCGCCGGCTTCGTGCTCGCGACCTTCGTGCACCTGCTCGGGCCGATCCTCTACCTCGCGCTCTGGCTGACCATCCCGCTCCGCGTCGACGGCGATTCCCTGCTCGATCGCCTGCTTGCGGAGGCCAGGGGGATCGCTACCCGGCTGTGGACGGATGGGCCGCAGCGGGCGCCGGGTGCTCCCGGGCCACGGGGCCCGATGAGCTGAGTTGGCGACCGACGAAGAGCTGATGCACGCCGTTGCCACAGGCGACCCCGAGGCGCTGCGGGAGCTGTGCGAACGCTACGAGCGTCCGCTGCATCGCTTCCTGCACCGCGCGGCCTACGGGCGCGACACCGACGACCTCTACCAGGAAACCTGGCTGCGCGTGGTCCGTGCCGCGCGCCGGTTCGACCCGACGCGGCGCTTCTCGACGTGGCTGTTCCAGATCGCGCTCAATCTGGCGCGCGACCTGCACCGCCGTGCCGAGGCGGTGCCGTTGTCGCCGCAGGCACTCGACGCCGCCAGCGCCGATCGCGCCACCGGCAACGACGCCGCCGACGCCGCGCTGGACGTGCGTCGTCTGCTCGGCGCTCTGTCCGAGTCGCAGCGCGAGGTGGTGCTGCTGCGTGTCCTGCAGGACGTCAGCGAGGAGGACGCGGCCGAGATCCTCGGCTGTCCGCGCGGCACTGTGAAGAGCCGCCTGCACCACGCACTGGCGCGCCTCGCCACCCTCGCCCGGCCAGGAGGGGTCTGGTGAGGGATTGCGACGACCTGCTGGCCGCCGTGCTGCGCGGCGCCGCCCTCGACGAGGTCGAGCGCCGCCACCTGGAAGTCTGCGCGCGCTGCGGCGAGCTCGCGCCGGCGCTGGCGTCGCTTGCGCGCGCTCTCGGGGAATCGGAGCCGCCGACCGCACCGCCCGGGCTCGGCGCCCGCGTGCTGCTGGCCGCGGCCCCGGTCCTGGCGGCGCACGCGCACGCCGCGGACGCCGCCCTGCTGTTGCAACGGGCGCCGCGCCTCGATGGCCACCGTCTCGCGACGGCGCTGCTGCCGGCCGTCCTGCTGTTTCCGCTGCTGGTGCTCGCAGACGTGCTGCTGCTCCGTGCCGTGCACGACGCGCTCGCGGTCCTGCTGCCGCTACCCCTGACGACCTATCTGGTCGCGAGCTATGCCGCACTGCTGGCCGCGCTCGTCTGTCTCACCTTCGGCGCCATTCCACTGCTTGTGCAGCGGCAGGCGGCGCTGCACTCCTGGAAGGAAGGTCATGTCTGACTCCCCACTGAAGCGCTGTCCGTTCTGCGCCGAGGAGATTCGCCTCGAGGCGGTGAAGTGCCGCTTCTGTGGCAGCTTCGTCGACGGGCAGGTCGCGTCACGCGGCTGGCTGCGCACCCGCGACGGCAAGATGATCGCGGGTGTGTGCGCCGGGCTCGCCCGCGAGTTCGGCGTGCCGGTGACCGTGCTGCGTCTGGCCTTCGTCCTCGGCACGCTGTTCGGCGGCGGCATCGGCATCATCGTGTACCTGGTGCTGTGGGTGGTGATGCCGTACGAGCCGACGTTCGCCGTCGCGCCCTACGACCGCCCGTAGTCGCGTTTCCGGCTTCCCGGCGGTGTGCTAGGACGACCTCGCGGCGCTCCGGCGCCGACGTCTTCCGGGAGCGAGCGTGTCATGTCCGGCCATTCGAAGTGGAGTACCATCAAGCACAAGAAGGCGGCCAAGGACGCCAAGCGCGGCAAGATGTTCACCAAGCTCATCCGCGAGATCACCGTCGCGACGCGGATGGGCAGCAGCGGTGACCCGAACTTCAATCCGCGTCTGCGTACGGCGATCCTCGCGGCCAAGTCCGCCAGCATGCCCAACGACAACATCGACCGGGCGATCAAGAAGGGCATCGGCGAGGGCGGCGGCGCCGCCTACGAGGACGTGATGTACGAGGGCTACGGCCCGGGCGGGGTGGCGATCATGGTGCGCGCCCTGACCGACAACCGTAACCGTACGGTGGCCGACGTGCGCGGCATCTTCACCCGCGGCGGCGGCAGCATCGGGGAAGCCGGCTGCGTGGGCTGGATGTTCCAGCGCCGCGGGGTGCTCCTGGTCACGGGCGACGCCCTCGCCGAGGACGCGCTGATCGAGCTCGCGCTCGAAGCGGGCGGCGACGACGTCACGGGCGAGGACGGGGCCTGGGAGGTGACGACCTCGCCGGACGCGTTCGAGCCCGTTCGCGACGCCCTCGAGAAGTCCGGGGCGAAGGTCGAGAGTGCCGAGATCACCATGGTCCCGAGCAACACGGTCGAGGTCGGTGGCCAGGACGCGCAGAAGCTACTCAAGCTGCTCGAGTCTCTCGAGGACCACGACGACGTGCAGGCGGTGTCGGCGAACGCGGACCTGGACGACGAGGAAGTCGCTCGCCTCAGCGCCTGACGGCGCGGTCGGGAGCAGGTCGGGAGCGGGCGTTGCCGCGCGGAACGCGCGGGCGAACGCTGCAACGCGGTGGGAGGAGGAGTGGCATGCGAGTGCTCGGCATCGATCCAGGATCGCGCATCACGGGCTGGGCATTGGTCGAGTCGTCGGGTTCGGCCCTGAACGTCCTCGCGGTGGGCGTCGCCTCGCCCAAGGTGGGCGAGCTGGCGGCGCGTCTCGGTCAGATCGCCGAGCAGATCGAGCGCCTGATCGCGCACTGGACGCCGGAATCGGTCGCCGTCGAGCGTGCCTTCGTCGGTCGCAACGTGGCGAGCGCGATGCGGCTGGGCGAGATCCGCGGTGCCGTGCTCGCGGTCGCCGGGCGGAACGGTCTCGCGGTGGTCGATTATCCGCCGGCGACCGTCAAGCTCGCGGTCGCCGGCTCCGGGGCCGCGCAGAAGGATGCCGTGGCGCGCGGCGTCAACAGCCTGACCGGCGGCCACTACGAGGCGGGCGACGCGACCGACGCCTTGGCGGTGGCGATCTGCCATCTGCGTCACGAGAAGTTCGCGCGCCGTCTCAAGTCGGCCCAGAGCTGAGCGGCGGACGAGACCAACGTGATCGGGGCGCTGCGCGGCAAGGTCGAGACCAAGTCACCCGGACAGGTGCTGGTCGACGTCGGCGGCGTCATCTATGAGGTGGCCGTGTCCCTGCAGTCCTTCGCCCGGCTGCCCGCCGAGGGTGCGACCGTCCGCCTCGACATCGTCACCCACCTGCGCGAGGACGGCCTCACCCTGTTCGGCTTTCTCGAACGCGGCGAGAAGACGGTGTTCAACCTGCTGCGTTCGGTCAACGGGGTCGGGCCGAAGCTCGCGCTGAACATCCTGTCGGGCATGCCCGCCGGCGAGCTGCGTGGCGCGCTGGCCGGCGGTGACGTGCAGCGTCTGGTGCGCCTGCCCGGTGTCGGCAAGAAGATCGCCGAGCGGCTGGTGCTCGAGCTGCGCGAGCGCGCCCGTCAAGAAGAGGTCGAGGCCGGCGTCGAGCCCAAGGCGACCGAGGCCGAGCGCCGCGACCAGGAGGCGATCTCCGCGCTGGTGAACCTCGGCTACCGGCGCAACGACGCCGAGCAGGTGCTGCGCGACGTCGCACCGGGCGTCCCGCTCGAGGAGGCGATCCGCGAGGCGCTGCGCAGGTTCGCGCGATGAGCACCGCCGAGCGCGAGGATCCGGGCGTCGCGTCGGTCGTGGTCGGTGAGGAGGAGCAGCGCTATGAGGCGTCGCTGCGGCCGGAGCGGCTCGAGGACTACGTCGGCCAGGAGTCGATCCGCAACACCCTCGGGGTCGCGATCGCGGCGGCGCGCGAGCGCGGCGACGTGCTCGATCACGTCCTGCTGAGCGGCCCGCCCGGCCTCGGCAAGACCTCGCTCGCGCAGATCATCGCGCGCGAGATGGGCGTGCAGTGCCGCAAGACCCAGGGGCCGGCGATCGAGCGTAGCGGCGACCTGGCGGCGATCCTGTCCGACCTCGAGCAGGGCGACGTGCTGTTCATCGACGAGATCCACGGCTTGCCGCGCAAGGTCGAGGAGGTGCTCTACCCGGCGATGGAGGATTTCGAGCTCGACCTGGTCATCGGGGCGGGCCCGTCGGCGCGCACCATGCGGCTCGCGCTCAAGCCGTTCACCCTGGTCGGCGCGACGACGCGTGCCGGCATGCTCAACGCGCCGCTGCGCGACCGCTTCGGCAGCGCCTTCCGGCTCGAGTTCTACGGCAATGCGGAACTGGTGCGCATCGTCAACCGCTCGGCGCGCATCCTGGGATTGACGTTGACGCCCGAGGGCGCCTCGGAGATCGCGCGGCGCTCACGTGGTACGCCGCGCATCGCCAACCGGCAGCTCAAATGGGTGCGGGACTTCTCCCAGGTGAACCACCCAGGCAAGGTGGTCGACGCGGCGATCGCGTCGGGTGCGCTCGAACTGCACCGGGTCGACCCGGCCGGGCTCGATCCGATGGACCACGCCATCCTGATCGCCGTGCTCGACCGCTTCGCCGGCGGCCCGGTAGGCGTCGACAGCCTGGCCGCACTGCTCGGCGAGGAGCGCGAGACCATCGAGGCCGTCTACGAGCCGTTCCTCGTCCAGTCCGGCTATCTCGAGCGAACGCCGCGCGGCCGCATGGCGACGCAGCTCTGCTGGGAGTACTTCGGCCGGGAACGGCCCGCGGGACCGAAGCAGGGCCGGCTGCTATAGGCGCACCGTGCCCGAGATCGGCCGCACGCTGATCGCCGTTGGTATCCTGCTCGTGGTCGTGGGCGGGCTCGTGGTGCTGTTCGCCCGCACCGGGGTGCCCTTCGGCCTCGGGCGGCTGCCTGGTGACATTCTGGTCAAGCGCGACGCCTTCACGCTCTATCTCCCGATCACGACCTCCATCGTGGTGAGCGTGGTGTTGTCGGCGGCCCTCTGGCTGCTGCGGCGGTGAGCGGCCCGTCTTCGAGGCGCCGCGTCGCGGCCGACGCGCCGATCGAGCCCGCAAGCCATGCCCCGTCTCCGGCCGGCAACGGGCTCGAGAAGGGCGTGGGCGCGACGCCGGAGGACGCGCGCCGGCCATGGCGCCGCCGTGAGGCGTTCCTGCTGGTGGCGACCTTCCTCGCGGCTTTCTTCTTCCTGCTGTTCGAGACCCGGCTGCCGCCGTTCACGACCGGCGACGCGGTGTCGCAGAACATCGTCTTCTTCCTGCTCATCAACCTCAACATCGTCCTGATCCTGCTGGTCGTGTTTCTGCTCGGCCGGAACATCGTCAAGCTGGTGGTCGAACGCCGCCAGCGCGTGCTCGGCTCGCACCTGCGGACGCGGCTGGTCGGCGGCTTCCTGGTGGTCGCGATCGTTCCGGCGGTGCTGCTCTTCCTGGTCGCGGTCGGCTTCATCCGCAGCTCGATCGAGAGCTGGTTCTCGGTGCAGGTGCAGAGCGCGCTCGAGGGCGCACTCGACATGTCCGACACCTACTACCGCGAGGGCATGGCGACGGCGTTGCGCGACGCGCGCGAGATCGCGGCGCGGGTCGGCCTCAGCGCCAAGCCACTCGCCACCGAGAAGCCGCTGCTCGAGAGCAAGCGCGCGGAGTACGCGGTCGCCAAGGTGGCGCTCTTCGACCCGGCCGGCGCGCTGGTGGTCAGCGTCGCCGCCGAGCGGCTGGGGGACGCGTTCGAGACCCTGCCCGACCCGGAGTTCCTGTCGGGCGCGCTCGGGCGCGACGAGTCGACGCAGGTGGTGATGCTCGACGGGCGCGAGGTGCTGCGCGCGGTGGCCCGGGTGCGCGACAAGACCGGTGCGACGCGCGGCCTGGCACTGGTCGACGAGATCGTGCCGCGCAGCGTGACCCGCCGGCGCGCCGAGATCCAGCAGAGCGTCCAGCAGTACAAGCAGCTCAAGCTGATGCGGCGGCCGCTGATCAACAACTACGTGCTCACCTTGCTGCTCGCGTCGCTCGCCGTCGTCTTCGGCGGAACCTGGCTCGGGTTCGTGCTCGCGCGCAGCATCACCGTGCCGATCCAGCGGCTCGCCGAGGGCACGCGTCGTGTCGCCGAGGGCGACCTCGACGAGCGTATCCAGCTCGAGTCGGGCAGCGACGAGGTGGCAGCTCTGGTGGCGGCCTTCAACCGCATGACGAGCAACTTGAAGACCACGCACTCCGAGCTCGCCGCGCGCGGCCGCACGCTCGAGACCATCCTGTCCAACATCACCGGCGGTGTGGTCTCGATCGACCGCGACGGGCGCATCGAGACCGTCAACGCCGCGGCCCGGACCATGGTCGGAATCGAGGAGCAGGCGGTCGGCAAGCCGTTCCGCGACTACTTCGCAGCCCCCGAGTTCGACGCCATCCGCGAGCTGCTGGTGGAGCTCGAGACGCGTGCCCGCGAGGGCGTGTGGGAGAAGCTGCCGCCGCACCGGCTGTCGGTCGAGCAGGGCGAGAGCGCCGGGCAGTTCCTCGCGACCGGCGTGGTGCTGCGCGGCGACGACGGCGGTGCGATCGGCGCGTTGCTGTTCTTCGAGGACGTGACCGAGCTGCTCAAGGTGCAGCGCATGGAGGCGTGGCGCGAGGTCGCGCGTCGCATCGCACACGAGATCAAGAACCCGCTGACGCCGATCCAGCTCTCGGCGCAGCGGCTGCGCAAGCGCTACGCGAAGGATCTCGGCGGCTCGGTGCTCGACGAGTGCACGCGCACCATCATCGCCGAGGTCGAGGTGCTGAAGAACCTGGTCAGCGAGTTCGCGCACTTCGCCCGCCTGCCGGCGGGGCAGCACGTCGCCACCGATCTGAACGCGCTGGTCGACGAGGTGCTGGTGCTGTTCCGCGAAGCGCATCGCGGCGTGCGCTTCACGTTCGACAAGGACCAGGCGCTGCCCTTGCTCGACCTCGACCGTGACGGCATCCGGCGCGTCCTGACCAACATCCTCGACAACGCCGTCGGCGCCCTGTCGGCCGTACCTGGCCGGACCTCGCCAGCGCCCGCAGAGGCCGACGGTGAGGCTGCGGAGATGCTGGTGCGCGGCGCGATCGACCTGTCGACACGCTACGACGGCGTGCGCGGCGTGGTCGCGCTGGAGCTCGCCGACGACGGCATCGGCATGACCCCCGAGGTCAAGGCGCGCCTGTTCGAGCCTTACTTCTCGACCAAGCCGCAGGGCACGGGCCTCGGACTGGCGATCGCATCCGCCGTCCTCGCTGACCACCAGGCGTTCATCCGCGTGCGCGACAACCAGCCGCGCGGCAGCCGCTTCTCGATCGAGCTGCCGGTGCGCGAGCGCACCCTCGAGGTGCCGCATGGCGCGCACGCGTGACGCCCGCTCGGCGGAGCGCTAAGTGAGGGGCGAATGAAAAGGATACTGGTGGTCGACGACGAGGAGCAGATCCGGGTCAGCCTGCGTGGCGTGCTGTCGGACGAGGGCTTCGCGGTGCTCGAGGCCGGTGACGGCCGCAGGGCACGGGAGGTCCTCGCCGCGGAGTTGCCGGACCTGGTGATCCTCGACGTATGGCTGCCCGAGATCGACGGCATCACCCTGCTCGAGGAGATCAAGTCGATCCACCCGAACCTGCCGGTGATCATCATCTGCGGGCACGCCAACATCGAGGCCGCCGTGCGCGCGACGCGGCTGGGGGCGGCCGACTTCATCGAGAAGCCGTTCTCGCTCGAAGCGCTGCTGGCCTCGATCGAGCGCGCGCTCGGGCCGAGCGACTCCCAGGCGAGCGCCGGCACGCTGGCGCCGGAGCCTGCGCTCGCGGGCCTTGCGGCCGCGTCGCACGTGGCCCCGGGCGAAGCCGGCTACCGGCCGCAACGAACGATCGGCAAGAGCGTCGTGGCGAGCGGTCTCGGCCTGCACTCGGGAGTCCGCACCGGCGTGATCCTGCACCCGATGCCACCCGATACCGGCATCGTCTTCCAGAGCCTTGCGACCGAAAAGTCGGTGCCGGCGCTGGTCGACTTCGCGGACTCGACCGGGTACGCGACGACGCTGTTCCGCAACGGCTTCGGCGCCAAGACCGTCGAGCACCTGCTCGCGACCATGCTCGGCTACGGCGTGACCAACCTGCTGGTCAAGATGGAGGGCGAGGTGCCGGTGCTGGATGGCTCGGCGCTCGAGTTCTGCCGTCTCGTCGAGGAGGCTGGCGTCGTCGAGCAGCCCGGCCCAGGCATCCCGACCTACGTCGTCGAGCGCCGCTTTCAGATCGAGGACGGCCAGAGCCACCTCACGGTCGAGCCGTACGACGGCTTCGCGATCGACTACACGCTCGACTACCCGGCGCCGGTGGGACAGCAGCGCTACCAGTTCGAGTACAAGGGCCCGGAGTCGTTCCGCGACGAGGTGGCGCCGGCGCGCACCTTCGGCTTCGTGCACGAGTTCACGCGGCTCGCCGCGGCCGGGCTCGCGGCCGGCGGGCGCCTCGACAACTGCGTGCTGATCGGCGAGGACGGCGTGATCAACGGCGAGCTGCGCTTCCCGGACGAGTTCGTGCGCCACAAGATCCTCGACGTGATGGGCGACTTCTCCTTGCTCGGCCGCCCGCTGCGCGGCCGCATCATCGCTCGCGCGACGGGTCACCGGCACAACGTCGCGATGGTGCGCGAGTTGCTCGCCGCGGCTTGACGGTTCAACGAGGGGGCACGCGCCCCCTCGCTCCACGCGGCAAAGCCGCGCAGCGCCTCACTGGTCGTCGCAACGAGGGGGCACGCGCCCCCTCGCTCCACGCGGCAAAGCCGCGCAGCGCCTCACTCCCCGCGCTCGCTCGCGCTCGGCCGCGCGCTGTGCGCGCGGGTTACGAGTCTCGAGTCGGCGCGACAGCGGAACCTTTGCGGCACGGCACGTTGCTCGGCGGATTCGAATCGGATAGATTCTGGAGCAGGTAAATGATCCAGATTCACTCCGCAGAGCATCCGTACGACGTTCCCGAGATCGCGGCGAGCGCCCTGTCGGCGCTGACGCGCGCAGAAGCCATGGGGCTCATCCCCACCGACGACGTGATCGAGCGCCTCGACGAGCGGACGATGCGACGGGTGACCCAGCGCATCGCAGAGCGCGGGATCGGCAAGGCGCTGGTGCTCGAGCTCGGTGGCGCCCGCGCGCACCGCGCGCACGAGCTGCGCCGGATCTTGCGCCAGCTCTCGGCGGTGCTCGAGGAGTCCCCTGTTCCGGATCTCGAGTGGCCGCGCTTGCGCGACGTGCTCGGTCTCGAGCTGCTCGCTTCCCTGGTCGGGGTGTCGTTGGCCAGCGCACGCCGCTACCTCGCCGGCGAGCGCAGCACGCCGGACGATGTCGCAGCGAGGCTCCACTTCGTCGCGCTCGTCGTCGGAGATCTCGCCGGAACCTACGACGAGCTCGGCATCCGGCGCTGGTTCGACCGCGCACGCAGCGCGCTCGGCGGACGCGCGCCGCGCGCGATCCTCGGGCCGGGCTTCGATCCGGAGAGCGCAGACACCAGGGTGGTCGCCCGGCTGTCGCGCTCGCTCGCAGGGGCGGTAGCGACGTGATCGGCTTCCGTCACGTCGACGCGCGCTTCCCCTTCCTCTGGGAGAGCGAGCTCCAGCCTGGTGGGCGATGGCACGGCGATGGTGAGGGACCGGTCCAGTACTTCGCCGACACACCGGACGGCGCGTGGGCGGAGCTGCTGCGGCACGAAGAGATTCGCGACGAAGCAGACCTCGCGACGATCCGGCGCGCGCTGTGGGCCGTCGAGCTGCCCGAGATGCCGCTCGCGCGGCCCCGCCTGGCGCCGCGGGTTCTCGGCGGTGGCCTGACGAGCTATGCGGCGTGCCGGGTCGAGGCGCGTCGCCTCCTGCGGCGGGGCGCGGCCGGTCTGCTCGCTCCCTCGGCAGCGCTGCGCGCGGGTGCGGCCGGGGGATGGCGCGTCGCGGGCGGGCTGCAGCCGGGCAGGGCGCGTCGCGGTAACGTCGTCGTGCTCTTCGGGCGCCGTCCGGACCTGATCGGGTGGTCCGCAGCGGCCGAGGGTCGCCCGCACCGGACGCTCCTGGCGAAGGTCCGTCACCTCACGAGCGGTTGATGGCGGCGTCCCCGGCCTTCCGCCGGGGTACCGACCAGCGGCGCGCTACCGAGCGTGGCGCGAGGTCTGAAGCGTGCAAACGGATCTCTAGCGCAGCACCGGCGCCGCGAGCGTGCCCTTGAGCGTGTAGGCCGGGGCCTCGCCGGGCGCGCGCTTGGGCAGCAGACCGGTGGCGATACGTAGTGCCGGCTGCGCGTTCGGCGGCACGTCGATCGTCATGCGCAGGTTGAGCACACTCTGCTGTACCGGCTCGCGCAGCAGCACGTCGCCGGTCGCGGCGAAGTTGAGATCGTCGCCGGCGGCGCGCGCTTCCTTGAGCTGCAGGCGCGCGCCGAACACCTGCGCGGCCGCGTCGACGCTCGGGAAGGCGAGGTCGGGCAGGCGGATGCCGCGTACGCTCACCTGCTCGAGCTTCAGGTTCTGCACGCTCAAGCTGACGTCGCCCTCGGAGCTCTGCGTCGTGAGGCCGTCGCCGGCGAGCCGGAGCGACAGCGTGGCTTCGCCCTCGACCCGGCCGGGTGGCGGCACGAAGGGCGCCAGCGCGGGCTCGAGGCGCACCGCCTTGGCCTCGAGCTCGCCGGCCGCGCGCGCGCCGTCGAGGCGCACGTAGCCGGCGAAGTCGCCGCCGTAGGCGCGGCCCGAGAACACCGCCTGGCGGAAGCTGCCGGTGAGCAGCCCGGTGAACGGCACGCGCAGCGTGACCTCGCTCAGCACGACCGCCGGCTCGGCCCGGCCGGTGGGCGTGACGCGCAGGTCGGTGAAGCGGTAGCCGTTCGGGAACGCGAGCGCGACCGCGCGGAAGCCGATCCGTACCGGCGCGCGCGCCGTCGCGACGTCGAGCGCGCGCGCTGCGATCAGGTCGTGCGGCAGGCTCCAGACCAGCGCCACGACGAACACGAGCAAGGTGAACAGGCCGTAGCCGAACGACACGGCGCGTGCGCGCACGAAGTCGACCAGCGTGCCCAGGGGGCCGCGGGCGCGCGAGCGGACCGGCTCGGGCCTCATTGCGGACGCAGCCGCGCCACGACCACGGTCGCATCGACCTTGGTCTGGTCCTTGTACTGACGCTTGACGGCGATGCGCTCGACCGGGATCGGCGGCTCGCGGTTCTCGATCGCGTGCAGGAGGCTCACCAGGGCGCGTACCGTGATCCCCTCGATGCGCATCTCGACCAGCTCCTGCTGCAGCTCGTTGCCGATCGCGCGGGTCGAGGGGTTCATGGCGATGATGCGCTCGCGGCCGGCGATGGGCACGGAGATCGCTTCGAGCTGGGCGAACAGAGAGGCCCCGCTCTGGTCGCTGGTCGCGCCGCGCTCGAGCTGGTCGACCTCGGCGCGCAGGGTGCGGTAGCGGGCGACCAGGCCGCCCACGCTGCTCGCGTCCTCGCGCCCGCGCAGCACGTCGCGATCGAGACCCGCGAGCGAGTCGACGAGCGGCTCGACCACGCCGAGCCACAGGATCAGCAGCAAAGTCACGCCGCCGGCACCGAGCACGAGCGCGCGCTCGCGCGGCGCCAGGCGGCCGAGCGTTTCGGTGGCGCGGCTGCGCAGCGGTGCGACCAGGCGGCCGAGCGTTGTCGCGCCGTCGCGCAGCGGGTTCATGCGCGCTCCTCCGGGGCGAAGCGCAGCGCGACGCGAAACTCGATGCGGCCGTCGACGCCCGCCTTCACGTCCTTCACCTCGGGGTTGTACAGTCCCGGGACGCTCTGCAGAGCACGCTTGACGACGTCCACCGACTCGTAGCTGTCGGTGCGCGCGTGCAGCCGGACCCCGTCGTCGTCGACCGCGAAGTCGTCGACCGTGACCGCGACCTGTGTCGGTACGGCTTCGGTGATCGAGCGCAGCAGCTCGAGCGTCTTGGGGCGGCCGCTGGCGGCGCCGCCGAGCACCTTGCGGCGGCTCTCGAGCGTGTCGATGGCACCCTGCAGCCGCGTGCGCTCGGTGCCCGGTGCGGCTCCGGGCAGGACGTCGGCCACCGCGCGCGCAACCTCCGCGCGCAGCCCGGCGAGCTCGGCGCGGCGCCCGGCCAGCGCGGCACCGAAGCTGACGATCGCGAGCACGACGACGGCCGCGGCGAGGAAGCCGGCCACGCGTAGCTGCCGCCACGCTTCCTCGCTGGGCGCGTGGTAGCCGAGATCGCCGGTGCGGAAGTTGAGGCCGAGAGGGGCGATCCCGGCCGCCCGCGCGGCGAGCGCGATCGCGCGCAGATGGCCCACGGGTGCGCGATCGCACCAGACCGGCAGCTCGCTCGCGAGGGCGAGGGGCGGACCGTCCAGGTCCGCGGTGAGCGCGCGCGCTTCGTCGCCGGCCGCGATCACCAGGGTCGGCGGCGGCGGCTCGCCGTCCAGGAGCGTGCGCGCCGCCCAGCGGACGTCGCGCGCACGCTCGGCGGCGTTCGCCGCGTCGACGATGCGCAGCGCGGTCAGGCGCCCGCCGCGGAACAGGCTGACGCCGCCGTCCGCGCGCGGCTCGACCAGCAACGCGTCGGCACTGCGCGGCCGCAGCAGGCCGGCGAGCGCGAGCGCGCCGACGTCGACCACGGCTGGGTCGACGCCCGCGGCGCGCATGTCCTCGAGGTGACGCTCGACGTCGGTGCGCTGTGCGATCGCTGCCAGAACGGTCGCGCCATCGCTCTCGCGCTCGAGCACGGTGAACGTGATGACGCCGGACTCGACGTCGAAGGGCACCAGGCTCTCGAGCTCGAACGGTACCGTCGCGGCGAGCCGGGCAGCGTCCGCGAACGGCAAGCGCAGAATGCGGTGGCTGATGCTGGTTCCCGGCAACGCGCTGGCCGTCGCGTCGGGGCGGGTCGGGCAGGAGCGTTCGATCAGCGCACGCAGCTGCTCACCCGGTGTGCGGCCGGGATCGCGTGCTTCGTGCCAGCTTCCGACCAGCCGCGGTGCGCGCCCCGTGATCTCGAGCAGCGCGATCGCGAGAAAGTCGCGGCCAGTGTCGACGCCGAGTGCCAGCATCTCAGCGCACCTCCACCGGCAGGGCCTCCGAGACCGGACGCTCCTGCCATGACAGCCGCTCGCGCTGGTTGCCCTTGCGCCGCACCAGGGTGCGCAGGGTCTGGGTCACGTCGCCGACCGCGCCGCTGGCGAGGATCGAGTAAACGTTGCTCTTGGTACCGAGCAGATTCTGCCGCTCCCCTTTGCAGTTCTCCGTCTTCCACGCGGTGAAGTCGGTCTGCCAGTCCTTGGTCTTCTGGTCCTCGTCGCCGCCGAAGCTCATCGGACAGGCGGGCAGGGTGTCGGCGCTTTCGCAGCCCAGCGCTTCGAGGACCGCCGGCTTGGCCGTGTTGACGTTCACCGGCTGCGGCGCGCCGGCGGGGCGGCCGTCGCCGACTGGGATGGCGGTGACGAACGGCCGCAGCCGGGTCACGGCCTGCTCGTCGAAGCCGCGGATCAGCAGCAGCTCGTCGAGGCTGTTCAGCGGTCGCTGCCGCGGCGCGCAGGGCATGGAGAGCGCACAATAGTCGCTCCCCCCGACGGTTGCCATCGCTGCGTCGCCGTTCGCAGGCGTGATCCACGCCGCGACCCGATCGACCAGCGCGGGATCGAGCTCGAGATCCCTGAACAGGGCGTCGACCGCGGTGCGGTAGCGCGGGTCGAGCACCCCGTTCAGGTCGAGCTTGCCGCCCTCGTCGGTGATCTGGAGGCCCACCACGCCCGCGCCGGCGGGCACCCCGAACAGCGGCAGCGCCCAGAGGTTCTGCGGGCAGGTGACCGCGGATGGATTGGCGTTGTCGTCGGTGACCATCGCTTCGGCGGCGGTCGCGGCGGAGCGCGCGAGCAGCTGGGCGGCCATCGCGTTGCCGGCGTTGCGCGTCAGGTGGGTGTGCACCAGGGTCGCGTCGGTCATCTCGATCACGATCACGGTCAGCAAGGCCACCGCGAACAGCGCCGACAGCAGCGCGACGCCGCTCTCCGCACGCGCACGGTCGCCGCGCCGCGCGCTCACGGCTTGCCCTTCGGACCACCCATCGGCAGATCGACGAGCAAGCGGTAGACTGGCGGATCCGGGGTGCCGTCGGCGAGGGCGAGCTGGAGCTCGACGGCGCGCGGGAGGCCGACCTTGTCGCCGCCCTGCCAGGTGGGCAGGTAGTCGCCGCTGTCGGGTAGCACCCGTACGGTGAACGCGGTGACATCTTCCAGGATCACGTTGGTCGTGAACGGCGTCCCGTCGGCCGCGACCGACGGAAGCTGCTCTTTCACGAGCAGCCCGCCACGCGCGTCGGGCGGCCCGGGCTCGAGCCGGTAGCGGACCACCTCGAGCGGATCCTGCGGTCCCGCGCGCACCCGGCGTGCCGCGTTGGTCGTGAAGCTGAGCTCGCTGGCCGGCCGATCGAAGGTGCGATCGACCAGCGAGAACCGCTCCCGCTCGTCGGCCATCGGCACAGCCCCGGTCAGCTCCTCGGCAAGACGCTGCAGCGTGAGGCGGGCGGCGTTGCTCTGCTCCATCGCGGTCTCGGCGCGCTCGCGCGACTTGATGGTGCTCTGGAACGGTGCCGCCTGGGCGAGCGCCAGGATGGCGACGATCGCGAGCGCAACCAGCAGCTCGAGCAAGGTGAACCCGGCCTCGCGCGAGGAGGGTGTTGCGGGCACCCTCATGACTGCCGTGGCCGGACGAAGATGGTCAGCTCGGACGCCGCGCTCTGGTCGCCGTTCGGGATCACGCGCACCGTGACCTCGCGCGTGTCCGGCACCGGGAAGTCGCTCACCGTGCGCTGCCAGCGGAAGCCCGGGTAGAGCCCCGGGTAGCGTTCCTCGAAATCGCCCTCGGTGATACCGATCTCGGGGTAGCTGGCAAGCTCGACCTCGGTGATCAGCGAGCGCGACAGCAGCAGCGCGTGCGTGTAGGCCTGCTCGCGCGCCGCGAGGCGCAGGTTGCGCACGTGCAGCCCGAGCAGCGCGGTGAACGCGGTCGCGATCACCGCCATCGCCACCATGACCTCGAGCAGCGTGAAGCCGTGCGCGCCGCGCGCATACCGACGCCCGCTCATCGTACCGCCCCGGCGTCGATGTCGATCGGCCCGTCGACCACACGCGGCCGCGCGCGCGCCGCCTCGACGACGATCGAGAACACCTGCTGCTGTGCCGCGCTGCCGAGCCGCACGACCAGCGGATCGGTATAGCCGTCGGGTGCGAACAGCGCGGCCGGGTGCCCCTCCCTGGTGGTCGTCAGGCCAGGTCCGGTGACCTCGAGCTGGATCGATTCCGGCAGCGTCACCGTCCGGAAGAGGGGGGTCTCGTCGGGCACGAAGCGCGATCCCGTCCCGGTGTCGACCAGGACCTCGGCGCCGTAGCGGCCGCTGGGCGGATCGAACGACAGCCGCACCCAGCGGCCGCGCAGCGCAGCGTCCTCGCGCAACAACTCGATCCGCGACGCCAGCTGGCGCGCGCTCGCCTGCAGCGACACGCCACCGATCAGGCCGAGGCGCGGCAGCACCAGCGTCACCAGCAGGCCGATCAGCGCGACCGCGAGCGCGAGCTCGAGCAGGGTGAAGCCGTCTTCGCGTGCCGCTGGCGCCTGGCTCACGCCGCACCTCGTCACAGGTTGCGCGAGTCGATGTCCGTGTTGATCCCCTCACCGCCCTCGGCGCCATCCGCACCGAACGACATCACGACGTAGGCGCTGCCGTCGCCGCGGAACACGTACGGCGTGCCCCACGGATCGACCGGGACCTTCTCCAGATATCCCTCGGCGTTCCAGCGTCGCGGCACCAGTCCGGTGGTGGGACGCGTGACCAGCGCCTCGAGGCCCTGCTCGGTGGTGGGGAAGAAGCCGTTGTCGAGCTTGTACAGGCTGAGCGCCTGCTCGATCGCCTTCACGTCCGCGGCCGCCTTGGTCTGGCGCGCTTCGTCGGTGCGGCCGAGGATGCGCGGCGCGACCAGCGTGATCAGCAGCCCGAGGATGAACACCACCACCATGATTTCGATGAGGGTGAAGCCGTGCGCGCGCGCGAGACGTCGCGTGCGCGGGGTGTCGATCGTTTGCTCCATGACGGTGTTCCTTTAGCGCACCAGCGCGTTGATCTCGAAGATCGGCAGCAGGATGGCGAGCACGATGAACAGCACGATGCCGCCCATGACGACGATCGTTGCCGGCTCGAGGATCGCGGTCAGCGTGGCCAGGGTGCTCTCGACCTCCTGTTCGTAGCCGTCGGCGACCTTGCCGAGCATCGCCTCGAGCTCGCCCGAGCGCTCGCCGACGGCGATCATGTGCGACACCAGCGGCGGTACCAGGCCGGATTGGCGCAGCGGCGCCGCGATGCTCTGGCCCTCGCGGATCGCGCTGCGGGCGTCGTCGATCGCCTGCGCGAGCGCGCTGTTGCCGGCGACCCCGCTCGCCACCTCGAGCGCGGCCAGCAGCGGGATGCCGTTGCCGAGCAGGGTCGCGAGCGTGCGCGCGAAGCGCGCCACGGCGATGCGGGTGACGATCGGCCCGATGACCGGCAGGGTGAGCAGCTTGCGGTCGAACCACAGCCGCCAGCTCGGGCGGCGGCGCGCCGCGAGCAGCCATGCGACGAGGCCCGTGAGCGCCAGCACGATCAGCCACCAGTTCGAGGCGATCGCGTCCGAGACGCCGAGCAGCACGCGGGTCAGCAGCGGCAGGGTCTGCTTCTGGTCGGCGAAGATGCGCGTCACGCGCGGCACCACGAAGCCGAGCAGGAAGCCGACGATGCCGGTCGACACCACCGTCATCAAGATCGGGTAGGCGAGCGCGTTGCGCAGCTTCGCGGCGAGACGTGTCTGCGCCTCGGTGTAGGTCGCGAGCCGTTCGAGGACCAGGTCGAGCGCGCCCGCCGCCTCGCCGGCGCGCACCATGCCGACGTAGAGGTCGGGGAAGATCGCGGGGTACTCGGCCAGCGCATCGGCGAGCGGGCTGCCCTGGGTGACCTGGTCGCGGACGTGCGACAGGACCTGCGTCACGACCGGACGATCGCTCTGCTCGCCGATGGCGGCCAGCGCCTCGACCACCGGGACGCCGGCGCCGAGCAGCGTGCTGAGCTGGCGTGACACCAGGGCCAGCTCGGCGGCCGTCATGCGTGGGCCACGGCGCCGCGACAGCAGGCTGGAGGAGGCCTGGCTGTGCTCCTCGTTGACCTCGGTCGGGAAGATACCGTCGCGGCGCAGCCGGACGCGCGCACCCTTGGCGCTGTCGGCGTCGACGACCCCCTGGACCGTTCGACCCGCCGAGGTGAGGCCACGATAGGCGAAGACCGGCACGCTCAAGCTCCCCCGTCGCCGACGATCCGGCGATCGGCGCTTTCGACGCCGCCACGAGCCTTCCGATTCGCCCTACACGACATCTTCTTGGGTCACGCGCAGCACCTCCTCGACCGTGGTCTCGCCGAGCGCGACCTTGGCCGCGCCGTCGTCGCGCAAGGTGGCCATGCCGTGGCTGGTCGCGTGGCGTCGCACCGCGGCCGCGTCGCTGCGCTGCATGACCAGGGCGCGCACCGCGTCGTCGAGCACGAGCAGCTCGTGGATGCCGGTACGCCCGCGATACCCGGTGCCCTTGCAGCCCTCGCAGCCCGGACCCGCGGCGAAGATCTGCGTGCCCGCCGCCAGACCGATCTCGGCCGCCTCGGATTCGGTGGCGACGCTCGCCTGGCGGCACGACGGGCAGACGCGGCGCACCAGGCGCTGCGCCATCACGCCGACCAGCGAGGAAGAGACCAGGAAGGGCTCGATGCCCATGTCGATCAGGCGCGACAGTGCGCCGAAGGAGTCGTTGGTGTGCAGGGTCGAGAACACCAGGTGGCCGGTGAGTGCGGCCTGGATCGCGATCTCGGCGGTCTCGCCGTCGCGGATCTCGCCGACCATGATGATGTCGGGGTCCTGGCGCAGGATCGAGCGCAGGCCGTTGGCGAAGGTCAGCTCGATCTTCGGATTGACCTGGATCTGGCCGACGCCGTGCAGCTGGTACTCGATCGGGTCCTCGATGGTGATGATGTTGCGCAGGCTCGAGTTCAGCCGGGAGAGAGCTGCATACAGCGTGGTCGTCTTGCCGCTGCCGGTCGGACCGGTGACCAGCAGGATGCCGTGGCTGCGCTGGATCAGCTTCTCGATCTGCACCAGATTCGGGCCGCCGAGACCGAGCTGCTCGAGCGTAAGGAGAGCGCCGGTGCGGTCGAGCAGGCGCAGCACGGCGCGCTCGCCGAACTGCGTCGGTACGATCGAGACGCGCACGTCGATGTCGCGTCCCGCGGCGCGGAAGCGCAGCCGGCCGTCCTGCGGCAGGCGCTTCTCGGCGATGTCGAGCCCGGCCATGATCTTGATGCGCGCGACGATGGTCGGGTGGTAGCGGCGCGGCGGTTTGAGCACGTCGTAAAGCAGACCGTCGATGCGGAAGCGCACCGAGACCTCGCGCTCGAAGGGCTCGATGTGGATGTCCGACGCGCGGTCCTTGACGGCCTGAAAGAGCAGCGAGTTGACCAGCCGGATGATCGGCGCCTCGTCGTCGGCGTCGAGCAGGTCGCGCGGCTCCTCGAGCTCGTGCGCGACCGCATCGAGTTCACCCGCCTCGATGTCCCCCATGACGGCTTCGGCGGTGCCGCGCGCGCTGTCGTAGGCGAGGTTGATCGCCTCGAGGATCGCCACCGCCGGCACGACGACCGGGTCGACACGCCGGCCGTAGAGCGCGCGCAGGTCGTCCACGATCTGCGTCGCGCGCGGATCGGCGACCGCGACGCGCAGGGTGCCATTCTCCTCGCCGAGCGGCAGGCAGGCGAAGCGCTTCGCATACTGGATCGGCAGGCGCGCGATCAGTGCCGGGTCGACCTCGCGCAGGTCGATGCCGTCGCGGAACGGAAGCCCGAAGCGCTCGGCCAGGCGCGCGGCGCTGGCGGAGTCGAGGAGCCGCCCGGTTTCCACTTCATCGACGAGGAGGTCGCCCGACCTCGTTCCCGCCATCGTCGTGCCTACTGCGCGGCCGCGGCCGCGGATCCGCCGCCCTCGGGCGCCAGAAGCTCGCTCTCGGTCGCGCCGTTTCCGGGCGCAGAGCCGCCGTTCTCCGCGGGGAGCAGCACGCCGGCCCGGAACGCGCGAACCGGGGGTGGCGGTGGCAGCGATGGCGGCTGGGGCTGGGGGTTGACCTTGCCCATCGTGCCGGAGAACACCTTCTTGCCCGTGACGGCCTTCTGGAAGCGCTCGCGCTCGTTCTCGGTCAGCGACGTGAGCGAGGAAGGGTTTCGCAGGATGCGCGGCGTCAGCAGGATGATCAGGTTGATCTTCTCCTTCGACTTGTCGTCGAACTTGAAGAAGTTGCCGAGGACGGGAATGTCCGACAGGTACGGCACCCCCTGCTGGCTGGTGGTCAGCTTGTCGGAGATCAGGCCACCGATCGCGACTGTCTGGCTGTCCTGCACCACCACGCTCGTCGTCGCCGAGCGCACCGTCGTCGTCGGTCCGAGCTGCAATACCTCGACCTGGGACGTCGGGATCAAATCGGAGACCTCCTGGAAGATCAGCAGGCGGACGGTGTCGCCCTCGGAGATCTGCGGCGTCAAGCGCAGGGTGATACCGACGTCGCGGCGGTCGACCTGGCTGAAGGTGTTGGCGAGGTTGGTCTCGTTGGTCGAGCGGCTGGTGACGAAGGGCACGTTCTTGCCGACGACGATCTCGGCTTCCTCGTTGTCGGTGGTGAGGATCGTCGGCGCCGACAGTACGTTGATGTCGGTGTCGGCCTCGAGCGCGCTGACCAGCGCGATGCCGGCCGGCACCTTGGTGCCGTCGGAGAGGACGATCGACTGGTTGCTGATCAGCGCCCCGAGCAGACCGGACAGGCTGCCGATGCCGGTCAGGTCGCCGTCTCCGACGGCCGACGTGAGCGGATTCAAGTTGCGGAAATTCACCCGGCCGAGCGCCGTGCCGACGCCGCCGACCGAGGCGCCGCCCTGCAGCTCGATGCCGAGCTGGCGCGCCCTGGTCATCGAGACCTCGAAGATGATCGCCTCGACGAGTACCTGGCGGCGCGGGATGTCGAGCTGGTCGATCACCTCGCGCAAGGTCGCGTAGTCCTGCGGTGCCGCGCTGATCACCAGCGAGTTGGTCGCGGGGTCGGCGGTGACGCGTACTCCGGACTCGAACTCGACGGCCGGCCCGCCGGAGCCCGCGGACTGGACACCGCCGGCGACACCGGGAGCGGAGGCGCCCCGACCGGTTCCCGGCAGCCCGCCCGTGCCCTGTCGGCTGGTCACGCTGCGGCCGAAGTCGCCGAGGGACTGCGATCCGGTCGCGGTGCGCTGCCCGCCGCTGCCGTAGCGACCGCCGCCCTCGGTCACCGCGCGGCCCGGCAGGATCTGCCGTGGTACCGTCGACGTCGTCGTTCCCACCAGCTCGGCGAGCACCTGCACCAGCTCGGTCGCGTCCGCGTGGCGCAGATAATAGACGTTGATGCGTCCTGTCCCCTTGGGGAGCGGTCGGTCGAGCTTGGCGACCAGGGTGTAGGCCTGGCGGATCTCGAGCTGGTTGCCGATCACGATGATCGAGTTGGAGCGCTCGTCGGGCACCACGCGCACCCCGCTCGCGCCGCGCCCGCCCGAGGCGGGCTTGGTGGTCGCGGTGCTGCCGACGCCAGGCACGTTGGACGTCGTTCCGCCGCCGCGAGCGCCGGCGGAATCGTCCTCGATCGCCTCGCGCAGGATCGCCGCGACGTCGCCCGCGAACGCGTGCCGTAGCGGCATGACCTCGACGGTGCGCTCCTGCCCGGGCACGTCGAGCGCCAGGATGAGCTCGACCAGGCGCGCGATGTTGGTCTCGCTATCGACGACGATCAGCGAGTTGGTCGGCGCGTAGGCGGAGATCAGACCGTCGCGCGAGACCAGCGGCTGCAGGAGCTGCGCGGCCGCCTGGGCTTCGAGATGCTCGAGCGGCACGAGCTGCGTGACGTAGGCCTCGGAGGGTGTGGTGGTATCGGTGCCGACCGGCAAGCCCGAGCCCTTCACGTCCTTGATGGCGATGATCTTCACCACTGGACCGGTGTCGACCAGGGTGAAGCCCTTCACCTGCAGGACCGACTGGAAGACGCGGTACGCCTCTTCGACGGTGATCTTGCTCGGCGAGATCACCGAGACCTTGCCCTTGACCTTGTCGTCGAGAAGAAAATTCTTGCCGGTGATCTCGCTGACGAACTTGACCAGGGTGCCGATCTCGACGTCCTGGAAGTCCATCACCACCAGGTCGTTCGAGCGCAGCGGGTTGGGCGCGCTCGCGGGCGGGCTGCCGGCGGGCTCCGGATCGACCTGCGCGCGCGCCACCACTGCGGCGAGGACGGGCAGCAGCGCGGCCAGCAGCAGCGCGCGCGCGACGCGGCCGCGGCGCACGTGCTTCGGGTGGGGCCGGCGACGGTGCACGGTCAACGGATCTCGTAGGAGAGGGTTCGTGGCTCGCCGCCCCGGACGACGTCGACGTTGAGCTTGGTCTCGCCCTGCAGGTCCTGGAACAGCGACATTGCCTTGCCCGGGTCGTTGAGCTCGATCCCGTTGATGCGCTGCACGACGTCGTTGTTCTGCAAGCCGATCTTCTGGAACAGGCTGCCGGAGCGGATCGCGAACAGACGGAAGCCGTTGGCCTTGCCGTCCTGCATGTTCGGCACCGCGCGCATCTGGGTGAACAGCTCGGAGAGGTTGGCCATCGAGTGCTCGACCTCTGCTTGCGCCACGAGATAGCGATCGTCGCCGATCTTGCGGATCTGGGAATCGCCTTCGCCGGTCGCGGCGGCAGCACCGGTCACGGCGGTGGTGCTGGCGGCCGGTCCGCCGTCGACGCCGAGGTTCGGTGGCACCACCAGCAGCTCTTCCTGTCCGCCGCGGCGCAGCACCATGTGCCGCCAGCCGATGTCGAGCACTTCGGCGTCGTCGAGCTTGTCGCCGACCGTCACGATCTTCTGCACCTTCGATTTGGCGTCCTCGACCACCGCGAACAGCTTCTCGCCGTGGCTGCCGGTGCCGAGGAGCTGCAGCGCCGCGGGCGCGCTGCGCAGCGAGGTTCCCGCGACCGCGACCGGCTCGGAGCTGGGCACGGCCGCGAACAGGTCACGGCGCGCGACCGCGAGGTAGTCGGCGAGCGGACGATTCTTGGTGCGTTTGCCTGCATCGGTGGTCGTCTGACTGACGGAAACGCCGCCGCGCGAAAGCCGTCCGCGCACGATGCTCGACACGGCGTTGGCTGCGAAGGTCGCGGCCAGCGCGAGCAGGACCAAGTGTGCCGCAATCCAGTACGGTCGGCGGATCCTCGTGATCACGACGACGTGACACGTATGCCAACCCGTGCAGAGCTGCAAGCGCAGCCCCGCGAGCGCTGCCGCCGGCGAAGGCGGCGACGCGCGGCGCCGACGCCGCACGCGCCATGCAGATTGACGGCCGGTAGGGGCTACAGTAAACGTGCCCGGTTAACGCCCTGCAATGAGCTCCGAGCAGCGCACCACCCCGACCGAAGACGACTTGACCGCCACGCGTCGGGCCAAGCTCGTCGATCTGCGCGCGCAGGGCTGGTCGTATCCGAACGTCTTCACGCCGACCCGTCACGCGGCCGAGCTGCACCAGTCCTACGGCGAGAGCGACGCGGCGGTGCTCGAGGAAGCGAAGCACCCGGCGACGATCGCCGGCAGAGTGGTCGCGAAGCGCGCCTTCGGGCAGGCGTCGTTCGTCGTCGTCGAGGACGTCACGGGACGCATCCAGACCTACCTGCGCCGCGACCAGCTCGAGGCCGACGTTTTCGCGCTCGCGCGCGGGCTCGACCTTGGCGACATGGTCGGGGTCGAAGGATACGTCTTCCGTACCCGCACCGGCGAGCTCACGGTCAACGCGAGCCGGCTGGTGCTGCTCGCGAAGTGCCTGCACCCGCTGCCCGAGAAGTGGCACGGCCTGACCGACGTCGAGATCCGCTACCGCAAGCGTTACCTCGACCTGATCGCGAACGGTGAGGAGACGCGCAAGATCTTCCTCGCGCGCTCGAAGATCCTCGCCGGAATCCGCCGCTTCCTGGTCGAACGCGACTACGTCGAGGTCGAGACGCCGATCCTGCAGACGGTCGCCGGCGGCGCGGCGGCGAAGCCGTTCCTCACGCACCACAATACGCTCGACATCGCACTGCAGCTGCGCATCGCCCCGGAGCTCTTCCTGAAGCGGCTGCTGGTCGGCGGCTTCGAGCGCGTGTTCGAGATCGGGCGCAACTTCCGCAACGAGGGCATCTCGACTCAGCACAACCCCGAGTTCACGATGCTCGAGTTCTACCAGTCGTACGCGACCTGGCACGACCTGCTGCCGCTGGTCGAGCAGATGATCGGCGGCCTGGCGCTCGAGCTGACCGGCTCGACGGTGGTGAGCTGCGGCGAGCACCGGATCGATCTCGGCCCGGGCTGGCGGCGGCTGTCGCTGCTTGACGAGACCGCGCGTGCCGCGGGCTGCGCGGTGGCGGATCTGCGCAACCCGGACCTCGCGCGACAGGTCGCGCAGCGGCACGGCTTGGCCATCCCGCCGGGCGCGGGCGCGGGGGGGATCGCCACCGCGCTATTCGAGCACTTCGTCGAGCCCGGTCTCCTGCAGCCGACCTTCGTCACCGGCTTCCCGGCCGAGGTGTCACCGCTGGCGCGCGCGAGCGACGACGATCCCTTCGTGGTCGACCGCTTCGAACTCTACGTCGTCGGCCGCGAGCTGGCGAACGGCTTCTCCGAGCTCAACGATCCCGACGACCAGCGCGCGCGCTTCCTCTCCCAGCTCGAGAGCCGCGCCCGGGGCGACGGAGAAGCGCATCCGATGGACGAGGATTACGTGCACGCCCTCGAGCATGGCATGGCGCCGGCCGCCGGTTGCGGCGTCGGCATCGACCGCCTGGTCATGCTGCTCTGCAACGCCCCCTCGATCCGCGACGTCATCCTCTTCCCGCTCCTGCGACCGACAGGGAAGTCGTAGTCGCCATGCGACGCTGGGAGATCATGGTGGCGCTCCGATACTTGCGGGCGCGGCGGCGCGAGCGCTTCGTCTCGCTGATCGCCGTGATCGCCGGCGGCGGGGTCGCGATCGGGGTGATGGTGCTGTGCATCGTCATGGCGGTCATGACCGGCTTCGAGGAGGATCTCCGCGACCGCATCCTCGGCTTCAACCCGCAGATCGTGCTGCTCAGCCACAGCGGTACCATGCGCGACTATCCGAAGGTGGTCGACGCCGTGCGCGCGGCGCCGGGCGTCGCGGCTGCGGCACCGTTCGTCTACGGCCAGGCGATGGTCTCGTCGGACAACGCGGTCTCGGGCGCGGTGGTGCGCGGGGTCGAAGCGGACCGGGCGAGCGATGTCGTGGATGTGAAGCGCCACCTGAAGGAAGGGTCGACCGATCGCCTCGGTCAGACGATGCCGGTCACCACCATCATCGACGGCAAGGACGAGACCATCGAGGTGCCGCAGGTCCTGATCGGCTTCGAGCTCGCCAAGATGCTCGGCGTCGGCGTGGGCGACTGGATCAACCTGATGTCGCCGCTGGGCTCGCCCACGGCGGTAGGGATGGTGCCGCGGGTCAAGCGTTTCGGGGTCGGCGGGATCTTCGACTCCGGCATGTACGACTACGACTCGACGATCGTCTTCATGGCGCTTCCGGACGCCCAGCGCTTCTTCGAGATCGGCGAGAAGGCGACCGGCGTCGAGGTCAAGGTCGAGGACATCAACGGCGCGCGGCTGGTGGCGCGGGACATCGAGCAGCGGGTGGGCTATCCCTACTTCGCTCGCGACTGGATGGAGGTGAACCGCAACCTGTTCGTCGCCTTCCGGCTCGAGAAGTTCATCCAGTTCATCGTTCTCCTGCTGATCGTGCTGGTCGCGGCCTTCAACATCGCCGCGACCCTGGTGATGGTGGTCATGGAGAAGCGGAAGGACATCGCGATTCTCAAGTCGATGGGGGCGACGAATCTGGCGATCGGGACGATCTTCGTGTTTAAGGGCGCGGTGATCGGCATCCTGGGGACGGTGGCGGGCATCCTCGGCGGGCTCGGTGGCGCAGCTCTGCTCGCGCGCTACCAGTTCATCGAGCTGCCGAAGGACGTCTTCTACGTCTCGACCGTCCCGGTCCGCATCTACCCGGAGAACTTCGCCTTGGTCGCGGTGGCCGCGATCGCGATCTGCATCATCGCGACCATCTATCCCGCTCGACAGGCAGCGCGTCTCGCCCCCGTCGACGTCATCCGGTACGAGTGAGCAGGGTCGGGTGAGCGTCGGTGGGGTTGCGGAGAGGAATCACGTCGAGGCACGTGGGCTCGTCAAGGAGTACACGGATGGCCCGCGGACGGTCCGCGTGCTGGCGGGCGTCGATCTCAGCATCGCCGGCGGCGAGACCGTCGCGATCGTCGGCGAGTCCGGAGTCGGCAAGAGCACGCTGCTGCACGTCCTGGGTGGCCTCGACCGCCCGAACCAGGGCACCGTCAGCGTCGGGGGGATCGATCTGGGCCCATTGCGCGATCGCGAGCTGGCCCGCTTTCGCAGCGAGTCGATCGGGTTCGTCTTCCAGTTCCACCACCTGCTCCCGGACTTCACGGCGCTCGAGAACGTCATGATGCCTTGCCTCATCGCCGGCGACACGCCGTCCGTCGCGAGGGAGCGCGCGAGCGCGATCCTGGAGCGCGTCGGGCTCGCCGAGCGCCTGCTGCATCGGCCGGGCGAGCTCAGCGGCGGCGAGCAGCAGCGCGTCGCGGTGGCGCGCGCCGTCGTCCGCCGCCCGGCTCTGGTGCTCGCCGACGAGCCCACCGGCAACCTCGATCCCGACACCGGGGCCGAGGTCGAGCGGCTGCTGGTCGAGCTCAATCGCGAAGCCGGGATCACCTGCGTCGTCGTCACGCACAGCCCGCGGCTCGCCGGGGCGATGGACCGGACCATGCGCTTGACGCACGGTCACCTGGAGGCTTCGTGAGGCTGCGTACCACCACCTCCCGACGCCTGGCCGCGGTCGTCACCTTGCTGGCCCTGACGCTCGCGCCGGCGGTCGCGCAGGCGCAGCGCCTCGCCGCAACGCCACCGGGCGCGCGCGCGCCGAGCAACGAGCCCGTCCTGTCCGTCGTGGAGATCAAGGGCAACCGCCGCGTCGACGAGGGCGCCATCCGGATCCACATCAAGACGCAGGCCGGGCAGCGCATGGATCCCGCCCGGGTCGACCAGGATCTGCGCGCGATCTACGCGATGGGCTTCTTCGACGACGTCAGCGTCGAGCTCGAGCCGGCCGGTGCGCGCGGCGAGGCGGTGCTCGCCTTCCAGGTGCACGAGCGCCCCTACATCACGTCCGTCCAGATCGAGGGCGGCGAGGAGCTCAAGAAGGAAGAGATCGAGGCCGCGCTCAAGGTGCGGGCGCGTACCATCTACGATCCCGAGAAGGTCCGCCGCGGGGTCGAGGACGCGATGCGCCTCTACGAGGAGAAGGGCTACCTCGACGTCTCGATCACGCCCGAGCTGCGCACCGAGGGCGCCGAGGGCGACGTCGCGCTGATCTACAAGGTCGAGCAGGGCGAGCCCGTCCGGGTCGGCGAGATCCAGTTCGAGGGCAACAATAACCTCAGCTCTGGTGACCTGCGCGGCGTCATGGTGACCAAGGAGAAGTGGTTCCTGTCCTGGGTGTTCAAGTCCGGGACCCTGAACCGCGAAGCGCTCAAGACCGACGTCGAGCGCATCACGGCCTTCTACTACGACAACGGCTACGTGAACGTGAAGGTCGCCGAGCCCACGGTCGAGCGCGATGGCGACACCTTGAAGATCGTGTTCACAATCGTCGAGGGCGAGCAGTTCAACTTCGGCGAGGTCAAGTTCTCCGGCGACGTCCCGCCGACCACCGAGGAAGAGACCCAGCTCTTCGACGCGATCGAGGCGGAGAAGGGTACGGTCTTCCGCGCCAGCATCCTGCGCGACGACGTCACCAAGCTGACCGACTTCCTCGGCGACCAGGGCTTCGCCTTCGCCAACGTCGAGCCGGAGACCTTGATCCGTCCCGAGGACAAGGCGGTCGACGTCACCTTCCGGATGAGCCGCGGGCGCCCGGTGACGATCGGCAAGATCGAGATCACCGGCAATACCAAGACGCGCGACAAGGTGATCCGGCGCGAGCTCAAGATCGGCGAGCAGGAGCAGTTCTCGGCGACCAAGCTGCGCAAGAGCCGCGATTCGCTGCGCCGCCTGGGCTTCTTCTCCGACGTCAACCTGACCACCCGCAAGGCGACCGCGCCGGACCAGATCAACGTGCTGGTCGACGCCAAGGAAGGCTCGACCGGCTCGTTCAGCGCCGGCGCCGGCTACAGCTCGGGCGACCAGTTCCTGTTCAACGTGCGTGTGTCCGAGAACAACCTGTTCGGACGCGGCCAGCGCATCGTGTTCAACGCCGACTTCGGCTCGATCCGGCGCAACATCTACATCGCGTTCACCGAGCCCTACGTATTCGACACGCAGATGCTGGGCTCGGTCACGGTCTACAACACCGAGCTCGACTTCAACGACTTCACGCGCGGCAGCACGGGCTTCTCGCTGCGCGCGCTGTATCCACTCGAAGCGCTCGGCCTCGACCACATCGGGCCGGTGTCCTTCGAGGACACCCGGGTCGGGCTCGAGTACCGCCTCGAGCAGGGCAAGATCTCCGACGTTTCGCTCGACGCTCCGCCGAGCATCTTCACCGAGCAGGGCGACATCACGATCTCGTCGCTGTCGCCCAACTTCGTGCGCAACACGCTCAACCACGCCTTCGATCCGACCGCGGGCTCGTTTCAGGACATCTCGCTCGAGTTCGCCGGGCTCGGTGGCACGACCAGCTTCGTGCGCGCCGAAGGCCGCGGCCGCTGGTTCTTCCCGCTCTACCGCATCCCGGACATCGGCCCGCTGGTGTTCGCAACTGGCGGCACCATCGCCTACGGCAAGGGCGAGTCCGGATTGAGCGGCAACGAGATCCCGCTGATCGAGCGCTACTTCCCCGGCGGCATCAATACGGTGCGCGGCTACGAGACCCGCACCCTCGGGCCGCGCGAGAACACCTTCGACCCGCAGGGCAACAGCATCAACAGCGAGCCCATCGGCGGGACGAACGAGCTCGTGGTCCAGAACGAGATCATCTTCCCGATCGTTCAGTCGCTCGGCCTGCGCGGCGTCGTCTTCTTCGACATGGGCAACGCGTTCCTCCAGGCCGACGGCATCGACGTCGGTAACCTGCGCTACGCGTTCGGCGGCGGCGTGCGCTGGCTGTCTCCGTTCGGCCCGCTGCGCGTCGAGTACGGTATTCCGCTCAACATCGGAGAGGGCGAGAGGAAGAGCTCGATCCTGTTCTCGTTCGGCGCCCCGCTGTGAAGAAAGACCAAGGAGAGAACACGAGATGACTGGATTCCCTGTCGGCCGCGCCGGCCTCGCCGCGGCGCTCCTTCTGATCCTGTGCGCGCCGGCGATCGCCCAGGCGGAGCTGAAGATCGGCTACGTCGACCTGCAGCGCGCCCTGAACGAATCCGGCGCCGGCAAGAAGGCGAAGGAAGATTTCCGCGGCCAGGTCGACCGCCTCGAGGGCCAGCTCAAGGGCAAGAAGGAAGAGCTCGACCGGCTCAAGTCGGAGCTCGAGACCAAGGGCACGGTCATGGCCGACGGCCAGCGCCGCAAGCTCGAGACCGAGTTCGAGCAGAAGCGCCTCGATCTGAAGCGCCGTTTCGAGGACTCGCAGGCCGAGTTGCAGAAGAAGGACCAGGAGCTGACCGGCAAGATCATCCAGGACCTCCAGGGCATCATCAAGGAGGTCGGCGATCGCGACGGCTACACGCTGATCCTCGAGCTCGGCTCGAGCCCGGTGCTGTACTTCAAGAAGTCGGCCGAGATCACGGACGACGTCCTGGCGGTCTACAACGGGCGGAGATAGCAGGGCCCACGATCGTGAACGCGGCGACTCCGGCAGCCGTCCGCTCGAGGCGGCAAAGCCAATGACGCCCCTCGGTCAGGAGATCGCGCGCTTCCTTCCGCACCGGCACCCGTTCCTGCTCGTGGACCGGGTGGTGGAGTTCGAGCCCGACAAGCGGATCGTCGCGATCAAGAACGTCACCTGGAACGAGCCGCACTTCACCGGCCATTTCCCCGATCGGCCGATCATGCCGGGCGTGCTCATCTGCGAGGCGATGGCGCAGGCGGGCGGCCTGCTCGTGCACGGATCCTTTCACGGCGGCTTCGCGGTCGAGCAGCTCGAGGCCGAGCGTGTCTTTCTGGTCCTGACGAGCCTGGACAACGTCAAGTTCCGCCGCCAGGTGGTGCCGGGCGACCAGCTCCGTCTCGAGGTCGAGCTCAAGCGGCGCCATCGTCCGCTGTGGAAGATGCGCGGCATCGCGACCGTGGACGGGCAGATCGTCGCGCAGGCCGAGTTCTCCGCCGTCGAGGTCGCCGAGGACGGTTCGGGTATCCGGCCGGAGAGCCGCCCGGCGACGGCCGTGAACGTGCACCCGACCGCGATGGTCGCGCGCGAGGCGAAGCTCGAACCCGGGGTCGAGATCGGTCCGTACAGCGTGGTGGGCGCGCACGTGACGATCGGTCGCGGCACCTGGGTGGGCTCGCATGCGTGCCTCGACGGTCACACCACGCTCGGTAAGGGCAACCGGATCTTCCCGCACGCGGCCGTGGGTTCGATGCCGCAGGACAAGAAATACCACGGCGAGGACAGCCGGCTGGTGCTCGGCGACCGCAACCACGTGCGCGAGTTCGCGAGCCTGAGCCTCGGCACGGAAGGCGGCGGCATGGAGACGGTCATCGGCGACGACAACCTCTTCATGAACAACAGCCACGTCGGGCACGACTGCCGGCTCGGCAACGACGTCGTGCTGGCCAACGGCGTGGCGCTGGCCGGCCACGTCACGATCGAGGACCACGTCATCGTCTCCGGTCTGGCCGCGGTCGCGCAGTTCGTACGCGTCGGCCAGAGCGCGTTCATCGGTGGCGGCTCGATGGTGGTGATGGACGTGCCGCCCTACTGCATGGCGAACGGTGACCGCGCCAAGCTGCTCGGTCTGAACGTCGTCGGCCTGGAGCGGCGCGGCTTCACCGCCGAGCAGGTGAGCGAGCTCAAGCGCGCCTACCGCCTGCTGTTCCAGAGCAAGCTGCTGGCGCGCGACGCGGTCGAGCGCATCCGGACCGAGCTCGCCGGGTCAACGGCGGCGCTGGCGCTGGCCGCGTTCGCCGCGGCCAGCGAGCGCGGCGTCACGCGGCCCTGAGATGGCCGTAGCGGGGAGTCGCCTCGGGCTGATCGCCGGCAACGGGATCTTCCCGCGCCTGGTCGCGCGTGGCGCACGCGAGGCCGGCGTGGAGGTGATCGCGGTCGCGCACGTCGGCGAGACCGAGCCCGAGCTCGAGGGCGAGGTCGCGTCCTGCACGTGGATCCGCGTCGGCGAGCTCGGCAAGATGATCCGTACCTTGAAGCAGGCCGGCTGCGAGCGCGCGGTGATGGCCGGCGGCATCAAGAAGGCGCGCCTGTTCAGCGGCTTCCGCCCCGACCTGCGCGGCGCTGCGTTCCTCGCGCGGATGCGCACGCTGTACGACGACAAGTTGTTGCGCGGCATCGCCGACGAGCTCGAGTCCGAGGGCATCCACGTGATCTCGTCCACCGAGTACCTGCCGCGCCTGGTGCCGACGCCCGGCGTGCTGAGCCGGCGTGCGCCGCGCTCGCGCGAGCGCGCCGACATCGAGTACGGTCTGGGCGTGGCGAAGGCGATCGGCACCTACGAGATCGGCCAGACGGTGGTCGTGAAGAACGGGCTGGTGCTCGCGGTGGAGGCCGTCGAGGGCACGGACGCCGCCATCCGGCGCGGCGGCGAGCTCGCGCGTGGCGGCGCGATCGTGGTCAAGGTGAGCAAGCCGCAGCAGGACCTGCGCTTCGACGTGCCGGCGGTCGGCCCCGAGACCATCCGGCTGATGGCCGAGGTCGGTGCGACGGTGCTGGCGATCGAGGCCGGCAAGACCATCGTGCTCGAGCGCGAGAAGATGCTCGAGGCCGCGGCCACCGCCGGGATCGTGGTGGTCGCGGTCGAGGCCCCGGCAGCCGACGGCGCTGGCCCCCCCGACGAGCGCGGCGCCGGACGGCGGCGATGAGCGCAGCCGTGCGCGTCGCCGTGGTGGGCGCGGGCTATCTCGGCAGCTTCCACGCCGAGAAGTACGCGCAGGCCGCCGGCTGCGAGCTGGTCGCGGTCGCCGACGTCGACCTCGCGCGTGCCCAGAGCCTGGCGCAGCGCCTGGGGACGCGCGCGGTCGCGGACTTCCGCGAGCTGCTCGGCGCGATAGATTGCGCGAGCGTGGTCGTACCGACGCAGCACCACCACAGCGTGGCGACGGTCCTGCTCGCTGCGGGCATCGACTGCCTGGTCGAGAAGCCGCTCGCGGCGAGCGCCGCGCTGGCGCGCGAGCTGGTCGATCTCGCCAGGGCGCAGGGCCGCATCTTGCAGGTCGGCCACCTCGAGCGCTTCAATCCCGCCTTGACGCGGGTCGCGACGATGCTCTCGAAGCCACGCTTCATCGAGTGTCACCGCCTCGCGTCGTTCACCGAGCGCGGCGCCGACGTCGACGTGGTGCGCGACCTGATGATCCATGACCTCGACCTGATCCGCCTGCTGGTGCCGGAGGAGGTGGTCGGGATCGAGGCGGTCGGTGTCCCGGTGGTGACGCAAGCCCCCGACATCGCCAACGCGCGCCTGCGCTTCGCGGGCGGCTGCGTCGCCAACATCACCGCCAGCCGGGTGTCGATGAAGCGCGAGCGCAAGCTGCGCGTCTTCCAGCCCGACACCTACCTGGCCTTCGACCTGGGCGAGCGTTCGGTGCGCATCTGCCGCCGCACGCCGACGCCGGGCGGGCTCGCAGAGATCGCCTGGGAGCAGATCGACCTCGGCGCGGTCGACGCCCTGGCGCGCGAGATCGAGGCCTTTCTCGCCTCGGTGCGCACGCGCTCGCGTCCCGCGGTGACGGGCGAGGACGGCTGCGCGGCGCTGGAGCTCGCCGAGCGCATCCTCGACGTCATGGAGAGCGTGTGACCGGGCAGTCGGGCGCGGCGGGTGCGCTGGCCGCGCACGACGCCGCGCGGGCGCAGGGTCGCGTGCGTCCGCCGACGGTCCTGCTGGTCGCCGGCGAGGCGTCGGGCGATCTACGCGGCGCCGAGCTGGTGACTGCGCTGCGCGCGCTCCGCCCGGACGTGCGCGTGGTCGGGGTCGGCGGCGAGCGCCTGCGTGCGGCCGGAATGGAAGTCCTGGTCGACGCCGAGGAGCTGTCCGCGATGGGCGTGACCGAGCTCTTCGGCCGCGTCGGCTCGATCCTGCGCTCGTACCGCCGCGTGCGCGGCGCGATCACCGGTGACGCGGGGACGGGGCGTCCCGATCTCGTCGTCCTGATCGACTTCCCCGACTTCAACCTGCGCCTCGCCAAGGTGGCGCGCCGCTCCGGCATCCGCGTGCTGTACTACGTGAGCCCGCAGGTGTGGGCCTGGCGGCGCTACCGGGTGCGGACCCTGGCCAAGCGCGTCGACCATCTCGCGGTGGTGTTCCCGTTCGAGGCCGAGCTCTACCGCGGGCTCGCGCAGGTGAGCTTCGTCGGCCATCCCGCCCTGGAGACCGTGCGCGCGACCAGCGCGCCGGCCGACGTCCGCGCGCGGCACGGGCTGGCGAGCGATCGTCCGCTGGTCGCGCTGCTGCCGGGCAGCCGCGCCGCGGAGATCCGCGCCCTGCTGCCGGTCATGGTCGAGGCGGTGCGCCGCCTCGACGTGCAGGCGGTGGTCGCGCTCGCGCACGAGGGCTTGCGCCCGCTGGCGCGCGAGCTCTGTCCGCCGGAGATGCCACTGGTCGCCGGCGAGACCTACGATCTCGTCGCGGCGTCCGATCTGGTGCTGCTCGCCTCGGGCAGCGCGACCCTCGAGACCGCGCTGCTCGAGCGTCCGATGGTGATCATGTACCGGCTCTCGCCGGTGACCTACGCGCTGGCGCGGATGCTGGTCCGCGTGCCGTTCATCGGCATGCCGAACTTGATCCTCGGCAAGGCGGCGGTGCCGGAGCTGATCCAGGCCGAGGTGACGCCCGAGCGCGTCGCCGCGGAAGCGCGCCGCATCCTCGACGATCCGGTGCGCGCGGCCGAGATCCGCGCCGACCTCGCGCGCGTGCGCAGCATGCTGGGCGAGCCGGGTGCGGCGAAGCGGGCGGCCGAGATCGCCGCCGGCATGCTCGACGGAAGTTTGTGAGCCTCCGGTGGGTTCGCTAGGAGCCGCCTGCACGGGATGACGTCGCAACGAATCTACCGGCGCCTGCTCGGCTACGTCCGGCCGTACTTCTGGCCGCGTTTCGCGATCGCCATCGTCTGCATGCTGATCTTCAGCTCGACCAACGGGCTGATGCCGTTCCTCGTGCGGGGCATCTTCGACGACATCTTTGCGGCGAAGAACGCGACCATGCTGTACGCGCTGCCGGCGATCATCCTGTTCGCCTTCCTGGTGCGCGGCTTCGCCAACTACGGCAACCAGTACCTCACCGAGTGGGTCGCGCAGCGCGTGATCACCGACCTGCGCGACGCGATGAACCAGCGCGTGCAGTACCTGCCGCTGTCGTACTTCAACCGCACGCCGACCGGCACCATCGTGTCGCGCATCACCAACGACGTCGCCCAGCTGCGCAACTCGCTGGTCGAGGCGAGCGTCTCGCTGCTGCGCGACAGCACCTCGCTGGTGATGCTGATCTGCATCGCCTTCTACATGGACTGGGTGCTCGCGGTGATCGGCTTCGTCGTCTTCCCGGTCTCGGTGCTGCCGGTGCTGCGTCTCTCGCAGCGCCTGCGACGCTATTCGCGCCGTGGCCAGGTGACGCTCGGCACGTTGACCGCACTGCTGCAGGAGACCATCCAGGGCAACCGCATCGTCAAGGCCTTCGGCATGGAGGAGTACGAGCGCACCCGGTTCGGTGCCGAGAACCGGCGCCTGTTCGGCCTCTACATGAAGGCGTCGCGCGCCAAGGCGCTGATCCAGCCGATCATGGAGATGCTCGCCGCGTTCGGCATCGCGGGCGTCGTGCTCTACGGCGGCTACTCGGTGATCCACGGCGGGCGCACGCAGGGCCAGTTCCTCGCCTTCCTGACCACGCTCGTGCTGGTCTACGACCCGTTCAAGGGGCTCGCCAAGATCAACGGTGCGATCCAGCAAGGTCTCGCGTCGGCCGAGCGCGTGTTCGAGCTCATCGACGAGCCCAGCGACGTGCTCGAGCGTGCCGGCGCGCGCCCTCTCAAGTCGTTCACGACGGAGATCCGCTTCGAGGCGGTGAGCTTCCGCTACGCGCCGCGCGCGAGCGCGACGACGTCGGCCGACGGCATCACGCCGACCGACGTCGCGCGCGACGCGCGCGTCGAGGCGGACTGGGCGCTGCGCGACATCGACCTCGTCCTCAAGCGCGGCGAGGCGGTGGCGCTGGTCGGCATGAGCGGCGGCGGCAAGTCGACGCTGGCCGACCTGATCCCGCGCTTCTACGACCCGAGCGCCGGCCGCATCACCATCGACGGCGTCGATCTGCGCGACCTCACGCTGGCCTCGCTGCGCGAGCAGATCGGCATCGTCACGCAGTTCACCTTCCTGTTCAACGACACCATCCGCGCCAACCTCGCCTACGGCAGCAGCGCGCCGTCGCAGCTCGAGGTGGAGGCCGCGGCGCGGGCGGCCAACGCGCACGACTTCATCGCGGCGCTGCCCGACGGCTACGACACCGTGGTCGGCGAGCTCGGCGTGATGCTCTCGGGTGGCCAGCGCCAGCGCATCGCGATCGCGCGCGCGCTGCTCAAGAACGCGCCCATCCTGATCCTGGACGAAGCGACCTCGGCGCTCGACTCCGAGTCCGAGCGCCTGGTGCAAGACGCGATCGAACGGCTCATGGCCGGGCGTACGACCCTGGTCATCGCGCACCGGCTGGCGACGATCCGCCGCGCCGATCGCATCGTCGTCCTGGGCGAGGGGCGCATCGGCGAGGAGGGCACGCACGACGAGTTGCTCGCGCGCGGTGCGCTCTACCGCCGGCTGCACGACCAGCAGATGCTAGGCGTCGGGCCGGCGACGTCCGGTGGGGATCCGGAGCTTCGTCTGGCATGAGCGACGAGCAGCGGGTCGGCGGGAAGAACCGGCGCGGGCCGGGTGCGCCGCTGTCGTTTCGCGACCGCGTCGTGACCGCGGTCGCCGGGACCTTGCTGTTCGTCGTGCTGCGCATCCTCGGCTGGACGACGCGCAAGCGCTTCACCGGCCCCGGCGCCGACGAGCTGTTCGCGCGCTTCACCGGGACGGAGCCATCGATCATGGCGTTCTGGCACGGGCGCATGGTGATGATGCCGTTCGCCTATCGAGGCCGCGGCGCCTGCATCATGAACAGCCGGCACCGCGACGGACAGATGATCTCGCGCGCGATCAGCCTGCTCGGCATCGAGGTGGTGCGCGGCTCGTCGACGCGCGGCTGGGTCGCCGGCATGCGTGGCCTGCTCTCTGCGCACGCGCGCGGCCGCGATCTGGTGATCGTGCCGGACGGCCCGCGCGGGCCGCGCTGCCGCGCCAAGAGCGGCGCGATCCAGCTCGCGCGCGTGACCGGCGCACCGATCTATCCGGTCGCTTACGCGGCCGATCGGGCGCGGGTCTTGTCGCGTAGCTGGGACTGGCTGTGCATCCCGCTGCCGTTCGCTCGCGTCACCTACGTGGTCGAGGACCCGATCCGGATCGGCCGCGACGCGAGCGTGGCCGAGCTCGAGTCGGCGCGCGTGGCGCTGGAGCACCGGCTCAACGCCGCGGTGCGCGTCGCGGACGCGGCCTGCGGGGTCGCGCCGGCGAGCACGCTGGCCTATATCGGCGCCGTTGCGGAGGGCCAGGAATCGTGAGAGGGCACCATGCGAGGGAAAGCGTTATGCGGGGGATGGTAGCGGTCCTGATGGCCGGGGTCGGGCTCCTGTTCGTGGTCGGCACGAGCGTGCCCGCCGCGGCGAAGAAACAGAAAGCGGCGGCCGAGCCAGTGGCTCAGGCGTCGCCCGAGGAGCTCAAGACCAAGTTCAAGACGTTCTGCGACGGCTGGATGGAGAAGCTGCGCGAGCGTGAGCGGAACAACATCGCGCACATCGAGTGGAAGCCTGGCGATCGCGGCGTGTTTGGCGAGTACGTTGGATACGACACGACGACCTTCCAGATCCCCGAGATCTCGAATCCCGACAAGCAGCCCATCGGGCGCGTCATCTACATGGAGCTCAAGCTGCGCGTCAGCGGAACGTCGGATGTCGATGCTCTCGCCCAGAAGCCTGAAATCGTCGAGCGTACCGAGGTCACCGAGCTCTTCCGCTTCGAGCGCGGCTCCTGGGTCTACTGACCGCCGGCCACCCCGGCCGGGAGCCGAGCGGGTGCGCACGGCGTCGGGAATCGGTGCGTACAACGTCGTCTTCGTCGTGCTCGCGCTGCTGCTCCTGCCGGTCGCGGCTGTCGTCTGTCTGTTCAAGCCGAGCTGGCGGCGCGGTCTGGCCGGTCGCCTCGGCCTGGGCTGGCCGGTCGGCGGGCGCGCGCCGGTGCTCTGGGCGCACGCCGCGTCGGTCGGCGAGGTCGAGGCCATCGTCCCTCTGGTCGAGCGCTGGCGCGAGCACCATCCAGATGGTTCGATCGTGCTCTCGGCGCTCACCGCGACGGGTTGTGCGCACGCGCGCGGCCTCGTACCGGATGCCACGGTGGTGACCTTCCCGATCGATGCCCCGGGGCTCGCCGGACACGTCGTGCGCCGCGTTCGGCCCGCCTTGTTCCTGTTCAGCGAGAACGAGATCTGGCCCAACACGCTGACCGCGCTCGAGCGTGCCGGTGTGCCGGCAGTGCAGGTGAGCGGACGGCTGTCGCCGCGTGCTGCCGCCACGCTCGCCCGCTTCCCGCGCTTCGCGCGCGCGGTCCTCGGTCGGGTCACCCGTTTCTGCGTGCAGGCCGACGAGCATCGCGCGCGCCTGCTCGCACTCGACGTCGCGCCCGACCGCGTGGTGGTGACGGGATCGCTGAAGGGCGACGCTCGGCTGGTCGAGCCGCCGGCGTTCCTGCCGGGACTGGTCTCCTTCGGGCGGCCGATCGTCGTTGCGGGCTCGACCCACCCGGGCGAGGACGAGGCCGTGCTGGCGGCTGCGCGCGCGCTCCGCGGGACGCGCGCAGATCTCTTCTGGATTCTGGCACCGCGTCATCCGCAGCGTTTCGACGCGGTCGCGGCCCTGCTCGAGCGGACGGATCTCCACACCGTGCGCCGGTCGCACCTGCCGGCCGACCCCGATGCCATGCGGCAGCGGCTGGCCGGAGCCGACGTCCTGCTGCTCGACTCCATCGGCGAACTCGCAGGCTGCTACCCGGCGGCGGCGGTGGCCTTCATCGGCGCTACCCTGGTGCCCATCGGCGGGCACAATCTTCTCGAGGCGGCGCGCTGCGGCGTGCCGATCGTCGTCGGCCCCCACCTGGACACCGTGCGCCGGGTCGCCGACCGTCTGGTCGCGGCGGGCGCTGCGACCGTCGCTCGCGACGCGGCAGCGCTCCCCGCCGCGCTCGCGTTGTACCTCGATCCCGCGCAGCGCGAGGTGGCCGCGGTCGCGGCGCAACGCGTCGCCGCGGAGGAGGGCGGCAGCCTCGAGTCGACGTGGCGGGCGATCGAGGCGGTCGCCGGCGATCGAGGCACGGCATGAGCGCCGGGCTGGTCGCGCAGGAGGAGATGGTGAAGGTGTGGAGCCACTCCGGCGTGTCGCGCTACGCGCTCGGGCCGCTGGCATGGGGCTATCGTCTCGGGATCGCCGCGCGCCGGGCCGCGTTTCGTGTCGGCCTGCAGCGCGTGCACCGGATCCCGATCCCGGTGGTGAGCCTGGGGAATCTGACCGTCGGCGGCACCGGCAAGACCCCGGCGGCGTTGTGGCTCGCGGAATGGCTGCGTGCGCGCGGCGAGCGCCCGGTCATCGTCACGCGCGGCTACGGCGGCGATCTGCAGGGCCGCGTCGTCACCGTCGGACGCGACGGCCAGTCGCTCTACGACGCGCGCGAGATCGGCGACGAGGCCGTGCTACTCGCCGAGCGTTTCCACGGCCCGGTGGTCTGCGGTGCCGACCGCGTCGCGGCCGCGACGCTCGCGGGCGACGAGCACGACGCATCGGTGATCATCCTCGACGACGGCTTTCAGCACTGGCGCCTGGGCCGCGACATGGACGTTCTGCTGGTCGACGGCCGGGTCGGCTTCGGCAACGGTGCGCTGCTGCCGGCTGGACCGCTGCGCGAGCCGCTCGCGGCCCTCAAGCGTGCCGACGCGATCGTGATCACCAAGGCCAAAGCGGGCACGCGTGTGGCCGAGATCCTGGTGCGCTTCGCGCCCGCGGTGCCGACCTTCACCGCGGAGCTCGCGCCGCGCTCGCTGGTGGTCAGCGACGACGGCATCCTGGTCACCCGGCCGCTCGGCGATCTGGTCGGCAGGCGCGTCGTCACTGTGTCGGCGATCGCTCAGCCGCAGTCCTTCTACGAGCTCCTCGGGCAGCTCGAGGTGCGTGCGGTCGAGGTGCTCGAGTTCCCCGACCACCATCAGTTCACGCAGGCTGACTGGCAGCGCATCACGCAGGCCGGGCACCGCGCCGACCTCGTCGTCTGCACCGAGAAGGACATCGTCAAGCTGCGCCGCTTTCCGTTCGCGCGCGGCGGGCTCGCGGCGCTGCGTGTGGACTTCGCGCTGCGCGGCCGCGACGAGGAGCGTTTCGCCGCCCTGGTGGCAGCGCGGATCGTGGCGCGCCGGCTGCAGCTGGCCGAGGAAACTGCTAGGGACCCGGGCCAATGACGGGCCCGGTGGATCACGGGTTCCGACCTCGCGGAAGAACAGAAGAGGGGCAAGGGTGCGTGTACTCGTCACGGGTGTAGCGGGCTTCATCGGCTCCAACGTCGCAGATGCGCTGATCGCGCGTGGCGACGAGGTGCGGGGCGTGGACTCGTTCCTCGACTACTATCCCCGCGCCGTGAAGGAGCGGAACCTGGCCGGGCTCAAGCGCGCGAAGGGATTCGAGTTCCGCGAGCAGGACCTGATCACGGCCGATCTCGACGCGCTGACGGCCGGTATCGACGCGGTGGTCCACCTGGCCGCGCAGGCCGGGGTGCGAGCGAGCTGGGGCCAGGACTTCCGCATCTACTGCGACGCCAACGTGCTCGCGACCCAGCGCCTGCTCGAAGCCTGCACCGCGCGCAAGCTGCGCTTCGTCTACTCGTCGTCGTCGTCGATCTACGGCGATGCGCCCGACTTCCCGACGGTGGAGACCACGCTGCCGCGGCCGGTCTCGCCCTATGGCGTCAGCAAGCTCGCCGGCGAGCACCTCTGCCGGCTGTACACCCAGTCGTCCGGGCTGCCGACCATCTCGCTGCGCTACTTCACAGTGTACGGCCCGCGCCAGCGTCCCGACATGGCGTTCCACCGCTTCCTGCGCGCGCAGCTGCGCGGCGAGGAGCTCATGGTGTTCGACGACGGCGCGCAGACGCGCGACTTCACCTTCGTCGGCGACGTCGTGCGCGCCAACCTGCTGGCGCTCGAGCAGGGCACGCCGGGTGCTGCGTACAACATCGGCGGCGGCTCGCGGGTCAGCGTGAACCACGTCCTCGAGCTGATCGGCGAGCTCACCGGCAAGCCGGTGCGCGTCAAGCGCGGCGATCGCCAGCGCGGCGACGTCCGTGACACCCACGCTTCGCCGGAAGCGGCCAAGCGCGAGCTCGGCTGGCAGCCGATCACCACGCTGCGCGAGGGGCTGGCGGCGGAGCTCGAATGGCTGCGCTCCGAGATCGCGGCCGGTTGAGGAGGATCCGATGGCGATCAGTGCAGAGTTGCTCGAGATCCTGGCCTGCCCGCAGTGCAAGGGCGAGATCCAGCTTGCGCCGTCCGGCGACGCGCTCACCTGCGCCGCGTGCCGGCTGCGCTATCGCATCGAAGACGACATCCCGGTGATGCTCATCGACGAGGCGACGGCGTTCTGAGAGTGCTTCCTAGGGCCGGAGGATCCGCGCACACCGCGCGCCGCCGAGCGCGAGCGAGGGCGGGGAGTGGTGCCCCGCGCGGCTTGGCCGCGTGGGGCGAGGGGGCGCGTGGACCCTCGTGGAACGTCGCCTGAATCGTTCGCGGCGTCTCCTGCTCGCGCAGACGAGCTTCCTCGGCGACGTCGTGCTCACCACGCCGCTGTGGCGCGCTCTGCGCGACGGCCTGCCCGACACCGAGCTGCACTGGCTGGTGCGCCCCGACGCCGCCGCCTTGATCGCGCCCCTGGTCGGCAAGGAGCGCGTGCTGGTGTTCGACAAGCGCGGCGGCGACGGCGGCCTGCGCGGCATCCGTACGGTGGCCGAGCGTGTGCGTGCGTACCACTTCGATGCGGCGATCGCGGTGCAGCGCTCGCTGCGCACCGCGCTGACGCTCGCACTGGCTGGGATCCCCGAGCGCGTCGGCTTCGCCGGCGCGGCCGGCTCGCTGCTCTACCAGCATCGCGTGGCGCATCGCGGTGCGCACGCGCGCGATCGTCTGCTGGCGCTGGCGCGCCCGTTCGGCGTGGCGCCGGACGTCGCCCCGTCACCCGAGCTCGCGCCGGACCCGGACGCGGTGCTGGCCATCGCGGCCACGCTGCGCGCGGCCGGCGTGCGCGACGACGAGGCGCTGGTGTTTCTCGCACCCGGGGCGGCGTGGGAGACCAAGCGCTGGCCAGCGCAGCGCTTCGCCGAAGCTGCGCGTGACCTGGTTCCGGATACCTGCGCGCGTGTCGTGGTGATCGGGACGTCAGCAGACCGCTTGCACGCCGCGACCATCGCCGCGGCGCTCGCGGCCAGCCGTCCGGCGGCGCCGCCGCCGATCGACCTGACCGGGCGCACCAGCACCGCGGAGCTGGTGGCGGCGCTGGCGCGGGCCGCACTGGTGATCGCCAACGACAGCGCGCCCGCGCACGTGGGCGCGGCGCTCGGACGTCCCGTGCTCGCGCTCTTCGGTCCGACCGTCCCGGCGCAGGGGTTCGCCCCGCTCGGACCGCGCGTGCGCATCGTCGAGCGCGCGTTGCGCTGCCGGCCGTGCTCGCGGCATGGTGGCGCGCATTGCCCGATCGGTACGCACGAGTGCCTGGCCGGGCTGCCGGCGGCGCAGGTCGTCGCCGCGGCGCAGGCGGCGTTGCTCGTCGACGGGGGCATCGGCGGGTGAGTGCGCGCGAGCTGGTGATCGTCGCCCTTGCGGGGGCGGCGCCCGCGCTGCCGCCCGGGTGGCCGATCGTGGTGCGCCGGGTCGTCGCCGCATCGGCGTTCGGCTCGCCGCACGAGCTCGCCGCTGCCGCCGATCTCGAGCACGCAAACGTGCTCTGGCTGCCGCCGTGGGCGGCGCTGACGCCGGTCGTCGTCGCGAGCGTCGGCGCATGGCTCGCGCTGCCCGAGCCCGAGGGTGGCAATCCGCGTGTGGCGCACGCCGCGCTTCGGTTGTGCTGCGGCAGCACGTCGATCTCGTTCGGCAGGCGGCACCTGGTGCTTTCCAGCCCGGGCGCGGTCGACCTCGTCGGCGATGCGCCGCGCCCGCGTGCGGCATCGCGCGGCAGCGAGCTCGACGACGTCTGGGAAGCTGGGTTGCCGGACGACCTGGCGAGCCACCTCGAGGCGGTCAACGTGCAGAGCTCGACCGCCGCGCGCCTGCGGCATGCGGCGGGTGAGCTGACGACGTGGCGTGCGCTGACGGTCACGCCGCTCGCGCTGCTGGCGCGCAGCATGGCCGGCGTGCACGGCTCACGGCGCGAGGCTTTGCCGCGCGTCGTCATCGAGGCCTACCGCGACGTGCTCGTCGCCGCGAAGCTCTGGGAGCTCGCGCACGGGCCTGCGGTCGCGTGAGGCTGCCGGGGGAGTTCGTGCTGGCGCGCGACGGCGTCGCGGTGCGGCACGGCTACGAGAGCGAGCTCGATGCCTGGCTCGGCGGCGGACCGTGCGCGCCTGCCGGTGAGCTCGCGGGACGCGATGCCGCCGTATCGGATGGGCGCGGCGCCGCACGCGTGGTGATGCTGCGTGCGGGCGGGCGCGCGTTCGTCCGCAGGTACGTGCATGGCGGTCTGCTCGGCGCGCTGCTGCGCGACGTCTACTGGCAGCGTCCGCCGCGGCCGTGGCGCGAGCTCTTGGCGACCGAAGCAGCACGCCACGCGGGCGTGCTCGCGCCCGAAGTGCTGGCGGCAGCGGTCTTGCCGGCGTGCGGCCGCAGGGCCGGTCTGCTGTACCGCGGCGTGCTGGTGACGCGCGCCCTCGATGGGCGTCGCTCGCTGCGCGAGGCGCTGTGCGCGGCACCGGGCGCGGCCGAGCGCCTGGCCTGGATCGCGTGCGCGGTGCGCGCCATCCGGCGGCTGCACGCGGCCGGAATCCACCATCCGGATCTGAACGTGGCCAACGTCCTGGTGGGCGAGGGCGACGACACCCCGGCGGCGCTGATCGATTTCGACCGCGCGAGCGTTTGGCCGCAAGCCGTCGGTCCACTGCGCGTGGCGCTGGCCCGGCGCCGTCTGTCGCGCTCGATCGCCAAGCTCGGTTTGCCGGGCCTCGATCGCGCGGGCGCGTGCCGGGCGCTGCGCGCAGCCGGGCTCGGGACACCGTCATGAGCACGATGGCACCGCCCGGATCGCCAATGGGGCCGGCGTGGGACCCGGCCGCGGTGGTCGCGCGCGCTCTCGACCCGGCGACGGAGGGCCGCCGGGTGCTGAAGCAGGGTGCCCGGAGCTCCGTCGTGTGGCTCGATGACGCCGGTCCGGGCGGGGAGGCGGTCGTCGTCAAGAGCATGCCGGTGCGCTCGTGGCGGCATCGCCTGGCGGCGCGGCTACGCGGCGCGCCCGCGACGGCGCAGCAGAGCTGTGCCGAAGCTCTGCTGCGCGCGGGCATCGATGCCCCGCTGCCGCTGGGCGTCGTCGAGCGCGAGCGCTCGAGCGCGCTGGTGAGCCGTGCGGTGCTCGGATCGCAGACGCTGCTCGCGACCTTCCTCGCGCTCGAGCCGCGGGCGCGGCGCCGCTTCGCGCGCGGGCTCGGCGCGTTCGTCGCCCGCCTGCACGGCTCCGGCGTCTGGGTGCCCGATCTGAAGGAGTCGAACGTCCTCGTGCAGCGCGAGCGCGAGGGGTTCCGCTTCGTGCTGGTCGACCTGGATCGCGTGCACATTCCGCGCGGCGGCGTCTCGACGCGGCGCCAGCTCGCCAACCTCGTGCAGCTCGACCGCTCGCTCGGCTGCTACGCCGGCCTGCGCGACCGGCTCGCGTTCCTGTCGACCTACCGGCGCACCCGGCCGGGATCGTGGCCGCCGTTCGCTGCGCTGGCACGCCGCGCCGAGCAGGCGCGGCGGCGCAAGGATCGCAGCGTCGCCAGCAGGCGGCGGCGCGCCGGGATCAAGCCCGACGACCGCCTGCCGATCTCGTGCCTCGTCATCTGCGGCAACGAGGCCCATCGTATCCGTGAGTGTCTCGAAAGCGTCGCCTGGTGCGACCAGGTCGTGGTGGTCGACTCGTACTCCACCGACGGCACCTGGGAGATCGTCCAGGAGTACACGCCGTACGTCCTCCGCCGGCCGTGGAACGGCCACGTCGAGCAGAAGCAGTACGCGCTCGACCACGCGCACCACCCGTGGGTGCTGAACGTCGACGCCGACGAGCGTGTCACGCCAGCGCTGCGCGCGGAGATCGAGGAGATCCTGTCGCACGACGGCCGCGGCTACGACGGCTTCCTGGTGCCACGCGTGGTCCACTACCTCGGTCTCTGGTGGTGGCGCGGCGGCTGGTACCCCGATCGCCGGCTACGGCTCTTCCGGCGCGAGCGCGCGCTGTGGGGCGGCGACGACCCACACGAGAAGGTCCTCCTGAAGGGCCGCGTCGGACGGGTTCGCGAGGCGCTCCTGCACTACACCTACGAAGACGTCAGCGACCACGTGCGCACCATCAATCGCTTCACCACCACCACCGCCGCCCGCAGCGCGCCCGTGCGCGCGCCGACGTGGCCGCGTCTGCTGCTGCGCCCGCTCGGGCGCTTCGTGCGCTTCTATGGTCTGGGCTCGGGCTTTCGTCTCGGCAAGCGTGGACTCTTCGTCGCGCTCTCGGCGGCGGTCTACGTCCACCTGAAGTATGCCAAGCAGGACGAGCGCGCGCGGCGTGAAGGCGGGCCGCGGTGAGCACGCTGCGCGTCCTGCACGTTGATCCCGAGCGCGGCTTCAGCGGCGGCGAGACGCAGGTCCTGGCGCTCGCCCGTCACCTGGCCGAGGAAGGCCACGAGGTCCTGGTGGCGACGCATCCCGCCGGCGGTCTCGCGCCGCGGCTGCGTGCGGCCGGGATCCGCGACTTGCCGCTGCTCTGCCGCTTCGGTCACGATCCGGTGGCGGGGATGGCGCTGCGGCGCCAGGTGCTCGCGCACCGGCCGGACGTCGTCCACCTGCACACCTCCCGCGCGCTCTCGCTCGCGCCCTATCTGCCGTGGCGCGTGGTGCGCGTGCTGACGCGCCGCATGGACTACGCGCCGCGAGGTTCCGGACCCTACGTGCGCTGGCTCTACGGCGGTATGGACGCGGTGATCGCGATCTCGCGCGCGGCGCGCGCGGCGCTGGTGGCGCGCGGCATCGACGGTACGCGGGTGGCGATCGTGCCGAGCGGGGTGGAGACGCAGAGCTTCCGCGACCTCGATCGCGCGGCGGCGCGGCGCGCGCTGGCACTCGACGCCGACGCCCGCGTGCTCGTGATCGTCGCCTCGCTGCACGGTCGCAAGGGGCACGCGGTGCTGCTCGAGGCGCTGGCGCGGCTCGCGCGCGAGGGCACGCGGCCGCTCTGCCTCGCCGCCGGTACAGGGCCCCAGGGACAGGAGCTGCAGGACCTCGCCACGCGGCTCGGGCTCGGCGCGCAGGTGCGCTGGCTCGGGCAGCTCGACGATATCCGCCCGGTGCTCGCGGCGGCGGACGTCGTCGTCATGCCGTCGCTGGCCGAGGGGCTCGGCGTCGCGGCGATCGAGGCCATGGCTGCCGGCCGGCCCGTGGTCGCGAGCGCGGTCGGCGGGCTGCCGGAGCTGATCGACGACGGCGAGCAGGGGCTGCTGGTGGCGCCGGGTGATCCGGCCGCGCTGGCGGCCGCACTGCGGCGTTGCCTCGCCGACGATGCGACCTGCGCGCGGCTCGGAGCGGCGGGACGGCTCCGCGCCGAGGCGTTCTCGACCGTGGCGATGGCGCGCGGCACGGAGGCAGTGTACGAACGCGCGCTGGCGGCGCGGCCGGCTGCGCGGCGCCGTTGACGAGGTGGTCGTATTGAGCACGCGCAAAGCCAGGACACGCGGCGCGGGCAGTGCCCGCTCGTCGAGCGGCGCCACGGACGCGTCCGCGCCGGCGTCCGCGAAGCGTCTCCTGCAACTGGTGGCGGCGTTCGCCAAGGCCCGCGTGCTGGTGGTCGGCGACCTGATGCTCGACCGCTTCATCTGGGGCGACGTGCGCCGCATCTCGCCCGAAGCGCCGGTTCCGGTCGTGCAGGTGACCCGCGAGAGCATGCACCCCGGGGGTGCGGGCAACGTGGTCGCCAATCTGGCGGCGCTGGGCGCGCGCGCGCGCATCGTCGGCTGGGTGGGGCGCGACCCGGCGGGCGCGGCGATCCGCCGGCTGCTGCAAGAGCTCGGCGCCGATGCCAGTGGCGTTCTGGTCAGCGAGGGGGCCACCTCGATCGAGAAGACCAGGATCATCGCCCATCACCAGCAGGTGGTACGGCTCGACCGCGAGTCCTACCGGCCCGGGGTGCGCGTCGAACGTGAGCTGGCGCGCCGGGTCGAGCGCGAGCTGCCGCGCGCGCAGGCGGTCATCGTGTCCGACTACGGCAAGGGTACGATCCACCCTGCGTTGCTCGATCTGCTGGCCGAGCGCCGCGATCGCGACCGCTTCCTCTATCTGATCGATCCCAAGCAGCCGAACTTCGCGCACTACCGGCGCGCCACCCTGGTGAAGCCGAACGAGAGCGAGACCGCAGCCGCCTCGGGCGTTGCGATCGACGGTCCGGACGGCCTCGAGCACGCCGCGGCGACGCTGCTCGACCGCTGGCAGAGCGACGCGGTGCTGATCTCGCGTGGCGAGCACGGCATGTCGCTCTGTCGTCCCGGCCTGCCGCCGCGGCATTTCCCTGCGGCGGCGCGTGAGGTGTTCGACGTCACCGGTGCCGGCGACACCGTGCTGTCGATCGCCGCGTTGGCGCTCGCGAGCGGTGGCACGCTGGAGGAAGCGGCCTGGCTGGCGAACGTCGGTGCCGCGGTCGTCGTCGGCAAGGTCGGCACGGCCACGCTCGAACCAGCCGAGCTGTCCGATGCGGTGGAGGAGGCGATCGCGGGTCACGGCTCGCGACACGAGGGGAGGGGGCGCAGGTGAAGAGCATGACGGGATTCGGCACCGCCGGTGTGGCCGTGGCAGGTGGACGCCTGGTCGCCGAGGTGCGCAGCGTCAACGCGCGCTTCCTCGAGCTGCGCGTCAATCTGCCGCGCGAGCACCAGGCCGCCGAGGCGGAGCTGCGCGAGGCGGTGCAGAAGGCGGTCGAGCGCGGCCGGGTCGACGTCGTGGTGCGGCGCGAGGGCGCGACGCGCACTTCGGTGAGTGTCGAGCCCGACCTCGAGCTCGCGCGCTCCACGGTCGCCGCCTGGCGGCGGCTCAAGAAGGAGCTCAAGCTGCCCGGCGACGTCGATCTCGCACTGCTGCGCGCGAGCGGCGGCGATCTGCTGCGCTCGGTACAGGACCAGCCCGACGCCGAGAAGGAGCTGCCCGCGCTGCGCCGCGCCGTGGCGCAGGCGCTGGCGCAGCACGGCCGCGAGCGCCAGCGCGAGGGCGCGAACCTGCTCAAGGACATGAAGGAGCGCTGGAAGAACCTGAGCCACCTGCACCGCGAGTGCGCCCGGCTGGCGCGCGAGATGAAGCCGATGCTCACCGAGCGGCTCACCGCGCGCGTCACCGCACTGCTCGGCGAGCAGGGGGTCGACCAGGGACGCGTGCTGCAGGAGGTCGCGCTGGCGGTCGACCGCAGCGAGATCACCGAGGAGCTGACACGCCTCGGCAGCCACCTCGACGCGCTCGCCGGCCTGCTGCGCGAGCCTGCCGGCGTGGGCAAGCGGCTCGAGTTCCTGATCCAGGAGATGGTGCGCGAGGTCAACACGATCGGCTCGAAGGCCAACCACCTGCCGATGACGCAGGCCGTTCTCGAGGCCAAGAGCGAGCTCGAGAAGCTGCGCGAGCAGACGGCCAACGTGGAATGAGCGAGGGGCCGACAGCGGTCGCGGGTGGGCGGCGCGGCATCCTGGTGGTGGTCTCGGCGCCTTCCGGTGGCGGCAAGACCACGCTGGTGAAGGCTGCCCTGGCGGCGGATCCGGCGCTGTCGCTCTCGGTCTCGTGCACCACGCGCCCGGCACGCCCGGGCGAGGTGGACGGCCGCGACTACTTCTTCGTCAGCCCGGGAGACTTCACGCGCCGTCGCGACGCCGACGAGTTCGTCGAGTGGGCGGAGGTCTTCGATCACGCCTACGCCACACCGCGCGCGCCGCTCGACGCGGCGATCGCGGCCGGGCGCGACGTGCTGCTGGACGTCGACATCCAGGGGGCGCGGTCGATCAAGCGCGTCTTCCCGGCCGATGCAGTCGGGATCTTCGTCGTGCCACCGTCGTTCGCGGAGCTCGAGCAGCGCCTGCGCGCACGCGGCACCGATGGCGATGCGCAAATCAAGCGCCGCCTCGACCGCGCGCGCGAGGAGATCCAGGCCGCGCGCGAGACCGGCGTCTACGACTACGTGATCGTCAACCGCGATCGCGAGCGGGCTGCGAGCGAGCTGCAGGCGATCGTCGCCGCCGAGCGCTGTCGCCTGAGCCGCTTGGCCGCCGTTCATCTCGACTGAACACGGTCGTTGCAGGCACGCCTCTTGCGGAGTGCCTGGAGCCGCCCTACCTTGACGCGGTGAACCTCGAGAGCCTCATGAGCAAGGTGCAAGGTTACCTCCCGGCCGCGCCGGTCGAGGTGATCCGCCGTGCCTACGAGTTCTCGGCCGAGAAGCACAAGAACCAGCGCCGGGCGTCCGGCGAGCCCTACGTCTCGCACCCGCTCGAGGTCGCGAACATCATCGCCGAGCTCAAGCTCGACGTGCCGAGCATCGCGACCGGCCTGCTGCACGACACCGTCGAGGACACGCTGACCACCCTCGGACAGCTCGAAGCGATCTTCGGGACCGAGATCGCGACCCTGGTCGACGGCGTCACCAAGATCAGCCAGATCAACTTCACCAGCCGCGAGGAGCATCAGGCGGAGAACTTCCGCAAGATGATCCTCGCCATGGCGCAGGACCTGCGCGTCATCCTGATCAAGCTCGCCGACCGCACGCACAACATGCGGACGCTGGCCGGACTGTCGGCACAGAAGCAGGCCAACGTCGCGCAGGAGACGCTCGACGTCTACGCACCGCTCGCGCACCGGCTCGGCATCTACTGGATGAAGAGCGAGATGGAGGACGCGGCCCTGCACGCGCTCCATCCGGAAGTCTACTACCAGCTCAAGCGCGCGGTGGCGAAGAAGAAGACCGAGCGCGAGAAGTACATCCGCGACGTGCAGGCCGTGCTCGACAAGCAGTTCGAGGCCGCCGGCATCGAGTGCACGATCGCTGGCCGGCCGAAGCACTTCTACTCGATCTACCAGAAGATGCGCAGCCAGAACCTGCTCTACGAGCAGGTCTTCGATCTGGTCGCGTTTCGCATCATCCTCGACTCGGTGCGCGAGTGCTACGAGGCGCTCGGCGTCGTGCACAACCACTGGAAGCCGGTGCCCGGGCGCTTCAAGGATTACATCGCGCTGCCCAAGGCGAACGGCTACCAGTCGCTGCACACCACTGTGATCGGACCGCGCGGCGAGCGCATCGAGGTCCAGATCCGCTCGGGCGACATGCACCGCATCAACGAGGAAGGTGTCGCCGCGCACTGGAAGTACAAGGGCGGCGCCGGCATCGACCTGCAGGACGTGCAGCGCTTCCAGTGGCTGCGCCAGCTCCTCGAGTGGCAGCAGCAGGTCAAGGATCCGCACGAGTTCCTGCAGAGCTTCAAGGAAGACCTCTTCCCCGAGGAGGTCTACGTCTTCACGCCGAAGGGCGACCTGCTGAACTTCCCGCAGGGCGCGACGGTGATTGACTTCGCGTACCGCATCCACTCCGAGGTCGGGCACCACTGCTCGAGTGCGCGCGTCGCCGGACGCCTGGTCCCGCTGCGCTACCAGATGCAGAGCGGCGACACGCTCGAGATCATCACGACCAAGCGCCAGACGCCGGCCCGCGACTGGCTCAAGTGGGCGAAGACGCCGCGTGCGAAGGAGAAGATCCGCGCCTGGATGAAGAACCAACAGGCGTCGCGCAGCGCGGAGGTCGGCCGCGAAATTCTCGCGCGTGACCTCGCCCGCCACCACCTCGACTTCGGCAAGCTGCGCAGCGACGGCACGCTCGAGCGCGTCGCGCACGAGATCGGGCTGAAGAACGCCGAAGGCCTGATCAGCCAGGTCGGCTACGGCAAGCTGACGGCGCGCCAGGTGCTCGAGCGCGTGGTTTCCGAGCAGGAGCTGGTGTCGCCGGAGGAGAAGGAAGGCACGCTGCAGCGCCTGTTCCGCGCCGTCGCCCGGCGTCCGGGTGCGAGCGGCATCAAGGTCAGCGGCGTCGACGACGTGCTGGTGCGCTTCGCGCGCTGCTGCGACCCGCTGCCCGGCGAGCGCATCGCCGGCTTCATCACGCGCGGCCGTGGTGTCACGGTGCACGCCATGGGTTGTGTCAAGGTGCTAGAGGCCGATCCGCAGCGCCGCGTCGACTGCGTCTGGGACCAGGTCGCGCACACGCCGCGTCCGGTCCGGCTCGAGGTGATGTGCATCGACGAGCCCGGCCAGCTCGCCGCCATCACCAAGGCGATCGCGCAGAGCGGCATCAACATTTCGAAGGCGGAGTCGCGCAGCGTGCCCGACCGGAAGGCGCTCAACACCTTCGAGGTGATGGTCGAGCACGCCGACGACCTGACGCGCGTGATGCGCAACCTGACCCGGGTGCGCGGCGTGATGCGCGTCGAGCGGCTGCGCGCCTGAGCGCGCGCGCCAAGGAGGATTCGCGATGGACCTGCTCGCCCAGCCCGCCGTGCGCGTGTTCGCGTTCTGGTACCTGCTGCTGGTGGTCAAGATGCTGATGCTGATCTTCCGCACCAGCGCCGCGCGCATGAAGACCTCGACCTTCGCCACGCCGGAGGACTATGCCGCGATCGGGGTCGCGCCGCCGGTCGATCAGAGCGGTCCCGACGAGCGCATCGAGCGCCTGCGGCGTGCGCTGCAGAACGACCTGGAGAACATCCTGCCGTTCTTCGGCGTCGGGCTGATCTACGCGCTCAGCGGGCCGTCGCTGGGCATGGCGCGCTTCCTGTTCGCGGGCTTCGCGATCGCGCGCATCGTGCACACCGTGACCTACCTGCGCGGCATGCAGCCGCACCGCTCGATCGCGTTCATCGCCGGCATGGTCTTCCTGTGCTGGATGCTGGTCCTGGCGCTGTGGAGCGTGCTGTGAGCGTGCCGCACCGGGTGGTCTCGACCGACGCCGCGCCGGCGGCGATCGGGCCCTATGTCCAGGCCCGCATCGAAGGCGACGTCGTCTACTGCTCGGGCCAGATCGCGCTCGATCCGGCGACCGGGACGCTCGTCGAGGGGGGTGTCGCGGCGGAAGCGCGCCGGGTGCTGGAGAACCTCGCGGCCGTTCTTCGGGCTGCGGGTGGCGGGCTGTCGAGCGTGGTGAAGACGACCGTCTTCCTGGTCGACATGGCGGACTTCGCGGCCCTGAACGAGGTCTATGCGGAGTTCTTCGCGGCGCCCCATCCGGCGCGGTCGACGGTCGCCGTGGCGGCCCTGCCGCGCGGGGCGCGGGTCGAGATCGAGGCGATCGCCCGTCTGCGGGGCTTGTAGAGGCCGTTCAGGGGCCCGCCGCCCGCGGCCGCGGCCTTTACAAGCCGCGCGGGCACCGTTAGGGAGGTTGGATTCAGTGTTCCGGCCGCCTTTTCGGTGGTGAGGGACAGCGGAGGAGACGGTCATGGCGCGCGCTTGTCACATCTGCGGGAAGACCCGCTCGGTCGGCCACAAGGTGAGCCACGCCAACAACAAGACCAAGCGCGTCTGGCAGCCCAATCTGCAGCGCGCCCGTGCCATCATCGCGGGCACCGTGCGTCGCATCCTGGTGTGCACGCGCTGCCTGCGCTCGGGCAAGGTCAGCAAGGTCTCGGGCTCGCGCTCCCCCCAGGTCAGCGCCTGACGTGTAGACCTCGCGCACGCCGGGTCGTCGCGACGACCCGCGGCCGTGCGCTTCGGGCCACGCCAGCTATCCTTGACTCGCCGAACGCCGCGCCGCGGCTGCGTCGGCGCGGCTCGAGCGCGTGACCAGGCGCGTCGTCGACTGACCCGGCACCAGGCGGACGCGCACCACCTCGCCGCCGCGCGCCCGGACCAGGTCGCCGCCGACGATGTCGCCCGCGGCCCAGTCGGCCCCCTTCACGAGCACGTCGGGGGCCAGGCTCTCGATCAGCGCCAGCGGCGTCGCGGCGTCGAAGACCACGACGTGATCGACCGCGGCCAGCGCCGCCAGCACCTCGGCGCGCGCGTCCTCGTTCTGCACCGGGCGTCCCGGTCCCTTCAGGCCGCGCACCGAGCGATCGCTGTTCACGCCGACCACCAGCAGGTCGCCGGCGCCGCGCGCCGCGGCCAGGTAGCGGACGTGTCCCGGATGGAGCAGGTCGAAGCAGCCGTTGGTGAACACCACGCGCCGGCCCTGCTTCTGTGCCATGCGGCAGGCTCTTCGGACACGGGCCAGCGAGCCGATCTTGCCTCGGTACGCGAAGGGGGACGCCACGCGCGCGTCTACTAGCACCCTTGGAGTGCGAGCGCAGGCGATGTTAGGAGCGACTGGACATGGCGCAGACCTACCGCGGCCGCAAACGGCAGGAGCCGGATCCGGTCCGCATCGACCTGAACGGGGTGTTCGCCAGCACGATCGGTGCGGCGAGCGGCATCCACCCCGACGAGCTGGCAACGCTGCGCCCGCGACTCGCCGCCGCGATCGAGACCCTGCGCACGGAGCGCGCGCAGGGCCTGCACCCGTTCCTCGACCTGCCGACCGAGCGCGAGGCGCTCGGCGAGATGCTGGCGCTCGCCGACCAGCTGCGCGAGGAGGTCGAGAGCTTCGTCGTGCTGGGGATCGGCGGCTCGGCGCGTGGCGCGCGCGCCCTGGCGGGTGCGCTGGCGCACGAGGTGGCCCCGCCGGGACGGCGCGGGCCGAAGCTGATCGTCGCGGACAACATCGATCCGGCGAGCTTCGCCCGCCTGCTCGACGAGCTCGACCTGTCGCGCACGGTGTTCAACGTGGTCAGCAAGTCCGGCGAGACCGCGGAGACCATGGCGCAGTTCCTCATCGTGCGCGAGCGCCTGCTGCGCGAGTTCGGCGCGATGGACTACGTCAAGCACATCATCGTGACCACCGACGCCGAGGCCGGCTCGCTGCGCCAGATCGTCAACGACGAGGGCTTTCCGTCGACCAGCTTCCCCGGCGGCGTGAGCGGACGCTTCTCGGCGCTGAGCTCGGTGCACCTCCTCCCGGTCGCGCTGCTGGGCATCGATGTCGAGCAGATCCTCGACGGCGCCGCGGCGATGGACGAGCGCTGCCGCAACGCCGACCCGGAGAAGAACCCCGCCGCCCTGCTGGCCGGGGTGCGCTACCTGCTCGACGTCCTGCACGGCATCCCGACCGCGGTGCTGATGCCGTACTGCGACCGTCTGGTGCCGCTCGCCGACTGGTGGTGCCAGCTCTGGGCCGAGAGCCTCGGCAAGCGGGTCGACCGCGACGGCGGCCGGCTGTCGATCGGGCAGACGCCGGTCCGTGCCATCGGCGCCGCCGATCAGCACTCGCAGATGCAGCTCTATCTCGACGGGCCGGCGGACAAGGTGGTGACCTTCGTCCGCCTCGCCGACGCCGGCGTGCAGATCGAGATCCCGCGCAGCTATCCGGACCTCGAGGACGTCGCGTATCTCGGCGGCCACGAGCTCGGGCAGCTGCTCAACATGGAGCAGCGCGCGATGGAGCTCGCGCTCAACAAGCGTGGCCGGCCGACGATCGCGATCGAGATGCCGCGCCTCACGCCGCACAGCGTGGGCCAGCTGGTTTACCTGATGGAGGTCGAGACGACCTTGACGGCGGCCCTGTTCGGCATCGATCCGTTCAACCAGCCCGCGGTGGAAGAGGGCAAGCGCCTCACCTTCGGGCTCGCCGGCAAGCCCGGCTACGAGGACGAGCGCGAGGAGATCGAGCGCTGGCTCGCGGCCAAGCTGCCCGAGCGCGTGGTGTGAGCGCGGGCCCGGCGCTCGCCGCGGCGCCACGCATCGCGGTCCTCGACGCCCTGGTCGCGGATCAGATCGCCGCCGGCGAGGTGATCGAGCGGCCGGCGTCGGTGGTCAAGGAGCTGGTCGAGAACGCGCTCGACGCCGGTGCGCGCGAGATCCACGTCACGCTCGAGGACGGCGGTCGCGCCGGCATCACCGTGCGCGACGACGGCCACGGCATGGCGCCCGACGACGCGCAGCGCGCCTGCCTTCGCCACGCGACCAGCAAGCTGCGCCACATCGAGGACCTCGACGCGCTGACGAGCCTCGGCTTCCGCGGCGAAGCACTGGCCAGCATCGCCGCCGCTGCCGAGGTGACGATCCTCACCCGCGCGCGCGGTGCATCCGACGGCGTCCGCCTGAGCGTCGGGCAGGGCAAGCTGCGCGAGACGACCCCGGCCGGCGCGCCGGTCGGCACCACGATCGAGGTGCGCGACCTGTTCGCGACCCTGCCGGCACGGCGCAAGTTCCTCAAGAGCCCCGCCACCGAGCTGGCGCACATCACGGAGCTGCTGCAGCGGCTTGCGCTCGCACGCCCCGAGGTCGGTTTCACCTGTCTGCACGGTAGCCGCGAGGTGCTGCGCTATCCGGCCGTGACGCGGGGCGAGGAGCGCGTGCGTCAGGTGCTGGGTGCTGCGCGCGCTCGTGTGATGGTCGGGGTCGAGCGCCGCGAGCTCGGTCTGCACGTGCACGGCTGGGCCTCGCGTGCCGGGCAGAGCTACCCGCAGTCGCGTGCGGTGCTGACCTACGTCGGCGGGCGCCTGGTGCGCGACCGCGTGCTGACGCGCGCGGTGCTCGACGCCTACCGCGCGCTGCTGCCCTCGGGACGCTATCCGGGCGTGGTGCTGTTCCTCGAGATGCCGCCCGGTGCGGTCGACGTGAACGTCCACCCGGCGAAGGTCGAGGTGCGCTTCGCGCAGGCCGACGCGGTCTACGGCGTGGTGCTGCGCGCGCTGCGCGGTGCGCTGGCGGACGCGGTCAGCGCACCCGGTACGTCGGACGCAGCGGAACTGGCGGACGCAGTCGCCGCACCCGCCCTGCGCGGCGCGCCGTCCGGCACGGCGGCGCCGGCGCGCGACGCCGGCACGGGTCGCGTCCAGGAAGCCCTCACCCGGTACACGATCCGTCGCGACGCGGTGTCGCACGAGGCGCCGCTGTTCCGCACGCAGCCCGCACCGCGCACGGCGCCCGGCCACGACCGCGCTTCGTGCGGCGCCGGGCACGCCGCGCCGGCGGTCGATCCGCGGCCGACGTTCGCGGCGATGCGGGTCATCGGTCAAGCCTTCGGTGGCTACGTCGTCTGCGAAGCCGGCTCCACCCTGGTGCTGGTCGACCAGCACGCGGCGCACGAGCGGGTGCGCTTCGAACGTCTGCGCATGGCCCCGTCTGCCGCGCCGGCCGCAAGCCAGAGGCTGCTGGTGCCGCGCGTGGTCGAGCTCGAGCCCGCGGCGCGCGAGCTGCTCGCCGGGCGGGCGACGGAGCTCACCGCGGCCGGGTTCGAGCTCGAGGCCTTCGGCGACCGCGCGGTGCTGCTGCGCGCGCTGCCGGTGGCACTCGACGTCGCGACCGACGCCGAGCGGCTGCTCGCGGACCTGGCGCGCGACCTCGACGAGATCGGGGCCAGCGAGCAGATGGCGACGGCGCGTGACGCGATGCTGGCGCGCGTCGCCTGTCACGGTGCGGTCCGCTTTGGTGATCCGCTCGAGCGCGCGGAGATGGCGGCGCTGCTGGGCGATCTCGACACCATTCCGTTCGCCGCGACCTGCCCGCACGGCCGTCCGCTGCTGATCGAGCTCAGCCGCAGCGAGCTGCAGCGTCGTGTGCGCCGGTGAGCGAGCTGCGCAACGGCAGCAGCGCAGGTCCCCGGCCGCGCCTGATCGCACTGGTCGGGCCGACCGCCGGCGGCAAGACCGCGCTCGCGCTCGCGCTCGCGCCACGGCTCGGCGCGGAGATCGTGTCGGTCGACTCGCGCCAGGTCTTCCGCCGGCTCGACGTCGGCACCGCGAAGCCCGATCGGGCGGCGCGCGCGGCGGTGCCGCACCACCTGCTCGACGTCGTCGAGCCGGACGAGGGCTTCGACGCAGCCCGCTTCGCGATCGCCGGGCGTGCCGCGATCGCCGACATCCTCGGCCGCGGATGCCATGTCCTGCTGTGCGGCGGCAGCGGGCTCTATCTGCGCTCGCTCACCGAAGGGCTCTGCGCGGCGCCGCCGGCCGATGCCGGAGTGCGCGCGAAGCTGGCGCGCGAGCTCACCGCACGCGGTGTTGCCGCGCTGCACGCGGAGCTGCGCGCGAGCGATCCTGGCGCGGCGGAGCGGATCGCGCCGCGCGACGCGGCGCGCATCTGCCGCGCCCTCGAGGTGCTGCGCCTCACCGGGCGTACGCTGTCGGCGTGGCAGCAGGCGCACGCCTTCGCCGACCGCCCGTACGACGTGCTCACCCTGGTGTTGTGCCCGCCCACGCCCGAGCTCGAGGAGCGCATCGCCCGACGCAGCACGGCGATGTGGGACGGTGGCTTGATCGCCGAGACCGAGGCGGTGCTTGCCGCCGGCTTCGCTCCGGAGCTGCGGCCATTGCAGGCGATCGGCTACCGGGAGGCGCTGCGCTTCCTGCGCGGTGAGCTCGAGCGCGCGGGCGCGCTCGAGCAGATGCGGCTCGCGACGCGGCAGTACGCGAAGCGCCAGCGCACCTGGTTCCGCGCGCTCGCCGACGCCGTCTGGCTCGACGGCCACGAGCCGCCGGCAGCGATCCTCGAGCGCAGCGAGAGCTTCTTGACCCGGGGACCCGATGCGGCGCACCTATCTTGAGTTCGAGGAGGGCCTGCGCGCCCTCGACCGCGCCCGTGACGCCGCTCGTGCCCAGGGCGACGGCGCTACCGAGGCGCAGCTCGCGCGGGAGATCGACGAGCACGCACGTCAGGTCTGCGCGGGCCTGACGCCCTGGCAGCGGGTGCAGATGTCGCGCCACATCGATCGCCCGTTCACGCTCGACTACGTCGGCGGGCTATGCGGTGAGTTCGTCGAGCTGCACGGTGACCGCTCGTTCGGCGACGACGCGGCCATCGTCGCCGGGCTGGCGCTGCGGGGCGACCGCCCGCTGGCGGTGGTCGGTCACCAGCGCGGCCGCGGCACCGCCGAGAAGGTGCGGCGCAACTTTGGCATGCCGCGCCCCGAAGGGTACCGCAAGGCGCGGCGCATCTTCCAGCTCGCGGCCCGCTCGGGCCTCGGGCTGCTGACCTTCGTCGACACCCAGGGCGCGTTCCCCGGCACCGAGAGCGAGGAGCGCGGCATCGCCGAGGCGATCGCCGGGTGCATCGCCGAGCTGAGCGGCCTGCCGGTGCCGATCGTCACCGTGGTGATCGGCGAGGGCGGCAGCGGCGGTGCGCTCGCGCTGGCGGTGAGCGACACACTGCTCATGCTCGAGCACGCGTGCCTGGCGGTGATCTCGCCGGAGGGCTGTGCCTCGATCCTCGAACGGCAGCGCTCGCCAGAGCTGATTGCGCGCGCGGCCGACTCGCTCGCCCTGACCGCACCGCGGCTGCTCGAGCTCGGCGTCGCCGACGAGCTGGTCGCGGAGCCGGTCGGTGGCGCGCACCGCGACCCGGCCGCGACCATCCACGCGGTCGGCGAAGCTATCGATCGGGCCTTTGTCCACCTCGAGGGTATCCCGGCGCGCGCGCTGCGTGCGCGCCGGGACGCCCGCCTGCGCGCGATCGGCCAGGCCGCGGTCCGGTGAGCGGAATTCGTACGCGCTGATCCGGTCGGCGCCGATCGCCAAATGGCCGTTCGCGGCGCAGTGTGGTACCGCGACGGGCTGATCGTGGCCAAGACGACGAAGCAGCAGAAGCGCACCGCGCGCCGCCCGGCGGCGCCGCAGGTGGAGGCGAAGAGTTCGCTCGAGCAGCTCCGCGCGCGCATCGACGAGCTCGACGGCCGCGTGCTCGAGCTGCTCGGCGAGCGCTACCGGGTGATCGAGGAGGTGCAGCGCGTCAAGCAGCGCAGCGGCGACGGCGTCTACGTGCCGGAGCGCGAGCGCGCGCAGCTGGCACGCCTGGCGCGGCTCAACCAGGCTTCCGCGGCGCAGCTCCGGCCAGAGGCGCTGCGCGCGATCTTCGGCGAGATCCTGTCCGCGTCGCGCGCGCTGCAGGGATCGCTCGCGGTCGCTTACCTCGGACCGGCAGGGACATACTCCGAGAAGGCCGCGCGCGAGCAGTTCGGCTCGTCGACGACGCTCGTGCCGGCACCGTCGATCGCGGATGTGTTCCGCGCGGTCGAGCGTGGCGAGGCGCATTACGGCATCGTTCCGATCGAGAACTCGACCGAGGGCATGGTCGGCCCGACGCTCGACACCTTCGTGACCAGCCCGCTGCAGATCGTCGCCGAGCGCGATCTCGACGTGCGCCACGCGCTGCTGTCGCGGGGCACGTCGCTCAAGCAGGTCCGCCGGGTGGTCTCGCACGCGCAATCGCTAGGCCAGTGCCGCGAGTGGCTGCGCCAGAACCTGCCTGGTGTGCCCACGGTCGACGTACCGAGCAATGCGCTGGCGGCGCAGACGGCTGCGCGCGGCAGTAGCACGGCGGCGATCGCGAGTGCCGAGGCGGCGGAGCGCTACGGGTTGAACGTCCTGGCGGCGAACATCCAGGACCTGCCGCACAACGTGACCCGCTTCGTCGTGATCGGCCGCCCGAACGGGCCGGTGGCGCAGGACGCGGACAAGGTCTCGGTGCTGTTCTCGGTCAAGAATCGCGCCGGCATGCTGTTCAAGAGCCTGAAGCCGCTCTCCGAGCGCGGTGTCGACCTGTGCAAGATCGAGTCGCGGCCGATGCGCGGGCGCTCATGGGAGTATCTCTTCTTCCTCGACTTCCGCGGCCGCCTCGACGAGCGTCGCGTCGCCGACGCGATGGCCGAGATGGCGCGGCAGTGCGTCTGGATCAAGGTTCTCGGCGCGTACCCCGCGGCGCGCGCGGCCTAGGCCGGAATGGCGAGGATGGAGCCCCTGCGCCGCATCGCGATCGTCGGAGTCGGGCTGATCGGCGGCTCGCTGGCGCTGGCGCTGCGCCGCGCCGGTCTGGTCGAGGAGGTGGTCGGAATCGGCCGCAGCCAGGCGAACCTCGACGTCGCGCTGGCACGCGGCATCGTCGATCGTGCCGGGACCGACCCGAGCCTGGTGGCGGGCTGCGAGCTGGTCCTGCTCGCGACCCCGGGCGCCGCGCTGGCCCCGATGGCACGTGCGATCGCGCCGCACCTGGACGCGCGGACGATCGTCAGCGATGCCGGCAGCGTCAAGGCGAGCGTGGTCGCCGCGTGCACCGCTGCGCTCGATGGACGCGCACGCTTCGTCGGCGCGCATCCGATCGCCGGCACCGAGGACTCCGGCGCGGCGGCTGCCGATCCCGATCTGTTCCGCGGCGCGCGCTGCGTGCTCACGCCCGTCGCCGGAACGGATGCCGGCGCGCTCGGCCGCGTGGCCGCGCTCTGGCAGGCGGTGGGCATGGACGTGGTGCAGATGTCGCCCGAGCAGCACGACCAGCTGCTCGCGCTCACCAGCCACGTCCCGCATCTGCTGGCGTTCGCCTTGACGGGCGCCGCCGAGGTGGCGCGCACGAGCGGCTCCACTGCGGCCGATCCGTTCGCGTTCGCCGGCCCCTCGTTCCAGAGCGCAACGCGGGTCGCGTCGAGCTCGCCCGAGATGTGGCGCGACATCCTGCTCGCGAACCGCGACGCGGTCGGGCGTGCGCTCGGCGGTGTGCGCGCCGCGCTCGACGAGCTCGCGGGCGCGCTGGTGGCCGGCGACGGCGAGCGCATCGTGCGACTGATCGCGACCGCGCGCGCGGCAAAGCTGCACGCCAAGCAGGAAGCCGACGTCCGCGCGGTTGCCGCCGAAGTCCGCATCCCGCCCGCGGCGGGTCCGCTGCGTGGCGCCATCGAGGTCCCGGGCGACAAATCGATTGCGCATCGTGCGCTGCTCTTCGGTGGACTCGCGCACGGCACGACCGTGATTCGCGGCGTCGGCCACGGCCAGGACAACGGATCGACCATCCACGTGCTGCGCGCGCTCGGCGTCGGCATCGTGCGCGAGGGCGGCGAGGTGCGCGTGACCGGGCGTGGCTTCGAAGGGCTACGGGCGCCGAGCGCGGCGCTCGACTGCGGCAACTCCGGAACGACCATGCGGCTGTTGACCGGCATCCTCGCCGCGCGTCCGTTCCAGGCGACGCTCGACGGTGACGAATCGCTGCGCAAGCGGCCCATGCGCCGCATCGTCGAACCGCTGGCACGCATGGGCGCGCGCATCGACACCAGCGACGGCTGCCCGCCGGTGACCGTGCACGGCGGCGCGCTGCACGCAGCCGAGTTCCAGCTCGCGGTGGCGAGCGCACAGGTCAAGACGGCGCTCGTTCTCGCCGGGCTGCAGACCAACGGGCGCACCGTCGTCGAGGAGCCGGCCGCGTCGCGCGACCACACCGAGCGTCTGCTGCCCGCGTTCGGCGCGACCATCGAGCGCCCGCGGCCGAACGTCGTCGCGGTGACCGGACCGCAGTCACTGCAAGCCTGTACGGTGGACGTCCCCGGCGATCCGAGCGCGGCCGCGTTCTGGCTGGTCGCGGGATCGATCGTGCCGGGCTCGCGGATCGTCGTGCGCGGCGTGAGCGTGAATGCAACCCGCATCGGTGCGATCGACGTGCTGCGGGCGATGGGCGCACGCATCACGGCGCACGAGCGCCCAGCGCTCGGCGACGAACCGGTGGCCGACCTCGAGGTGGAGTGGGCGCCGCTGCACGCCACCGAGGTCTCCGGCGGCGCGATGTTGCGCGCGATCGACGAGTTCCCGGTGCTGGCGGTGGCGGCCGCAGTCGCGAGTGGTGAGACCAGGTTCGCCGACGGTGCCGAGCTGCGCGTCAAGGAGAGCGATCGCATCGCCGCGATGGCGATCGGCCTGGGCCGCCTCGGTATCGCCGTCGAGGAGCGTCCCGACGGTCTCGTCGTGCACGGCGGACGGCTCGGCGGTGGCGAGGTGGAGAGCCACGCGGATCATCGCGTGGCGATGGCGTTCGCGGTGGCGGCGCTGGCCGCGAGCGCGCCGGTCACGATCCGCGGCGCCGACGCGATCGCGGTCTCCGACCCCGGCTTCCTGCTGACCCTGGCGAAGCTGCGCCGCGGCGACGACGGCGGCATCGGGGGTAGATGATGGCACGGCGTCCCGTGGTCACGATCGACGGCCCCGCCGGCGCGGGCAAGAGCACCGCGAGCCGTGCGCTCGCCGAGCGGCTCGGCTTCACCTATCTCGACACCGGCGCTTTGTACCGCGCCGTGGCGCTTGCCGCCGGCGACGACGCCGCGCTCGCTGCGCTGATCGATGGCGCCGCCGATACCCAGGCGCTCGCCGGTGCGGTCGAGACGCGGCTCGCCGAGCTCGCACGCGGCCTGCTGCTCGAGTTCTCGGCCAATGGCACGCGGCTGGCGATCGGCGACCGCGACGTGACCGCGGCGATCCGTTCACCCGAGATCAGCCAGCGCGCATCGAAGATCTCGGCGCTGCCGGCGGTGCGCACGGCACTGCTCGAAGTGCAACGCCGGATCGGCGCTGCGGGGGGTGTCGTGGCCGAGGGACGGGATGTCGGCAGCGTGGTCTTTCCGGACGCCGAGGTGAAGCTGTTCCTGACCGCGGACGTGCGCGAGCGGGCACGCCGGCGGGCGGCGGAGCTGCGCGCCCGCGGGATCGCGGCCGAGGACGATCAGGTCCAGAGCGAGATCGAGAGCCGCGACGCGCGCGACGCCGGGCGCGAATCGGCCCCCCTGGTGCGCCCGGAGGGGGCGCTGATCGTGGATAGCTCGACGCTTTCTGCCGAGCAGGTGGTGGCCTTCATGCTGGACGCCGTAACCATGCGTGAACGCTCTTGAAAACCCTGGGGACGAAGAGTAAGAGAAGCAGGACGCGTGGAGTACCCGCACGCGGCACCCCCCGGGAGGCAACGTTTGCATGATGAGCGCGAATGACGAATCGTCACTTGACGAGGATTTTGGCCTACTCTTCGAGCAGAGTTTAAAGTCCGTCAAGCCAGGCGAAGTCGTCACAGGAAGGGTCGTTCAAATCGCAAACGGCCTCGTGACGGTCGACATCGGATACAAGTCCGAAGGTCAGATCCCGATCAACGAGTTCCGTGACCGTGACGGGCAGATCGAGGTCAACGAGGGCGACGACGTCGACGTCTACTTCGAGGCGAGCGAGGGCGACACCGGTGCGGTGAGCCTGTCGCGTGCCAAGGCCGAGCAGGTCAAGGTCTGGCGCGACATCGAGATCGCGTACAACGAGGGCGTGCCGATCGAGGGTCTGATCGTCGGCAAGGTGAAGGGTGGCCTCAAGGTCGACATCGGCGTCGCGGCCTTCCTCCCCGGCTCGCACGCCGACCTTCGTCCGACACGCAACCTCGACCGTTTCATCGGTCAGAAGGGCCGCTTCGCGATCCTCAAGTTCAACCGCTCGCGGGGGAACGTGGTGGTGTCGCGTCGTGCGGTGCTCGAGCGCGAACGCTCGGCGCTGAAGGAAGAGACGCTGCGCGTGCTCGAGGAAGGCATCATCCTCGAGGGTGCGGTCAAGAACATCACCGACTACGGCGCGTTCGTCGATCTCGGCGGCCTCGACGGCCTGCTGCACATCACCGACATGTCGTGGGGGCGTATCGCGCACCCGTCCGAGGTCATCAACGTCGGCGACCAGCTCAAGGTGGTGGTCCTCAAGTACGATCCGGAGCGCGAGCGCGTCTCGCTCGGCATGAAGCAGATCATGCCCGACCCCTGGAGCACGGCGGCGGACCGCTACCCGGTCAGCATGCGGATCCACGGCAAGGTCGTCAGCATCACCGACTACGGCGCGTTCGTGGAGCTCGAGAAGGGCGTCGAGGGGCTGATTCACGTCTCCGAGATGTCCTGGACCAAGCGCGTCACGCACCCGTCGAAGGTGCTCGAGCTCGGTGCCGAGGTCGAGGTCCAGGTTCTGGACGTCGATCCGAACAACCGCCGCATCTCGCTCGGCCTGAAGCAGGTCGCGCCCAATCCCTGGGAGCTGGTGCGCGTCAATCACCCGACCGGCAGCGAGATCGTCGGCAAGGTGAAGAGCATCACCGACTTCGGCATCTTCGTCGGCGTCGACGACGGCATCGACGGCCTGGTGCACATCTCGGATCTGCACTGGACAAAGAAGGTCAAGCACCCCTCGGAACTCTACAAGAAGGGTGACGAGATCAAGGCGGTGGTGCTCGGCGTCGACGTCGAGAACGAGCGCATCTCGCTGGGCGTGAAGCAGCTCGACCTGGATCCCTGGGCGAGCCTGCCCGAGCGCTTCCCGATCGGCTGCAAGGTGAAGGGGCCGATCACCAGCGTCACCGATTTCGGCGTCTTCGTCGAGATCGAGGACGGCATCGAGGGCCTGGTCCACGTGTCGCAGATCTCGAGCGAGCGGGTCGAGAAGCCTAGCCAGCTGTTCAACGTCGGCGACGAGATCGAGGCCGAGGTCACCAACATCGACGGCCGCGAGAAGAAGATCGGTCTCTCCGTCCGCGCGCTGCGCCGTACCGAGGAGCGCGAGGAGATGAACGCCTACCTGAGCCGCGAAGGGCAGGCGGCCAAGTTCTCCCTCGAGGACGTCATGGGCGACGATCTGCAGCGGGTCGCGGCGGGCGATAAGACCAAGTCCCAGAGCTGACCAGGGGCAGGGGAGACGATGCCCGGGCAGCCCGTTCGCCGCGCCTTCGGGTTCCTCGGGGGGTTCCTCGCGCTGTTCTTCGTCCTGGCCTTCGTGATTGCGCTGCTGCGTGCGGGGTCGGGCGGATCGGGGTTCCTGTCGGGCGAGGACGTCGTCGCCGTGGTGCCGCTCGAGGGCGAGATCGAGCGCTCGGACGCCTTCGTCGAGACCTTGCAGGGCCTCGAGGAGAACCATCGGGTCGGGGCCGTGGTGGTGCGCATCAACTCGCCGGGCGGTGCGGTCGCCCCCTCGCAGGAGATGTACGATGCGGTGCGGCGGCTGTCGGCGATCAAGCCGGTGGTCGCCTCGCTCGGCGCGGTCGCGGCCAGCGGTGGCTACTACGTCGCGAGCGCGGCCGACGTCGTCGTCGCGAGCCCGGGTACCCTGACGGGTTCGATCGGCGTCATCATGTCGCTCACCAACGTGCGCGGGCTGATGGAGAAGCTCGGCGTCGAGGCGACCATCGTCACCGCCGGCAAGTGGAAGGACACCGGCTCGCCGTTCCGTGCGGTCACGCCGGAAGAGCGCGCGATGTTCCAGAAGATGGCCGATCAGGTGCACACGCAGTTCATCGACGCGGTGGCGGCGGGCCGGAAGCTCGATCCCGCGCGGGCGCGCGAGATCGGCAATGGACGCATCTATACGGGCGAGGAGGCGCAGCAGATCGGCCTGGTCGACGAGCTCGGCGGCCTCGAGGCCGCGGTCAAGATCGCCGGCACCAGGGGCGGCATCACGGGCAAGCCCGTCGTGGAGCACTTCTCGGCGCGCCGTGGCCCCTGGTGGTGGCAGGCGCTGGTCTCGGACGAGGCCTCGGCGCAGGCCAGGCCGAGCACTGTTCTGGCCTTCCTGCTCTCGCTTGCAGGCATCGGGGAGGCCACGGTCGACGGCGATGCGCCGCAGCTCCTGTGGCGGCTGCCGCTGGTGACGGAAGGATTCCGCTGGTGACCGGAGCGTTGCGGGGCGGGTCGCCAGGCATGCCGGGTTGCCCGGGTACATGGCCCACCGGGAGATGACATGACGAAGCGCGAGCTGATCGAGGCGGTCATCAACGAGCGGTCGAGCATCCCCCGGCGCGAGGCGGAGGCACTGGTCAACTCGGTCTTCGCGAGCCTCGCCGAAGCTCTGGCGCGCGGCGAGCGCATCGAGATCCGCGGTTTCGGCAGCTTCATCGTCAAGCGCCGCAACGCCCGCGAGGGCCTCAATCCGAAGACCGGCGAGGTCGTCTCGGTGATGGCCAAGCGGGTGCCGTTCTTCAAGGCGGGCAAGGAGCTCAAGCAGCGCGTCGACCGGCCGGAAGAGGTCTACGCCGGGCCGGTGGCAGCGGCCGCCGCCCAGGGCGAAGGCTGAAGCGCGGCGCGCTGGATCCGCAAGCGATGTGCTGGATCAGCACGTCGCCTCAGGTATCATCGCGGCGACGCGTTGGCACCGGTGCCGGGCGCGTAGGAGGTGTCCATGCGCCCTGAGACCACCGTCGGCGAATTGCGGCAGGCCGGCTACCATCCGGTGACGGTTCGCGAAGAGATGCGCCGCAACCTGATCGGCGCGCTCTCGCGACACGAGCCTATCCTGCCGGGCATCGTCGGCTACGAGGACTCGGTGATTCCGGACATCGAGAACGCGGTCCTCTCCGGGCATCACATGGTGTTTCTGGGCGAGCGCGGCCAGGCGAAGTCGCGCATCATCCGCGGCCTGACGTCGCTGCTCGACTCGCGAGTCCCGGCGGTCGCCGGCTGCGAGATCCACTGCGATCCGCTCGCGCCGATCTGCCGGCGCTGCAAGACGCTGCTCGAGCGCGGCGGCGACGCGGTCGCGATCACGTGGCTGTCGCGCGACGACCGCTACGGCGAGAAGCTCGCCACGCCCGACGTGTCGATCGCCGACCTGATCGGCGAGATCGACCCGATCAAGGTCGCCGAGGGCCGCTACCTCGCCGACGAGGAGGCGATCCACTACGGCCTCGTGCCGCGCACCAACCGCGGCATCTTCGCGATCAACGAGCTGCCGGATCTGATGGAGAAGATCCAGGTCGGATTGTTCAACCTGATGGAGGAGCGGGACGTCCAGATCAAGGGCTTCAAGGTCCGCCTGCCGCTGGACGTGGTGATCGTCGCGAGCGCCAACCCCGAGGACTACACCAGCCGCGGCCGCATCATCACTCCGCTGAAGGACCGCTTCGACGTCCAGATCCGCACGCACTACCCGACCCGCCTCGAGACCGAGATCGCGATCCTCGAGCAGGAGGTGCCCACCACCGAGCGCAGCGGGCGGCCGGTGCGGGTGCCCGACTTCGTCAAGGCAATCATCGCGCAGCTCACCTTCGAGGCGCGCAATTCGAACGAGGTCAATCAGAGCTCCGGGGTGAGCGTCCGGGTGACGCTCAACAACTACGAGACGCTGATCGCGAATGCGGAGCGGCGTGCCGTCAAGCTCGCGGAGAACGAGATCGTACCGCGGATCTCGGATCTGCACGCGGTCTCGGCGTCGATGCTGGGCAAGCTCGAGCTCGAGTACACCGGAGACGAGCGCGGCAACGACGCCCCGCTCGAGCGCCTGCTGAACCGCGCCATCCTGGCGGTGTTCGACCGCAGCGTCGTCGCCGACCATCTGGCGAAGGTCAGCGAGTACTTCGCCTGCGGTTGGGGTGTCGAGGTGTCGGACACGATGCGCGCCGACGAGTACCTGGACGGCATCCGCGCCATCCCGGGGCTGCGCGAGGCGATCGCCGAGCTCGGGCCGTTCGAGTCGCCGGCGCTCATGGCCTCGGCGGCGGAGTTCATCTTCGAAGGGCTGCACCTGCACCAGAAGCTCAACAAGGACAGCGAGGGCGGCCGGACCAGCTACCATGCTTGACGGCGCGGGCAGATGCTGAAGGTCAAGTACACCGCCTGGGACGGCACGCAGCGGATCAAGCTCGACGCCGAGCAGCTGTTCGAGAAGCTCGCCGAGGCGCTGTCCTACACCGACGACGTCCAGCAGGCGCTCGACTGGCTGCTGCGGCAGGGGCTCGACCTCGACGGCGTGCGGGTGATGGGCCTCGACGAGCTGCTCGCCGAGGTCCGCGAGCAGATGCGCGAGCGGCTGGCGAAGTTCAACCTCGACGAGGCGCTCGACGAGCCGCGCTTGCGGCTCGTCGACATTCTGGACCGTGAGCGCGAGGCACTCGACGAGCTGACGCGCGCCGGCGACGAGGGCGCGCTCGCGCGCGAGAAGCGCGCCTTCCTCGACGACCTGCCGGATTCGCCCGCAGAGGCGATCCAGCGCCTCGCGCAGCAGTACCAGTTCGTCGATCCGGAGGCGGCGCGGCTCTTCAAGGAGCTGCTCGGCGAGCTCGACGACATCCGTGACCTGGAGCAGTTCCGGCACAGCCACGGCGAGCAGATGCGCGGCCAGACCGCGCTCGACTATCAGCAGGCCCTGGAGCTGATGCGCGAGATGGCGGCGCTGAAGCAGCTCGAGCGCAACCTCATGACGGGCAACTTCGCGGCGCTCGACCCGAACGAGCTGCGCCGCCTGCTCGGCGAGCGCGCGGGGCAGGACCTCGAGCGCCTCGGCCAGATCATCGTCCTGCTCGGCAACGCGGGCTATCTGACGCAGAAGGAGGGCCGCGCCCGGCTCTCGCCGCGCGGCATCCGCAGGATCGGCCAGCTCGCGCTGCGCGACATCTACCAGCAGATGCTGCGCGATCGCCCCGGCAGCCACGCGACCGATCAGCGCGGCGCCGCGCAGGTCCGGCCCGAGCGTACGCGGCCCTACCGCGACGGCGACATGCTCGAGCTGGCCCTCGTTCCGACCTTGATGAACGCGGTGCGCCGCAAGCCGACCGCACCGCTGGAGGTCGCGCCGCAGGACTTCGAGGTGCACGAAGCCGACCACGCGACGACGACGTCGACCGTGCTGCTGCTCGACATGAGCTGGTCGATGAGCTGGGAAGGCCGCTTCGCTGCGGCCAAGAAGGTCGCGCTCGCGCTCGAGAGCCTGATCCGCACCCGCTATCCACGCGACTACTTCGGCATCGTCGGCTTCTACACGCGCGCGGTCGAGCTCAAGGCGGCGGACCTGCCCGAGGCGAGCTGGAACATGGGCGATCCGTTCACCAACCTGCAGGACGGCCTGCGGCTCGCGAGCGAGATGCTGCGCAAGCGTCCCAGCCGCAACCAGCACGTGATCGTGGTGACCGACGGGCAGCCGACGGCGTACTTCTCGCGCGGCCGCCTGCACTGCGAGTGGCCGCTGTCGTTCGGCGGCGTGTCGCTGCGTGCGGCCGCCGAGACCCTCAAGGAGGTCGAGCGGGTGACCCGGCTGGGCATCACGATCAACACCTTCATGCTCGACGACTCGCCCGGACTGCGCGCCTTCGTCGAGCGCATGACGCGGATCAACAAGGGCCGCGCGCTCTACAGCCGGCCGGACCGGCTCGGCGAGTACCTGCTGGTCGACTACCTGGGGAAGAAGCGGAAGAAGGTCTGATGCGGCGGGGCATTCTGCTGCTGGCGGTGGGCTTCGTTGCGCTGGCGCTGGCGGCGAGCAGCCGGGCGGATCTGCCGCCGCCCGTGACCGCGCCCTACGTCCTGCCGTTCGGCAACTGCTACCAGGAGGTCGAGATCTTCCGCTCGCTCAAGCACGGCGATTTCGACTTCTGCCGGCTGAAGCTCCGCTACCGCCCCGGTCGGGCCGAATGTTTGCGAATCATCATCTCGACATGCAATCTTGTGGTGCCGGGGATGCGGAGCAACGGACCGCCCGGGGGTCTCGAAGGTTTCGGCGAACGGATCATCTGCCCTCCGGGGCCGCCGCCGCCGACCTGTCCGTCGGGATTCTTCGGCTAGCGAGGCGGAGCGAGATGCGCGTCGGCCCGCGGCGCGCCGGGTGAAGAGGTGGGGGTGGCAACCAGGGACGGGGCGACGTCGCAAGCACGGGAGCGAACCGCGCCCAAGCTCACCCCGATGCTCGCGCAGTACCTGCACGTCAAGCAACAGGCGGGCGATGCGGTGCTGTTCTTCCGGCTCGGCGACTTCTACGAGATGTTCTTCGAGGACGCCGAGCGGGCGGCACCGCTGCTCGACTTGACGCTCACCTCGCGCAACAAGGACGATCCGAACCCGATCCCGATGTGCGGCATCCCGCACCACGCAGCACTTGGCTACATCAGCCGGCTGCTCGGGCATGGCCTCAAGGTCGCGATCTGCGACCAGATCGGCGATCCGCAGTCGTCGCCCGGGCTGGTCGAGCGCGGTCTCACCCGGATCATCACCCCGGGGACGGTACTCGACGAAGACGAGGGCCTGGCCACCAGCGAGCCGGGATATCTGGTCGCGCTCGGCCGCGGCCCCGGCGACAGCATCGCGATCGCGACCGTCGAGGCCTCGACCGGCGAGCTGCGCTGTTGCGAGACCGAGGCCGCGGCGCTGGCGGGCGAGGAGCTGGCGCGGATCGCGCCGCGCGAGGTGCTGTTCCCCGAGGGGGACGAGGTGCTCGGCGATCTCGCGCGTGGCTGTGGCGCGAGCGTGACGCCGCGGCCGGTGGCGCTGGAGTGCATCGCACCCGAGATCGCCCGCGTGCTCGATCGTGTTCTGGGCGAGACCGCCGCTGCGAGTTCCCAGCCTGCGGCACGCGCGCGCAGCGCGCTGCGCGGCGCGCTCGAGTACCTCGCCGAGACGGTGCGTGGTGGCCTCGATCACCTGTCCACCGTCCGCTGGTACGCGCTCGGCGACCACTTGATGCTCGACGAGCGTACGCGCCGGAACCTCGCCGTGGTCGAGGGCGCCGCCGGTGGCCGGCACGGCTCTCTGTGGTGGGCGGTCGACCGGACGGCCACGGGGATGGGCGCGCGCCGCCTGCGCGAGTGGCTGCTCTACCCGTTGCTCGACCTGCAGGCGATCGGCGATCGTCTCGACGCGGTCGAAGCGCTGGTGGAAGGCGCCGGGCTACGCGCCGATGTCGCCGAGAGCCTGCGGCCGATCGGCGACACCGAGCGCCTGGTCGCGCGGCTGAGCCTCGGTCGCGCCGGACCGCGTGAGGTCGTCCGGCTGGCGCGCGCGCTCGAGCGCGCGGCGGTGATCCGGGCGCTGCTCGCCGAAGCGCCGCGGCCGGCCGCCCTCGAGCGCATCGCGCGCACCGCGACACCGCCCGACGGCCTGGCCGAGCGCATCACTGCTCTGGTCGTCGACTCGCCGCCGCTGGCCGCCGCCGAGGGTGGCGCGATCCAGCCGGGTGCGGACGACGAGGTGGACCGCCTGCGTGCGCTGACGCGCGACGCGCAGGAGCTGATCGCGGCGCTCGAGGCGCGCGAGCGCGCGGCGACCGGGATCGGATCGCTGAAGATCCGCTACCAGCGCGTGTTCGGCTACTTCTTCGAGGTCACCAAGGCGAACCTGGCGCTGGTGCCGCCGCACTTCGTACGCCGCCAGACGATCTCGACCGGCGAGCGCTACTCGAGCCCGGAGCTGCGCGAGCTCGAGCAGCAGCTCACCACCGCCGACGAGCGCTGCCGGCAGCGCGAGATCGTCCTGTTCGGCGAGCTGCTGGCGGAGATCCAGCAGCACGAGGTGGCGCTCTCGGCGCTGGCACGCGAGCTCGCGAGTCTGGATGCGCTCTGTGGCCTGGCCGCGACCGCGCACGAGCAGGGCTATGCGCGGCCGGGCCTGCACCGCGGCAGCGCGCTCGCCATCCGCGACGGCCGCCACCCGGTGGTCGAGCGCACGTCGGCGGCCGGACGCTTCGTCGCCAACGACACCACGCTCGACGAGGAAGCGGAGCAGATCATCGTCTTGACCGGCCCGAACATGGCCGGCAAGAGCACCTACCTGCGGCAGGTCGCCCTGATCGTGCTGCTGGCGCACGCCGGCAGCTTCGTGCCGGCGGCCGAGGCGCGCATTCCGCTGACCGACCGGATCTGGACCCGGGTCGGCGCCGCCGACGACCTGGTGGCCGGCGACTCGACCTTCATGGTCGAGATGAAGGAGACCGCCGCCATCCTGGCCAACCTCTCACCGCGCACCCTGGTGGTGCTCGACGAGATCGGGCGCGGCACCAGCACCTACGACGGGATTGCCATCGCCTGGGCGGTCGCCGAGTACCTGCACGACGTCGCCCCGGGCCCGGGCGCGCGGGTGAAGACTTTGTTCGCGACGCACTTCCACGAGCTCACGGCGCTCGCCGAGACGTTGCCGCGGGTGCGCAACTACTCGGTCGCGGTGCGCGAGTGGAAGGACGACGTGCTGTTCCTGCGTCGCGTCGTGCCGGGGCCGGCCAGCCGGAGCTACGGGGTTTCGGTGGCGCGCCTCGCCGGGGTGCCCGAGGCCGTGGTGCTGCGCGCGCGCGACATCCTGCGCGGGCTCGAGAACGGCAAGTCGCCGCTCGGCGCGCAGCTTTCCGCACCGCGCCGGCGTGCCGGCAACGACAACCAGCTCGACCTGTTCGCCGACCGCGCGCAGCAGCTCCGCCGCGAGCTGGCCGCGCTCGACGTCAACGCGCTCACGCCGCTGGCTGCGCTGACGCGACTGCACGAGCTCGCGCTCCTGGCGCGGGAGGGCTGAGTGGTGGCCCGGCTGCTCCTCTGGCTTGCGGTCGCGGTGCTCGCTGCGCTGCCCGCCGTGGCCGCGGATACCGGTTCGACGAGCCTCGGTAGTCCGCTGGCCAAGGACAAGCCGGGGCGTGCGATCATCGAGCGCATCGCGTGGGAGACCTACGAAGGCCGGGCCCGGTTGGTCGTCGGGGTGCGGGGCGCCGTCAACTACACCACGCACGCCGCGGGCGCCGACCCGGCGACGAACATGCCGCACCGTGCCTACGTCGACCTCCGCCCGGCGGTGCTCGGCAAGGACGTGCCGCGGGTGCCGCTGGGGGTCGAGGACGGGCTCGCACAGCGGGTGCGCGTCGGCCAGTACGACCCGGAGACGGTACGCATCGTGGTCGAGCTGAGCGCGCCTGGTCTGTTCGAGGTGCGCACCAGCGAGAAACCGCCGCGGTTGCTGCTCGGGATCGCGCCGCGTGGGCCACGGGTGGCGGCCGTCCAGGCCGCGCGCGCCGCGGAAGCGGCTCCCGTGACGGTGCCACCATCGCCATCGCCGGCGGCGCACGCTGCGCTGCCGTCCGAGGAGCCTCGCGCGAGCGCGTCGCCGCAGGTCGTGGCGCGTCTGGCCGAGCCGACGGTGGAGCCGATCGAGACCCGCGCGCCGCTGCCGGCCGCGACCACCGCGCCGACCGCACTGCCGACCGTACTGCCGGCGGCGTCGCCGGCGCCGCCGCGTGAGTCGGTGGCCGGGCTGCTGCCGACGGCGCGCATGGAACCGCCCGCCGTGGTCGCCGAAGCGCCAGCCAGGCCGCGCGCGGACGCGGCACCGGTGCCGGTGCCGGTGCCGGCCGCGGAGCCCGAGCAGGTCCCGGACCGCCTCGCCGCGCAGCCCGCTGAAACGGCCAGCCCGGCCCCTGAGCCGCGCCGCAGCCCTGCCCAGAAGGCGGCCGCGAAGGCCCAGCGTCCGCAGGCGACGGCGCGCGTCTGGACGGTGGTGCTCGATCCCGGCCACGGCGGCCGCGACCCGGGGGCGCGCGGCGTGACCGGCGACGAGGAGAAGGACATCACGCTCGCGGTGTCGCGCATGGTCGCGGAGCGCCTGGGCGAGGATCCGCAGATCCGCACCGTGCTGACCCGCACCGACGACGGCTACGTTTCGCTCGAGCAGCGCACCGCGATCGCCAACGCGCAGGGCGCCGACCTGTTCATCTCGATCCACGCCAACGCGAGCGAGAATCCCCAGCTCGCGGGCGTCGAGACCTACACGCTGAACAACACGGACGATCGGGCGACGATCCGGCTGGCGGCGCTCGAGAACGGCCTCGCGCTCACCGGGGCTGCGCCCGGAGAGCGCGATCTCGCCTATATTTTGAGCGATCTGGTCCAGACCGGGAAGGAGGACGAGTCGGTGACGCTCGCCCGGGCTGTGCAAGGAAATCTGGTCAGCTATCTACGGGAGCGCTGGCGCGGGGTCGCGAACCTCGGCGTCAAGAAGGGACCGTTTTACGTGCTGGTCGGAGCCTACATGCCGTGCATCCTGGTCGAGATGGCCTTCCTGACCAACGAGACCGAGGGGCAGCGGATCGCCGCGCGGCGCTACCAGCTCGATGCGGCCGACGGCATCGCGCTGGGCATCCGGCGCTTCCTCGCCAGCGACACCGCGAACGCGAACCTCTGAATGCTCGAATCGACCTCAGCTCCGTTACCGCTGCAGAGCGGTGCTACCGTGCTTCCCACGGCGTCGGCCGCGGGGGCGGCACCCGAGTTGCCACGGCTGCCCGATCCGGCCGAAGCCGAGGACCTCGGCGGGACGGCTCGCGAGTACGTCAACACCTCGCGCGAGCTGCTGCGCGAATGGCACGACGCGGGGGCCACGGGCGTTGCCGTCGTCGACAGCTGGACCCGCGCCATCGATCGCTTGCTCGAGTTCCTGTTCGATGCTGCCACCGCCGGCTACCGGCGCCGCTACGTGCAGCTCGATCAGCGCTGCGCGGTGCTCGCCCAGGGTGGCTACGGCCGCGGCGAGCTCAATCCGCAATCCGACATCGACCTGCTGTTCCTTTATCCGCACAAGGTGACGCCGTACGTCGAGACGGTGAACGAGAAGATCCTGTACACCCTGTGGGACACGCGCCTGCAGGTCGGCTTCGCCGTGCGCAACGTGACCGAGTGCGTGCGGCTCGCGACGACGGACCTGAAGATCAAGACCGCGCTGATCGACGCACGCTTCGTGTGCGGCGATCGCCCGCTCGCGGCCGACTTCGACCGCGCCCTCGATCGCGACATCAAGCCGCGCGCGACGGCCAAGTTCTTCCGCGAGAAGCTCAACGAGAGCGAGGCGCGCCATCACGAGTTCGGCGACTCGGTGTATCTGCTCGAGCCGCAGATCAAGGAGGGGCAGGGCGGCCTGCGCGATCTGCACACCGCGCTCTGGATCGCGAAGATCAAGTTCAAGGTCGTGGATCTGCGCGAGCTCGCAGTCAAGGGCGTCATGAATGCGACCGAGCTCGCCGAGATCGAGCGCGCGCGCGACTTCCTGTTCCGGGTGCGCAACGCGATGCACTTCCTGACCAGGTCGCACCAGGACCAGCTCACCTTCGAGCTGCAGGAAGAGGTCGCCGCCAACCTGGGCTACGCCGCCTCGGGCAACGGCAACCTGAAGCCGGTCGAGCGCTTCCTGAAGGACTACTATCTGCAGGCGTCGACCGTGACCCGATTCGCGCGCGCGATCATCGACCGCTCGGTGAACCCGCCGCGGCCGTACCGGCTGATCGGCCGGATGATGGCGCGCACCATCCGCCCCGGGGTGCAGATCATCGCGGGTGAGCTCGCGGTCACGAGCAGCGAGGTCTTCACGGAGGATCCGACCGAGCTGATGCGACTGTTCGCGGACGCGCAGCGGCACGGCGTCAAGTTCTCGTCGAGCCTGGCTGATCTGATCCGGACCAACGCGGACCGCCTGGGCGACACGGAGCGGGCCGACGATCGCGTGATCGACGCGTTCCTCGGCGTGATGCGCTCGCCGTACCGCGTCTACGAGACGCTGCACGAGATGCACAAGCTCGGCGTGCTGTCGCGCATGATCCCGGAGTGGGAGCACCTGCTCTGCCTGGTGCTGCACGACCTCTACCACATCTACACCGTGGACGAGCACTCGCTGATGGGCGTGCGCGAGCTCGAGCGCTTGCGTAACGGCGAGCATGCCGACGCCGCCCCGCTGCTGACGCAGGTCATGCGCGAGGTCGACAAGGTCGAGCTGCTCTTCCTCGGCATCATGATGCACGACGCCGGCAAGGGGCTGGGCGGCGGCCACTCGGAGAAGGGCGCAGGCTTCGCGCTCGACCTCGCGGCCCGGCTCAAGCTCAACGAGGACGACACCCGCGAGCTCGAGTTCCTGGTCCGCCACCACCTCGTCATGTCGCACCTGGCGCAGCGCCGCGACATCCATGACGACAAGCTGATCAGCGACTTCGCGAAGCTGGTCGGTACGACCGACAGCCTGAAGCGCATCTACCTGCTCACCTATGCGGACATGCGCGCCACTGGACCGAAGGTCTGGAACAACTGGAAGGACATGCTGCTCGGCGAGACCTACCTGCGCGTGACCGAGGCCTTCGCGCGCGGTCTCGAGCCCGAGGACCGCCAGGAGCGCATCGCGCGCATCCGCGAGCGCGTACTGGCCGACGCGCGCGCGACGCGCGACGTGGCTGCGGTCGCGGAGCTCGGCCACTTCGTCGCGACCATGCCCGACATCTACTTCCTCACCACGCCGGAGTCGCTGATGGCGGACCACGCGGTGCTGGTGCGGCACGCACGCGAGCAGGGCCTCGCGACCAGCGTCACGCACAATCCGGCCTACGAGTTCAGCGAGTTCACGGTCGCGACGCTCGATCGTCCCGGATTGTTCGCGATCCTGACCGGCGTGCTCGCCGCGCGCGGCATGAACATCGTCGGGGCGCGCATCGCGACCTCGGAGGACGGGATCGCGCTCGACGCCTTTCGCGTCTCGCACCTCGAGCGGCGCGCGGTCGCGCTCGACGACGAGCGCTGGCAGAAGACGCGCGGGCTGCTCGACGACGTGCTGGCCGGGCGCCGTGACCTCGGCGAGGTCGTGGCCCAGGCCGAGAAGCCGGGCCTGCTCGACCGCAAGCGCGTGCCGCGCGTCGCCACCGAGGTGGTGGTGACCAACGCGGTGTCCGACGAGTACACGGTGGTCGACGTCTACACGCACGACCGCGTCGGGCTGCTGTACCGCATCGCGCAGGCCCTCTATGCCATGGGGCTGCACATCCACCTGGCGAAGATCTCGACCAACGTCGACCAGGTGCTCGACGTGTTCTACGTGACCGAGGCCGACGATCGGAAGTGCACCCGCATCGACGAGATCCAGCACACGCTGGCGGCCGCGCTCAGCGAGGAGGCGACCGCGAACGGCGCCGCCGCGCCCGCCGCGAGCTGAGCGCCGGCGCGTGCCGCTCGACGAGCTCATCGACCGCTTCCTCGCCCGGCTGCGCGGCGAGCTCGGCGTGTCGCCGCACACCTACGCCGCATACGCGGCGGATCTCGCCCGCTTCGCGGCCTTCGCGGGCGGACGCTTCGCGGTGACCGACGCCGCGCGGGTCAGCCGCGAGCTGGTGCTGTCGTTCCAGGCCGCCGAGGCGGAGCGGGGCGTGGGGGCGCGCTCGCAGGCGCGCCGGCTCTCGACCTTACGTGGGCTGTTCCGCTTCGCGCTCGAAGAGAAGCTGGTGGCCGACAATCCGGTCGCGGACCTGCGCCAGCCGCGCCTGCCGCGGCGGCTGCCGGGAACGCTCGCCGAGGACGAGGTACCGCGGCTGCTCGAGGCGGCCGCCGCGAGCGGTACGCCGCTGCGCGACCAGGCGTTGCTCGAGGTGCTCTACGGCGCCGGCCTGCGCGTCAGCGAGGCGACCTCGCTACGCCTCGACGTGGTCTTTCTCGCCGAGCGCGCGGTGCGCGTGCTCGGCAAGGGCGACAAGGAGCGTGTCGTGCCGCTCGGCCGGCCCGCCTGTGCGGCGCTGGCGCGCTACATCGACCACGAGCGTCCCCGGCTGGTGACGACGGGCCGCTGCCAGGAGGTGTTCGTCTCACCGCGCGGCCGCAAGCTCAGCCGCCAGGCGGTGTTCGCGTTGATCCGCCGGCTGGCGGCGCGCGCGGGCATCGCGGGACCGCTGTCGCCGCACGGCCTGCGGCACGCCTTCGCAACCCACCTGGTCGAGCGTGGCGCCGACCTGCGCGTGGTGCAGACGCTGCTCGGGCATGCGAACATCTCGACCACGGAGATCTACACCCACCTGAGCCGCGCGCACCTGCGCCAGGTCCACGCCGCGCATCATCCGCGCGAGCGCGCGGCCGCGCGGGGCAAGCGGCTCGTGACGGAGGATGGCGAGTGACGCGTAGCGACGGCAATCCCGGCAAGCGCAGGGTGGTGGTGAGCGGCATGCGGCCGACCGGCAAGCTGCACCTCGGCCACCTGCTCGGAACCTTGCGCAACTGGGTGTCGCTGCAGACGCAGTACGACTGCCATTTCTTCGTCGCCGACTGGCACGTGCTGACCACCGACTACGAGAAGCCGAGCAAGATCCCCGGTTTCGTCGACGAGATGGTGCTCGACTGGCTGGCCGCCGGGCTCGACCCCGAGCGCTGCGTGATCTTCCGCCAGTCCGCGCTGCTCGAGCACGCCGAGCTGGCGCTGCTGTTCGGCATGTTCACGCCGGTGCCGTGGCTCGAGCGCAACCCGACCTACAAGGAGCAGCGCGAGCAGCTCGCGGACCGCGATCTGTCGACCTACGGCTTCCTCGGCTACCCGGTGCTGCAGGCCGCGGACATCCTGCTCTACAAGGCCGACCTCGTTCCGGTCGGTGTCGACCAGGTGCCGCACGTCGAGCTGACGCGCGAGATCGCGCGCCGCTTCAACCACCTCTACGGCGAGGTCCTGCCGGAGCCGCAGGCGCTGCTCTCACCGACCCCGAGGGTCCCCGGCACCGACGGCCGCAAGATGAGCAAGAGCTACGGCAACGCGATCTACCTCGACGAGGAGCCCGACTCGATCGAGAAGCGCCTCGGCAAGATGGCCACCGATCCGGCGCGCGTGCGACGCACCGATCCCGGCGATCCGGAGATCTGCCCGGCGTTCAACCTGCACAAGGTCTACTGCACGCCCGAGGAGATCGACACGGTCACCGTCGGCTGCAAGACGGCGGGCATCGGCTGCCTCGACTGCAAGAAGATCATGATCAAGCACGTACTCGCCGACCTGGCACCGCACCGCGAGCGTCGCGCGGCCATCGCCGCCCGTCCGGGCTACGCCCGCGACGTGCTCGAGGCGGGGACCGCCCGGGCGCGCATCGTGGCCCAGCGGACCATGGCGGAGGTGCGCGACGCGATGGGTCTCGCCGGCTGACCGGGTTCTCCCGGCCCGCGACGATGTGGTAGGAAACGCGACGATGAGCGAGGCGTACACCGTCAAGCTGGACAGCTTCGAGGGCCCGCTCGACCTGCTGCTGCACCTCATCAAGAAGCACGAGGTGGACCTCTACGAGATCCGGGTGTCGCAGGTCACGGACCAGTACCTGGGCTACCTGAAGGCGGCGCAGGAGCTGAATCTCGACATCGCCGGCGAGTTCCTGGTGATGGCGGCGACGCTCATCTACCTGAAGTCGCGCGCGCTGCTGCCACCCGAGGAGCGCGACGAGTTCGACGAGGAGGAGCCGCTCGATCCCGAGGCGCAGCTCATCCAGCAGCTGATCGAGCACGAGCGCTTCCAGAAGGTCGCGGCAGCGCTGGCGCAGCGCCCGGTGCTGGGCCGCGACGTCTTCCGGCGCACCGTGGTCGAGGCGGCACCCGGCGAGTTCGTCGAGCCGCAGTGTCCGGCGGGCGTCGGCGATCTGCTGGTCGCCCTGCAGCGCATCCTGAACCGTCGCACCAACCAGCCCGTGCACCGCGTCGCGCAGGAGCACATCAGCATCCGTGACGGCCTCGAGCTGGTGCTCGACCAGCTACGTGCGACGCCCCGCGTGAGCTTCGCGGCGCTTTTCCCCGAGGACGCGTCGCGCGGGCGGATCATCGTGACCTTCCTGGCGATCCTCGAGCTGATCAAGCTGGGCGCGGTCACGGCGACACAGCAGGACGCCTACGGCGAGATCGACGTCGTGCTGCTACGTGACCTCGACCCGGACAGCGTTTTGACGATCGACTTCGAGGAAGCGGCAGGATGAGCTCGATGAGCGGACGAGAGCAGGATCAGGGAGTGGACGAGCTCGAAGCGCGCGAGGGCGAGGGCGCGGGCCCGTCGCCCGATGAAGATGCCGCGGCGGCGGAGCTCGCCAACGACGTCCTCGAGCTGGAATCGGACGACGAGCTGGCCGCGGAGCACGCTGCCGGCGACGCCCTGCCGACCGACGACACCAGCCCGAGCCCGGGCGACGGTGCCGCCGCCGACGAGCACGGCGACGCCGACCAGCCGCTCGACGCGACCGACGCACCACCGCTGCACACCACCCTCGAGGCGGTCCTGTTCGCGGCGGCGGAGCCGGTGCCGCTGGCACGGCTGGTGAAGCTGCTCGGCGCCTGGCCGCGCGCGACCGTGAGCGCCGCGCTCGACGAGCTGCGCGACACGCTCGAGCGCGAGGGCCGGGGCATCCGCCTGGCCGAAACCGCCGGCGGCCTGCAGCTCCGCTCGGCCGCCGAGTGTGCGCCCTGGGTGCGGCATTTCTTCGCCGAGAAGCCGCCGCGGCTGTCGCGCGCGGTGCTCGAAACCCTGGCGATCGTCGCCTATCGGCAGCCGGCGACGCGCGGCGAGGTCGAGGCGGTGCGCGGCGTCAACTGCGACGCCGTGCTGGGCGCACTGCTAACCCGCCAGCTCATCCAGGTCGTCGGGCGCCGCCAGTCGCCCGGAAGACCGGTCGAGTACGGCACGACGGCCGGCTTCCTCGAGCTGTTCAGCTTGCGCGACCTCGGCGAGCTGCCCGAGCTGCCCGAGCCGGCCGCCCTTGCGAGGCTCATCGAAGAAGCGGAAGTTAACGCCGAGCAGGCAGAAGGTGCGGATGCGGACCCGGACGGAGAGAATCCAGAAGATCTTGAGCCAGGCGGGGATCGCTTCGCGCCGGGCGGCGGAGGACCTGATCCGGGAGGGGAGGGTCCAGCTCAACGGGAAGGTGATCCTGGAGCTGGGGACGAAGGCGGACCCGACCAAGGACCGCATCACCGTTGACGGTCGCGCGGCGCTGCCGCGCAAGCTGCACTACGTCGTCTACCACAAGCCAGTCGGGGTGGTGAGCACGATGTCCGACCCCGAGGGCCGGCGCGCGATCGGCGACGTCGTGCGCGAGCTACGCGAGCACCTGTTTCCGGTCGGTAGACTCGACTTCGAGTCGAGCGGGCTGGTGTTGCTGACCAACGACGGCGAGCTCGCGCAGAAGCTCACCCACCCGCGGTACCAGATCCCCAAGGTGTATCGGGTGAAGGTGCGCGGCCGTCCGGAGGACGCGGCGATCGAGCGCCTGCGGCGTGGTGTGCGCCTGACCGACGGCATGACCGCTCCGGCGGAGATCGAGGTGGAATCCATCCTGCCGACCAAGGCGCGCTTGCGCATGGTGCTGCGCGAGGGGCGGCAGCGTCAGGTGCGGCGCATGTGCGAGGCGGTCGGGCATCCGGTGGACCGCTTGTCGCGCATCGCGATCGGTCCGCTGCGCCTCGGCGCCCTGCCGATCGGCCAGACCCGCGAGCTGACGCCGCGCGAGGTGCTGGCGCTTCGGCACGCGGTGTCGGGCCACGCCACACCGGCCGCGGCCGCTGCGCCGCGGCCACGGCGCAGCGTCAGACCGGGAGCTCCCGCACCGCGTCGTACAGAGCGCGCCAGCGAACGTAGTAGGCCTCGTACGCACCACTGAGCGTCAGATTGGCCTCGAGCGGCCGCTTGCGCACCATCGCCTGCGCGGCCTCGGCAATCGAAGAATAGGCTCCGGTTCCCGCCGCGGCGAGCACCGCCGCCCCGAGAGCGGTCGCGTTGGCGTCTTCGGAGACCTGCAGCGGTCGACGCACGACGCCCGCGAAGCTGCGCAGCAGCGCCGCGCTGCGCGTCATGCCGCCGGACAGCGTGAGCGTCGTCACCGGCCGTCCGAGGACCGCCTCGACCTGCTCGAGGTTGGCGCGGATCGCACAGGTGACGTTGAGCAGGAAGGCCGCACAGAAATCACCCCGCACCGGCCGTCGTGTGAACGGCGGATGCGGGAAGACGAAGCCGAGCGCTTGATCGGGGCGGAAGTTGAGCACGTCCCAGACCTGCGGTCCCGCGACGCTCACCACGCTCGGCAGCGCTTGTGGCGCGGCGGCCATCGCGTCCTCGGCCGCCTGGAAGCCGGCGGCGCCGTCGAGGCCGAGGATCCCGAGCAGCCATTCGTAGGCGATGCCGGTGTCGCCGGCATTGCTCTCGAGCGTCCAGCGCCCGGGGATCACGTGACAGCCGGTCCAGAGCTTGCCGGATTCGTCGTGCAGCGGCTGCGCGGTCGCGGTCATCACCGGTGTCGTCGTGCCGAGGACCGCGCCCGCCTCGCCGGGCTCGACCACATCCGAGCCCAGCAGCGCACACTGGGTGTCGCCGCCGCCGGCGAACACGGGTGTTCCGGCGCGCAACCCGGTCTGCGCCGCGGCCGTGGCCGTCACGGTGCCGACCCGCGATGCGGGCTCCACCACCTCGGGCAGCAGGTGCGCCGGGACGTCGAAGGTCTCGAGGATCGCGCTGCTCCAGCGCCGCTCCGCGACGTCGAGGAACAGCGACTCGCCGGCGTTGGACGGCTCGGAGGTGAGCTCCCCGGTGAGGCGGTAGGTCAGCCAGTCGTTCAGGGTGAGGATGGCCGCGACCGGCATGTGGTCGGCGGTGCTCCGGTACGAGATCAGGCGTGCCAGGGTGGAGACGAACGGCGGCCAGTGGCCGGTGATCTTGACACCGGCATCCATGCCGAGCTTGCCCATGACGTCGAGTGCGCCGGCGAAGCCGCGGCCATCCATGTTCGGTCCGGCGTAAATCTCGCGGCCACGTGCGTCGAGGAACACGGTGCCGAGCCGCTGTGCGGTGGTCGAGACACCTGCGATCGCCGCGGGGTCGAGCTTTGCCTCGGCCAGTGCCGCGCGCGAGCAGCGCGCGAGCGCGGCCCAGAACGCGTCCGGGTCGAATGCGTAACCGCGTCCCATGCTGCCCTCGCCGAGATCGACCTCCTCGTAGGTCCAGGGCTCGCGGACGCACGCGACACAGCGTCCGTCGGCGTCGAAGATGGCGCACTTGCCGCCACCGGTGCCGTAGTCGAAGGCGAGGAAGTAGGGCGAACGATTGGTCATGGCGCTGGCAATCTCGTGCATCGAGCGCGTGGAGGCAAGCCGCGTACCTCGTGGGTCTTCAGCGGCTGGGAGTGGCAGTGACCATCGGCACGAAGCGGACCGCGCCGAGAGACTCGCGGATCAGCTCGCCGCCCTGCTTGGTCCATCGGTAGAGGTGCTGGTCGGCCGCGCCGAGCGGAGCAACCAGGATACCGCCCTCAGCAAGTTGCTCGATGAGCGCGGGGGGCAGCTCGGGCGGTGCCGCGGTCAGGACGATGCGGTCGAACGGGGCATGCTCCGGCCAGCCGCGGTAGCCGTCGCCGTCCTTGACGTGGATGTTCGCGTAGCCGAGCGCGGCCAGGCGCGCGCGCGCCTGCGCGGCGAGCGCGGCGACGATCTCGATCGAGTAGACCTCGCGCGCCAGCTTCGCCAGGACCGCTGCCTGGTAGCCTGATCCGGTACCCACCTCGAGCACGCGCTCGCTGCCGTGGAGCTGCAGCGCATCGGTCATGATCGCCACCACCGTGGGCTGGGAGATGGTCTGGCCGTGGCCGATCGGGAAGGCGTGATTCCCGTACACCTCGACGAGGTCGGCGTCAGGCATGAAGAGGTGTCGCGGGACCGTACGCAGTGCGGTGAGGGTCTGCTCGTCCATGCCGGGATCGCGGCGCGCGACCTCGTCGACCAGCGCGTGGCGCGCGGCGCGCGCTGCTTCGGAATCGCCGGCCAGGGCTGCCGCCGGCGTCGATTCCCCTGCGGCGTGCGCGCCGCCGAGCAGGGGCCAACCGAGCGCGCCGAGCGCGAAAGCGGTCGACACCAGCGACCCGGCGAGCAACGTGGTGGTCACGAGGATTCGGTCGCGAAGCCGTACAAGCGTCGTCCGTTGTCGACCAGGATCTTGCGCTTGCGCTGCTCGGAGAGGCGGTGGTTCGCGAGCGTCGCCCGTGCCGCCCCGGGAAAGATCGCGTCGGGATGCGGATAGTCCGACGCCCAGACCACGCAGTCCTCGCCGACGTACTCGACGGTCGCCGCGACCGCGTCCTCTTCGGGATCGGTCGAGACGAAGCACTGTGCGCGAAAGACGTCGCTCGGCCGGCGCTCGAGCTCGGGCAGGGTGTAGCCCCAGTGCTCGAAATGCTCGTCCATGCGCGCCAGCCAGTGCACGGTCCACGCGGAGCCGCTCTCCAGGAACGCGACACGCAGGCGGGGAAAGCGGTCGAGCACGCCGCCCGCGATCAAGTTGAGACACGCGAGCTGCTGCTCGAACGGGTGCGACAGCATATGCAAGAAGAAAAACTGCTCGTAGCGGTCGTCGGCGACGGTCGGGCTCGAGCGTGTCGTGCCCTCGTGGATCGCGACTGGCAGGCCAGCGTCGGCTGCGGCGCGCCAGAACGGATCGAGAGCGGGATCGTGCAGCAGGCGGCCGCCGGCGGGGTTGGGTCGCACGAACAGCGCGCGCAGCTCGGGCGTGCCGGCAATGCGCTCGACCTCGACCACCGCGGCACGCGGATCCTGCAGCGGTACGGCCGCGGCCCCGAACAGGCGTCCGGGGGCGGCGCTGCAGTGCTCGCGCAGCCAGTCGTTGTAGGCGCGGCACAACGCCGCCGCGAGCTCGCCGTCGGCGATCGACTGGAACAACAGGCCGAGGCCCGGGTAGACGACCGCCTGGCGGATGCCTTCGCTGTCCATGTCCGCGACGTGCGCAAGCGGATCGGCCATCCCCGGACGCGGGACGTAGGGCACGCGTGCGCCGTCCTCGCCGGCGACCGTGAAGCGAGGCAAGGGCGGCGTCCGTCTACCGTCGAGATCCCAGCAGATCCGCCCCTGGTGGTCGAGCAGGACCTTGGGCGCGCGCGCGCGAAAGCGCGGCTCGAGGAATCGGTCCCAGAGATTCTGCGGCTCGTAGATGTGGGTGTCGCTGTCGACGACCGAGCCCAGGACCTGGCCTGCAGCAGCGCTGGTCGCATCGCTCATCGTATCGCGCCTCCGAGCACCCATTGGCACGGGCGCGGGCCCCGCGTCCAGACGGCTGCCTAGGACTGTCCGCGGGCGACACGCAGCATGGTCCGGAAGAAGGCCACGCTCACCAGGAACGGCACCGCGTAGTAGGCGAAGCGGAAGATCAGCACCGCGACCACCGTCTGCTCGAGAGGCACGCCGAGCGCGACGAAGATCGTCGTCATCGAGCCCTCCATGATGCCGATGCCACCCGGCGCCAGCGACACCATCGAGAACAGGATGCCGATCGCGAAGCCGACGATCACGATCGGGAAGGCGACATCCTGGTTCACGCACCAGAACGACGCCCAGAGCACGCCGAGCGTCACCACCCAGTCGAGAACGATGTAGACCACCGGCAGGATCATCTGCCGCCAGTTGGCGAGCATGAACGCGAAGCCGCGCTCGATGTTGACCTGCAGCCGCCAAAGGCGCATGCGGCGCGGTGTCCGGTGGTTCGGCAGAAAGCGGCGCCCGATGGCGTGGCTTGCCTCGAGGCCCCACAGCAGGACGCGGCGCCTGACCCCGCGGTGGACCAGCAGCAGCAGCGCCAGTGCCGTGACGAGCACGAACAGCGCGAGCAGCGTCGCCGCCGAGACCAGCGCCGCGGTGCCGAGCGATTCGTGCGTGAGCAGGAAGAGGAAGCCCATCACCAGGAAGATCAGCAGGGTGAGGTTGGTGATCAGCCCCTGGACGAACGAGATCGTGACCGCGCGCCCGACCGGGATGTCGCTCTGGCGGAAGAAGTACATGCGCAGCGCGAAGCCCGATAGCCCGCCGGTCGCGACGATGTAGTTGACGACGTTCGACACGAACGTGATGCGCAGCATCGGCAGGAAGCCGATCGGTGTTCCCGCGGCGCGGGCGATCCCGTCGTAGGACAGCGTCATCAGCACGTAGCTGAACAGGGTGGCGCCGATCGGCAACAGGAGCCGCGGCCAGGCGATGCTCGACGCGACGTTCAGGAGCTGGCGGCCGTCGCTGTAGAAGAACATGAAGCCGAATCCGGCGAGCGCGAATCCGGCGGTGACGATCAGCAGACGGCGGGTCGAGTGGCTCCACAACCTCGTCGCAGGTAGCCCGGACGCGCTCACGCCGTCTTCCGCTCCGGGGTCGGAGCCGGCGTCTGGGCGGGGATGGGGAGCGCCGGGTGGACGCGTCGCTTCGAACTCAGCGGGCACGCGCGCTCAGTGCCGTGCCGGGCGCGGGCGGGCGGCCACGCGACGACCATGCCACCAGGCCACCGATCGGTCCCCCGATCAGGGCGCCCACGATCGCCGCGCCCGCGAGCTCGCGGAACGTGGGATTGGGCGAGCCGATGCCCGGAAACGAGTAGGTGCCGACGAAGGCTGCAGCGGTGGCGATGACGAGCGACGCCGCGGTCTCCCCCGCACCGGTCGCACGGTCGAACAGGACCGCGCCGGTGAGCAGCACGGTACCCATCAGAATGGTGAGCCACCAGGGAGGAAGCAGATGACGGTAGATGGAGAGCGTCAGGATCGGCGCCGCCTGGCCTTCGATGCGCAACGCGCTCACGCGCTGCGGCCCTTTGCCCGGGTTGTCGACGGTGATCGTGGTCGAGCGCCGCTCACGCAGGACCTCGACCGGCTGGTTTCGCGCCTGGCGCTGGCTCTGCCAGGTTTCCTTGAACTCGCCCTCGACGGTACGCGACGGCGTGGCCTCTCCCGTCAGGGTGAGCGAGTAGCGCACGACCCGGGTACGGCCCGGTTCTGCCGGATCGAGGTGGCTGTCGATCAGCAGATCGAAGCGGCCGAGTCCGGCCGCGGGGAGCTCGATCGGCAGCTTGTCCGTGGTCGCCTCGACCGTGAACAGGCGCTCGCCCGGATACAACCGGCGATAGATGGGATAGAAGATGATGATCAACCACAGGCCGGCGAAGGCGAAGGCAAGCAGCCGCTGACGAGGTGCCAGGCGCAGCGCGTAGCGCATCGGGAAGAAGAGCACCATGCAGAGCAGAAGGAACGCGTCGGTGGCCAGTGCCGGACGGGTCGCGATCACGTCGAGCAGGCCGAGGATGTACAGCAGGAGGAACACGATGCCCCCCACCACCGGCGGGAGGAAGGTCCGCAGCGCCTCCATGACCGAGGCCGGGGCGTAGCGCCGCAACGGCTTTCGCCGGTAGGGAGCGCCCGCCCGGCGACGCGCGGAACGAGCGGCCTGGGGCATGCGCCGAGCCTAGCACGGGGTTTCGCCGTGGAGAAAGCTGCGCCCCCTACCAGCCGCGCAGCTCGATCGGCCAGCTCTCGAGGACGCTCGTGCCTGACACCACGTGGACGCGTTCGTGGTACGCCATCGTCGGATCGACATGGCCTGGCCAGACGCGAATCCGGTCGCCGACGCGCAGCGAGCCCGCGCCGCGCGGGGCGTCGCTCGCTTCGCCTTCGACGCGCACCGCGGTCATGTCGTCGAGACCGAAGGTGAGGTGCTCGTCGGAGCAGAACCAGACCTTGGCGCCGTCCAGGGTGGGGTTGCCGTGATCCATGCCGAACGCCTTGAGGCCGCAGTCGGCCACCGCGAAGCCGGCGGACACCGAGATCACGGTCGCGAGCACGCTCAGCGCCGGCCGGAAAGGCAGGTCGAGCCGCCCATAGGCGGTGTCCATCAACGCGTACGAGCCCGCCTGGATCTCGGTTGCCCAGGTGTTGATGTCGTACGTTCCCGTGCCGCCCGCGGAGACCAGCTCGCCGCCGGTGTCGGCGTGTGCCGCACGCAGCAGCCGCATCGACTCGGCCGTCTTGGTGGTGCGCAGCGCGCGATCGTCGAGGCCGACCACGTGTCCCTCGTAGCCCATCACGCCGCGGACGTTGAGCCCTGCGCGGCGCGCAACGTCGGCCAGCTCACCGGCGTCGCCGGGATTGCAGCCACAGCGTGGCAGGCCGACGTTCACGTCGATCACCACTTCCTTGACGCCGCCCCGCGCCGCGGCAGCGATGGTTTCCGCCGAGTCGACGGCGAGCGTGACGCGGGCGTCGAGCCGCCCGAGTCGGCTCGCATCGACGACCTCGTTGGCCAGCAGGACATCGTCACCCAGGCCGGCTGCCGCGAGGCCCTCGACCTCGCGGATCGTCGCACAGGTGAAGCTGCGGTGGCCCTGTTCCGCCTGCAGCCGTGCGATGCCGAGGCACTTGTGCGCCTTGACGTGCGGACGGAGGCGCGCGCCGGGCAGCGCCGCGGCCATGGTCGCGAGGTTGTGCGCCAGTTCCCGTCGTTCGATCAGCAGCGCGGGGGTGGTCAGCTCGAGCGTCGTCACGCTTCAGCTATGGGGGATCGCGGCGCGGTCGACAAGCCCGGCCGGGCGCGGCTCACTCGCGCTCGCTCAGGACGCCCACCGTGATCGGCCTGCGTGTGGTGAACCGGAAGAGCTGGGCTGGGCGATGCGCACCGTGCCGCGTCGCGCCGAGCGGCGAGAGCAGGCCGAGCGCGAGCACCCGCTTGCGGAAGTTGCGCCGGTCCAGCGCGCGTCCGAGCACCGTCTCGTAGACCTGCTGGAGATCGGCGAGCGTGAACGTTCGATCGAGCAACGCCCAGGCGAGGTTGGTGTAGGCGAGCTTGGCGCGCAGGCGGTCCAGCGCCACGCGCGCGATCGTCCGGTGGTCGTAGGCGAGGCGCGGCAGCGTCGCGCACGGGAGCCACTCGACTCCCGGCGCCGCGATCGCCCGCGACAGCAGCGCCAGGTATGCGACCGAGACCACGCGCGACGCAGGATCCCGGCCCGGCTCGCCAAAGGTGTAGAGCTGCTCGACGTGCACGCCGCTGTCGGGCAGGTGGCCGGCCAGCCAGCGCGCGGCCGCCGCGTCGAGCGATTCGTTCTCGCGCACGCGACCGCCCGGGAAGGCGAAACGGCTGCGCTCGTCGCCGCGCTCGACGCGCACCAGGCCGGCGTGCAGACGGCCCTCGTACAGCGCGAGCGGCACCACGTCGACCGCGACGGCGACCGTCGCGTCGGCGTGCCGCGGCGTTCCTGCGCAGGCCGTCAAGCAGACAGTTCGAGCATGCGGCGCAGCGAGCGTTCCGCGCCCGCGCGCACCGACTCCTCGAGCTCGATCGGGAAGCGCATCTCCTGCAGCGAGCGCAGCGTGTCGTCGAGCGTGATCATCTTCATGTACGCGCACAGCTTGCAGCTCTTGTAGAACTTCTTCTCCGGCAGCTCGAGCAGCAGCCGGTCGGACAGGCCGCACTCGGTGACGATCAGGAACTCGTTGGCCTCGCTTTCGCGGGCATACTTGATCATGCCGCTGGTCGACAGCACCGCGTCGGCGAGCGCAAGCACGTCGGAGCGGCACTCGGGGTGCACCACGACCTTGACGTGCGGCAGATGCTTGCGGACGTTCTCGATCTGCGCCGGCGTGATCTGGTGGTGCACGTAGCAGTTGCCGTTCCAGGCGATGATGTTCTTGCTGGTGTTCTGCTGCACGTGCGCGGCGAGGTTCTCGTCGGGGACGAACAGGACGTTCCGGGTCGGCAGGGCCTCGACGATCTCGATCGCGTTCGACGAGGTGCAGCAGACGTCGCAGACGGCCTTCACCTCGGCGGTGGTGTTGACGTAGCAGACCAGCTGCAGGTCGGGGTACAGCGGCAGCAGCTCTTCCTTGCGCTCCTGCAGCGAGTCGGCGTCGACGCTGTCGGCGAGCGAGCAGCCGGCGCGCAGATCCGGCAGCAGCACGGTGCGGCTCGGGTTCAGGATCTTCGCCGTCTCGGCCATGAAGTGCACGCCGCAGAAGACGATGACGTCGGCGTCTACCGTGGTCGCCTTCTGCGCCAGCTCGAGCGAGTCGCCGACGAAGTCGGCGACCTCGAAGATCTCCGGGCGCTGGTAGTTGTGCGCCAGGATCACCGCACGGCGTTCCTGCTTGAGCTGCTGGATCTCGGCGATCGTACGCGCGATGTGCGCGCACGCTTCCGGGGTGTAGCTCGCGGGGTCACCCAGCGGGACGAAGCTCTCGTAGAGATCCTGCGCCGATGGCGCTGCGGCCTGGGTCAACGTTGCCCCTCCTGTGGCCGCCGTGCTGCGTGCTGCGCCCACTTTGTGTACAGAGTACGCATAGTGGGCGGGCGCCGCAACAGTGGCCGGGCCGGGTCGCGCGGCGCTGACCCGCGCCGTCGAGTCGCTGCCTACCGACCGGCGACCGTCATGAGACGGATCTTCACGGTCGGCGAGGCGATGCTCGAGCGGAAGGTGAGGTCGTCGCCGACCTGCTCGATGTCGCGGTACATCCGCAGCAGGTTGCCGGCGATGGTCACTTCCTCGACCGGATGCGTCAGCTCGCCGTTCTCGATCCAGATGCCGCTCGCGCCACGCGAGTAGTCGCCGGTGACGCCGTTGACACCGAAGCCCGACAGGCTGGTCACGTAGAGCCCGCGCTGCACCGAGCCGATGATGTCGGCCGGAGCGTGCGGGCCGGGGGCCAGGTGGAAGTTGGTCGGGCTTGCTCCGGGGACGTCGCCGACCGAGCGCGACGCGCTGCCCGTGCTGCTCTCGAGCGCGAGCTTGCGCGCGGCATAGCCGTCGAGCAGGTAGCTGCGCAGGGTGCCGCGCTCGACGACGACCGTGCGTCGCGTGGCGAGTCCTTCGGCATCGAACGGGCGCGAGGCGAGGCCGCGCAGCAGGCGGCCGTCGTCGATCACGGTCACGTGCGGGCTGGCGATCTCGGCACCGAGCTTGTCGAGCAGGAACGACGCCCGGCGGTAGAGCGTGCCACCGCACACCGCACCGGCAAGGTGCGACAGCAAGGTGGCTGCGGTCTGCGGATCGAACACCACCGGCACCTGCTGCGTGGGGACAGGCCGCGCGCCCAGGCGTCGCAGGGTGCGCACCGCGGCCGTACGCCCGATGCTCTCGGGATCGGCGAGGCGGGCGAGCGAGCGCGACGCGTCGTACCAGTAGTCGCGCTGCATGGCGCCGTTCTCTTGCGCGATCGGTGCGACCGACAGCGAGTAGCTGGTCGAGCGATACGAGCCGCTGAAACCGGCGCTCGACGCGTAGGCGACGCGCGCCGAGCCGAGCGAGAAGTCCGCGCCCTCGGAGTTCACCAAGCGCGGATCGGCCTCGAGTGCCGCGGCCTCGCAGCGGCGCGCACGCGCAACGCGTTCCTCCGGCGACAGCTCCAGGCCCGCGGGATCGGCGAGCTCGAGATCGGGCACATCCGTCGCCAGCGACGCGGCACCGGGGAGTCCGGCGAACGGGTCGGGCGCGACCGCGCGGGCCATGTCGACGACCTGCTGGGCGAACGCATCGAGCGCATCGCCGTCGAGGTCGGCGGTGGAGGCGACCGCGCTCGCCTGATCGGCGAAGCAGCGTAACCCGAGCCGGCGCTCGCGCGACAGCTTGACGGTCTCGACCTCGCCCAGCCGAACTGACGTCGACGACGACTCTACCTCGACCATCACGGCGTCGCAGGCCGTCGCGCCGGCGCGCCGTGCACGTTCGACCGCGCGCGCGGTGTACTCGACGGGATCGCGCGCGTTGCTCATGCCTGGGTACCACCCACCGTGAGGCCGTCGATGCGGACGGTCGGCAGGCCCACCCCGACCGGCACCGACTGCCCGTCCTTGCCGCAAACCCCGATCCCTTCGTCGAGCTTCAGATCGGAGCCGACGCGGCTGATGCGGGTCAGCACGTCGGGGCCGTTGCCGATCAAGGTCGCGTCCTTCACCGGCGCGCCGATGCGGCCGCCCTCGATGAGGTAGGCTTCGCTGGCGGAGAACACGAACTTGCCGTTGGTGATGTCCACCTGGCCACCGCCGAACGACACCGCGTACAGGCCGCGGTCGACCGAGCGGATGATGTCCTGCGGGTCGTCCTCGCCGGCGAGCATGAACGTGTTGGTCATGCGCGGCATCGGATAGTGCATGAAGCTCTCGCGCCGTCCGTTGCCGGTCGGCTCGACGCCCATCAAGCGTGCGTTCAGGCGGTCCTGCAGATAGCCGGTGAGCCGGCCCTTCTCGATCAGGACGTTGCGCCGGGTCGGTGTGCCCTCGTCATCGACGTTGAGCGAGCCGCGCCGCGAGGGCAGGGTGCCGTCGTCGACCACGGTGCAGAGCTCGGATGCGACGCGTTGCCCGAGCAGCTTCGAGAAGGCAGACGTTCCCTTGCGGTTGAAGTCGCCCTCGAGCCCGTGTCCGACGGCCTCGTGCAGCAGGACGCCCGGCCAGCCCGGACCGAGCACGACGGTCATCTGACCCGCCGGCGTGTCCACGGCGTCGAAGGCGACCACGGCCTGGCGCGCCGCCTCGCGCGCGAAGGCGATGGCGCGCTCCTCGTCGTCGATCAGGAAGTCGAAGGCGACGCGACCGCCACCGCCAGCGGACGCCGAGTGCCGGCGGCCCTCGTGCTCGGCGATGCACGCCACCTGCAGGCGCAGCAGCGGCTGGCGGTCGCTGACCAGCTCGCCGGCCGAGTTGGCGATCAGCACGACCTTCTCCTCGATCGCCAGTGAAGCCATCACGTTGACGATGCGCGGATCGTAGGCGCGCGCGGCGCGATCGACGCGCTCGAGCAGGGCAATGCGCTCGGGTAGCGGACGCGCGATGTCCGCGGAGGCGACGGGGTAGAGGGCGTGCGCGCGTGACGGCTGCACCCGGCGCAGGTCGACCGCGGTCGACTCGGCCGCGGAGCTGGCGATCTGCCGTGCGTGCTCGGCGGCCACCTGCAGCCGCTCGACGCTGACCTCGTCGGAGTAGGCGTAGCCCGTCTTCTCGCCGGCCAGCACCCGCACGCCCACGCCTTGCGAGACGCTGTGCGTGGTCTTCTTGACCGAGCCCTCCTCGAGCGCCACCCCTTGCACCGTGCGGAACTCGAAGTACAGGTCGGCGAAGTCCGCGCGCCGTGCCAGCGCCGAGCCGAGGGTGGCCTCGAGGGCCGAAGCGTCGAGGCCGAAGCGGTCGAAGAAAAATGTCTGCGGCGTGCCATCGCCGGCGTTCTGGGTCATCGAGTTCCTTCTGCTCGTCCTGCGCGCCTCGGGAGCGTGCTCGGGCGGGCTTCATTCGCCTCGTACCAGGATGGGTCGCCTGGCCGCCAAGTCAAGCATGGCCTGCCGGCGCAGGAACTCGACCAGCGGCTTGTCGGCATCGAGGAAGTCGAGCTCGTCGAGTCGGCGCTCGGATCGCCAGGCGATGCGCTCGAATACCTTGTTCTCGATCGTGCCGCGATGCGCCATGATCGCGAAGAAGTGCACCCGCACGTGCGGGCCTTCCGGGTAGCGGTGCTCGACGGTGGCGAGTCGTGTGCCTACCGTGGCGTCGATGCCGAGCTCCTCGGCCAGCTCGCGCTGCAGGCAGGCCTCCGGCGACTCGCCGGATTCGACTTTGCCACCGGGAAACTCCCAGCGCAGCGGGTGGACGGCGCTCGCGCTACGCTGGCACACCAGCACCAGGTCGCCGTCGCGGATCAGGCCGGCAGCGACTTCGATCGGTCGTGGCACCTCACTGGAGGGTGGGCGCATGACGGGTCAGCTTGACGATGGTCTCACGGATGACGTCGCCCTCGGGATCGTCCGGCGCGCTCTCGAGGTAGCGCTCGAGGTCGGCGATCGCGGCGCGCGCGCAATCGAGGCGCTGGTAGAGCGCGCCGCGGTCGCGCAGCCACAGCGGATTGCGCGGATCGAGGTGGACCAGGCGGTCCACCACCGCCAGCGAGCGCACGAAGTCCTTGCGCTGCAGGTAGTTGGCCTTGAGGTTGCCGAGCATGCGCACCAGGATGGAGCGCGTGTCGGGCGGCGACGAGAGCAGCCGCTCGAGATGATCGTCGGGCTCCTGGACACCCATCTGGGTGAGCTGCTCGCGGAGCGTGCCGTGCGTGACCGGCCGTCCGGCAGCGAACGGATCGACCACCAGATCGCCGTGCCGGACCAGGAAGTGCCCCGGCGCGTTGATGCCGCTGACGGGCTGGCCGAGCCGCCGTCCGACGGCCAGATAGACGACCGCGAGGGTGATCGGGATGCCGCGCCTGCGGTCGATGACCTCGTTCAGATAGCTGTTGCGCGGGTCGTAGTACTCGGCTGCATTGCCGGCGAAGCCCTGACGAACGAAGACCTCGTCGGCCATCGCCTGCCGCGCCCGTTCCGGCTCGGCGGCCGCGCCGACCTCGGCGTGGACCGCCTCGGCGACCCGGTCGAGGTAGCCGAGATAGGCCGCGTGATCGAGCTCCGGGTACTCCTCGGAGGCGATCCAGAGAGCCGCCTGGGCGAGATCGGCGTTCGGCAGCGAGGCGACACGATAGAGCTCGCTGCGGATCTCGTCGATGGAGGGCATCGTCCGGCGCCTAGCTAGCACCACCGGAAAGACACGACAAAGCACCCTTTGGTGGGCGGAGTCACCCGCCCCGCGACGAGGGGTGGACAAGTTCACCGCGCGCAGTATACTCCAAACCTTGCGGCAGGGTCGTTGCGCGCCGCAAAGTTCTCCATGGGTCAAGTAAAGGGACCAGTGGTCGCGCTCCTGGCTGCAGTTGCCGGACCGCAGCCACTCATCATCCTGCCGCACGACAACCCGGACCCGGACGCCCTGGCGAGCGCCGCGGCGCTGCAATACGTGCTGCGCGAGCTCACCGATAAGGAGTCGATGATCGCTCTGGGCGGCATCATCGGGCGCGCCGAGAACCGGGCCATGGTCAAGTACTTGAACATCAGCCTGGTGCCGGTGCAGGAGATCGACTTCACGCCCGAGACCCAGGTCGCCCTGGTCGACACCCAGCCCGGGCGGACCAACAACTCGTTGCCGCCGGATGTCGTTCCGACCGTAGTGATCGATCACCACCCCGCGTACGTGTCGACCGACAAGATTCCGTTCGTCGATCTGCGCGATCAGTACGGCGCGACCTCGACGATCCTGACCGAGTATCTGCGCGACTCGCACGTCACCGTGGAGAGCAAGATCGCGACCGCGCTGTTCTACGGGATCGCGGCGGAAACCCAGGATCTGGGCCGCGAGGCGACCCCGGCCGACTTCTCCGCCAGCCACTTCCTCTACCCCTACGCCAACAAGCGCCGGCTCGGGAAGATCGAGAACGCGCGCGTGCCGCGCGAGTACTTCCGGACATTCCGCGAGGCGATCGAGGAGGCCGTGGTCTACGACAAGGTCGTGATCTCGGACCTGGGCGACGTTCTCTACCCGGACATGGTCGCGGAGGTCGCCGATTTCCTGCTCCGCCTCGACGAGGTCGACTGGGCGCTCGCCATGGGCTGCTACAAGAAGAATCTGCACGTGTCCCTGCGTACGACCGACCGCGACGCCAACGCCGGCGAGGTCCTGCAGAAGGTGCTCGGCAGCCGCTCGGCGGGTGGTCACGACATGATCGCTGGCGGCAAGATCCGCATCGACGGCAATGGTCTCGAGCGCGAGAAGATCGCGGTGCGCGTCAAGGATCGTCTGTTGCGCCGGCTCGGCGTCGAGGGCGCGAACCCCTGGGATCTTGTTTGAAGCGAGGGGCGCCGCCCCTCGCACCCGTCGGGCAAAGCCCGCCGGGGCCCCCACTCCCCGCTCGCTGGCGCTCGGCGCTCGCCTGCGGCTCGAGTGCACGACATCTACTCGGGGCTACTCTAGCTCGAGGGCGGTACTCGCCTCGGCTCTGACGTCCGGGTCGGGGTCGTGGAGCGCTGCCTCGAGCACGTGCCGGGCGGCTGACCCGCCGTCGCCCAGCAAGCGCCCGAGCGCCCACGCGGCGTGCGCGCGCACCAGGGCGGAATCGTGACCGCGCAGAGCGCTCGCCAGCGCAGGGATGGCGGCCGGGTTGCCGCTGTTGCCGAGCACCACTGCTGCGTTGCGCGCCAGGCCCACGCGACCGGTGCGTTGCACCGCGCTGTCGCCATAGCGCGCCTGGAAGCCGGCATCGTCGAGGGCCAGGGTCTCGCGCAGGTCGGGTGCGAGCTGCTGGTTCGGGGTGCTGCTGGTGTCACCGTTCCAGGGGCAGACCATCTGGCAGAGGTCACAGCCGAAGATCCACTCGCCGAGCAGGTGCCGCAGGTCGCGCGCGATCGCGCCGCGATGCTCGATGGTGAGGTAGGCGATGCAGCGGCGCGGCTCGAGACGATAATCGGGCTCGATGGCGCCGGTCGGGCACGCGGCGATGCAGCGCGTGCAGCTCCCGCAGCGGTCGACCGCCGCCTGGTCGGGCTCGAGATCGGCGCCGACCAGCACCTCGCCCAGGAACGCGTACGAGCCGGCGTCCTCGCTCAGCGTCAAGGTATGCTTTCCGGTCCAGCCGACACCGGCGCGGGCCGCCCACTCGTGCTCGAAGACGGCGGCGGTGTCGACGAAGCCGGCAGCTCGGACGTCCGGCAGGAGCGCCATGATCGCGGCCGCCCAGCTCGCCAGGCGCTCGCCCATCTCGGCATGGTAATCGCGGCCGAGCGCGTAGGCGGCGATGCGCCCGCGCAGCTGCTCGCGCCAATTCAGTAGGGCAGGCGGTGGGGCGGCGTAGGGATAGAAGGCGCTGATCACCGAGCGCGCCCAGGGATAGCGGCTGCGCGGGTCCAGACGAGCCTTCACGTGGTGCTGCAGGAAGCGCATGTCGGCGGCGCGCCCGTCGGCGAGCCACTGCGCGTAGAAGGCGTCACGGCCGGTAGGGACGATGCGCGCGATCCGCGGGCGCACGAAGCCCAGCTGCTCTCCCGCGCGGAGAATCTCCTCGCGCACGCGTGTCACAATCGCGCCGGCACATTGGCCATCGCTGGCACCACGCGCCGCCGGTGGCGCAGCCCGACAGAGGAGCGGCGATGGTCTGCGTGGTGCCGCGAACCGGCGCCGGCCGCGGCAATTCGGTGCCGCGTGTCAATTGCGTGCCGCTGCCGTGCGTCCGACCACAGCTGCCGCTCGACGCCCCATCGCGAGCGCGGCGAGTGGCAACGAGAACGCGCAGAAACACGCAAGTTCAAACGCTTAGCGCCGCCTGCATGGGCGGCTGCTGGCCTCTCGCAGCGCTGCACGGCGGGGCCGCGAAACGGCCGCTGGTGGACGGCACGGGCGTTGCTGCTGCGAGTCATGGCAGTCGGACGCCGACGCAGGATGCGGCAACGGGGGACAGCATGATTCGCAGCGCAGCGAGAACGGAAGCCACCACCCGCAAGCAGGCGAAGACGACGCAACGCGGGCCGTCGTACAGCAAGGCTGCGCGGGCCACGCGCAACGGCGAACGGCCGGTGCGCGAAGAGGACGTGACGATGTTCCTGCCGCTGGTGCGCCAGGTAGTGCAGCAGATCCAGGCGGCGCTGCCGGCCTCGATCGAGCACGACGAGGTGATGAGCTGGGGCGTCGACGGCTTGCTCGACGCGTTCAAGAAGTACGATCCGACGAAGGCAACGCATTTCCACACCTACGCCCGCATCCGCATCCGCGGCGCGATCCTCGACCAGCTGCGCTCGCTCGACTGGGTGTCGCGCACGGTGCGGCAGAAGGCGAACCATCTGTCGCGCAGTGCGCAGCAGCTCGAGCACCATCTCGGCCGCCAGGCCTCGCACGACGAGCTCGCGAGCTCGATGGGGCTCTCGCTCGGCCGGCTGCACGAGCTGATTGGCGAGGTCGGTGATCTGGCGATGATCTCGCTCGAGGACGTCGCCTTCGGCCGCAACAACGAGCGGCTCGGCTTCGAGGACTACATCGCTTCGCATACTGGTGATCCGATGGCGGCACTGCTCTCGCGCGAGCGGGCCGGCGCCGTCGCCGAGGCGATCCAGCAGCTGCCCGAGAAGGAGCGCCTGGTGATGCCCCTGTACTACCACAGCGAGCTCACGATGAAGGAAGTCGGCGCCAAGCTCGGCATCACCGAGTCGCGGGTTTCGCAGCTGCACACGCAGGCGATCACCCGTCTGCGGACGATCCTCTCGGGCTACGTGCAGGACGCGATCCCCGCCCAGTAGCGGGTTTCGCCGGCGGCTCGAGCAGCGCACGCGCGGCGGCGTAGTCTTCGCGCACGTTGAGGTTGACGAAGCTGCGGGCGCCGGGGTCGAGGCCGTGAATCTCGGCCTCCTCGACGACACAGACCCGCAGCAGGTCGAGCCGGGCCGTCGGACGCAGCTCGCGCTCGGCGAGCTGGCGCGCGTAGTGCGGTGCCGTGGTGCTGGTCCGGTACACCGTCGCCAGCGGCTCGAGATATCCCTTCCAGCGCGCCACAGCGACGTCGTAGCGCTGCCCGCCGGCGCCGGCGCGCGCGAACAATCCCTCGACCAGGTTCGTCGCGAGGAACGGCACGTCGCAGGCGGAGACGAACGCGAGCTCGCCGCGCGCGGCCGCGAGCCCGCTCGCGAGCCCCGACACCGGCCCGAGGTGGGCGTGCCCGTCGTGCACCAGGCGCACGCGCGGACGCAGCACGGCTGCGCGCGGTCCAGCGTGCAGCGTGCGCCACCGACGGGCGAGCCAGCGTACCTCGAGCGCCAGGCCGTCGCGCAGCCGCCGCGCCAGCGCGCGCTCGGGTGCGGTGACGATGATCAGCTCGTCGCAGGCGGGCGCGAGCGCGCGCGCCACGTGGCGCAGCAGCGGCTCGCCGGCGAGCTCGAGCAGCGCCTTGGGCTCGCCGATGCGGCTCGATCGTCCTCCGGCGAGGATGATGCCGCTGCGCAGACCGCGGTTCGCACGTGCCACGCGGCTGGTGCCGATCAGGCCGTCTGGAAGTCCGTCAAGCGCACGAAGGCCTGGTAGCGGGCGTCGATGTCCGCCGGTGACACCTCCCACAGGCGGCGCATCCCGAAGCGCTCGACCACCAGCGAGGCCATCACGCTGCCCTCTGCAATCGCTCGCCGCAGCAGGCCCGCCGAGGGGTCGTTGCGGTGCGCGAGGTAGCCCAGGCAGCCGCCGGCGAAGGTGTCGCCGGCGCCGGTCGGGTCGAAGACCTCTTCGAGCGGGTAGGCCGGCATGGCAAAGATCGAGTCCTCCTCGAAGCCCAGGACGCCGTACTCGCCGCGCTTGATCAGCAGGCGCTCCGGACCCATGCGCCGGATGGCGTGCGCAGCGCGCACCAGGTTGTGCTCGCCCGAGAGCTGGCGCGCCTCGTCGTCGTTGACGATCAGCAGATCGATCTCGGCGATCAGGCGCAGCAGCGCGGGCCGCGCGCTGTCGAGCCAGAAGTTCATCGTGTCGGCGGCGACCAGACGGCGGCGGCGGAGCTGCTTCAGAACCGACATCTGCAGATCCGGGTCGATGTTGCCGAGGAACACGTACTCGATGTCGCGGAAGCTCTCCGGCAGATCGGGCTTGAACTGCGTGAGCACGTTGAGCTGCGTGTCGAGCGTGTCGCGGTTGTTCAGGTTCTCGTGGTAGCGCCCGGACCAGCGGAAGCTCGGCCCGTCGCCGACCTTGACGCCGGCCAGATCCGCACCCCGGCTCGCCAGGTTGTCGAGCGTCTCGCGCGGGAAGTCGTTGCCGACGATCGCGACCAGCGCGGTCGGCACCGAGAAGCTCGCCGCCAGCGCCGCGTAGGCCGCCGAGCCGCCGATCTCGTCGGTCACGCTGCCGGCGGGCGTTTCGATGTTGTCCATGGCGATGGTGCCGACGATGAGGAGCGACATGCGCGGCTGTTTATCTGCTCGCCGTGCACGGTGCCACCGGGGTTGCCGCCGGCGCCGTCGGCGCTCAGGGTCGCGGCAGCACCAGGCCGGCGTCGGTGAGGATCAGGTCGACCGGTTGGTCGTGCGGCTCGGTCGGCAGCGTGTCGCGCAGCAGTGCCGTGTGGCAGACGCCGACGATCGTCCAGCCGAGCGCGCGCAGCACGGGCAGGAGCCGATCGTAGTCGCCGCCGCCACGGCCGAGCCGGTAGCCGCGCCGGTCGAGCGCAACGGCGGGCGCGAGCAGCACCGCGGGCACCGCCAGTGCTCCGACCTCGCAGGCCGCACCGATCGGCTCGAGCCCCCCCCCCGACCCGGTCGCCATGCACTCGCGGTCCATGGCGCCGGTCGCCACCAGCTCGAGCAGGCCGGGCGGCGCGCGCCGGGGCAGGAGGATCACGGCGCCGGCGCGGTCCGCGTCGGCGAGCACGGCGGCGACGTCGATCTCGCCGTCACAGGCGGCGTAGCCGGCGAGCGATCGCACGCCGGTGAGCGCACCGATGCCCGCCGCGGCGTCCCGCAAGGCGCACGCGGCACGCGTCAGCGCAGATGCGTCGAGCGCGCGCCGCAGCCCACGCAACTCCGCGCGCAGACGGCGCTTTTCCTCGACGACGGGGGACGCGGCAGACACGCTTTGCATCTGTACCTCCCCGGGCGCGCCTGTTACAGTCCCGCGATCACCGCGGTCCGCGCACCGCACCTTCCAGGGAGAACGCAACGCGATGGCGCTCAAGAACTTTTTCTTCACCTCGGAGTCCGTCTCCGAGGGGCATCCCGACAAGATGTGCGATCTCATCTCCGACGCCGTCGTCGACGAGATCCTCCGTCAGGACCCCAAGGCCCGCATCGCCTGCGAGACCCTCTGCAAGACCGGCATGGTCGTTCTGGCCGGCGAGATCACGACCGACGCCAAGATCGCCTACAACGAGATCGCGCGCGAGACGATCAAGGAGATCGGGTACACGTCGTCGGAGATGGGTTTCGACTACGACACCTGCGCCGTTCTGACCGCGATCGACCGCCAGTCGCCCGACATCAGCCAGGGTGTCACGCGCAGCGAGGCGGACATGGCCGACCAGGGCGCGGGCGACCAGGGGCTGATGTTCGGCTTTGCCTGCAACGAGACCCCCGAGCTGATGCCGCTGCCGATCTCGCTGGCGCACCATCTCGTCAAGCACCTGACGCAGATCCGCAAGGAGCATCCCAAGGAGTACCCGTTCCTGCGTCCCGACTCGAAGTCGCAGGTCACCGTCGAGTACAAGGACGGCAAGCCGGTCGCGGTACGCAACGTCGTCATCTCGACGCAGCACAGCGAGGACGTCTCGAACGAGAAGCTGCGTCAGGTGATGATCGACGACGTCATCAAGAAGGTGATCCCGAAGCAGTACCTGCTCCCGGAGACCGAGTTCCACATCAACCCGACCGGGCGCTTCGTCGTCGGTGGGCCGAAGGGTGATTGCGGCCTGACCGGGCGCAAGATCATCGTCGACACCTACGGCGGCTACGGCCGCCACGGCGGCGGTGCGTTCTCCGGCAAGGATCCGTCGAAGGTCGACCGCAGCGCCGCGTACATGGGCCGCTACATGGCGAAGAACGTGGTCGCAGCCGGACTCGCCGAGCGCTGCGAGGTGCAGATCGCCTACGCGATCGGCATCGCGCGTCCGATGTCGGTGCTGGTCGACACCTTCGGCACCGGCACGGTGTCTGACGAGAAGATCGTGGAAGCGCTGCTCGCGGTCCTCGACCTTCGCCCGTACAGCATCATCAAGACGCTCGACCTTTTGCGCCCGATCTACAAGAAGACCGCGTCCTACGGCCACTTCGGCCAGGCGCCCGAGGGCGGCTTCTTCACCTGGGAGCGCGAGGACAAGGCTGGCGAGCTCGCCGAGCGCTGCGGCCAGAAGGCACCGCAGCGGTAACCGGCTCCAGCGCTCATCCGCTGCGCGGCGGACGCGACACGCTCGCGTTGCCGCGCAGCGAGAAGCGCCACGGCCGCGTGGCCCAGTCGCCGGCATAGTCGACACCGATGCGCGGCGAACGCACGATTTCGGTGCGCTCGGGCAGGCCGCGGCCGCGCGGCGGGCGCAGGAGGTGCAGTGCGCCGGCGCGCAGATCGCTGCCGTTGGCGGTGCGGTCGATGCCGAGCGCGCGCGTCAAGTTGCCGGGGCCGCGGGCCAGCGCGGGGTCGCCGGCGTGCGTACCGCGCCGCGCGCGCATCAGCTCGAGGCCATGCATCGGCTCGAGCGCGCGGATCAGCAACGCCTCCGGCACGTCGCGCTCGGCGGCGACGACGTTCACGCACCAGTGCATGCCGTAGATGAAGTAGACGTAGGCGCGTCCGGCGGGACCGTACATGACCTCGTTGCGCGCCGTGCGGCGTCCGCCGGCGGAATGCGCCGCGAGGTCCTCGGGGCCGCAGTAGGCTTCCACCTCGACGATGCGTCCGGCCGCGACGCCGTCCTGGCATGCGTGAACCAGCACGAGGCCGAGCAGGTCCGGGGCGAGAGCGAGCGCCGGGCGGCGGAAGAAGGCGGCCGGAAGGGGTGTGCCGAGCCGCGGCCGCAGGGAAACGGGGCCGGGTTTCACGCCGAATGTCACGTGCCGGGCTGGTGGAGCGGCCGGGTCAGCTCGCGATCGCCATCCCGACCTGCATCATGAAGCCCATGTCGCCCTCGACCTTCATCTTGCCGGTCATGAAGGCTTCCTGGCCGTTGAGCTTGCCGTCGACCATGAGCAGCTGGTCGCTCAGCGCGATGGTCATCGTGGTGCGCGGGGTGGCGGCCCCGTTGAAGCAGGTCTCGATCTTGAACGGCTCTCCGCTCGGGCGGGTGAGGTTGAGCGCCAGCGTGCCGCGCAGCGCCTTGACCGCGGCGCCTGCTCCGGGCTTGGCCCCTGGCCGGCGCGGCGGGATCAGCAGAGCGGGCGACGCGCCGTTGCGGCCGTTGATGGCGTCGGTCGCGTCCTGCGCACCGACCGTGTAGGTGACCAGCGCTTCGCTCTTGCCGCGCGTGACGGTCATCTTGCCGCCGCCGACCTCGAGCGTCCACTCGCCGCCGCCGTCACCGGTCACGACGTAGACCAAGGTTGCGTCGTCCTGCGATGCGTTCTCCGGGTCGGCCGCAAAGCCCTCGGGCACGATCGTCTCGAAGAACTGCGCGGGCGTGATCTCGTCTGCCATGCTGGAATCTCCTTCTGGTTGGTCTCGGTCGCGTAGCGCGACAGTGGCGGAGTAGCGTCGGCGGATGAAGGGCCAGCGGCGCGAGTGGTCGCGTGCGCCGTCATCCGGTCCGCTTCGATGTGTGAGCGTTGAGGGCGCGAATGCGCTCTGATAGCGCGTATACGCTCGGTCCAGACAGGCGGCAAGAGGAGGCCATGGCCACGTCCGCGACACGGGATCCTGGCCTTGGCGCTACCGGCGCGCCGCGCCTGTACAGCAAGAACTTCGTCCTCGCCGCCGTCATGCACTTCACCGGCGGCATGTCGACGGCGATGTTCATCCTGTACCCGGTGTTCCTGACCAGGCTCGGGGCGGACGAGCTGCTGATCGGCCAGGTGATGGGCCTCGCTGCCGCCGCCGCGGTGGCGACGCGCCCGCTCGCGGGCCACCTGCTCGATCTCCTCGGCAGCCGCCGTACGCTGCTCGGCGCGGGCGTGCTCAACATCACGAGCATCCTGCTGCTGGTGCCGAGCAGGGCGATCGGTCTGCCGCTGTTGCTGCTCACCGTGTTGCACGCGGTGGCGGTCGGCACGCTGTTCGCGAGCTACTTCACCTACGCCGCGCACATCGTGCCGCAGGAGCGGCGGATCGAGGGCGTGGCCATGTTCGGTGTCGCCGGCATGCTGCCCAACGGCCTGGGGCCACCGCTCAGCGAGTGGCTGCTCGACGGCTACGCCTCGGGCACCTACTTCCTCTGCGCGGCGGGCTTCTCGACCCTCTCGGTGCTGGTAACGCTGCTGCTGCACGACACCCGCGCCGAGCAGGGCCAGGCGAGCGGCGGGCCGCGCGCGAGCGCCTGGCTGCGGCTCGTACGGGCGCCCGAGCTGCGCGTGGTCTTCGTGGCGACGTTCCTGTTCGGGATCGGCATCGCAGCGCTGTTCACCTTCCTCGCGCCGTACGCGCTGGCCTCGAGCCGGGGCGAGGTCGGCGGCTTCTTCTTCGCTTACGCCATGGCGGCGATCTTCACCCGGGTGGTCGGCGGCCGCCTGCCCGAGCGCCTCGGTCCGCGGCGCATCCTGGTGCCGGCACTGCTCGCGTATGGCGTCGGTCTGGCTGTGACGCCGTTCACCTCGTTGCCGGCCGCGCTGCTCGCCATCGGAGCGCTGTGCGGCGCCGGACACGGCTACGCGTTTCCGATCCTGAACGTGCTCGCGGTCGCGCGCACGCCGGCGCACGTGCGCGGCGCGGTGGTCAGCCTCTACACCGCGATGATCGATCTCGGACAGATGGTGGGCGCGCCGCTGCTCGGCGCGATCGCGATGGCCAGCTTTCCAGCCATGTTCTTGACGGCGGCCGGCGCGCTCGGGGCGGCCGCGCTCGCCATGCAGATGGTCGACCGCCCCGCGGTGATCGACGCCGGGCCGTGACTCAGCGCCGGTTGGCGAGCGGCGGCACGCTCGGCGTGCACGGGCGCGACGCGGCGTAGATGCGTGGCGCTCCGTCGCGGTCGTCCTCCCACGCGACGACGCAGCGGGCGGCGCTGCCCGTCCCGGCCACGGCGAGGTGCGGCCGATGCTGGTTGCTCGGCCCGTCGCCGGTATCGTCGACGCGCTCCTCGCGTCCGGCGATCCCTCCGCGGGCGTCGTCGAGCGCGGCGAACAGGATGTCGTTGTTGCCGGCGCGGTCGTCCTGCCAGACGGCGAGGCCGCGCTCGCCGGCGCGCGCGAGCGCGACCGCGCTCTGCAGGCTCGGCCGGTCGTGGTCCGGATCGAACGTGCGCCGCGAGCCGTCGAGCTGGCGATCGGGTTGCCAGGAGATGCCGCCATCGCGGCTCTGCGCGACGAAGACGTTGCTGTCCGGCGCGCGCGCGCGCACGTCGGTCCAGGCGAGCTGGACCGTGCCCGAGCGGCCCAGCGCCAGCGCCGGTGCGTCGCAGATGCGCTCGAAGCCCTCGAACAGATTGACGCGCTGGTTCGTGCCGTACGTCCGGCCACCGTCGTTCGAGCGCGCGACGTAGACGTCCCAGTTGTAGTCGCGGAAATCGACCCAGGCGACGTGCACGTCCTGGCCGGCGGCGAGGATCGCCGGGGCCCACTTGTTGTCGAGGCTCGCGCTGAGCGGGCTCGGCGTGCCGGCGTCGACCCGCACTGCGGGCGCGAACGAACGGCCGTCCAGTGTGCCGCGCGACGCGTAGACGTGCTCGAGCGCGACCCCGTCGGGCCCGCCGTCGCGCTCGTCGATCCAGGCAACCACGGGGCTGTCGTCCTCGAGCAGCGCGATCGCCGGCTGCCAGCGTCCAGCGCTGCCGCTGCCGCTGCCGCCGTCGACGCGCACGGGAGCGGCGATCCGCTCGCCGTCGACGGTGAGCCGCGCGAGCTGGATCGTCGCGTCGTCGTCGTTCGCGCCGTGCGTGAGCTCCTGCCAGACGACCAGGATCGCGTCGCGCGCGATGACGACGTCGGGATCGAGCTCGCTGCGCTCGCCGGGCTCGTTCGCGCTCACCTTGATGGCCGGACCGAAGCTCACACCGGCATCGTTCGACACCGCCAGGTAGATCGCGGGCAGGCTCGCGTCGCGGGTGTCGTCCCAGACCACCACGACGCGGCGGCCGCGGGCGGCGACGCGCGGACGGCGCTGGCGTCCGGAGTCGTGCGCGCTCACCGCGCGGCTGGTGCCGAAGGACGTGGGCCGTCGCGTCGGATCAGGTGTGGCCACAGCGCCGCCGCCCGCGCTCGGGCCGGGCGGGATGTCGAGGTCTGCGTGGATCACCGACTCGCGGTAGCCGTTCTCGCAGGATCCGAGCGCGAGCGAGTCGGGGCAGGGTACGCCCGACCCCGGAAGGAGATTGACGCCGGCCTCGGCGAGCTCGAGGCGGCGCTCGTCGAGGCGCAGCGGCGGGCTGCCGGCCGGTGGCGGATCGGGCACGATCCACGGCGCGATGCGCACGAAGCCACGGTCGGCGAGCTGTCCGATGAAGGCGTTGTCAGGGGTGCGTGCCCCCGGCGGGCTCTTGTCACGGCGCTTCTCCAGGATCGCGCTCTGGCCGTCGAAGGTGACGTCGAACAGGTTGCCGGTGAGGCTGGGTGCGACGTTGTAGAGGAAGCCGCCGCGCGTCTGCAGATTGCCGTAGCCGCCCTCCTTGTAGACGTCCGGCGCCCACTCGGTGACGTCGTAGGCCCAGGAGCTGAACGCCTCGGACTGCAGCAGCAGGCTCGCACCCTTGAGGTCGAAGCGCTCGTTGACGTCGGGCATCCAGGCGTCCTTCGAGATCACGACGCCGATCGCTCCGACCGGGGTGTCGAGGACGTCGAGGTCGCGCACCGAGGCCGAGGCGAGGCTGAGGCCGCCGCCCGGTTTGTCGAGCGTCTGCTCGATCGGTGTCAAGTATGCCTTGGCGATGCTGCCCGGCAGCACGCCGCCGGTTTCTGCGGGAGCGCGCAGCAGGCCGCCGTTGCCGTCGGGCACCAAGACCTGGCCGGTGGGGTCGAAGAGGAACACGAAGTTGCGCGGCCGCGCCGAGGTCGCGACGTAGGCGTAGTCGCGATCGGGCTCGTCCGGATCGCGCAGCAGTGCGACCAGATCGGGATCCTCGCCGGCGTCCACGCGGCGCGCGGGGGCGCCGTCGAAGGAGACGCTGAGGTAGATTCCGTACTCGACCGCGATGTCGCGGAAGGTCTCGTAGACGGCACGGTAGAGGACGTCGGTGAGCGCGACGACCAGGCCACGGATGGGCTGCGCAGAGAGCTCCGGGAAGACCTCGTTGTAGTGCGCGATCGGTGCGGCGTACGGGCCAAGCAGGCCGGCGAAGGCACCGGTTGCCGAGGTCGCCGTCCGGGCCGCGCTGCCGCGGCTGCCGATCAGGCCCGCGATCAGACCGACCGATTCGGGGAAGTGCACGACTGCCAGTGCCGGTGCATCGGGCTCGTGCGGCGCCAGGTGGCTGGCGACGTCGTCGACACCCACCTGCACCAGGCCGGGGGGGCGCCGAGCCGCGTCGACCAGCGCGAACATCTTGGCGCGGAACGCTGCCACCGAAACCGCGTCGTCGAGCCGCTGCTTGTTGCCGACCAGGAAGACCCGCACGCGCTCGGCGCCGGCCGCCGGAACGACGGCGAGCAGAGCGAGCAGCAGAGCCAGGCACGCGGCAGCGCGCCGCGCGGCGCGCGGATGCATTCCCGGTGGCATAGCAATGCCCGGGTCAGCGGGGAATCCGCTTTCGGCGCGGCCGCAGGGCCGCGCCGACGATGGGAGCGTCGGCGTCGCGGTCAGGGCGCGAACAGCTTCGCCCCCGAGATCCCGACCTTCACCGACGCGACCGTCGTGCCGCTGCCCAGCACGGGGTAGCCGTAGTTGGTGAAGTAGAGCCGCGAGCGATCGCGTCCGCTGCCGAAGCCGAAGGCGAGGCTAGCCGGTCCGTTCAGGTCGCCACTGGTGACGAACGGGCGCACTCCGGGCGCCTCCTCGGGCAGGACGACCCAGACCTGACCGGCGGAGCCGATGAACAGGTCGCCCTTGTCGTCGAATGCGATACCGTCCGGGAAGCCGATGCCGCTCGCGTAGATCTCGGGTGTCGTGAGCTCGCCGTCGTCGCTCTGGGTCATGCGCAGGATCCGGTTGTTGAAGGTGTCGGCGACGTAGAGCTGCCCGTCGGGGCCGAACGCCATGCCGTTCGGCGAGGGGACCTCGCGGGTCAGCGTCTGGTAGCTGCCGTCGATCTCGATGAGCACGATCTGCGGCCGGCCGGAGAGGCCGATCGCCGACACCAGCGGCCGCTGGAAGCGGTCGAACACGATCGCGTTCGGCCCGTCGAGGCCGCTGGTCGCGACCCGCATCACGCCGTCCTGCGAGATCGCCAGCACCTCGCCCGAGCTGAAGGCTGCGACGAAGATCTCGTCCTGCGGCCCGGTCGCCAGCCCTGCCAGCGAGCGCCCGGTCTCGGCGAAGACGCTGATGAACCCGTCCGGAGTGATCCTCGTGACTCGCCCCGTGGTGCTGCCGACGTAGAGAATGCCGTTGCTGTCGAAGGTCAAGCCTTCGGGGCCCGTCAAGCCAGTGAGCTCGCTCCCAGCCGGGGGTACCGGGTCCGGCAGCCGGCTCTCAGGGTCGTCGTTGCTGCCGCCTCCGCCCCCGCAGGCCATGAAGCCGAGCGCCATCGCAATCGCGAGCGCTGCCATTCCGCGTCTGCTGCCACCCCTCATAACCACCTCCTCTACGAACGCCCCCGGCACGGTAGCAAATGTTTCTTTGTCGGCGAAGTCGAGGCGATCCATCAGGCGGAGCCGCCCCGGCAGACGGTTCATTGCGTACGACTTGCGTTTCGCCATAGACCGGAGCGGGCTCGCGGCAGACGTGGGCCGGGGAGGATCGAGAGATGGCGCTGCACGCGCTCGACGGAATCCGGGTGGTCGAGGTTGCCGAATGGTTCTTCATGCCGTCGTGCGGGACGGTCCTCGCGGACTGGGGCGCCGAGGTGATCAAGGTCGAGCACCCGACGCGCGGCGACCCGCTGCGCGGACTGCTGACCAGCGGCATGCTGCCCGGCGGCGCCGGCGTCAATTACATGGTCGAGCACGCGAACCGCGGCAAGCGCAGCATCGCGGCCGATCTGGCGACGCCGGGTGGGCACGAGATCCTGTCGCGGCTGGTCGCGAAAGCGGACGTCTACATCACCAGCTTCCTGCCCGCCGCCCGGCAGCGGCTGCGCATCGACGTCGAGCACCTGAGCGCGCTCAACCCGCGTCTCGTCTACGCGAAGGGGCACGGTCAGGGACAGGAGGGTCCCGACCGCGAGAAGGCCGGCTTCGACGCGGCGTCGTTCTGGTCGCGCGGCGGCATTGCCATGCGCCTCACGCCACCGGGTGCGGACGCGCCGGTCATGCAGAGTGCCGCATTCGGCGATTCCATCGGCGGCATGTTCGCGGCGGGTGGTGTCGCGGCGGCGTTGTTCGAGCGCGAGCGCACGGGCAAGGGCACCACGGTCGACGTCTCGCTGCTCGGCACCGCGTGCTGGGTGCTGGCGCCGGATCTGCTCGCCGCGCATCTGTACGGCGCCGAGATGCCGCGCTTCCCGCGTACCGAGAACCCGAATCCGCTGGTCAACTCCTACCGCACGCGCGACGGCCGCTGGATCTTCTGCAACATGCTGCAGCCCGATCGCTACTGGGACGGCTTCGTGGCGGCGCTCGGACACGACGAGCTACGCACCGAGCCGATGTTCGCGACCGCGATGGCGCGCTTCCAGAACCGCAGCCACGTGATCGCGCGCATCGACCGGATCTTCCTCGAGCGCGACCTCGCCGACTGGGCGCAGCGCCTCACCGCGCAGGACTGCGTGTGGGCGCCGATGCAGACCCCCGCGGAGGTGGTCGGTGACGTCCAGGTCGCGGCCAACGACTACCTCGTTCCCGGAACCCACCCGGAGCACGGCGCGTATCATACGATCGCCAGCCCGGTGCAGCTCGGCGGCCAGACGGTCGGCACCTCACGCTGCGCCCCCGAGCTCGGCCAGGACACCGAAGCAGTGCTACTCGAGCTCGGCTACTCCTGGGAAGACATCGCCCGCCTCAAGGAAAGCGGCGCCATCGCCTAGCGATCAACGCCCCGCGCGAAGACCCTCCGCGCGCGTAGCGCGCGGACGAGCGTGAGCGAGCCGGGGTGAGGAAGCTTCGCGCGGCTCTGCCGCGTGAAGGAGCGGGGCAGTGCCCCGCTCGGCGATCACCAGAAGGTTCCGCGCGGCTTTGCCGCGTGGAAGAGGGGGACAGAGTCCCCCTCGTTGAATCAGTGCTGGATGGACTTGACGGGCAGCGGCTGCAGGCCTCCTAGAGCCTCGGCGAAGTGGCCGAACTCCTCCTCACTCAGGTAGAGGTCGATGCCGTGGTCGTAGAACGAGATGCTCACGTTGGCGCTGCCTTCGTCGTCGACGAAGCGGACCACGCGGAAGCAGTCGCACTCGTAAAGGGTGTCTTCGTCGTCTCGTTGGCTCATCCAGCTCTCCTCGGGCGATCGCCCAAGAGCGGCGCGCATCGCGGGTAGACCCGCGTCCATGTCCTTGGTAACGGGCGCGCGTGCGCAATGCTACCGGATTGGTTGCTGCGCTTGCCGCAGCCGCGGGCCTCGGCATAGCGTCGCGCGTGGTCCCGTCCGCTGGTGGTGATGGCGTCGAGCTGCGGCTCGGACGCATGGAAGACCGTGCGTTCATCGTCGAGCTCACGTGCGGCACCTTCGCCGAGCTGGGCGACTATCGCGCGACCGTGCTGGCCTGGCTCGACGGCCCCGATACGGTGGCGGTCGTCGCGACCGGGGCCGGCGAGCGGCTCGGCTTCGCCTTGGTCGCGGCACGGCGCACGATCGGCTTCGGCCGTCGCCCGAGCGCCGAGCTGCTGGCCATCGCGTTGCCGCTGCCGGCGCGCGGCCGCGGCGTCGGGCGGTTGCTGCTCGAGCGTGCGGAGCTGGTCGCGCGCGGTTGGGGCGCGGACGAGATGCGGCTGCACACGGCGGATTCGAATCACCACGCGCAGCGCTTCTTCGCCGCCGCCGGTTACGTGCGCGTCGCGTCGGCCACCTCGGTGTATCCGAGCGGCGAGACGGCTCTCCCGTTCGCCCGCGCGCTGCGCTGACGTGCCGCGACCGCGCGGCGCGGCTCAGCGCTGCCGAGCCGCGAGCAGCTCGAGGTAGCTCTCGGCGATCGGTGCCAGGTGGCCGAGACCGAGACGTGCCTGGACCTGCTCGAGCCTGGTGCGGCCTTCGTCGACCGCGCCGGCTTCGACCTCGATCTCGCAGAACGTACCGAGACCCTCGACCTCGTCGATCGACATCGTCACGCCATACGCCCCGGTGAGCGTCCACTCGTGACGCCGCTTGCGCACCTCGGCCACCGGCCGGAAGCCGAGCCGCTCGAGCAGCGTCGACGCCGTCGCGTGGTCGGCGCCGAGCGCGAACTCGATCTCCTCGCGCGTCTTGCGCGGCGGGTCGAGCTTGGGACCCTTGTAGGTGATGCGCAGCGCGCCGTTGTCGCTGCGCAGGCGCAGCGCCTCGTCCGTCGCACGGAAGTCGCGCCCCGGGTGTGCGAAGTAGGTGTCGGTCTGGTCGTGCGTGCCCGCTGCGCGCACGTCGGCAGCCGCGAGCCGGGTGCGCAGCGCCGCTGCGTTGTCGGGCGCGAGCGCCAGCTTGACCTCGGCCTCAAGCATCGGTCGGCCGGAAGCGTGCGAGAAACGCGTCGTCGACGTTGCGGATCGGGTAGCGATCGCCCGAGCTCATGTTGACCACGCGCAAGCCCTCGAGGTCGACGCGCAGGCGCGCGCCGGTGTGGATCGCGAGCGACTCGTTGACCTCGACCGCCGGCAAGCCGCGCTCGAGCGCGAAGCGCGCGAACAGCGGGTCGAAGGAGTAGGCGACCAGCGCCGCGATGCCCGCCGTGAGCATGGCGCGCACGCCGGCATCGTCGCCGGTGCCAGCCGCGAAGCCGCCGCCGCCGACGAAGATGTCGCCCGGCTCGATGCGCGAGGGGAAGTCGGGATCGATCGGGGTCATCAGGAACTGCTCGGGGTGGGGCGCCGTGCGCTGCGCGGGTGGCAGGATCAGGTCGGCGGTCACGTCGAGGCCGAAGGCCCAGGCGCGGCCGGTCAGGATCGGGCAGCGCGGCCAGCCGTGCGTGCTCATCGTCTTCCCGGTTGCTGGCGCCGCGGCATGGACGCTTCATAGGCTTCGCTCACGCCCGGCTCAACCGTTACCCAGGACGCTCATGCGTATCCTGGTCACCAACGATGATGGCATCCTCGCCCCGGGGATCGCTGCTCTCGCGGCGGCGCTGGCACCCCTGGGCGACATCGACGTGGTCGCGCCCGAGTCCGGGCAGAGCGGGGCCGCGCACGCGATCACGTTCATGGCGCCGCTGATCACCCAGCGGGTCACGGTTGGCGGTACGCTCGCGGGCTGGAGCGTCGACGGCAGCCCGGCGGACTGCGTGAAGCTGGCGGTGTGCGAGCTCTGCGAGCAGCGCCCCGACCTGGTCGTGTCGGGGATCAATGCGGGCTCGAACCGTGGCGTGGACGTGATCTACTCCGGCACCGTGGCGGCGGCGGTCGAGGCGGCCTTCATCGGTATCCCGTCGATCGCGGTGTCGCTCGAGACCTCGGCGGAGCTCGATTTCCCCCGCGCCGCCGTCCACGCGCGTGCGATCGTCGAGCGCGCGATCGAGCTCGCGATCTCGCCCGGGATGGTGCTGAACGTGAACATTCCGCGCCTCGACCGGGGCGACCCGCGCGGTGTGAAGGTGGTCCAGCAGAGCACCGCGCCGTGGACCGACACCTACGATCGGCGCACCGACCCGCGCGGCCGCGCCTATTTCTGGCTCACCGACCAGGGCGACCGCGAGCACGAGGAGCACGACACGGACCTGTCGGCGCTGCGCGACGGCTACGTTACCATCACCCCGCTGCAGTATGATCTGACCCAGTATGCCCAGCTCAAGCACCTGCGGGACGCGTGGGGCGATCTGCCGCGGGGCCGGTCCTGAGCCGGGGCCCCAGATGCATTACCCACCGCGCATGATATCTCGACCGGTTGCATGAGCATCACCGCCGTCAAGGGATTCCGCGACGCCCTGCCCGAGGCCGCGCGCCTGCTGTCGCGGGTCGAGACGGCTGCGCTCGAGATCCTCGCGCGCTATGGCTTCGCGGAGATCCGCCTGCCGATCGTCGAGCGCACCGAGCTGTTCGCGCGCGCGATCGGCGAGAGCACCGACATCGTCGAGAAGGAGATGTACACCTTTCCGGATCGCGACGGCACGCTGCTGACGCTACGTCCGGAGGGTACGGCGTCGCTGGTGCGGGCCTACGTCGAGCATCACCTCGACCAGCGCGATGCGATCGGACGCTTCAGCTACGTCGGTCCGATGTTCCGCCACGAGCGGCCGCAGAAGGGGCGCCACCGGCAGTTCTATCAGGTCGGTGCCGAGCTGATCGGACGCGAGGACCCGCTGAGCGACGCCGAGCTGTTGCTCGCGCTGTGGGACGTCCTCGACGAGGTCGGCATCCAGGGTGCGAGCCTGCTGCTGAACTCGCTCGGCGACGCGCAGTGCCGGCCGCAGTACCGCGAGGTGCTGCGCGTATTTGGCGAGGCGCACCGGGCCGAGCTGTGCGAGAACTGCAAGCGACGCCTGGAGAAGAACCCGCTGCGCATCCTCGACTGCAAGGAACCCGGCTGTCGCGCCGCCACGACCGACGCGCCGCACCTGGTCGACCACCTGTGCGCGCCATGCGCCGCGCACTTCGGCCGCGTGCGCGAGCTGCTCGACGCGGAGGGCGTGTCCTACGAACTCGACTGGCGGCTGGTGCGCGGCCTCGATTACTACGTGCGCACCACGTTCGAGGTGCTCGGTCCCGGCCTCGGCGCACAGAGCGCGATCGGCGCCGGCGGCCGCTACGACGGCCTGGTGGCGCAGATCGGCGGCCCCCAGGTCTCGGGCATCGGCTTCGCGTTCGGCGTCGACCGCCTGGTGCTCGCGCTGCAAGCGTCGAACCCCGACGTCGAGAGCGAGATCGCGGCCGAGATGGCGCCGGAGCTGTTCATCGCCCCGCTCGGCGCCGCGGCCGAGGCGGCAGCGTTGACGGTCGCGCGGCGGCTACGCCAGGCCGGCATGCGCATCGAGCTCGACGGCGGCCGCAGCCTGAAGAGCTTGATGCGCCGCGCGGACAAGCTCAAGGCGAGGCACGTGATGATCTTGGGCGAAGAGGAGCTCGCGCAGCGCCGGGCGACGATGCGCGACATGGAGGCCAAGCAGGACCGTAAGCTGGCCGTGGACATCGACCTGACCGGCGACGAGCTTCTCGCGGCCGTGGGGGCGAGGAGATCAGCATGACGACCGCAGGAGAGCACGGAGCCATTCACATCGACGCGCTGGGCGACTGGCGGCGCACCGACCGCTGCGGCGAACTGCGCGCCAGCGACATCGGCCGCGAGCTGGTGCTGATGGGCTGGGTCGGCGGCCGCCGCGACCACGGCGGCATCGTGTTCATCGATCTGCGCGATCGTACCGGCATCGTGCAGCTCGTCCTCGATCCCGACGACAGCCCGCAGGCGCACCAGCGCGCGCACGCGCTGCGCAGCGAGTTCGTGGTCGCCGTGCACGGCACGCTGGCCGCGCGCCCCTCCGAGACGCGCAACGCGCAGCTGCCGACGGGAGAGGTCGAGCTCCGCGTCGACGAGGTGCGGGTGCTCGCGACCTCGCGCGTGCTGCCGTTCCCGCTCGACGAGGCGAGCGAGGCGAACGAGGCCGTGCGCTTGAAGCACCGCTACCTCGATCTGCGCCGCCCGCGCTTGACGCACAACCTGATGGCGCGCCACCGCGCCACCGCGGCCGTGCGCAACTACCTCGACGCCAAGGACTTCATCGACGTCGAGACGCCGATCCTCACGCGCTCGACGCCGGAGGGAGCGCGTGACTACCTCGTGCCGAGTCGGGTCAGCCCGGGCTTGGTGTACGCGCTGCCGCAGTCGCCGCAGCTCTTCAAGCAGATCCTGATGGTGGCCGGCTTCGATCGCTACTACCAGATCGTACGCTGCTTCCGCGACGAGGACCTGCGCGCCGACCGGCAGCCGGAGTTCACGCAGATCGACATCGAGATGTCGTTCGTCGGCGTGGACGACGTCATGAGCTTGACCGAGGGATTGCTCGTCGCCGGCGCCGCGGCGATGGGTGCCCCCGTGCCCGAGACGCCGTTCCCGCGCATGCACTACGACGAGGCGATGAGCCGCTTCGGCACGGATCGACCCGACACCCGCTTCGGCCTCGAGATCACGGAGCTGTCGGATCTGATGCGCGAGAGCAAGGCGCGCATCCTGGCCTCGGCGGTGGAGCGCGGTGGCGCGGTCGCGGGCATCGTCGCGGAGGACGGCAAGCAGCTGTCGCGGCGCGAGCTCGACGAGCTGGTCGCCTGGGTGACGACGCTCGGCGCCGGCGGGCTCGCCTGGATCCGCGCCGCCGAGGACGGCTGGCAGTCGCCGCTGGCGAAGTTCTTCGACGAGGGCGAGCGCGAGAAGATCTGCGCGCGCACCGGGCTGCGCACCGGCGGCGTGCTGTTCCTGGTCGCGGGGCCGCGCAACCACGCACTGTCGATCCTGGGCCAGCTCCGGCTGCGGCTCGGACACATGCTCGAGCGCATTCCCGAGGGCGTCTGGAACTACCTGTGGGTGACCGACTTCCCGCTGCTCGAGTACAATCTCGAGGCGAAGCGGATGTCGGCCGTGCACCACCCGTTCACGGCGCCGCGCGACGAGGACCTCGAGCTGCTCGGGAGCGATCCCGAGCGCGTGCGTGCGCAGGCCTATGACGTCGTGCTCAACGGCACCGAGCTCGGCGGCGGATCGATCCGCATCCATCGCCCCGACGTGCAGTCGAAGCTGTTCGCGGCGCTCGGCATCGACGAGGTGCAGCAGCGCCAGCAGTTCGGTTTTCTGCTCGACGCGCTCTCGTACGGCGCGCCGCCGCACGGCGGCATCGCGCTGGGCCTCGACCGGCTGTGCATGCTGTGGCTCGGCGAGAGCTCGATCCGCGACGTGATCGCATTCCCGAAGACGCAGAAGGCATCCGACCCGATGAGCGAAGCACCATCCTCCCCGAACCCGGCCCAGCTGCGCGAGCTCGGCCTGCGCTTCATCCCGCGCGAGTGACGGGCGGGCGGGGGGACTACCCGCGCGATGAGCACCAGCCCGCTGGACACACGTTTTCGGGGACTCTATAGACGGCGCGGATGGCGGCGGAAGGCGACGGCGGGGCGCGCATCATCGACGGCAAGGCGGTGGCGCAGCGGGTCCGCGACGAGGTGCGCGCGCGGGTGACCGCGCTCAAGGCGCGCGGCATCGAGCCCGGCCTGGCGACAGTCCTGGTCGGCGAGGATGCGGCCTCCGCAGTGTACGTGCGCATGAAGAAGAAGGCCTGCCTCGAGGTGGGCATGGCGTCGTTCGGCAACGAGCTGCCGGCGTCCACCACCGAGGCGCAGCTCCTCGGCCTGGTCGACGAGCTGAACGCACGCGCCGACGTGCACGGCATCCTGGTGCAGCTCCCCCTGCCCGAGGGCATCGACTCCGAGCGCATCATCGACCGCATCTCGCCCGAGAAGGACGTCGACGGCCTGCACGCGATCAGCCGCGGCCGCCTGGTCGCGGGCGCACCCGGCTTGCGTCCGTGTACGCCGGTCGGCGTGATGCGCCTGCTCGACGAGATCGGCTGTGATCCGCGCGGCAAGAATGCCGTCGTCATCGGACGCAGCTTGCTGGTCGGCAAGCCAGCAGCACTCCTGCTGCTCGAGCGCCACGCGACCGTGACGATCTGCCACTCGCGTACCGCCGACCTCGCCGGCGAAGTCGGCCGCGCCGACATCGTGGTCGCCGCGATCGGCAAGGCTGGCGCGATCAAGGGCGCGTGGATCAAGCCCGGCGCGGTGGTGATCGACGTCGGCACCAACCGCACCGAGCAGGGCCTGGTCGGCGACGTCGAGTTCTCCGCCGCGCGCGAGCGCGCCGCCGCGATCACGCCGGTTCCGGGTGGCGTCGGGCCGATGACGATCGCGATGCTGCTCGCCAACACCGCGCAAGCGGCTGCCGAAGCGGCGGAGCGTTAGTTGTCGCGCCGCACGCCGCTCTACGAGCAGCACCGCGCCGCGGGCGCGCGCTTCACGGAGTTCTCGGGCTGGGAGATGCCGGTGCAGTACGCCGGGATCATCGCCGAGCACAACGCGGTGCGCGCCAGCGCCGGCCTGTTTGACGTCTCGCACATGGGCGAGCTCGAGGTGCGCGGCCCGCAGGCGCTGGCGCTGTGCCAGCTCGTGGCGACCAACGACGCGAGCCGCCTCGAGGTCGGCCGTGCGCAGTACACGCTGTGGTGCACGCCGGACGGCGGCACGATCGACGACACCATCCTGTACCGCCTCGGCGACCAGCGCTTCATGTTCTGCGTCAACGCCGGCAACGCCGAGACTTGCCGCGACTGGATCGTCGAGCAGCAGAAGCGCGTGCCGGGGGCGGAGGTCGTCGATCGCAGCGCCGAGCTCGCGTTGATCGCGCTGCAGGGCCCGCGCGCGGTGGTCGTCGTCGAGCGCGCCGGAGCCGCGGCGCTCGCGGCGCTGCCGCGCTTCGCCTGCACGGAGACCAGCGTGGCGGGCGTGCCGGTGCTGGCGGCGCGCACCGGCTACACCGGTGAGGATGGCTTCGAGCTCTTCGTCGGCACTGGACAGGCAGCGCAGCTCTGGCAGGCTATCTTCGAGGTGACGAGCGACGACCTGCCCATCACGCCGATCGGCCTCGGTGCACGCGACACCCTTCGCCTCGAGGCCGGGCTGCCGCTCTACGGCCACGAGCTCGGTCGCGACATCTCGCCACTCGAGGCGGGTCTCGGCTGGGCCGTCAAGCTCGACAAGGGCGACTTCATCGGCAGCGGCGCGCTGGCAGAGCAGAAGCGGCGTGGTTTGCCGCGGCGCCTGGCCGGGATCGAGCTGCGCGCGCCCGGCATCGCCCGGGCCGAGTATCCGGTGCTCGCCGGCGGGAAGTCGGTGGGCGTGGTGACCAGCGGTACGAAGTCGCCCACGCTCGGGACCTCGATCGCGCTTGCTTTGCTCGCGAGCGAATCGGTAGACGCTCCCTTGGCGGTCGAGATCCGCGGGCGTGCGATCGCCGCGGAGCGTGTGCGGCTACCGTTCTACCGGCGCCAAGGCGCGCGTTAGGGAAGAGAGAACAGGAACGAACGTCATGGATTTTCCCGAGGACCTCAAATACACCCGCGAGCACGAGTGGGTTGCCGTCGACGGCTCCGTGGCGACGATCGGCATCACCGACCACGCGCAGGCGCAGCTCGGCGACGTCGTGTTCGTCGAGCTGCCGTCGGTCGGTGACCGTGTCGAGAAGGCCGACGCGTTCGGCGTCGTCGAGTCGACCAAGGCGGTGTCGGACGTCTACGCGCCGCTCTCCGGCGAGGTCGCCGAGGTCAACGACGACCTGCCCGACAACCCCGAGCTCCTCAACGAGGATCCCTACGGCGACGGGTGGATGGTCAAGGTGACGATCGGGGACAAGGCGGATCTCGACGACCTCATGACGGCCGACGAGTACCGCAAGTTCATCGAGGACTCCGCGACCGAGTAGGCTCGCCCAACGGCGCCGCCGCACGGTGCCCGATCGAGGACATGGACTACACCCCCCACACCGAGGCCGACGTGCAGGCGATGCTGGCCGAGATCGGCATTGCGCGTGTCGCTGACCTGTTCGCACACCTGCCCGAGGACGTGCGCCTCGGCCGCGCGCTCGACATCGCACCCGGCCTCTCCGAGCCCGACCTGCGCGCCCGTGTCGCCGCGCTGGCGAGCCGCAACCGCGCCGAGGTGCTGTCGTTCGTCGGCGCCGGTGCCTATGCGCACTACATCCCGAGCGCGGTCGACGCGCTCGCGTCGCGCTCCGAGTTCGCCACTGCGTACACGCCGTACCAGCCCGAGGTGAGCCAGGGGACGCTGCAGGCGATCTTCGAGTTCCAGACCATCACCTCGATCCTGCTCGGCACCGACCTCGCCAACGCGAGCATGTACGACGGCGCGTCGGCGGCGGCGGAAGCGGTGCTGATGGCGCTGCGCCTGAAGAGCGGCCGGGCGCGCGACGCGCGCGGCGGACGTGTGCTGGTCGCACGCTCGCTGCACCCGAGCGTGCGTGACACGATCAAGACCTACGTGGCGTCGATGGACGACGTGACGATCGCGGAGGTCGGCTTCGACGGCAGCGGACGCGTCGCGCTCGACGACGTCGCGGGCAACGGCGATGCGTCGGGTGCGGACATCGCTTGCGTCGTCGTCGGCTACCCGAATTTCTTCGGCATCGTCGAGGACCTGCCGGCGATCGCGGCGTGGGCGAAGGAGCGCGGTGCGCTCCTGGTCACGGTCACGCTCGAGCCGCTCGCCCTGGGGCTGTTGACGGCACCCGGGGCGCTGGGGGCGGACATCGCGGTCGGTGAAGGGCAGGGCCTCGGGCTCGCGCCGAGCTACGGCGGTCCCGGGGTCGGGCTGTTCGGCACCCGCGAGAGCTTCCTGCGCGCGATGCCGGGACGCGTCGTCGGCGAGACCGTCGACGGCGACGGCAGGCGCGGCTTCTGCTTGACGCTGTCGACCCGCGAGCAACACATCCGACGCGACAAGGCGACGTCGAACATCTGCACCAACCACAGCCTGTGCGCGCTCGCGTTCACGGTGTGCGTCTCGCTGCTCGGTCCGGGCGGCCTGCGCGACCTGGCCCGCCTCAACGCGCGCAAGACGCGCTACGCGGCACTCCAGCTCGCCGCGACGGGTCTGAGCGAGCGCTTCTCCGGGCCGACCTTCAACGAGTGCGTGCTGCGCGGCGCGGACGTCCCGGCCCGCTGGGATCGCCTGGTGCGGCGAGGCATCGTCGCGGGCCTGCCGCTCGGGCGCTACTACCCCGAGCTCGAGGATTCGTTGCTGCTCTGTGTGACCGACGTGCACCGCCGCGGCGACATCGACCGGCTGGCGAGCGAGTGGCGCGCCGCGGGAGGTTCGTGATGTACGACGAGCCGTTGCTGTTCGAGATCGGCTCCCCGGGGCGACGCGCGGTCGCGCTGCCGAGCGACGACCTGCCGCCCGAAGTCGAGCTGCCGGCGTTCGAGCCCGAGCTCGCGCGGCCGAGCCTCGAGGGCCTGCCCGAGCTCAGCGAGCTCGAGGTGGTGCGCCACTTCACGCGGCTCTCGCAGTGGAATTTCTCGATTGCGACCAACTTCTACCCGCTCGGCTCCTGCACGATGAAGTACAACCCGATCGTGAACGAGTGGGCGGCACGCCTCACCGGGCACCAGAACGTGCACCCGATGTGGCCGGATCAGCTCACGCAGGGCGCGCTCGCGCTGATGTTCGAGCTCGAGCAGATGCTCGCCGAGGTGAGCGGCATGGACGCCGTCACGCTCACGCCGGCGGCAGGCGCACAGGGCGAGTTCGTCGGCATCAAGATGGTGCGCGCCTACCACGAGCAGAACGGCAACCCGCGCAAGACGGTCCTGATCCCGGCCAGCGCGCACGGGACGAATCCCGCGAGCTCCGTGCTCTGCGGCTACCGCTGCGTCGAGGTACCGGTCGGCGGCGACGGCCTGATGCACATTGCGGACGTCGAGGCGCGGCTCGACGACGACGTAGCCGCGGTCATGGTGACCAACCCGAACACGCTGGGCCTGTTCGAGCGCGACATCCGCGCCATCGCCGACGCGGTGCACGCGCGCGGCGGCCTGGTCTACATCGACGGCGCCAACATGAATGCGCTGTGCGGCGTCACGCGGCCGGGCGACGTCGGCGCCGACGTGCTGCACATCAACCTGCACAAGACGTTCTCGACGCCGCACGGCGGCGGCGGTCCCGGGGCGGGGCCGGTGTGCGTCAAGAAGAACCTCGCACCGTTCCTGCCGGTGCCGCGCGTCCTGCAGACCGACAACGGCTTCAAGCTGTCGGAGGACGCGCCGCTGTCGATCGGGCGCGTGCGGACGTTCCACGGCAACTTCGGCATGCTGGTGCGCGCCTACACCTACATGCTCGGTCTGGGCGGCGACGGCATCGCGCGCATGACCGAGCGTGCGGTGCTGAACGCGAACTACCTGCGCCGCAAGCTCGAGCCCCTGCTGACGCTGGCGCAGACGGCGCCGTGCATGCACGAGTGCGTGTTCACCGACCAGGGGCTGGCCGACACCGGCGTCAAGACCATGGACGTCGCCAAGCGCCTGCTCGACTTCGGCTTCCACGCGCCGACCATCTACTTTCCGCTGGTGGTGAGCGGCGCGATGATGATCGAGCCGACCGAGAGCGAGAGCCGCGAGACGCTCGACGCCTTCGCGGGCGCCATCGCGCGCATCGTGGCCGAGGCGCGCAAGGACCCAGAGCTCCTGAAGACGGCGCCGCACACCACGCGCGTCCGTCGTCTCGACGAGACCCGCGCCGCACGGCGCCCGGTGCTGCGCTGGCGTCCGGCCGCGCCGGTCGCCACGGAGCCAGTGGTCGCGCTCGAACTAAAGGAGCCCGATCCGGAGCCGGCTCTCGACCGTTCGTAGCTCCGGTCCGCGTGGCCCCGGGCCGACGCCCGCGATGAGCTGCGCCTGGAAGACGAACTCGTACTCGCCCTGCGCGTTGGCCGCGGACTTGGGCGGGTTGTCGTCGAACGCCGCCTGGCGGAGTGCGTCGAGCAGCGTCTGATCGACCGCCATGCTGCCGGAATGGTCGTCGACCTCGAGGTTCTTGAGCTTGCCCGAGGCGTCGAGGATGACGCGCGCCGTGATGATGGCGTTGGCCGCCAGGATGTCGGACGCCTCGAGGTTCTGGCGCTGGAAGATGAGCATGTTCTGGAACACGCGCGTGCCGACCCGGCGCACGAACGGCGCGAAGCGATCGGCCTTGGTGTTCAGCATGGTCAGATTGCCCTGCGCGACGTCGGGCAGATAGTCGAAGCTGCCGCGCGCGCCGCCGAACAGTCCGGGCGCCGGCGGCGGCGCACTGACCAGATCCTTGCGTGGATCGTCGGCGGCGCGTGCCGAATCCGCACCCACGGCACGGCGCTCCATCTCCGCCTTGGCCAGGACTTGGTCGGGCGGCGCGAACAGCTGGTTCAAGCCGGGCAAGCGCTCGGGGATGGTGTCGCCGCGCGCACGTTCGTTGGTCGGCTCGGCCTCACGCCCTTGCTTGGCGGGCTTTTGTGGCTTCGCAGGTGGCGCCTTGGCCTGCGGACGCGGCGGTGCCTTGGCAGCGGGCTCGGGTGCCGGTGCCGGCTTCGGGGGCGGGGGCGGCGCTGGTTTGGGCGCGCTCGCCACCTGGGCCGGTGGCTGCTCCTGCTGCGGTACACCGGCCTCCGGATTGCCCTTCTTGATGCTCTCCTTGTCGACCCGATTGTCGCGATCGCTGAGAAAGGCCCGCCCGTCGGGGGGGAGCTGGTTCTCCTGGTCGGAGGGCGCGACGATCTGATTGGCCGGCTGGCTGGCCCCGGCTGTCGGCGCCTTGGCCTGGGCAGGCGGTGCCTGCGCTGGAGCGGCTGCCGGTGCCTGCGCGAGCTTCACGACCAGCGGCGGCGGCTCGAACTCGCCGAGCGAGAGCTTCGCACCGCGCAACCACAGCAGCAGCGCGAGGTGCACGGCGAGCGACAGCACCAGGAAGTAGAACAGCGTCGACGAGCGCGGCCGCTCTGGCCCGAGCAACGTCGTCACGGCAGGCACTCCTTGCGGTGCCCGAACCGCTTCCCTAGAGTCGGGACGATGGGACTCGGAATTCCGGAGCTGGTGATCATCCTGATCGTGGTGCTGATCATCTTCGGCCCGGGCAAGCTACCGGCTCTCGGCAGTGGAGTGGGTAATGCCCTGCGCAACTTTCGCAAGGCCGTCAGCCAGCCCGACGCCATCGACGTGACGCCCGAGCACGAAGCCCGGGACGCACGCGACGCGAAGGACGGCCAGAACGAACCCAAACACACCGCCTGAGCGCGCACCGCTCGGCGATCTCACGTCGCCCGCGCGTTGACCACGCGGCAGGTGACCTCGGTGGTGTCGGGTGGCGGGTTGGGAAAGACGAGCAGGAAGCTCGCCGACTCGCCCGGCCGGATGACGAAGCGCCGGTTCGGCTCGAGCCGCAGCAGCATCTCCACCTCGCTCGGCGACAGGTCCTGGATGGTCTTGCGCTGCTGGTTCGCGGCGTAGACCGTCTGGCGGCGCTGCTCGACCCCGTTGGCGAGCAGACGGCCCTCGATCTCGATGACGCGCAGGTCCTCGTTGGTGGTGTTGAGCGCTCGTCCCGAGACCACGTACGCGGCGCGTCCGCCCTTGATCTGGTCGAGCCCGCCGTCCACATCGGTGAGCTGCAGGCGCCACACCAGCAGGTGATCGCCGCCGAGCAGGCTGCCGAGCAGCGGTACCTGGCTCAGGGTCTCGATCGCCGCCTCCGGGCGTCGAGCGAGAGCGACGGCGAAACCCAGGTAGACGACCGCGATCGCGGCGACACCGAGGGTCACCGGGCGGAGCGGCGAGCGCCCATCGGTCCGGCCGCTCGCCGAGCGGATGCCGCGTCGCGGGTTGATCGGCGGCCGGCGCTGCTTGCCTTCGGATGCGCTCAGGACGGGGCGGCGCGGCTCCTCGTCCTCGTCGCGCAGGCCCGTGCTCGGGCCGTCGTCGAGATCCTCGTCTTCGTCGCGCAGCCGGAACTCGGTCCGCTTGCCGCCGTTGCGGCGCGGCGGCGGTAGTGGTGGTGGTGTCGCGGTGCGCTCGCGCTCACGGGCGGCCCGGGTCACGAAGGCAGGCTCTTCGACGGCTTCCTTCCCGCGCTTCGGGGTCGCACGGAGCTTCGTGGCCGGGCGCTCGCGCCGTGCCGGGCGGACGGGCTCGGTCTCCTCGTCCTCCTCTTCGCCGTCGTCCGACTCCTCCTCGCCGCCTTCGGACTCCTCGTCCGCGGCGCTCTCCTCGCCATCCTCGGCGCTCTCGCCGTCGTCGTCCGCGGGCTCGTCGAGCAGGTCCGGCTCGCTCTGCACCGTCGGATCGTCTTCACCCGCGATCGCCGGGCGCTCCTTGCGGCTCGCGAAGGGCAGCGGCAGGCTCTTGTCGTCCTTGCCGCGCGCCGTGGCCCGCGGACCGCGCTCGGCCTCGCTGGAGAACACGAGGCTGCAGCGCGTGCACTTGAAGACCGGGCGGGGATCGCTGATGCGCGCGCTCGGTATCTTGTACTGCGTCCGGCAGCGAGGGCACTGTACCGTCATGGCCAACCCGCCTCCCCGCGTCTCCCGTGCCTCATGCCAGTGCGAGAGGGGGGACTTGAACCCCCACGGGTGTTACCCCACAGGCTTCTGAGACCTGCGCGTCTGCCAGTTCCGCCACTCTCGCGTGCGAGCATCACGGCGCTGCGAATGCCGCGCCGCGCCCGTTCCTTAGCGGGCGCGAAGCGAGCCGGCAACGGCACCGCAGGCGGAAACCGCGAGCCCTGCGCGGCGCCGTGCTATCGTGGCGCGCGATGACCACGCAGCAGGTCGGTAGGGAAGACGATCCGCAGCCAGCGGTGCCTGCGCTGGGAGGCGTTCCGCCGTCGTCCGCCGGGCCGCGCTCGGCGCCGGATGCAGCGCTGGCGACGCGCGTCAGCTGGATCCTCGGTGGCGCGCTGCTGCTGGCGCTCACCGTGGTGGTCGGCCGGGTGCTGTCGCACTTTGCGTCGGCGCTGACCTGGGCGATCATCCTGGCGGTCAGCCTGTGGCCGGTGCACCGCCGGATCCGCGCACGTCTCGGTGACCGGCCGAAGACCGCGGCGTCGATCACGATGCTGCTGGTCACGCTGGGTCTGGTGGTGCCGCTGACGGTGCTCACCATCCTGCTGGTGCGCGAGGCGGAGACGCTGTCGAGCGGTCTGCGCGGCGATCTGAGCGAGCGGGTCGCCGTCCTCGAAGGCGCGGTGACCAATCTGCCGATCGTTGGCGAGCGCCTGCGCGAAGTCATCGTCGTCATCCGGCAGGACACCGGTGCGGCCGTGAAGGCGGTTGCCGGCGACCACGGCGAGCGCGTGCTGTCGATGGCCGGTCAGACGGCGGGCGCGGTGACGCGCACCCTGTTCAACCTGCTCGTCTGTCTGTTCGCCGCGTTCTTCCTGTTCCTGCACGGCGACTCGCTGGCGGCGCAGCTGCGCGCGGCGGGTGCGCGGGTCGGCGGTCCGCGGCTCGAGGTGATCCTGCAGCACGTCGGCATCACCGTGCGCGCCGTGGTCTACGGGCTCGTGATGACGGCTGCGGTGCAGGGCGTGTTCGCGGGGCTCGGCTTCTGGGTCGCCGGGGTGCCGTTCCCGGTGCTGCTCGGCGCGTTGACGATGGTGCTGTCGTTTGTACCGCTCGGGCACGCGGTGGTCTGGGTGCCGGCCGCTCTCTACCTGATGATCGAGTCGAAGTACTGGGCGGCGGCGGGGCTCGCGCTCTGGGGTGCCGGCGTGGTCGCCAGCATCGACAACGTGGTGCGCCCGGTGTTCATCGGCGTGCGCACCGGGATCCCGTTGCTGCTGGTCTTCATCGGGGTGCTCGGCGGCATCCTGAGCTTCGGCCTGGTCGGCATCTTCGTCGGACCGGTGGCGATCGCCGTCACGCTCGCGCTCTGGTGGGAGTGGATGGGCACGCCGCTCGAGCACCCGCCGCGGGCCTGAGCGTACCGGCTTCGCTGCGCCAGCGCCGGACGAAACGAAGCGAGCAGCGCCGGCTCGACGCTGCTCGCTTCGGTCACCCGGGCTCCTCTTCCCGGGTGGACGAGGAGCCGGGCCGGACGGCGCAGCGAAGCGCCATCCAGCCCGGCTCACGACCTGTCCGCTTCAGGAGGTGCGCACCGAAGCGCCGGACATCGCGGCCGCACGCTGGGCCGACCCGGACGATCCCGGGTACGAGCCGTGCGGCTCGCCGAAGATCGAGGAGATCTGGAAGTCGGGGTACGCCATGTTGCCGTGCTCGCCGAGATCCAGACCTTCCATCTCCTCCTCGGCGCTGACGCGGACGCCCATGACGGCCTTGATCGCGTACCACGCGACCAGGCTGATCACGAGGGTGTAGGCGCCAACCGTGCCGATGCCGATGATCTGCGCCCAGAGCTGGGTGAAGCCGCCGCCGAAGAACAGGCCATTCTCGGGGCCGGCGACGGGCGCTGCCGCCTTGTCGGCGAACAGGCCCACCGCGAGCGTGCCGAACACGCCGTTCACGAGGTGGACCGACAGCGCACCGACGGGATCGTCGAGCTTGACCTTGTCGAAGAAGAGGACCGCGAACACCACCAGGACGCCAGCGATCAGGCCGATCACGACCGAGCTGCCGACGCCGACCCAGGCGCAGCCTGCCGTGATCGCGACCAGACCAGCGAGGCAGCCGTTCAGAACCATCGAGAGGTCCGGCTTGCCGAGCACCACAGCCGCGGTGACCATCGCGCTCAGCGAGGCTGCGGCGGCGGCCATGTTCGTCGTCACCGCGATGTGGCCGATCGCCTTCGCGTCCAGCGCCATGGTGCTGCCCGGGTTGAACCCGAACCAGCCGAGCCACAGCACGAACACGCCGATCGTCGCCGAGGTCATGTTGTGACCGGGGATCGGGTTCACCTTGCCGTCCTTGCCGAACTTGCCGATGCGCGGACCCAGCACGATGATGCCCGCGAGCGCGGCCCAGCCGCCGACCGAGTGCACCACGGTCGAGCCGGCGAAATCCCAGAAGCCCGCGGCCGCGAGCCAGCCGCCGCCCCAGATCCAGTGGCCCGTGACCGGGTAGATGAGCCCGACGATCACGAACGAGAACACGACGAAGGACATGAACTTGATGCGCTCGGCGACCGCGCCGGAGACGATGGTCGCCGCGGTGCCGGCAAACACCAGCTGGAAGAAGAACTTGGTCATCAGGGGCATGCCCGCCCACGCGATCGAGGTGTACGCGCCCGAGTAGGCGTCACCCGTCAGCGGGCTGTTGTCGGCGCCGCCGAGGAAGAACAGCCCCTCGAGGCCGACGAAGCCGTTGCCGTTGCCGAACATCAGGCCCCAGCCGATGATCAAGAACGCAAGCGACGACACGCCGAAAACGACGAAGTTCTTCGCCAGGATGTTGACGCAGTTCTTCGCCCGGCAGAGACCGCTCTCGACCAGCGCGAAGCCGAGGTTCATGAAGAACACCAGGAAGGCCGCGATCAGCGTCCACATGGTGTCGAGCATGACCTTGGGGGTTGCGAGCGCTTCCGCGATCGGGTCCGGGGCAGCGTCCTGGCCCCAGGCGGGCAGGGCGGCCAGCGTCAACGCCAGGAGTGGCAGGGCCGCGCGGATCGTCGTCCAGCGCTTGCCCGTGCGAGCGGCATCTCTCTTCATCTCTGTCCTCCTTGGACTGCCGCAGGCAGTCCGTGGTGTGGGGGATCGGGGCGGTCCGCACGCCGTACTGCGCGGTGCGGCGGATCGCGGTTGTCGCGGTGTGAAGTTGTGGTTGTCCTCAGATCGCGTCGACGCCGCGTTCGCCCGTGCGGATTCGAACGGCATCGTCCACGCTGACGATGAAGATCTTACCGTCGCCGATGCGCCCGGTGGCGGCGGCGGTGCGAATGGTGTCGGCGACGACGGCGACGCGCGAGTCGTCCACCAGAAGCTCGATCTTGACCTTGGGCAGGAAGTCGACCACGTACTCCGCGCCCCGATACAGCTCGCTGTGGCCGCGCTGTCGGCCGAAGCCCTTGACCTCCGAGATGGTCATCCCGTCCACGCCCTCGCGCGCGAGGGCCTCTTTGACCTCGTCGAGCTTGAACGGCTTGATGATGGCTTCGATCTTCTTCACGCGACGCTCCTTCGTTTTGACCGGGTGACGGGCAGCCTGGACGCTCGTATGAGCAACGCGTGTGCCGATTCGGATCGCCGAGAGATGGCGCGCTTTCGCAGCAGCGCCAGGACGCTGCTGGTGACGGATTGGGCAGTGCTCAATGGGCGAGCAGTCGATGCCTGCTGGCTGGGCCGCGGCCGGAGGCTGGCCGGCCGCGCAAATTGACTCTGCGCGCGGCGGGCTGTTACCGCACAGGCGATGTCGACCGATCTCGCCAAGGCGTACGCGCCGCAGGACGTCGAGGAGCGCTGGGCGAAGGAGTGGATCCGCCTCGGCATCTCGACGGCCGATCCCGCCGCGCCGGGCGAGCCCTACACGATCGTCATCCCGCCGCCCAACATCACCGGCCAGCTCCACCTCGGTCACGCCCTGAACAACACCCTCCAGGACGTCCTCGTCCGCTACAAGAAGATGGACGGCTTCAACACGCTCTGGGTTCCGGGCACCGACCACGCCTCGATCGCGACCCAGAACGTCGTCGAGCGCCAGCTCGCGACGCAGGGCCTCGACCGGCACACCATCGGCCGCGACGAGTTCCTCGAGCGCACCTTCGCCTGGAAGGCGGAGGTCGGGCCGTACATCATCGCGCAGCTCAAGCGGCTGGGCGCGACCTGCGACTGGACGCGCGAGCGCTTCACCATGGACGAGGGGCTGTCGCGCGCGGTGCGCGAGGTGTTCGTCCGGCTGTACGAAGAGGGCCTGATCTACCGCGGCCGTCGTCTGATCAACTGGTGCTGCCGCTGCGGCACCGCGCTGTCGGACATCGAGGTCGAGCACCAGGACTTGAAGGGAAACCTCTGGTACCTCCGCTACCCGCTGGCCGACGGCAGCGGCGACTTGGTGGTGGCCACGACCCGTCCCGAGACCATGCTCGGCGACACCGCGGTGGCGGTCCACCCGGAGGACGAGCGCTACGCGAGACTGATCGGCAGCAGCGTGCGGCTGCCGATCGTCGGCCGCGAAATCCCGATCATCGCGGACGCGCACGTCGATCGTGAGTTCGGCTCGGGCGTCGTCAAGATCACCCCGGCGCACGACTTCAACGACTTCGAGATCGGCCGGCGGCACGGCCTCGAGATGATTCCGGTGATCGCCGAGGACGGCACCATGACCGCCGCTGCCGGTCCCTACGCGGGGCTCGACGGTGCGGTTGCGCGGGCGCGCATCGTCGAGGAGTTCGAGGCGAGCGGTGTGCTCGTGAAGACCGAGCCGCACGCGCTCGCGGTCGGCCACTGCTACCGCTGCCGCTCGGTGGTGGAGCCGCTGCTGTCGACACAGTGGTTCGTACGCACCAAGCCGCTCGCCGAGCCGGCGATCGCGGCCGTACGCGAGGGCCGCACGCGCTTCTACCCCGAGCACTGGAGCAAGACCTACTTCGCGTGGATGGAGAACATCCGCGACTGGTGCGTGTCGCGCCAGCTCTGGTGGGGACACCGGATCCCGGCCTGGTACTGCGATCGCTGCCCCGCCGACGCCGGCACCGCGCCCGAGGGTGCGCGCGCCGGCGACGCGATCTGCAAGGTGATCGTGTCGCGCGAGGAGCCGCCGAGGTGCCCCGCGTGCGGCGGGCCGCTGCGCCAGGACGAGGACGTGCTCGACACCTGGTTCTCGAGCGGGCTGTGGCCGTTCTCGACGATGGGCTGGCCCGAAGAGACCCCGGAGCTCGCAAAGTACTACCCGACCACCGTGCTGGTGACCGGCTTCGACATCATCTTCTTCTGGGTCGCGCGCATGATGATGTTCGGCTTGAAGTTCACCGGTGAGGTGCCGTTCCGCGACGTCTACGTGCACGGCCTGGTGCGCGACGAGTACGGCGACAAGATGAGCAAGTCGAAGGGGAACGTGAAGGACCCCCTCGAGCTGCTCGCGACCTACGGCACCGACGCGCTGCGCTTCACGCTTGCCGCGCAGTCGGCCATGGGCCGCGACATCCGGCTGTCGCTCGATCGCATCGACGGCAACCGCAGCTTCGCCAACAAGATCTGGAACGCGGCACGCTTCATCCTGATGAACGTCGGCGACGCGGAGGTCGACCTCGCCGCCGGCCGCAGCGGTGGCAGCGACGCCGATCGCTGGATCCGCGCCCGCCTGTCGCGCTGCATCGACGACGTGCGCTCCGCCCTCGACGGCTACCGCTTCAACGACGCCGCGACGGCGCTCTACCGTTTCTTCTGGAACGAGCTCTGCGACTGGTACGTCGAGCTCGCGAAGATGTCGCTCGCGAGCGGCGGGCCGGCGCGCGCGACCACGCTGGCGACCCTGGTTTCGGTCTTCGAGACCGCGCTGCGGCTGCTGCACCCGCTGATGCCGTTCCTCACCGAGGAGCTCTGGCACGCGCTGCCTGGCGTCGAGCGCGGCAAGTCGACGCTCCTGCTGGCGTCGTTCCCGAAGTCCAGCGATGTCGAGCGCGACGAGGCCGCCGAGGCGCGGGTCGAGCGTCTGGTCGAGATCGTGCGGGCCCTGCGCAACCTGCGCTCGGAGATGAACCTGCCGCCGAGCCGCGAGATCGATCTCTTCGTGGCGTCGCGTGACGCGCAGGCGTCGGCCGAGCTGCCGGGCTTTGCGGCGGCGATCAAGACGCTCGCGCGGATCGGCGCGCTCGAGTCGCTGCCCGACGGCAAGCGGCCGAGCGGCAGCGCGCTGGCGGTCGCGGGTGGGCTCGAGCTCTACGTTCCGCTGGCCGGCCTGATCGACGTCTCGGCCGAGCGCGAGCGCCTCGAGCGCGAGATCGAGCGCGTTGCCAAGGAGCTCGTCGCGGTCACCCGCAAGCTCGACAACGCCGACTTCATGAGCCGGGCGCCTGACGAGATCGTCGCCAAGGAGCGCGCCAAATCTGCCGAGCTCGGCGACAAGGAGCAGCTCCTGCGGCGTGGGCTGGACCGCTTGCGTGAGGTCGAGGCGTGAGGCGAGCCGTCGCCGCGGGCACAGTCGCCGGCAGCCCGGCGGCCCCCGATCCGTTCCAGCACCGCTCGACGGTCGAGCTCGTGCGGCGTGCCCTCGCCGAGGACGTCGGGCGCGGCGACATCACGACGGCTGCGACGGTGCCGGCCGGCGAGCGCGGTCGGGCAGTCCTCGCGACCCGCGAGGACTGCGTCGTGGCAGGCATCCCGCTGGTTGCACTGGTGCTTGGCGAGCTCCATGCGGCCGGTACGCTGGTGGTCCGGCCGTGCGCGGACGAGGGCAAGTCGGTGCGCGCTGGCGCCGTGCTGGCGGAGATCGAGGGCGCGCTCGCGCCGCTGCTCACCGGCGAGCGCGTGCTGCTCAACCTGGTGCAGGGGCTGTGTGGCGTCGCGTCCCTGACCCGCCGCTTCGTCGATGCCGTCGCGGGCACCGGGGTCACGATCCTCGACACCCGCAAGACGACGCCCGGTCTGCGCCTGCTGCAGAAGTACGCGGTGCGCATGGGCGGCGGCCGCAACCACCGCTTCGGCCTCGACGACGGTGTGCTGGTGAAGGACAACCACGTCGCCGCCTGCGGCTCGCTGCGCGCCGCGGTGGAGCGAGCGCGCGCGGCTGCGCCGATGGGGTTCAAGGTCGAGGTCGAGTGCGACCGGCTCGAGCAGATCGGTGACGCGCTCTTGGGCGGCGCCGATCTGATCCTGCTCGACAACATGCGGCCGGACGAGGTGCGTGCGGCGCGCACGCTGGTCGGGAAACGGGCCCTGATCGAGGTCTCGGGCGGGGTGACGCTGGAGACCGTGCGCGCGCTCGCCGAGAGCGGGCCGGACTTCATCTCGGTCGGACGTCTCACCCATTCCGCGCCGGCGATCGATCTCGGTCTCGATCTGCTGCTGCGCGCCGCGACCGCGGCGCGCAGCAGCGGCAAGACCGCTCGGCGAACGGCTGCCCGATGAGCACCGACCCGCTGCTCGCTGCGCTCGAAGGGCAGGGCTGGCAGTCGGGGGTTGCGATCGCAGAGCGCCTCGGGGTGTCGCGGGCGGCGGTCTGGAAGCGCATCGAGCGCCTGCGCGAGCGCGGCTACGGCATCGAGGCCGCGGCCGGCCGTGGCTACCGCCTGGTCCGCAGCAGCGATCGGCTGCTGCCCGACGAGCTCCGGCGCCACCTGGGGCCCGCGCTTCGGGACCGCGAGATCGTGCACCGCGACAGCATCGATTCGACCAACCGGCTCGCCGCCGAGCTGGCGCGCGCCGGGGCGGCGGCGGGCACGGTCGTGATCGCCGAGCAGCAGACTGCCGGGCGTGGCCGGCTCGGCCGGAGCTGGGTCTCGCCGGCGCGGGTCAATCTCTACTGCTCGGTGGTGCTGCGCCCGGCGATCCCACCGCTCGAGGTGCCGCGCCTCACTCTCGTCGCCGGGATCGCCGTCGCCGAGGCCATCCGCGCCACCGTACCGCTCGCGGCGCAGATCAAGTGGCCGAACGACGTGCTGCTCGACGGTCGCAAGGTCGCCGGCGTGCTCACCGAGCTCGAGGCCGAGGCGGATCGCGTGCGCTTCGTGATCGTCGGCATCGGCGTGAACCTGAACGCCGCCCAGACCGACTTTCCGCCCGAGCTGCAGCGCAAGGCGACCAGCCTTGGGCTGGCGTCGGGCGCGCCAGTCGATCGCGCGGCGTTCACCGGCCGGCTGCTGACGGCGCTCGATGCAGCCTACGAGACCTTTCTGCGCGGCGGCTTCGCCGCGCTGCGGCATCGCTACGAGGAGCTGCACTGTCTCGTCGGCCGCGCCGTCACCGTCGACGGCAAGCCGCCGCTGTCCGGTACCGTGCGCGGCATCGACGACGCCGGCGCGCTGCTGGTCGAGAGCGCCGGTGCGGTCCAGCGCGTGGTCGCGGGCGAGGTCACGCTGCGCGGCGCGTACCGGGCACTGCGCACATGAGGATCGAACCATGAACACGACTTCCCTTGCGCTGCGCGGGCGACGCGCCTAGTCTCCGGAGGCCTCGATGCTGCTCGCGATCGACGTAGGCAATACCCACACCGTCGTCGGGCTCTTCGATGGGGAGAAGCTCCGGCGTCACTGGCGCCTCCTCACCGAGCACGCTCGCACTGCGGACGAGTACAGCGTTGTGCTGTGGAACCTGCAGCGCATGTCGGGCATCGACCCGAGCGCGATCCAGGGCATCATCGTCTCGAACGTCGTGCCGCAGATGCAGTCGACGATCGACGCCATGTGCACCGCGACCTACGGCCGCGCGCCGCTGGTGGTCGGGCCCGGCATCCGCACCGGCATGCCGATCCTGTACGACAACCCGCGCGAGGTCGGCGCCGACCGCATCGTCAACGCGGTCGCCGCCTACGAGCGCCACAAGGAGCTGTCGATCGTCGTCGACTTCGGCACCGCGACCACCTTCGACGTGGTCAGCGCGCGTGGCGAGTATCTGGGTGGCGTGATCACCCCGGGCGTCGGCATCTCGCTCGAGGCGCTGTACTCGCGCACCGCGAAGCTGCACCCGGTGGAGCTGGTGCGGCCGCCGCGCGTGGTCGGGCGCAACACGGTGAACGCGATCCAGTCTGGCGTGTTCTTCGGCTACGTCGCCATGGTCGACGGGCTCGTCGAGCGCATCCAGCGCGAGCAGGGCGGCGTCGCGCGGGTGATCGCCACCGGCGGGTTCGCCGAGCTGATCGCCGAGGAGTCGTCCATGATCACGGAGGTGGACGAGTTCTTGACGCTCGAAGGGCTGCGGCTCATCTTCGAGCGCAACCGGGAGGGAACGGGTCATGGGCGCTGACGATCCCGCACGCATCCGCAATCTCATCCTGATCGGGCACCACGGGGTCGGGAAGACCTCGCTCGCCGAGACGCTGCTGCTTGCGGCGGGCACGACCAAGAGCCTCGGCCGCGCGGCGGACGGCACATCCAACTTCGACACCGAGCCGGAGGAGCAGAAGCGCGGCAGCTCGATCTTCTCGGGCTTCCACCACGTCGAGTGGAAGCAGACCCACGTCAACCTGATCGACGCGCCGGGTGCCGCCTCCTTCGTGCACGACGCCAGCAACTGCCTGCGCGCGGCGACGACGGCGGTCCTGGTGGTGTCGCCCAACGGCGAGACCCGTGGCGAGGACGAGAAGGTCCTGAGCTGGGCGTCCGACGCGGCCGTGCCGCGCATCGCCTTCGTGACCCGCATGGACCGCGAGCGCGCCAGCTTCGAGCAGGCGCTCACCGACCTGTCGTCGCTGTTCGAGCAGAAGCCGATCGCGGTCCAGCTGCCGATCGGCGCCGAGGCAGGCTTCAAGGGCGTCGTCGACCTGCTGACCAACAAGGCGTGGCTCGGCCAGGGCGACACTGCCCAGATGCGCGAGGCGGAGATCCCCGCCGACCTCGCCGAGGCGGCACGCTCGGCGCGCGAGAAGCTCGTCGAGGCGGTCGCCGAGAGCAACGACGTGCTGCTGGAGCACTACCTCGAAGGCGGCGAGCTCACCCAGCAGGAGCTGCTCGGCGGCCTGCGCGAGGCGATCGCCAAAGGGGCGCTGCTGCCGGTCCTCTGCGGCTCCGGCGTGAGCGGGATCGGTGCAGCGACCCTGCTCGACTTCGTGGTCGAAGCCTGCCCCGCCGCGGCCGACCTGCCGCCGGCGATCGGTGACGACCCGAAGACCGAGTCCGAGGTGGCGCGCGCGCCGGCCGCGAGCGAGCCGTTCGCGGCCCAGATCGTCCGCACCGTGATCGATCCCTTCGCCGGCAAGCTGAGCGTGTTCCGGATCTTCTCGGGCCAGGCGGTGGCGGACAGCACGATCTACAACTCGACCCGCCAGGTGAAGGAGAAGCTCGGCCACCTCTTCCGGCTCGAGGGGCGCAAGCAGACGCAGATCCAGAAGGCGGTTGCCGGCGACGTGATCGCGGTGGCGAAGCTCAAGGACGCCGCCACCGGCGACACCCTGTGCGACGAGAAGGTCCACACCTACTTTCCGCGCTTGCGCGACTTCGAGCCCTCGATCCAGTTCGCGCTCGAGGCCAAGACCAAGGGCGAGGAGGACAAGGTGATGGGCGGCCTGCACCGCTTGCAGGAGGAGGACCCGGCCCTGCACCTGCAGCGCGACGAGCAGACCAAGGAGATCATCCTCGGCGGCGTCGGCCAGCTCCACGTCGAGGCCACGATCGAGCGCCTCAAGCGCAAGTTCGGCGTCGAGGTCGTGCTCAAGGCGCCCAAGGTGCCCTACAAGGAGACCATCAAGGGCAAGGCGCAGGCCGAGGGCAAGCTCAAGAAGCAGACCGGCGGCCACGGGCAGTTCGCGGTCGCCTGGATCGAGGTCGAGCCGCTGCCGCGCGGCGAGGGCTTCCAGTTCGTCGACAGGATCGTCGGCGGCGTGGTGCCGCGCAACTACATCCCGGCGGTCGAGAAGGGCGTGCGCGAGGCGCTCGGGCAGGGCACGCTCGCCGGCTTCCCGGTCGTGGACGTTCGCGTGACGCTGTTCGACGGCAAGCACCACGACGTCGACTCCTCGGAGATGGCGTTCAAGATCGCCGCGGCGACCGGCTTCAAGACGGCGGTCGAGCAGGCCAAGCCGGTGCTGCTCGAGCCGGTGATGGCGCTCGACGTCCAGGTGCCCGACGATGCGATGGGCGACGTGATCGGCGACGTGAACGCGCGCCGGGGCAAGGTCCAGGCTGTCGAGCCGCGCGGCCACAGCCAGGTGATCAAGGCGCGCGTGCCGATGTCGGAGATGCTCAAGTACGGCCCCGATCTGAACGCGATGACGGCCGGACGCGGCTCGTTCCACATGGAGTTCTCGCACTACGAGGAGCTGCCCGGACACCTGGTCGACAAGGTGGTCAAGGAGGCGAAGCGCCAGGCGGAGGGCTCGTGAGCCCGGGCACGGGCCCGCAGGACCCGAGCAAGCGCGAGCCCGACGCCTCCGATCCGGAGATCGCTGCGGTTCTCGAGGGCCGCGACGCGATCCAGCTCGAGGACGATCTGGTCGGCGAAATCCCCGAGTCGGTTGCCGCCGCCAAGCGCGAATCGCTGTTCGTGCGCGTGCGCAAGCTGCCGGTCGCGGCGCGCGTCAAGCTGGCGCTCAGCGGCAACAAGGAGGCGCGCCAGGTGCTGTCGCACGACAGCGTCAAGCTGGTGCAGAGCTGCGTGCTGCGCAATCCCCGCTTCTCGCTCGAGGAGGCGCTGGCGATGGCGAAGAATCGCAGCCTGGCCGGCGAGCTGCTGCGCATCATCGCCGATCACCGGGACTGGGTGCGCAACTACTCGATCCGCCTCGCGCTGGTGCAGAACCCGAAGACCCCGCTGCAGGTCGCGCTCGGGCTCCTGAGCGGCATCCAGGAGCGCGACATGCGGCTGCTCGCCAAGAGCCGCAACGTGGCCTCGGTGCTGCAGTCGCAGGCCAAGCGCAACCTTCTACGCCGCGGCTGAGCCGCCGCGTGACCCTCAGGTCGAGCGCGGCGTGGGCGTCGCCTGGACGGCGGTGGGCGTCGGCGTCGGCGTCAGCCCGACGGTGATGTCGGCGCTGGCGGTGTCGTCGTTGAACGAGATGGTGACGTTCGCCAAGGTCACGGTCTGCCCCGCCTGGACGTCGCCGAGCTCGCCCTGTGGATCGCTCAGCTCTGCGAGCGGATCGCCGGGATCGATCGTGCCGTCGTTGTTGGCATCGACCCAGAAGAAGATCGTCTCGCTGCCCGTCTTGACGTTGTTGCGCACGAAGTTGCCCTGGGTCGTGACGTCGGTGAAGAAGCTCTGCGCGCAGTCATCGGCCGTGCCGCCGGCCGGCAGGTCGACGCAGATCACCACGGTCACGTTCGCCGGGGTCTGGGGGGGAACGATGGAGACGATGGTGCCGGTCACGATCGCGCCGGACTGACCTGGCGTCGGCGTCCCCGACGGGCACTGCAGGCAGATGTCGTCGCCACCACACGCCGCCAGCATCGCGCTGGCGACCAGCCCCACCAGTCGCCCCCGCCACGTTCCCGCTCGTGCTCTCATCGTCCCTGGTTGTACGGCGCGTCGCGTCGAAAGGTCAACCGACATCCGGCGGCCTGGCCGCCGCAATGCCCGGCAAGGGTCTGCCCGAGGCGGTAGCGAAGCGCCGAGCTTCTCGTTAGACGACTCGGCTTATGGCGAGCTATCAGATCGTGAAGGTGCCGCAGGACGGCCAGGCCATTCGCATGGGTTCGGACGGCAAGCTCCAGGTGCCCGACAACCCGATCCTGCCCTTCATCGAGGGCGACGGCACGGGCCCCGACATCTGGCGCGCCTCGCAGCGGGTCTTCGACGCGGCCGTGGCCAAGGCCTACGGCGGGAAGCGCAAGATCGCCTGGTGCGAGGTGTACGCCGGCGAGAAGGCGTTCAACCAGTTCAAGGACTGGCTGCCGGAGGAGACGGTCACCGCCTTCCGCGAGTTTCTGGTCGGCATCAAGGGACCGCTGACGACGCCGATCGGCGGCGGCATCCGCTCGCTGAACGTGGCGCTGCGCCAGATGCTCGATCTGTACGTCTGCCTGCGTCCCGTGCGCTACTTCGACGGCGTGCCGAGCCCGGTGAAGAAGCCCGAGCTGGTCGACACCGTGATCTTTCGCGAGAACACCGAGGACATCTACGCGGGCATCGAGTGGGCCGCCGAATCGCCCGAGGTGAAGAAGCTGATCGCCTTCCTGCGCAACGAGATGGGCGTCAAGAATATCCGCTTCCCCGAAACCAGCGGCATCGGCATCAAGCCGGTGTCGCGCGAAGGCACCGAGCGTCTCGTCAAGGCTGCGATCGAGTACGCGCTGCGCCAGAAGCGCAAGAGCGTGACCCTGGTGCACAAGGGCAATATCCAGAAGTTCACCGAGGGTGCGTTCCGCGACTGGGGCTACGCGCTCGCCGCGCGCGAGTTTCGCGCCGATACCGTCACCGAGCGTGAGAGCTGGATCCTCGGCAACCGTGAGAGCAACGCGCAGATGACCAGCGAGGAGAACGCGCGCGCGGTCGAGCCGGGCTACGACATGATGACGCCCGAGCAGCGCAAGAAGATCATCGCCGAGGTCGATCAGGCGCTGGCGCTGTGGCCGAGCCACGGCGACGGCAAGTGGAAGCAGAAGCTCCTCATCCGTGATGCCATCGCCGACATCACCCTGCAGCAGATTCTGACGCGGCCCGCGGAATTCGACGTCGTCGCCACGCTCAACCTGAACGGCGACTACCTCTCCGACGCGCTGGCGGCGCAGGTCGGCGGCATCGGCATCGCGCCGGGCGGCAACATCAACTACCTGACCGGACACGCCATCTTCGAGGCCACGCACGGTACCGCGCCCAAGTACGCCAACCTCGACAAGGTGAATCCGGGCTCGGTGATCCTGTCGGGCGAGATGATGTTCCGCTTCCTCGGGTGGAACGAGGCCGCGGACGCGATCTTGAAGGGCTTCGACGGGGCCACTGCCGCCAAGACGGTGACCTACGACTTCCACCGCTTGATGGAGGGCGCGACCCTGGTGAAGTGCTCGGAGTTCGGCGAGGCCATAGTCAAGCACATGTAGCCGGTGCGGGCCTCGCGAGCACGCTGTCAGACGGTGGATCGGTCGGCGAAAGGACATTTTCGATGGCACGGAAGAAAGTAGCCCTGATCGGGGCGGGCAACATCGGCGGCACCCTGGCGCACCTGGCCGCACTCAAGCGTCTCGGCGACGTGGTGCTCTACGACGTGGTCGAGGGAATGCCGCAGGGCAAGGCGCTCGACATCGCGGAGTCGGCCCCGGTCGAGGGCTTCGACGCGGTGCTGAAGGGCACCAACGACATCGCGGACATCGCCGGCGCGGACGTCTGCATCGTCACCTCCGGCCTCGCGCGCAAGCCCGGCATGAGCCGTGACGATCTGCTCGGCATCAACGCCAAGATCATCTCCGAGGTCGGCAAGGGCATCAAGGCGCACGCACCAAACGCGTTCGTCATCGTGCTCACCAACCCGCTCGACGCGATGGTGACCCTGATGAAGCAGGTCACCGGCTTCAAGAAGCAGCAGGTGGTCGGCATGGCGGGCGTGCTCGACTCTGCGCGCTACCGGACGTTCCTGGCGATGGAGCTGGGCGTTTCGGTTGCGAGCGTGCAGGCGCTGGTGCTCGGTGGGCACGGCGACGACATGGTGCCGATCCGCTCGAGCTGCACGGTCGGTGGCCTACCGATCACGAGCCTGCTCTCGGCCGAGCGGCTCGACGCGATCGAGGCGCGCACGCGCCAGGCAGGCGGCGAGATCGTCGGCCTGCTGAAGACCGGCTCGGCCTTCTACTCGCCGGCCTCGTCCGCGATCCGCATGGCGGAGTCCTACCTTCTCGACCGCAAGGAGATCCTGCCCTGCGCCGCTTATCTCGAGGGCGAGTACGGCCTCACGGATCTCTACGTCAGCGTTCCGGTGCGCATCGGCGCGGGTGGCGTCGAGCAGGTGCTCGAGGTGCCGCTCAGCGACAAGGAGAAGAAGGAGCTCGAGGTCTCGGCGAGCCACGTTCGTGACCTCGTCGGCGCGCTCGAAGCGGTGCTGAAGAAGTAGGGGATCGGGCTCCCGCCGTGCACAGTGCCGCGATCGACTTCGGCGGGACGGTCACCGACCTCGTCCTGCGCCGGCCAGGGCAGAGCGACGTTCTGCTCGCCCTGCCGACGGCGAAGCCGGAGCCGGCCGTCGCCGAGCAGCTCATCGATCGCCTGCTGGCCGCGGCCGGAGCGACGCGCGACGGCGAGATCGGGCTGATCGCCGTCACCGGCGGCCGCTCGTGGCAGCTCCCGGACACGCTCGGGGCGACGCGCGTCGTGAAGGTCGACGAGCCCACGGCCACTGCGGTCGGCGGCCTGCTCGAGAACGCGCCGGCGCCGGCAATCGTCGTCAGCCTCGGCACCGGGACCGGCATCGTGCTCGCGGATCCACCGTCGCCACCGTTGCGGCTGGTGGGCAGCGGGATCGGCGGCGGTACCTTGCTGGGGCTCGCCAAGCTGCTCCTCGGCACCACCGACGTGGCGCGCATCGGCGAGCTCGCCAAGCGCGGTGACGTCACCCGTTGCGACCTCACCGTCGGCGACATCCTCGGCGGGGGCATCGGCCCGGTACCGGCAGAAGCGACGGCATCGCACTTCGCGCGCGTCGCGCGGCCCGGCACGCCGGCACCGCGTCCCGAGGACGTGGCTGCCGCCCTGACCAATCTGATCGGCCAATCCGCGCTCCGTCTCGCCTTCGAGGCGGCGCGCTTCCATCAGGCGCGCTCGATCGTGCTGCTCGGGCACGTCCTCGACGTGCCCGGTTTCCGCGACGCGATCGAGCGCATTCCGCTGCTCGACCGTTCCTACGTTCGCATCGTGTCCGACCCCGGCTTCGCCGTGGCGCGCGGTGCGCTCGAGACGGCGCTGCGCGGCGGCACGATCGCCGCCTAGCTTTTGCGAGGGAGTGCATGAACATCCACGAGTTCCAGGCCAAGCAGATCCTCTTGCGCTACGGCGTCGCGACCTTGCGCAACGAGGTCGCGTCCTCGCCCGAGGAGGTGGCCGCGGCGGTGAACAAGATCGGCGGCAGCGGCCCCTGGGTCGTGAAGGCCCAGATCCACGCCGGCGGTCGCGGCAAGGCGGGCGGTGTCAAGCTCGTCAAGAGCGCGGACGAGGCGAGCGCGTTCGCGAAGGCGATCCTCGGCAAGCCGCTGGTCACGCACCAGACCGGACCGCAGGGTCGCGTCGTGCACCGGGTGATCGTCGAAGAGGGCTGCAAGATCGCGCGCGAGCTCTACCTCGGCCTGACGCTCGACCGTGCGTCCAGCCTGGTGACCGTGATCGCTTCGGCCGAGGGCGGCGTCGAGATCGAGGAGGTGGCCGCGAAGACGCCGGAGAAGATCCTGCGCGAGCCGGTCAACCCGGTGGTCGGCCTGCAGGCCTTCCAGGCGCGCAAGCTCGGCAAGGCGCTCGGCATCCCGGTCGCGAGCTTCGGCAAGCTCGCCAAGTTCCTCGCGGCTCTCTACGACGCGTACCTCGCAACCGACGCGGCGCTGGTCGAGATCAATCCGCTCGTGCTCACGGAGTCGGGCGACCTGATCGCGCTCGACGCCAAGATGAGCTTCGACGACAACGCGCTGTTCCGCCACCCGGACGTGAAGGCGCTGCGCGACCCGAACGAGGAGGATCCGCGCGAGCAGGAGGCGGCCAAGTTCGACCTCTCCTACATCGCGCTCGACGGCACGATCGGCTGCATGGTGAACGGCGCCGGCCTCGCCATGGCGACCATGGACATCATCAAGTACGCGGGCGGCGAGCCGGCGAACTTTCTCGACGTCGGCGGTGGTGCCAGCGAGGAGAAGGTCGCGGCGGCGTTTCGCATCATCCTGGCCGACCCCACCGTGAAGGGCGTGTTCATCAACATCTTCGGCGGCATCATGCGCTGCGACGTGCTCGCGGCCGGCGTGGTGAAGGCGGCCAAGGAGATGAAGCTCACGGTGCCGGTCGTCGTCCGCATGGAAGGCACCAACGTCAAAGAGGGCAAGCAGATCCTCGCCGACTCCGGGCTCAACATCATCACCGCGGCCGACATGGCCGACGGTGCGCAGAAGGTCGTCGCCGCGGCGAAGGCTGCTTGAGGGTATCGGAATGAGCATCCTCGTCGACAAGAACACCAAGGTCGTCACGCAGGGCATCACCGGCGCGACCGGCCAGTTCCACACCCACGCGTGCAAGGAGTACGGCACGCAGATGGTCGCCGGCGTGACGCCGGGCAAGGGCGGTACGGACTTCGAAGGCATCCCGATCTACGACACGGTCGGCGAGGCGCGTGCCAAGACGGCCTGCAACGCGAGCGTGATCTACGTGCCGCCGCCGTTCGCCGCCGACGCGATCATGGAGGCCGCCGACGCCGGGGTCGAGCTGATCATCTGCATCACCGAGGGCATCCCGGTGCTCGACATGGTGCGCGTCAAGCGCTTCCTCGCCGGGACGAAGAGCCGCCTCATCGGGCCCAACTGCCCGGGCGTGATCACGCCCGGGGCGTGCAAGATCGGCATCATGCCGGGCTACATCCACAAGCCGGGCAAGATCGGCGTGGTGTCGCGCAGCGGCACGCTGACCTACGAGGCGGTGCACCAGCTCACCCAGCTCGGTATCGGGCAGTCGACCTGCGTCGGCATCGGCGGCGATCCGGTGAACGGCACCGGCTTCATCGACGTGCTCGAGCTGTACAACGCCGATCCGAACACCGAGGGCGTCATCATGATCGGCGAGATCGGCGGCAGCGCCGAGGAAGAGGCCGCCGACTACGTGAAGCGCGAGATGAAGAAGAAGCCGGTCGCCGGCTTCATCGCCGGACAGACGGCGCCGAGCGGCAAGCGCATGGGCCACGCCGGCGCGATCATCTCCGGCGGCAAGGGGACGGCCGCGGACAAGATCGCGGCGATGAAGGCCGCGGGAATCAGCGTGGCGGCGAGCCCGGCCGATCTCGCCACGACCCTGCGCGCCGCGCTCGGCAAGTAGTCGGCCGCTCACACCGCACGACCCTGCGCGCCGCGCGCAACAGCTCATAGGAAGCGAACGCCATATGGAAAGAACATTTTCGATCATCAAGCCCGACGCGGTGAAGAAGCACGGCATCGGCAAGGTTCTCGCCCGCATCGAAGAGGGCGGCCTGCGGGTCGTGGCGGGGCGCTATCTGCGGCTCACCCGTGCGCAGGCGGAGGCGTTCTACGCCGTGCACGAGGCACGTCCGTTTTTCGGCGACCTCTGTACCTTCATGACCTCGGGTCCGGTCTTCGTCTCGGTACTCGAGGGCGAGAACGCGGTGACGCGCTACCGCGAGATCCTCGGTGCGACCGATCCCGCAAAGGCGGGACCCGGCTCGGTGCGCAAGGACTTCGGCACCGACGTGGAGAAGAACGCGGCGCACGGCTCGGACGCACCCGAGACCGCGGCGCAGGAGATCGCCTTCTTCTTCGCCGGCACCGACCTCGCCTGATCGTCCACCGCCGCGGCGTGGTCAGCGCTCAATTGGCTTGACCACGCCGCGCGCGTCTCTCGGAGAGAAGCGGCGATGATTCGCAACCGCCGTGCCGACGGTGAGCGTAACCCGGCTCCCCTGCGACGCGTTTTACTCGTAGGTGCAGAAGTGCGGCGCGTAGACCTGACAGAAATCGCCGTCATCGCAGCACGGGGCGGGTGAGCAGGGCTCCGCGTAGACGTCGAAGAATACCGACGTGCCGCTGCTGCAGCACTGGCAGGCGAACGCCTCGCAGTGCAACATCCCAGGATCCCTCCGTGGTTCGGTGCTTCTGCCGATTGGCAACCGGGACGATGAGCGTGCGCCGTGCGGTTGTCAACGAACTTGGCGGCCCGGCCGGCAGGGTTGGCCGCCCGCGCAGCGCCGCGGCGCCGGCCGGGCAAGCGGTGCCTCGTGGCGCACGGCGTGCTAGCCCGTCCGGGTGCAGCCCGTGTTCTCGACGACCCCCGACGCGCTTGCAGAAATCCTGCAGCGCTCCGGGATCGCGCCCTATCGCGCTACCCAGGTGCTGTCGTGGGTGTACCGGCGCGGGATCGTGGACCCCACGGCCATGACCAATGTGCCGCGCGAGCTGCGCGACGTGCTGGCGAGCGAGCTCGCACCACCGGCGCTCGAGGTTGCGAGCATCGCGCGCTCGCACGACGGCACGCGCAAGTTCGCCTTCCGGCTCGCCGACGGCGAGGTGATCGAGAGCGTGCTGATCCCGGACCGTCACCGGCTGACCCTGTGCGTGTCGTCGCAGGTCGGCTGCGCGATGGGCTGCGGTTTCTGCGCGACGGCGCAGCTCGGGCTTCGCCGTCACCTTGCGCCCGACGAGATCGTGGCGCAGGTCATGCTGGCGCGGCGTCACCTGGCGGACGACCCGCTCGGGATCGGCCACCTGACGAATCTGGTCTTCATGGGCATGGGCGAGCCGCTGCACAACCTCGAGAACGTGATCGCGGCGATCGGCATCCTCACCGCACCGTGGGGCGTCGGCATCTCGCCGCGCCGCATCACCGTGTCGACCGTCGGGTTGGTGCCGCAGATGCGCGAGCTGCTCGCGCGGACCCACGTGAATCTCGCGGTGTCGCTGTCCGCGACCACCGAGGAGTCGCGGCGCGCGCTCATGCCGGTGACGCGCAAGTACTCGCTGCAGGAGCTGCTCGACGCGTGCCGCGAGCTGCCGGTGCCGCGCCGGCGCCGCATCACCTTCGAGTACGTCATGCTGGCGGGCGAGAACGACGGCGACGACGATGCACGACGCCTGGTGCGCCTGCTGCACGGCATTCGCTCGAAGGTGAACCTGATCTGCTTCAACGCCTTTCCCGGCGCGGCGTACGAGGGCACCGCAGCCGAGCGGCGCGAGCGTTTCCAGCGACTGCTGCTCGAGCACGGCGTCAACGCCACCATTCGCGACAGCCGCGGTCCAGACATCGCGGCGGCCTGTGGCCAGCTCGCCGCGCAAGCCGTGGAGAGCTGAGCGGCGTCTGCCGCGTCGCTGGCCGAGACCCGGTCCATGCCAGGGATCGAAGTCGTCCTGAACCCGCACGCGGGGGGCAACAAGCGCGGTGTCAGGCGCGCCGAGCGCCTGGCGCGCATCGTCGGCGAGCACGGCGCGGTGCACACGCCGTCGTCGCTCGACGAGCTCGACACGGTGATCTGTCGCGCGCTCGACAAGCAGCCCGACGTGCTTGCGCTGTGCGGTGGCGACGGCAGCTACTTCCGCGCCTTCACCGTGCTCGACAAGCGCCTCGGCGCGGATCCGTGGCCGCTGATCCTGCCGCTGCCCGGCGGCACGGTGAACAACCTGACGCACGCGATTCGCTCCCAGTCGCGCTCGCCGGAACGGCTCCTGTCGCACGTCGTCGCCGATTTCCAGTACGGCATCGCGCACGACTGCGCCGACTGCGATCTGTTCAAGGTCGGCGACGACGCGGTCGGCTACATCTTCGGCGCCGGCATGATCGTCAACTTCCTGCGCGCGTACTACGCGCCGGGCAACCCGAACCCGCTGTCGGCGGCGATGCTGGTGCTGCGGCTGATGGGCTCGGCGGTGATCCGCGGGCCGCTGCAGGCGAAGATCTTCCAGCCGTTCGAGGCCGACGTCATGTGCGACGGGGAGCGCGTCCCGCACCGCAGCTACCGCATGCTGATCGCGAGCAGCGTCGCCGCGATCGGGCTCGGCTTCGAGCCCTTCTACCTGGCGGGTCGCAAGCCCGGTCAGTTCCACATCCTCGGCGGACCCGCCAAGGCGACCCGTCTGACGAAGCGTTTGCGCTATTTCTACCGCGGCTTCCCGGCGCGCGACCCCGATCTGTACGACAACATCGGCGCCGAGATGACGGTCGAGTTCGCGCGCCCGGGCTACTACACGGTGAACGGCGATCTGCTCGGACCCGCGATGCGGATCGCGGTGCGCAAGCTACGCCGCATCACGCTCGTGCGGGGGTAGGTCGGTGATTGAATCAGCCACCTCCGGTGTGCCAAGCCTAGCCAGATGAGCTCATCTTCCCCGCGTGCAACCCTGGGCGTGATCGGTGGCAGCGGCCTGTACGACCTCGCCGATCTCGAGGACGTCGAGCGCGTCCGGCTGACGACACCCTTCGGCGACCCGTCGGACGAGTACGTGCTCGGGACGCAGCAAGGCTGCCGGGTCGCCTTCCTGCCGCGCCACGGGCGCGGCCATCGCCTGCTGCCGAGCGAGCTCAACTTCCGCGCCAACGTGCACGGCATGAAGCAGCTCGGCGTCTCGCACCTGCTCGCGGTCGGTGCGGTGGGCAGCTTGCGCGCCGAGATCGAGCCCGGGCACTTGGTGATCCCCGATCAGTTCATCGACCGCACCTTTGGACGCCGAGCGACGTTCTTCGGCGACGGCGTGGTCGCGCACGTCCAGTTCGGCGATCCCGTATGCAAGGGGCTCGCGAGCGCGGTCGCCAGCGCGGCGCGCGGCACGGGCGCGACCGTACACGAGGGCGGAACGTACGTCTGCATGGAGGGGCCGCAGTTCTCGACCCGTGCCGAGTCGAACCTCTACCGCTCGTGGAACGCGTCGGTGATCGGCATGACCAACCTGCAGGAGGCCAAGCTGGCGCGCGAGGCCGAGCTCTGCTTCGCCACGCTCGCGCTCAGCACTGACTACGATTGCTGGCACGAGAGCGCGGCCGAGGTCGACGCGGCGAGCATCCTCGCCGTGCTGCACGCGAACGCGGCGCTCGCCGCGCGCACGGTCGCGGCGCTCGCCGCGGCGCCGCCCGCTGCTGACTGCGCGTGCCGGCGCGCGCTCGAGTTCGCGATCGTCACCGACCGGGCGACCATCCCCGAGGGGACGCGGGAGCGCCTGCGCCTGATCGCCGGCAGGTATCTATGACCGATGTCGAGCCGGCACGGCCGGTCGATCTGTCGGTCGTGGTTCCCTTCTACGAGGAGGAGGAGGCGATCGACCCGCTGTTCGCGGAGCTGCTCGGCGTGCTCGACCGCTTGCCGCTGCGCTGCGAGGTGATCGCGGTCGACGACGGCTCGGGGGATACGACGTTCGACAAGCTGGTCGCCGTGCGCGCGCGCGACCCGCGCGTCAAGGTGATCCGCTTCCGGCGCAACTTCGGCCAGACGGCGAGCCTCGCCGCCGGGTTCGCGCACTCCTCGGGCGGGATCATCGTCACCATGGACGGCGATCTGCAGAACGACCCGGCCGACATCCCGCAGCTGCTCGCCAGGCTCGACCAGGGCTTCGACGTGGTCTCTGGCTGGCGCCACGACCGCCAGGACGACACCATGACGCGCATCCTGCCGTCGCGGATCGCGAACGCCATCATCTCGTCAGCGACGCACGTGCGGCTGCACGACTACGGCTGCGGCATCAAGGCGTACCGGCGCGAGATCGCGTGCGGCGTCAAGCTCTACGGCGAGATGCACCGCTTCCTGCCGGCGATCGCCGGCGACCTCGGCGCGCGCGTGACCGAGATCCCGGTCAATCACCGGCCGCGCACGGTCGGGCGCTCGAAGTACGGCCTGTCGCGCACCGTTCGGGTGATCCTCGACCTGATGACCGTCAAGTTCCTGTCCGACTTCGCGACCCGGCCGATCCAGGTCTTCGGACTCGCCGGCCTGGTGGCGACCGGCGTCGGTCTGCTGCTGATCCTGGTGCTCGGCTTCGAGAAGGTCTTCCTCGGCATGCCGCTCGCGGATCGTCCAATCGTCCTGCTGGCGATCTTGCTGATCGTGACGGGCTTCCAGTTCATCACGTTTGGCCTGCTCGGCGAGATGCTGGCGCGCACCTACCACGAGTCGCAGGGCAAGCCGATCTACGTGATCCGCGACCTGCTCGCGTAGGAGGCCGTCCGGATGCCGCGCATCGGGATCGACGCGCGCAAGCTCGAGGACGGCGGCATCGGACGCTACGTGGCCGAGCTGCTGAGCCGGGTGCCCCGGCTGGCACCCGCGAGCAGCTTCGTCGCGCTGGCGTCGCCGGCTGGCCGGCAGCGGCTGGGCGCCGACCCGCGCTTCGGTGCGTCCAATCTCGCGGTCGTCGAGGTGCGCTCGGCTGGCTACTCGCTCGGTGAGCACGTCGAGCTCGGTCGCGCGGCGCGCGCGCAGCGTCTCGACCTGCTGCACGTGCCGCATTACGTGCTGCCCGCGACGGTCGTCTGCCCGGTGGTGGTCACGGTGCACGACCTCATCCACTGGCGCCTGCCGAGAAGTCCGTTGCAGGCAGCCTACGTACGGCTGCTGCTGGCCCTGGTGCGGCGGCGGGCGAGGGTGGTTCTCGCGCCGTCACACGCGGTCGCGCGCGATCTGGTGGACCTCGCGCACATCGATCGGGAGCGTATCCGGGTGGTCGCGAACGGTGTCGATGCCGCGCAGTGGGCGGGCGAGGACGGGCCCGAGGCCGGCACCGCGTTCGTGCGACGGCGGCAGCTCGCGCCGCCCTACGTGCTGAACGTCACCAACGGCCTGCCGCACAAGGGGCTCGACCTCCTGCTCGAAGCCTGGCGCGAGATGCCGGGGGTGCAGCTCGTCCTGGCAGGGCGCGGCTCGGACCGGCCGGCGGTACGAGCCCGCGTCGACCAGGCCGGCATACCGGACGGGGCCGTCGTGGTGCTGGGCGAGCTGTCGGATGCCGACCTTCGCCTCGCCTATCGGGCTGCCGCGGCGGTGGTGGTGGCGTCGCGGCTCGAGGGCTTCGGCCTGCCGGCGCTCGAGGCGATGGCGGCGGGAGTTCCCGTGATCGCCGCCGAGGCCGGTGCGCTGCCCGAGGTGGTGGGCGACGCGGGCGTGCTTTTCCCTGTGGAGTCGGTTGCTTGCCTGCGCCGGGCGCTCTATAGGTTCATGCCCGGATCCGACCTGGTGGGACGACACGACATGATCCGGCGAGGCCTCGCGCGCGCCCGCGAGTTCACCTGGGAACGCACGGCGCAGGAGACGTTTGCGGCGTACGAGCGGGCGCTGCGCTGGCACACGTGAGGGTAGCACTTGTTCACGATTGGCTCGTCGGGATGCGAGGTGGCGAAAAATGCCTCGACCTGATGTGCGAGCTGCTGCCGGAAGCCGAGATCTTCACGCTCCTGCACGCGCCCGGCTCGGTCTCGCCGCGCATCGAGGCGCGCAAGATCCACACCTCGTCCCTGCAGCAGCTACCGCTCGCGCTCAAGACCTACCCGTACTACCTGCCGGTCTTGCCGTGGGCGATCGAGCAATTCGACCTGCGCGGCTTCGACGCCATCGTCAGCGTCAGCCACTGTGTCGCGAAGGGCGTGGTGCCGGCGCCGGAGTCGTGGCACGCCTGCTACTGCCTGACCCCGATGCGTTACATCTGGGATGCCTACGGCGAGTACTTCGACGCTCGCGGCTCGCGTTCGCTGCGCGTTGCCGGCCGGGTCGTGGCGCCGTGGCTGCGCATGTGGGACGTGGCGTCGTCGGCGCGCGTCGATGCCTTCGCGGCGATCTCGCAGCACGTTCGCAGCCGCATCAGCCGCTACTATCACCGCGACGCGTGCGTGATCTATCCGCCGGTCGACGACGAGCTGTTCGCGGCACCGCTCGCGCGCGGGCCGGGCAGCTACTTCCTCTCGGTCGGCGCGGCCGCGCCGAACAAGCGGCTGGAGCTCGCCATCGAGGCCTTCCGCGAGCTCGGGCTGCCGCTGGTCGTGGCGGGCGCGGGTCCGGGTGCGGCGCGCTTGCGGCGGCTGGCGCCGGCGAACGTCTCGTTCTTCGGCTGGAGCTCGGACGAGGAGCTGATCGCGCTCTACCACGGCGCGCGCGCGCTGGTGTTCCCCGGCTACGACGACTTCGGACTGACGCCGCTCGAGGCGGCAGCGGTCGGTCGTCCGACGATCGCGTTCGCCGGGGGCGGCGCGCTGGAGACGGTGATTCCGACCGACGGCAATAGAATCGGCACCGGGATCCTGTTCGCCGAGCAGACGGCGGCCGGGCTGGCCGAGGGCGTGCGCGAGTTCCTGCGCGTCGAGAGCCAGTTCGATCCGGTGCGGCTGCGCGCGCACGCGGCGCGCTTCGCGCGCCGCGAATGCCGCATGAACCTGCTGCGCTTCCTGCGCCAGGGGATCTCCGGACCGGCGATCGTGCCATGCTGACGATTCCCTCGAACGACAGCATCCGCGCGCAAAGCGCGCGGCCGAGCGCAGCGAGCGCGGGGAGTGGGGCCCCAACGGGCTCTGCCCGCTGGGGCGAGGGGGCGCGTGCCCCCTCGTGGAGACACCCCCCATGCTGAAGGAACGTAGCCAGCTCTTCATGGGCATCTTCGTGGCCGCCGACCTCGGCGTCTTGGCGCTGGCCTGGGCGCTGGCCTACGTGGTGCGCTTCGTGGTGCCGGTCATCCCGGTGACCAAGGGCACGCCGCCGGTTGCGAACTACTTGACGTTGCTGCCCGTGCTGTTCGCGATCTGGGGCCTGGTCTTCCGGGCCAGCGGGCTCTACGACCCGATGCGCGGTAGCGCCGAGAGCTCGGAGCGCCGCCGCCTCCTGCGCGCGGCCTCGCTCGCGATGCTGATCTTCACCGCGGTGAGCTTCATCTTCTTCGAGAAGGCGTACTCGCTGTCGCGCCTGATGCTGCTCTACTTCTACGTGCTCGGGACGGCCGGCATCATCCTCGAGCGCGCGACCCTGCGCGAGATCCTGCGCGAGGCGCGCCGGCGCGGCTTCAACCTGCGCCACGTGCTCGTGGTCGGCGACGGTGATCTGGCACGCGCTGTCGCGGACGGCATGATCCGCCACCCGGAGCTCGGTCTCAAGGTCTACGGCTTCCTGACCGATGACCCCGCCAGAGTGGGCGCGATGGTCGGTGCCGTACCGGTGTGTGGTCTCTGGGACGAGGTCGCCGACGTGGTCGGGCGGGGCGGGGTCGATCAGGTCGTCCTGGCGCTGCCCTTCGAGGCGATGCCGCGGCTCGACAGCCTGGTCTCGCGTCTCGATTCGGCCGCCGTCGACATCAAGGTCGTGCCCGACGTCGAGCGCTTCGTCAGCCTGCGCAGCGGCATCGAGGAGTTCGAGGGCCTGCCCGTGATCAGCCTGCGCGCCACGCCGCTGGTGGGCTGGAACCGGGTGATGAAGCGCGCCATGGACATGGCGCTGGCCGCGCTCGCCCTGGTCGTGCTGGCCCCCCTGATGCTCGTGATCGCGGCGCTGGTGAAGCTCACCTCGTACGGGCCGGTGCTGTTCAGTCAGGAGCGCATGGGCCTCGACGGGCGCGTCTTCCGGGTCTGGAAGTTCCGCACCATGCGCGCCGACGCCGAGGACGCCAGCGGCCCGGTCTGGGCGGTGGCCGACGATCCGCGCCGCACGATGGTGGGCGGGCTGCTGCGCCGGCTGTCGCTCGACGAGCTACCGCAGCTCCTGAACGTGCTGCGCGGCGAGATGAGCCTGGTCGGCCCGCGTCCCGAGCGCCCGGTGTTCATCGACGAGTTCCGCCGCCACGTGCCGCGCTACATGCTGCGCCACATGGTGCGCGCCGGAATCACCGGCTGGGCCCAGGTCAACGGATGGCGCGGCAACACCTCGATCGAGCAGCGGATCCAGTACGACCTGTACTACATCGAGAACTGGTCGTTGCTGCTCGATCTCAAGATCCTGGCCTTGACGTTCGTCCGGGGCTTCGCCCACAAGAACGCGTACTGACCGGGGGCAGGGCGGCACCGGACGAGAGGGTGCCACCGCACGCCCGGAGGAAACCGGAGAATCACCCATGAAGATCTGTGTCGTTGGAACGGGATACGTCGGCCTGGTCGCGGGCACCTGCTTCGCCGAGAGCGGCAACGACGTGACCTGCGTCGACAACGTCCCCGAGAAGGTGGCCGCGCTGCAACGCTGCGAGATCCCGATCTACGAGCCCGGGCTCGAGGAGCTGGTGCGGCGCAACAGCGCGGAGAAGCGCCTGCTGTTCAGCACCGACCTCGACACGGCGGTGAAGGCGGCCGAGGTCTGCGTCATCGCGGTCGGCACGCCGATGGACCACTCGGGAGCGGCCGATCTGCGCGCGGTGATGGCGGTCGCGGAGGCGATCGCGAAGGCGGCCAACGGCGACAAGGTGGTGGCGATCAAGAGCACGGTGCCGATCGGCACCGCGGATCGCGTCCGGCGCGTCCTGCGTGAGCACGGCAAGCACAAGATCGAGGTGGTCTCCAACCCCGAGTTCATGAAGGAGGGGGCGGCGATCGAGGACTTCATGAAGCCCGATCGGGTGGTGCTCGGGGCCGACAGCGAGGCCGCGATCGAGGTCATGAAGGAGATCTACGGCCCCTTCGTCCGTACCGAGAACCCGATCCTGACCATGGACAACCGTTCGGCCGAGATGACCAAGTACGCGGCCAACTCGCTGCTCGCGACCAAGATCTCGTTCATCAACGAGATCGCGAACCTGTGCGAGAAGGTCGGCGCCGACATCAACGCCGTGCGCCGCGGCATTGGCACCGATCGCCGCATCGGCCCGCACTTCCTCTTTCCCGGCGTCGGCTACGGCGGCAGCTGCTTTCCGAAGGACGTGCACGCGATCATGTCGACGGCGCAGGACCACCAGCTCGACTTCACGCTGCTGCGCGCGGTCGACGAGGTCAACGAGCGCCAGAAGCGGGTCATGGTCGGCCGCATCATCGAGCACTTCGGCGGCGACGTCGCCGGCCGCACGATCGCGATCTGGGGGCTCGCCTTCAAGCCGCGCACCGACGACATGCGCGAGGCGCCCGCGGTGGTTCTGATCGAGCGCCTGCTCGGCAGCGGCGCCAAGATCGCGGTGCACGATCCCGAGGCGATGAACGAGGCCAAGAAGTTCTTCGGCAACCGCGTGAGCTACCACAAGGTCAACTACGACGCGCTCGAGGGCGCCGACGCACTGGTCGTCGTCACCGAGTGGAACGAGTTCCGCCGCCCCGATTTCGAGCGCATGAAGGGGCTGCTCAAGGCGCCGGTCATCTTCGACGGACGCAACGTCTACGAGCCGCTGCAGATGGCGGCGCTCGGCTTCACCTACTACTCGATGGGCCGGCGCACGGTACGCGGCGAAGCGGACGCGCGATGAGGATCCTGATCACGGGCGGCGCCGGCTTCATCGGCTCGCACCTCGCCGACCGCCTGCTCGGCGAGGGGCACTCGGTGATCGCGATCGACAATCTCGCGACCGGGCACACGCGCAACATCGAGCACCTGGCGGGCAACGAGCGCTTCCACTTCATCCGCCACGACGTCACCGAGTACATGTACATCGAGGGCAAGCTGGACGTCGTCCTGCACCTGGCCTCGCTGCCGAGCCCGGTCGACTACCTGAAGAAGCCGATCCCGACCCTCAAGGTCGGCGCGCTCGGTACGCACAAGGCGCTCGGGCTGGCGCGCGGCAAGGGCGCACGCTTCATGCTGGCCTCGACCTCCGAGGTCTACGGCGATCCGCTGGTCCACCCGCAGCCGGAAACCTACTGGGGCAACGTGAATCCGGTCGGCCCGCGCGGCGTCTACGACGAGTCGAAGCGCTTCGCCGAAGCGATCACGATGGCCTACCACCGCTACCATGGGCTCGACACGCGAATCTTCCGGATCTTCAACACCTACGGGCCGCGCATGCGTCCCGAGGACGGTCGCGTGGTGACCAACTTCATCGGCCAGGCGCTGCGCGAGCAGCCGCTGACGGTCTACGACGACGGCTCGCGCACGCGCAGCTTCTGCTTCGTGAGCGATCTGGTGGACGGCATCGTCAAGCTCATGCACTCGTCGGAGAACGAGCCGGTGAACCTGGGCAATCCGTACGAGATGAAGATCATCGAGTTCGCGCAGATCGTGCAGCGGCTCACCAGGACCCGGTCCGAGATCGTGTTCGTGACCCCGACCGACGAGCGCACCAAGGACGACCCGCAGGTGCGGCGCCCGGACATCACCAAGGCACGGACGATTCTCGGCTGGGAGCCGCAGGTGTCGGTGGACGACGGCCTCGGCCGCACGATCGAGTACTTCCGCGCGCGCTTCGCCGCGGGAGCCTGAGAGGCGGCGACCATGAAGATCCTGGTTACCGGTGGCGCGGGCTTCATCGGCTCGCACGTCGCCGAGGCCTACGTCGGTGCCGGGCACGACGTGGTGGTGGTCGACGATCTGTCGAGCGGCAAGCGCCCCCAGGTGCCCGCCGGCGCGCGCTTCGTCCAGCTGGACGTTCGCGACCCGGCGATCCGCGAGGTCTTCCGCACCGAGCGCCCGGAGCTGCTGAGCCATCACGCGGCGCAGATGGACGTGCGCCGCTCGGTCGCCGATCCGCTGTTCGATGCCGGCGTGAACATCATGGGCCTGCTGAACCTGCTCGAGGGCGCCAAGGAGGTCGGCACGCGGCGCGTGCTGTTCGCCTCGTCGGGCGGAGCCGGCTACGGCGAGCAGGACGAGTTCCCGGCGCCCGAGACGCACAAGCTCGAGCCGGTGAGCCCGTACGGCGTCAGCAAGCGTGCGAGCGAGCTCTACCTCGGCTGCTACCGGGCCCTGACCGGCCTCGAGTACGTCGCGATGCGCTACGCCAACGTGTACGGCCCGCGCCAGGACCCGCACGGCGAGGCCGGCGTGGTCGCGATCTTCGCCCTCAAGCTGCTCTCGGGCGAGGCGCCGACCATCAACGGCGACGGCACGCAGACCCGGGACTACGTCTACGTCGGCGATCTCGTCCGGGCCAACCTGGCCCTGGCGACGCACGCGTACTGCGGGCCGCTCAACTTTGGCACCGGCATCGAGACCGACGTCAACGAGCTCTTCCGGCAGGTGCGCCGGGCCTGCGGCAGCGACGCACCGGAGCAGCACGGGCCGGCCAAGCCCGGCGAGCAGAAGCGCAGCGTCATCTCGCCGAAGCTGGCCGAGAAGATCATCGGCTGGCGCCCCGAGGTCGCCCTCGCCCAGGGCCTCGAGCAGACGGTCGCGTTTTTCCGCGACCAGCGCGCCAGAGCGAAGCCTACCGCCTGACGCGCGACCTCCGCCCCCTGAGCAAGTGAACCCGCTGGCTCGGACCGTCGAGATCGAGCCGCAGCCGATTCGGCAGCTGGACGGGAGCAAGACGCGCGCTACCGGTCACGCCGGCAATCTCGACTCGATCGATCCTCGGCAAGGCGAGATCACGGACGACACGTTCGGGAACGACGGTGCAGTCGGCACCGGTGTCGATCACGGCACGAAGCAACGTCGCTCGTTCGCGCAGCGGCGCGGCCACATGGACCGGGATGACGGGCGCTGGCGGCTCGTGCGCTGCGTCGTAGGCAAAGCTGCGGGTCATTTCCTGGCGAGGCGCGGTGAGCGAAGCCGCAACGGCGCCGTGCTTTGCACGGGCCGCGGCATGAAGACCGGCCGATCGGTCACCCGGTCGAAGATCCTGCGCGCGAGCAGGTCGAAGTCCGTATCGTGATCGAGGACGCGGTTGCCGGAGATCGCCACGAACTCACCCGGGAACTGCGCCAGCAAGCGAGCCCGATTGCGCTCGAACCACTTGGCACTCTCCGTCAGCTCGCTCTCGCCCGGTTCTTCGCGAGTTGCCCCCGACGCCAGCGACCGCTCGAGCGCTTCCGAAACGAAGCGCGCGAGCGTCGATCCGCGCCGGGCGGCGGCCACCTTCGCTTCGCGCACGATGTGCCGCGGCATGCTGCGCAGGTAGAGCGTCGTCTGATCCACGCCCGTCTTCGCCATGCGACACTGCCGACGGATGTTAGCAGTGTTATCAATCCGGCCTGGTCCGTCCTGATCGCTGCGTCGCGCGGCCCCACGCGGCAAGGATCCTTGCGGCAAGCGCCGCCCCGGCCCTGGCCGCCGACATGCAGGTCGCCTAACGCGTCGACGCGAAGCTCCTGAAGAAGAGCACGCCCGCCGGAACAGCGGTCCTCCGATTTCTGCGTCGGCCTGCACGAGCACGTGAGCCGGTTCCCGCGCGCGCAGCGCGGCCTGATCGGCCGGGTCACGGGCGGAAGGTTTGCCGGTCGAGCGCGTGGGTGCTACCAGGGTGTTACCGCACGTCATGGCCAACACGACGACCAGCCTCAAGCTACCCCGCGAGCTCAGGACGCGCGTTGCCCGGGTCGCGAAGAAGACCGGTCGCACCCCCCATCGTCTCATGCTCGAAGCCATCGAGCGCGAGACCGCTCGCGCGGAGAGCATGGAAGCCTTCGTGAAGGAGGCGCTCGCCGCCGATCGCGCGATCGAGGAGACCGGTGAGGTGTATGCGGCAAGGGACGTTCATGCCTGGCTCCGACGACTGGCGAGCGGAAAGAAGGCCGCCAGGCCGCGACCGTGGCGCGAGTAGTCTACTCGCGTAACGCAATCGCGAACCTCGAGCGCGCCTTCGACTTCCTGGCGACGAACGATCCCGAGGTAGCTGTGGCCGCTGCGCAGTCGATCCAGAGCGCGATCGAAGCGCTCGTCCGACACCCCCTGATCGGACGGTCCGTGGCGGGCAGCCTGCGCGAGCTGGTCATCTCCTTCGGAAGAACGGGATACGTAGCGCTCTACCGGTTCGTACCGGCCCGCGACCAGATTCGCGTTCTCGCCCTCCGGCACCAGAGGGAGCTCGACTACCCCGTGTGATGCATCGAAAGCAGGCAGGTGGGCTCGCTACCAAGCTGATGCCCAAGTTGGCAGGGACGCGGGCACGCCGCCGACCCGTCTGCTAGGACTGAGCCTTTCCGATGGACAGCGACCAGATTCGCAACTTCTCCATCATCGCCCACATCGACCACGGCAAATCCACCCTGGCAGATCGCCTGCTGGAGCGGACCGGTGCCCTGACGTCGCGGGAGATGCAGGACCAGGTGCTCGACGACATGGATCTCGAGCGCGAGCGTGGCATCACGATCAAGGCCCGCGCCGTGCGCCTGAAGTACCTGGCCAAGGACGGCAAGGACTACATCCTCAACCTGATCGACACCCCTGGCCACGTCGACTTCTCGTACGAGGTGTCACGTAGCCTCGCCGCCTGCGAGGGGGCCATCCTGGTGGTGGACGCGGCCCAGGGCGTCGAAGCGCAGACGCTGGCCAACGTCTACCTCGCCCTGGACAACAACCTGGCGATAGTTCCGGTGCTGAACAAGATCGATCTCCCGGCGGCCGAGCCCGAGCGGATCCGGCGCCAGATCGAGGAGGTCATCGGCCTCGACGCCTCGGACGCGGTGCTCGCCAGCGCCAAGCAGGGCATCGGCATCGACGAGATCCTCGAGCGGGTCGTCAGCGTCATCCCGCCGCCGCAGGGCGATCCGGCAGCCCCGTTGCAGGCGCTGATCTTCGACTCCTGGTTCGACCCCTACCACGGCGCGGTGGTGCTCGTGCGGGTGATGAACGGTGTCGTCAAGAAGGGCGAGCGCATCCGTCTCATGGCGGCCGAGCGCGACCACGACATCACGCGCATCGCCGTGCTGTCACCCGGTCCGACCGAGGTCGCCCAGCTCGGTCCGGGCGAGGTCGGCATCCTGATGGCGTCGATCAAGGAGATCGCCGACGCACGCATCGGCGACACCGTGACCAGCACCAACCGCCGCGCCAGCCAGCCGCTGCCGGGGTTCAAGGCGGTCAAGGCGATGGTGTTCAGCGGGCTCTACCCCGCCGATACCGGCCAGTACGAGGCGCTGCGCACCGCGGTCGAGAAGCTCAAGCTCAACGATTCGTCGTTCTCCTACGAGCCCGAGGCCTCGATCGCGCTCGGCTTCGGCTTCCGCTGCGGCTTCCTCGGTCTGCTGCACATGGAGATCGTGCGCGAGCGGCTCGAGCGCGAGTTCGGCCTGGTGCTGATCACCACCGCGCCGACGGTCGCGTACCGGGTGGTGACGACGGCGGGCAAGGTGGTGCTGGTCGACAGCCCGGCGAAGCTGCCGCCGGTGGGCAGCGTCGAGCGTATCGAGGAGCCGATCATCGTCGCCTCGATCCACCTGCCGACCGAGTACCTGGGATCGATCCTCAAGCTGTGCGAGGACAAGCGCGGCCGCCAGCGCGACATCAAGTACATCGGCGAGAACCGCGTCATGCTGGTCTACGAGCTGCCGCTCAACGAGGTCGTGATCGACTTCTACGACCGCCTGAAGTCGATCTCGAAGGGCTACGCGTCCCTCGACTACGAGCTGCACGACTTCGTCTCGAGCGATCTCGTCAAGCTCGACATCCGCATCAACGGCGAGGTCGTCGACGCGCTGTCGATGATCGTGCACCGCGAGCGCGCCTACGCGCGCGGCCGCGACCTTGCGTCGAAGATGCGCGAGCTGATCCCGCGGCAGATGTTCGAGATCATCATCCAGGCGTCGATCGGGACCAAGGTGATCGCCCGCGAGACCATCAAGGCGATGCGCAAGAACGTCACCGCCAAGTGCTACGGCGGTGACATCTCCCGCAAGCGCAAGCTCCTCGAGCACCAGAAGGAAGGCAAAAGGCGCATGAAGCAGGTCGGCCGCGTCGAGATCCCGCAGGAGGCGTTCCTCGCTGCCCTCAAGGTGGAACAGTGACCGCGCCGCAGCCGCAGGGGGCCAAGCCGACCCGAGCCGAGGAGGCCCGGCCGGCGGTGAAGGTCAAATCGACCTTCCGCGAGTACGCCGAGGCCTTGCTGGTCGCCCTCGCGCTCGCCTTGTTCATCCGCACGTTCTTCGTCCAGGCCTTCAAGATCCCGTCGGGGTCGATGCTCGAGACCCTGCAGATCGGCGATCACCTGCTGGTCAACAAGCTTCTGTATGGCCTTCGCATCCCGGTCTATGGCACACGGTTGTTCAGCTATTTCGAGCCCGAGCGTGGCGACATCATCGTGTTCGTCTACCCCGAGGATCGAGAGAAGGACTTCATCAAGAGGGTGATCGGCATCCCCGGCGACGAGATCGAGATCCGCAACAAGAAGCTGTTCCGCAACGGCCAGCCGGTCGGCGACGAGCCCTACGCCCGCTACGCCGAGCCGGCCGAAGCCGGACCGCGCGACAACTTCGGCCCGGTGACGGTTCCGGAGGGCAATGTCTTCGTCATGGGAGACAACCGGGACCACAGCTTCGACTCACGTTTCTGGGGCTTCGTGCCGTATGAGGACATCAAGGGCAAGGCATTCGTCATCTATTGGTCATGGGACGGAGATGATAGTTGGGTACGATGGTCACGGCTCGGAAAGATCGTGCACTAGAGCGTGCCCGCGCTGACGTGATTCCACGGATTCGTCGCAACGGAGGTCGGTATGCAGTTGGGTGAGAAGCTAACGTCGAGGCAGGCGCGCCTGGGCGTCATCGGCCTCGGATACGTCGGGCTCCCGCTCTGCGTCGAAATGGCGGAGGCGGGCTTCTCGGTGATCGGCATCGACGCGGATCCGCGCAAGGTCGCGGAGATCAAGGCCAAGCGCTCGTACATCTCCGATGTTCCGACCGCCGTGCTCGAGAAGATCGTGTCGTCCGGCAAGCTCGACGCGACCACCGATCCGGCCGTGTTGGCGACCTGCGACGCGGTCAGCATCTGCGTGCCGACGCCGCTGTCGAAGACCAAGGACCCGGACGTCAGCTACATCCTCGACGCCGTCAAGGGCATCAAGGCGCACCTGCACCGCGGTCAGCTCATCGTGCTCGAAAGCACGACCTATCCCGGCACGACCGACGAGCTCATCCGGACGGAGCTCGAGTCCGACGATCTGCGCGTCGGGCGCGACATCTTCCTCGCGTTCTCGCCCGAGCGCATCGATCCCGGCAACCGCACGCATGGCACGCGCAACACGCCGAAGGTCGTGGGCGGCATCACGCCGCGCTGCACCGAGCTCGCAGCACTGCTGTACTCGCAGTTCATCGAGCGCGTCGTGCCGGTCTCGTCGGCGCGCACCGCCGAGATGGTGAAGCTGCTCGAGAACACGTTCCGCAGCGTGAACATCGCGCTGGTCAACGAGCTCGCCTCGATGTGCGACGTGCTCGGCATCGACGCCTACGAGGTCATCGACGCGGCCGCGACCAAGCCGTTCGGCTTCCTGCCCTTCTACCCCGGCCCCGGCCTCGGCGGACACTGCATTCCGATCGACCCGCACTACCTGGCGTGGAAGCTCAAGGCGCACGACTTCACGGCGCGTTTCATCGGCCTCGCCGCCGAGGTCAACCAGCGCATGCCGGAGCTCGTCGTCGAGAAGGTCGCGGCCGGGCTCAACCACCAGGGCAAGCCGGTCAAGGGCTCGCGCATCGTGGCGCTGGGCGTCGCCTACAAGCGCGACGTCAGCGACATGCGCGAGTCGCCGGCGCTGACCGTCATCAAGCTGCTCGCGGAGCGCGGCGGACGGGTCAGCTACCACGATCCGTACGTGGCCGAGATGGTGCTCGAGCACGGCTCGATGGCCAGCGTGCCGCTGAGCGACGACACCCTGCGCATGGCCGATTGCGTGGTCGTGCTCACCGATCACTCCTGCTTCGACATTCCGCACATCGTCGCCAACTCGCGGCTGGTGGTGGACACGCGCAACGTGACCCGTGGCCTCGAGGGCAAGTTCGGCGAGCGCATCTGGAAGCTCGGCGCACCGGCCCCGACCGCGCCGGGCTATGCGCTCGCAGAGTCCGCCTGACGTCATGGCCGAGGCGCCTCCCGAGGACAGCGGACCGACGTTCGCCGAGCTGTTCGCCCAGCAGGGCACGCCGCGGGCTTTCGAAGTAGGTCAGGTCGTCTCCGGGCGGGTGATCCAGATCGGCGCCGACGACGTCTTCGTCGACGTGAACGGCAAGGGCGAAGGCCAGATCGCACGCAACGAGCTGGTCGACGACACCGGCGCGCTGACCGTGGCCATCGGCGACACCGTCGAGGCGACCGTGGTCGAGTCGCAGCGCGAGCTGCGCCTGTCGCGCAAGCTGCTCGCCGGCGCGCACGCGCGCGAGATGCTGCGTACCGCGGCGGAGAACGGCATCCCGGTCCAGGGCAAGGTCGCGGGGGTCATCAAGGGTGGCTTCGAAGTGACCGTCGCGGGCCTGCGCGCGTTCTGCCCGCTGTCGCAGATGGACGCGTACCGCATCGAGGACCAGGGCGCGTACCTGAACAACGTCTACGACTTCCGCGTCGTCGAGCTCAGCGACGATGGCCGCCGGATCGTGGTCTCGCGGCGCCGGTTGCTCGAGGAGGAAGGGCGTCGCAAGGCGGAGGAGACCCGCGTCAAGGTCGTTCCCGGTGCGATCCTGCCGGGACACGTCGCGTCGCTCACCGCGTTCGGGGCGTTCGTCGATCTGGGCGGCATCACCGGCCTGGTGCACGTCTCGGAGATCTCGCACCAGCGCGTCGAGCGGCCCGTCGATCATCTGCAGGCCGGGCAGCAGGTGACCGTCAAGGTCCTCAAGATCGATCCGCAGACCGGCAAGATCGCGCTCAGCATGAAGGAGCTCGAGGGCGACCCGTGGTCGACCGTGGGCGATCAGCTCCGGGCGCGCCAGATCGTCCTGGGCCGCATCGCGCGCGTCACCGACTTCGGCGTGTTCGTCGAGCTGCTGCCCGGCATCGACGGCCTGGTCCACGTGAGCGAGCTGCCGCACGGCTCGCTCGCGGCGCTGCGCGAGGCCGCGAAGACGCGTGCCGCGATCTCGGTCCTGGTGCTCGAGACCGACGCCAAGAAGCGCCGCATCTCGCTGGCGCTGGCGCCGAGTGGCATGGCTGCGGGTGACGTCGTCGAGAGCACGCCGGTCTCGGTGGGTAACGTCGTGACGGGCAAGGTGGAGAGCATCCAGCCGTTCGGTGTGACGCTCCGGCTCGGCCCGGGCCAGAGCGGGATGATCCCGAACAGCGAGATGGGAACCGCGCGCGGCACCGACCACGGCAAGGAATTTCCGGTGGGCTCCGAGATCGCCGCCGAGGTGCTGTCGATCGAGCAGGGCGGCCGCCGGATCCGCCTGTCCCGCCAGCGCGCGATCGCGCGCGAGGAGCGCGCCGAGGTGGAGCTGCACGGCAGCACGGCGCCGTCCGCCAGCCTGTCGACGTTCGCCGATCTGCTCGCCAAGGCGCAGCGCGACCGCCGCCGCTAGCTCGCGTCCCGGGTGCGCTCGGCGAAACCGTTGTGCACGGCCTGGTGCCGCATGAACGCGAGCGCCACCCGGAAGGAGCGATCGCTCACCCTGAGACCACCGGAGAACGGCGTCTGCGTCTCGTGGACCAGGGCGAGCGTCGACGCGATCGTGGCCGCGAGCACGACGGTGATCACGACCTGAGGCAGCAGCCGGGGCATGCCGAAGAGATAGGTGAAGCCGACCGTGGCCGAGCCGAAGGTGATCAGGAAGACCCAGATCACGCCCGGCAACCCCAGGACGACACCAGCACGAACGCCAGGATGATGCCGTACAGCCCGCCGACCACCGCGAAGCAGACGCCGGCCACCTCGTGGTGCTCCATGAGCTGCGCGAGCGGCACGCGCCGGCGCACCGCGAGCAGCCCCAGCACCGCCACCAGCACGAAGACGATCGCGAGCAGAAACTCCTGGTCCACCGGTCAACCTCCCGTCAGCCGACGCGCCTCCTCGGGCGTCGCGATCCGCCTGCCGAGGCGGCGCGCGAGCGCGGCCACCTCGCGCACGCGCTCGACGTTGCCGCGTGCCGGGTCGCTGGCGTCGTCCTCGAGCCCGACGCGCACGTGGCCGCCGCGGCGGATCGCGTGTTCGGCGATCGGCAGCACGTCGCCGCCGTAGCACGCGACCATCCACGGCAGCCCCGAGTCGGCGAGCAGGTGCACGTACGCGTCGATGAAGACCGGATCGGGCGGAAAGCCGAACGGCAGCCGGGCGCCGCCGAACATGAAGCGCACCACCGCCGGCCGCAGGCGCGGGAATTCGGGCAGCAACAGCAGCAGGTGGCGGATGAAGTGCGGCTCGTAGGCGGCGACGCTCGGTGCGAGTCCGTGCCGCTCGCAGAGCGCGAGCACGTGGCGGTTGTCGGCGACCGGGTTCTCGTAGGCGAAGCCGCGCGCGGCGAGGCGGCCGTCACTACAGCCGATCAGGTAGGTGGTCCCGGTGTCGACCGGAGCCCAGTCGAGCAGACCTTCGCCGGCGAGCTCGTCGACGTGGGCGAAGCGGCCGGCCGGATCGTTGCGCGTGAACATCATCGACGGATAGACGAGCAGCCCGTCCTCCTTGCGCAGTCCGGTGAAGGCCTCGCGGTGCGCAGCCGCGTCGTCGAACGCCCAGCTCCCGTCGCTGGCGCGGCCGTGTACGTGGATCACCGACGCACCCTCCTCGGCGCACGCGCGGGCGTCGGCCAGGATCTCGGCCGGGCTGAGCGGCACGCGCGGATGCTCGCGGCGCGAGGTGCCGCCGTTGACGGCGACCTCGATGATCAGTGGCGTGTCGATGGTGTCTCTCGTCGTCGTCGCCGTCATCCTGCGTCCCTCCCGATTGACTTCCCGCCGGCGCGGCGGTACCCATCTCTTGCACCTTTTAAGTCGAATCCAGCGAGGTTCGGAAAGGTCATGAATGAGAGTTCTGCAAAGCGATCCACCTAGCCGCGTCGTCCTCGACGCGGCAGGCGTCGGTCGTGCTCTCGCCCGGATCGCGCACGAAGTCGTCGAGCGCAACAAGGGCATCGTCGACCTGGGCATCATCGGCATCCGCTCGCGCGGCGACCACCTGGCGTTGCGGCTGCAGGGAGAGATCCGCAAGCTCGAGGTGGAGGAGGTCCCCTTCGGCGCGATGGACATCACGCTCTATCGCGACGACATCACCCGCGGCGCCGACCACGCGGTCATCAAGAGCACCGAGATCCCGTGGGTGGTCGACGGCAAGACGATCCTGCTGGTCGACGACGTGCTCTTCACCGGGCGCACGATCCGCGCCGCGCTCGACGCCTTGATGGACTTCGGCCGGCCGCGCGCGATCCAGCTCGCGGTGCTGGTCGACCGCGGCCACCGCGAGCTCCCGATCCGAGCCGACTACGTCGGCAAGAACCTCCCGACCCAGCATTCGGAGAAGGTGCAGGTGCGCCTGCGCGAGACCGACGGCATCGACGAGGTGGCCATCCTGCCCCCGCCGAGCGCGGCCCCGGCTGGCGCTGCATTGCCGCCGGCTGCGCGCCCGGCGCGGAGGGCATGAGCCATGTTCGAAAGGCGGCATCTGCTCGGTCTCGAAGGCGTCAGCGCCGAGGAGATCACCTTCCTGCTCGACAGCGCGGAGTCGTTCAAGGAGGTGTCCGAACGCGAGATCAAGAAGGTCCCGACCTTGCGCGGCCGCACCGTGGTGAACCTCTTCTACGAGTCGAGCACGCGCACGCGGACCTCCTTCGAGATCGCCGCCAAGCGGCTGTCGGCAGACACCATCAACCTGTCGGCCTCGGCGTCGTCGGCGAGCAAGGGCGAGACGCTCACCGACACCGCCCGCAACCTGGCCGCCATGCGCCCCGACGCGATCGTGGTGCGCCATCCCTCCGCGGGCGCGCCGCACCTGCTCGCGCGGCACGTCGACTGCCCGATCATCAACGCGGGCGACGGCGCGCACGAGCATCCGACGCAGGCGCTGCTCGACCTGCTCACCATCCGCTCGCACAAGGGGCAGATCGCGGGCCTGACGGTCGCGATCGTCGGCGACCTGCTGCACAGCCGGGTGGCGCGCTCGAATCTGTTCGGACTGCGCACGATGGGCGCGCGGGTGCGCTTCGTCGGGCCGCCGACCCTGGTGCCGCCGCAGTTCGCCGACCTCGGCGCGGAGCTGGTCAACGACCTGCACGAGGGCCTGCGCGACGCGGACGTCATCATGATGCTGCGCATCCAGCGCGAGCGCATGAACGGGCGCTACTTCTCGTCGCTCGACGAGTACTCGCGCCTCTACTGCCTGTCGGTGGATGCAGTCGCCAAGGCGCGGCGCGACGTCATCATCCTGCACCCGGGACCGATGAACCGCGGTGTGGAGATCTCGAGCACGGTCGCCGACGGGCCCTACTCGGTGATCATGGACCAGGTGACCAACGGCGTCGCGGTCCGCATGGCCGCGCTCTACGTCCTCGTCGGACGGCGGCGCGGGATCGAGGCGGACGACGGCGAGCACAGCACGCGAGACGCGGGCACGGCGGGCGGACGGACGGCGGGCGCCGCCGCGTTGCCGCTGCGCCGCGCGGCGGCGGCGGAGTAGGCGGAGCAGGAATGGCGATCGCAGCGCTGGACGCACAGCTTCTGATCAGCGGTGGGATCGTCGTCGATCCGATCAAGCGTACGCAGCGCCGTGCCGACGTCCTGATCCGGGACGGCATGATTGCCGCGATCGACGAGCGCATCGCCGGCCAGATCCGTTCGGCAGGCAAGGGGCCGCCGACCATCGACGCGAAAGGCCTGATCGTCGCGCCGGGACTGGTCGACATGCACGTGCACCTGCGCGAGCCAGGCTTCGAGTACAAGGAGACCATCGCAACCGGGACGCGAGCGGCGGTCGCCGGCGGCGTGACCAGCGTCGCCTGCATGGCGAATACCCGTCCGGTGAACGACTGCCCCTCGGTGACGCGCTACATCCTCGAGCGCGCCAAGGCGGCCGCGCTGGCGCGTGTCTTCCCGATCGGAGCGGTGTCGGTCCAGCTCGCTGGCGAGCAGCTCGCGGAGTATGCCGGCATGCACGAGGCCGGGATCGTCGCGGTGTCGGACGACGGCATGCCGGTGATGGACGCCGAGCTCATGCGGCGCGCGCTGGAGTGCGCGAAGATGTTCGACATCCCGGTGATCGACCACGCCGAGGACCGCACCCTCGCCGCCGGCGGGGTCATGCACGAGGGCGCGGTCGCGCTGCGTCTGGGCTTGCGCGGCATTCCGGCCGCGGCCGAGGACGTGATGGTGGCGCGCGACGTCGCCCTTGCCGGGCTCGCGGGCGGGCACCTGCACATCGCGCACATCAGCAGCGCGGGCGCGGTGCAGATGGTGCGTCAGGCGCGCGCCTCCGGCGTGCACGTCACCGCCGAGGTGTCGCCGCACCACCTTTGGCTCACCGACGAAGCGGTCATGGGCTACAACACCAACGCCAAGATGGCGCCGCCGCTACGCTCCGAGGAGGATCGCCAGGCGCTGCGCGAGGCGCTGGCCGACGGCACCATCGACGCGGTCGCGACCGACCACGCGCCGCACCATCGCGACGAGAAGGACGTCGAGTTCGATCAGGCAGCGAACGGGATCGTCGGGCTCGAGACTCTGCTGCCGTTGACCCTGCAGCTGGTCCACGACGGACTGCTCGACTTGCCGACCGCGATCGCGAAGATTACCTCCGAGCCGGCACGGATCCTCCGGCTGTCGACCGGTCGGCTCGAGGTCGGCGTTCCCGCGGATCTGGTCCTCATCGATCCCACGCACGAATGGTTGGTGAGCAGCGAGTCGCTGCTCACCAAGAGCAAGAATACCGCCTTTGAAGGCTGGAAGATGCGCGGACGCGCCGTCGTCACCCTGGTCGACGGACGCATCGTGCACGACGAGCGCGCGCGCGGCGCCACTGCAGCGAGCTGAGGAACGCGAGAGTGACCGAGAGCAACGAACGAACGGAGAGCCGCGAGCGCAAGCCGGCGCTGCTGGCGCTCGCCGACGGCACGACGTTCCGCGGTCACGCGTTCGGGGCAGACGGCGAGGCGAGCGGCGAGGTGGTCTTCAACACCGCCATGTCGGGCTACCAGGAGATCCTCACCGACCCCTCGTACGAAGGCCAGATGGTCGCGATGACCTACCCCGAGATCGGCAACGTCGGCGTGAACGCCGAGGACGTCGAGGCGAGCAAGCCCTACGTGCGCGGCTTCATCGTGCGCGAGTACTGGCCGGAGCCGTCCAGCTGGCGCGCCCAGCAGACGCTCGGCGCGTACATGGCGCAGCACGGCATCGTCGGCATCGAAGGCATCGACACGCGCGCGCTGGTCCGGCATCTGCGCACCGTGGGCGCGCAGCAGGCGATCATCTCGACCATCGAGCTCGACGAGGCCACGCTCGTCAACCGGGCGAAGAACCTTCCGGGGCTCGAGGGACAGGACCTGGCGAGCATCGTCAGCTGCCGCGAGGCTTACGACTGGAGCGCGGGCGGCTGGCAGCTCGGCAAGGGCTATGTCTCGCCGGGCGGCGGCAAGCACTTCGTGGTCGCGTACGATTACGGCCTGAAGCGCAACATCCTGCGCAACCTGGTCGACGCGGGCTGCCGCGTCCGCGTGGTGCCCGCCCAGACACCGGCGAGCGAGGTCCTGAAGATGAAGCCCGACGGGGTCTTCCTCTCGAACGGGCCCGGCGATCCGGGCGCCGTCGGCTACGCGAAGAAAGAGGTCGGCAACCTGATCGGCGAGGTGCCGCTGTTCGGCATCTGCCTCGGACACCAGATTCTCGGCCTGGCCCTCGGCGGCCGCACCTACAAGCTCAAATTCGGTCATCACGGCGCCAACCAGCCGGTGAAGGACCTCGAGACCGGCAAGGTCGAGATCACCTCGCAGAATCACGGCTTCGCCGTCGACACCGATTCGCTGCGTGGGACGGCCGTCCTGACCCACGTCAATCTCAACGACGACACGGTGGAGGGGCTCAAGCACGAGCGCCTGCCGCTCTTCTCCGTGCAATACCATCCCGAGGCGTCGCCGGGGCCGCGCGAGTCGGCCTATCTGTTCCGGCGCTTCGTCGCGATGATCGAGTCGAAGTAACGGCATGCCGCGTCGCACCGACATCAAGTCCGTCCTCCTCATCGGCTCGGGACCGATCGTCATCGGCCAGGCGTGCGAGTTCGACTACTCGGGCGCGCAGGCGTGCAAGGCGCTGCGCGAGGAGGGCTACCGAGTCATCCTGGTGAACTCGAATCCGGCGACCATCATGACTGATCCCGACTTCGCCGACGCGACGTACATCGAGCCGATGACCGCCGAGATCCTCGAGCTGATCATCGCGCGCGAGCGGCCCGACGCGCTGCTGCCGACCATCGGCGGCCAGACCGGGCTCAATCTCTCGCTGGAGCTGGCCGAGAAGGGCGTCCTCGATCGATACGGCGTCCGGATGATCGGTGCCAACGTCGACGCGATCAAGAAGGCCGAGGACCGCGATCTGTTCAAGGCGGCGATGCTGAAGATCGGTCTCGAGGTGCCACGCTCGGGCTATGCGCGCTCGATCGAGGAGGCGCGCGGCGTCCGCGACGAGATCGGCTATCCGATGATCCTGCGCCCGTCGCGCACGCTCGGCGGCATGGGCGGCGGCTTCGTGTACGGCGACGAGGACTTCGAGACCGCGATGAAGTGGGCGCTGGAGGCGTCGCCGCACCACGAGGTGCTGCTCGAGGAGTCGGTCGAGGGCTGGAAGGAGTTCGAGCTCGAGGTGATGCGCGACCACCTCGACAACTGCGTCGTCGTCTGCGCGATCGAGAACCTCGACCCGATGGGCGTGCACACCGGCGACTCGGTCACCGTGGCGCCGATCCAGACGCTGACCGACAAAGAGTACCAGATCATGCGCGACGCGGCGTTCGCGATCATGCGCGAGATCGGCGTCGAGACCGGTGGCTCGAACGTCCAGTTCGGCACCGACCCGAAGACCGGGCGCATGGTCATCATCGAGATGAACCCGCGCGTTTCGCGCAGCTCGGCGCTGGCCTCCAAGGCGACCGGCTTCCCGATCGCGAAGATCGCCGCCAAGCTGGCGATCGGCTACACGCTCGACGAGATCAAGAACGACATCACGCGCGAGACGCCGGCCTGCTTCGAGCCGACCATCGACTACGTGGTCACCAAGATCCCGCGCTTCACGTTCGAGAAGTTCCCGCAGGCAGAGGATCGCCTGTCCTCGCAGATGAAGTCGGTCGGCGAGGTGATGGCGATCGGCCGCACCTTCAAGGAGAGCTTGCAGAAGGCGCTGCGCTCGCTCGAGATCGGCATCTCGGGTTTCGACCACGCGGCCGGCGGCATGTCGGACGAGCGCCTGCGCGAGCGGCTACGCGTTCCCAACGCGCAGCGGCTGCTGCTGGTCGGCGACGCGTTCCGGCGTGGCTGGTCGATCGCCGAGGTGCACGAGCTCAGCAAGATCGACCGCTGGTTCCTGCGCAACATCGAGGAGATCATCCGCTGCGAGGGCACGATCGTGGCCTCCGGCAGTGCGGCGGCGGGCCACGGCGGCCTCGACGGGATCCGCGGCGAGGACCTGCAGGCCTGGAAGCGCATGGGCTTCTCCGACCGGCGCATCGCCGAGCTGGTCGGTACGCACGAGGACGAGGTGCGCACGCTCCGCGTCAAGCACGGCGTGACGCCGGTCTACAAGACCGTGGACACCTGCGGCGCCGAGTTCGCGGCCTTCACGCCCTATCTCTACTCCACCTACGAGGACGGCGATTGCGAGGCGGCGCCGACCGGCGAGCGCAAGATCATCATCCTCGGTGGCGGTCCGAACCGGATCGGGCAGGGCATCGAGTTCGACTATTGCTGCGTGCACGCCGCCTTCGCGCTCAAGGACGACGGGTTCGAGACCATCATGGTCAACTGCAACCCGGAGACCGTGTCGACGGACTACGACACCTCCGACAAGCTCTACTTCGAGCCCCTGACCCTCGAGGACGTGCTGGCGATCGTCGCGCGCGAGCGTCCGGAGGGCGTGATCGTGCAGTTCGGCGGCCAGACGCCGCTCAAGCTCGCGGTCGCGCTCGAGGCGGCGGGCGTGCCCATCATCGGCACGCCGCCCGACGCGATCGACCGCGCCGAGGACCGCGAGCGCTTCAAGGATCTGCTCGACGACCTGAAGCTCCGGCAGCCGCCCAACGGCACCGCGCGCTCGGTCGACGAGGCGGCGACGATCGCCGCGCGGCTCACCTACCCGGTGCTGCTGCGCCCGAGCTACGTGCTCGGCGGACGCGCGATGGAGATCGTCAACGACGAGGCCGGGCTGCGCGACTACATGCAGCGCGCGGTGAAGGCCTCACCCGACCATCCTGTGCTGGTCGACAAGTTCCTCGACAACGCGATCGAGATCGACGTCGACTGCATCTCCGACGGCCGCGACGTCGTCGTCGGCGGGCTCATGGAGCACATCGAGCCGGCCGGCGTGCACTCGGGCGACTCGGCGTGCGCGCTGCCGCCGCGGCTGCTGTCGCGCGAGATCCAGGACGAGGTCCGGCGCCAGTCGATCGCGCTCGCGCGCGAGCTCGGCGTGATCGGCCTGATGAACATCCAGTTCGCCGTCAAGGACGGGGTGATCTTCGTCCTGGAGGTGAATCCGCGCGCCTCGCGCACGGTGCCGTTCGTCTCGAAGGCGATCGGGCGGCCGCTGGCGAAGATCGCGGCGCGCGTGATGGCGGGCAAGACGCTGCTCGAGCTCGGCGTCACCGACGAGATCGTCCCGGTGCACCAGAGCGTCAAGGAGTCGGTGTTCCCGTTCATCAAGTTCCCCGGCGTCGACACCATCCTCGGCCCCGAGATGAAGTCGACCGGCGAGGTCATGGGCATCGACGTCGACTTCCCGCGCGCCTTCCTGAAGGCGGAGGACGGCGCGGGGACGGTCCTGCCCGCCACCGGCACCGTGTTCCTGAGCGTGCGACCCGAGGACAAGCAGGCCTCGAAGACCATCGCGGCGCTGCTGTCGGCGGCCGGCTTCGACCTGATCGCGACCGGCGGCACGGCCGAGTTCCTGGCCGAGATCGGCATCCCCTGCCGCACGATCAACAAGGTGCGTGAGGGCTCGCCGCACATCGTGGACGCGCTCAAGGCGAGAGAGGTCGACGTCGTGTTCAACACCACGTCGAGCCCGGAATCGATCGTCGACTCGTTCTCGATCCGGCGCACGGCGCTCGAGACGCGCACGCCGTACTTCACGACCATCGCCGGCGCTGGCGCCGCGTCGGTGGCGATGGTCGAGCGCGCGCGCGGCGCACCGACGGTGCGAACCCTGCAGGAGTTCCACGCCGCCCTCAAGACCGACTCCGGACAGTAGGCTTGGCCGGCGACGCGCTCGAGGAGCTGATCGCCAGCGCAGGGCCGCCGCTGCGCTTCCTGCGCGACGCGGACGGCATGCAGCGCGCGCGTACGCGGCTCCCGATCCGCGCCTGGCTGGAGCGGCTGGCGGTGTTGCGCGGAGGTGAGCCGGCGGGGCCGGCCAGCGAACCCCTGCAGCGGCTCGAGACCACGCTGACGCGGCTCGGGGCCACACCCGCCGCACCCGACGACGAGCTCGGCGGTCTCGCCGCGGAAGCGCTGCGGATCCTCGACGAGCTGGCAGCACTCCGCACCGTGGCGCCGGCGCCGCGGGCGGAGCTTCCGGTCTCCCCGGATGCCACGCTGGACGAGGTCGAACGCTGGCTGAGGGTCGCTTCGGCGATGACCACGATCGTCCCCGGGGTCGGGCCGACGCGGGCCGCCGAGCTCGAACGCTTCGGGCTCAAGAGCGTCGACGATCTGCTCTACCACCTGCCGTTCCGCTACGACGACCGGCGCTCGCTGCGCCGCGCCGGCGAGCTGCGGCTGGGCGAGAGCGCCACCGCCATCCTCGAGATCCGGCGCGTCGACCTGCGGCAGGTGGGCAAGGGCGGCCGCCGTTCCGTGCTGTCGGCGATGGCCGGCGACGACACCGGCACCGTGGAGCTCCTCTGGTACAACCAGGTGCGCTGGTTCCGCTCGCGGCTCAAGCCTGGCGGCCGCTGGCTGGTGCACGGTCGGGTCGAGAAGGGCTACGAGTTCGCCCTGCGGATCGTGCACCCGGAGCTCGAGAGCGCGGACGAGACCGAAGGTGGAGCGGGACCGCCGCGCATCGTACCGGTCTACGAGAAGCCGACCGCGATGCCGGTATCGACCATGCGCCGCATCGTGCACGGCGCGCTCGACGCGAGCGCGCGCCTGGTGCCCGACGGCGTTCCGGCACTGGCGCGGGCGCGCTACGGTCTCCTGCCGCTGGGCGACGCCTTGCGCGGCGTACACCGTCCCGGGCCGGAGGCGGATGCCGCCGCGCTCGGGGACGCGCGCTCGCCCGAGCACAAGAGCATCGTCTTCGACGAGCTGTTCTTCGTCCAGCTCGGGCTGCTGCTGCGCAAGGCGGAGGTGGCGCGCGAGCCCGGCATCGCTTTCGACGGGCCGGGTGTGCTGGCGGCGCGCATGATCGCGGCGCTGCCGTTTCCGCTGACCGGCGCCCAGACGCGAGTGATCGAGGAGATCGCCGGCGACCAGCGCGTCGCGCACCCGATGCACCGCCTGCTGCAGGGCGACGTCGGCAGCGGCAAGACCGTCGTCGCGGTGGCGGCCGCGCTGCGTGCGATCGAGCACGGCTGGCAGGCGGCGATCATGGCGCCCACCGAGCTGCTCGCCGAGCAGCACTGGGGCACCGTGCAGCGGGTCGCCGCCGGACTGGACGTGAACCTCTGGTACTTGACGGGTGAGGCGAGCGCGGCAGAGCGGCGCGCGGTGCTGCCGCGGCTGGCGGCCGGCGAGCCCGGGCTGGTGGTCGGCACGCACGCGCTGATCCAGGACGAGGTCCGCTTCGCGCGCCTGGGCCTCGCCGTGGTGGACGAGCAGCACCGCTTCGGCGTCATGCAGCGCGCGGCGCTGTCGCGGCGCACGGACGACGGCGCAGCGCCCGACGTGCTCTTGATGACCGCCACGCCGATCCCGCGCACGCTCGCGCTGAGCGTCTATGGCGATCTCGACCTGTCCTACATCGACGAGCTACCGCCGGGGCGAAAGCCGGTGCTCACGCAGGTATTCAGCATGGCGCAGCGCAAGCGCGCCTACGAGCTGGTGCGGCGCGAGGTCGCGGCCGGCCGCCAGGCGTACATCGTCTACCCGCTGATCGAGGAGTCCGAGGCGAGCGACCTGCGCGATGCGACCTCGGCCGCGGCCGAGCTGCAGCAGGACGTCTTTCCTGGTCTCCGCGTCGCGCTGGTGCACGGGCGGATCCCGTCTGCCGAGCGCGACACGCTCATGCGGGCCTTCAAGGCCGGCCAGTACGACGTGCTGGTGGCGACGACGGTGATCGAGGTCGGCATCGACGTGCCGAACGCGAGCGTGATCGTGATCGAGCACGCGGAGCGCTTCGGCCTCGCTCAGCTCCACCAGCTTCGCGGACGGGTCGGGCGTGGCAGCGACGCCGCCTACTGCTTCCTGATCGCCGACTGGGCGCAGTCGACCGAGGCGCGCGAGCGGCTGCGCGTCATGACCGAGACCAGGGACGGCCTGCGCATCGCCGAGGCCGATCTCGCCATCCGTGGGCCCGGCGCCCTGCTCGGCACGCGCCAGGCGGGCGTGCCGGACTTCCGGGTTGCGAACCTGCTGCGCGACGCGGCGATCCTGCGCGAGGCCCGTGCCGCCGCGGAGGAGGTTCTGGCCGCGGATCCAGGTCTCGTGCGGCCGGAGTCGGCGGCGCTGGTGCGCGTGCTCGACGCGCGCTGGGCGGGGCGGCTGGGGCTCGCCCGGGTCGGCTGAAGCGGCCGGCGCCCTGCGCAGCGTTTCGGCGAAGCCGCACGCGCCACCGGATCCCGAAGGGGTTCCGGCAGCGCGTGCGTGCGTCGGACGCGGGACCGGGACTTACGCGGCGTGGGCGGTACTCGACGCCTTGCCGTCCGTCTGGGTCTCGATGCGCATGCCGTAGAACGAGCGCCGCGCGAAGTACATCGAGATGACGAAGAAGATCGCCGCCAGCACTTGGCTGAGCTGCTTGCCGCTCTCGGTCTGGCTCATCTCGAGCGCGAGCTGAACCGCGAGCAGGCCGAACAGGGTGGTGAACTTGATGACCGGGTTCATGGCGACCGACGAGGTGTCCTTGAACGGATCGCCGACGGTGTCGCCGACGACGGTCGCCGAGTGTAGCTCGGTGCCCTTCTCCTTGAGCTCGACCTCGACCAGCTTCTTCGCGTTGTCCCAGGCACCGCCGGCGTTCGCCATGAACAGCGCCTGGTAGAGGCCGAAGATCGCGATCGAGATCAGGTAGCCGACGAAGAAGAACGGATCGAGGCAGGCAAACGCGAGGGTCGAGAAGAACACCGTCATGAAGATGTTCAGCATGCCCTTCTGCGCGTACTGCGTGCAGATCTCGACCACCTTCTTCGAGTCCGCGACCGAGGCCTTCTCGACGCCATCGAGCTTGATGTTCTGCTTGATGAACTCGACCGCTCGGTACGCGCCCGTGACGACCGCCTGGATGGTCGCACCGGTGAACCAGTAGATCACCGCGCCGCCGACGATCATGCCGAGCAGGAAGGGCGCGTTCAGGATCGAGAGCTGCGCGACCTTAGCGGTGTCCTCGAGGCCGTTGGTGAGCACCATGATGATCGAGAAGATCATGGTCGTCGCACCGACCACGGCGGTGCCGATCAGCACCGGCTTCGCCGTCGCCTTGAAGGTGTTGCCGGCGCCGTCGTTCTCCTCGAGGAAGTGCTTGGCCGTGTCGAAGTTCAAGTCGAAGCCGAAGTCGCGCTTCACCTCGGCCTTGATGTTCGGCAGGGTCTCGATGACGCTCAGCTCGTACACCGACTGGGCGTTGTCGGTCACCGGGCCGTACGAATCGACGGCGATCGTGACCGGGCCCATGCCGAGGAAGCCGAACGCGACCAGACCGAAGGCGAATACCGGTGCTGCAACGTGGGCGGCCTTCTCGAGGAAGAGCGGTGCCAGCCCGTCGTAGGCGAGCAGGTAGGCAATGCCCATCAGGCCCGCGATGATCAGACCCAGCCAGTACGCGCTCATGTTACCGGCGACGAGCCCGGAGAGGACGTTCAGCGAGGCGCCGCCCTCGCGCGACGAAACCACGATCTCCTTCACGTGCGCCGACTCGGTCGACGTGAAGATCTTGACCGCTTCCGGGATGACCGCGCCGGCGAGCGTTCCGCAGGTGATGATCGTCGACAGGATCCACCAGAGCGAGGTGTTGCCGTTGATCTCCGGGATCAGGATGTACGAGACGATGTAGGTCAGCACGACGCTGACCACCGAGGTGAGCCACACCAGGAAGGTGAGCGGCGCCTCGAAGTTCATCTTGTCTGCGTTCGCGTAGCGCGCCTTCGCGATGCTCTCGTTGAGCAGATACGAGAAGCCGCTGGCGAGCACCATCACGATGCGCATGACGAAGATCCACACCAGGAGCTGGACCTGAACGACCGGATCGTGCGCGATCGCGAGCACGATGAAGGTGATCAGCGCGACGCCGGTGACGCCGTAGGTCTCGAAGCCGTCGGCGCTCGGGCCGACCGAGTCGCCCGCGTTGTCACCGGTGCAGTCCGCGATCACGCCCGGGTTACGCGCATCGTCTTCCTTGATGTTGAAGACGATCTTCATCAGGTCGGAGCCGATGTCGGCGATCTTGGTGAAGATGCCGCCGGCGATGCGCAGTGCGGATGCGCCGAGCGACTCGCCGATCGCGAAGCCGATGAAGCACGGACCGGCGCTCGTCGCGGGCACGAAGAGCAGGATCATGAGCATGATCAGCAGCTCGGTGCTGATCAGCACCATGCCGATGCTCATGCCGGCCTTGAGCGGGATTTCGTAGGTCGGGAACGGCTTGCCCTTCAAGCTCGCGAAGGCGGTACGCGAGTTGGCGAAGGTGTTGATGCGGATGCCGAACCAGGCGACGCCGCAGCTACCGGCGATGCCGACCAGGCTGAAGATCAGGATGGTGAGGACCTTGAGGAAGTCGAGGTCACGCAGCCACCCGAAATAGGCGACGATGATCGCGCCGATGAAGACCTCGAGGATCAGGATGAACTTGATCTGCGTGATCAGGTAGGTCTTGCAGGTCTCGTAGATCAGCTCCGAGATCTCACGCATCGAACTGTGCACCGGCAGCTTCTCGATCTGCGTGTACATCACGATGCCGAACACGAACCCGATCAGGCTGATCACCATGCCGATCAACAGGACGTTGTGGCCGGTGGTGCCGAGAAAGTTCACCGACGAGAAGTCGGGCAGGACGATCCTCGACTCGTCCGCGTGGGCGATGCCGGAGCCGCAGAGCACGAAGAATGCGGTCCAGAGGAGCGCCGAGACTCGCTGGGACGCACGAGCGCTCCACGACACGAGACTGCGCAGCTTGGGTTGATCCGAAAACACGGTCGCCTCCTTCCAAAATCGCCGACACGCGTGACCTTGAGGTCCCGCGTGCCGAAACAGGATTTCGAGGGGTTGGCCGCTCGCCGGAAGGACTCGCTCACACCGTCCGGGACGGTGGCTTCGAGATCCGGCGAACGCTTCAGCGCAGCCTCGCGCTCGAGCGGAAACCGCTCGCGGCGCAGACTTCCTAACATTGTCGGCGGCGCCCGTCGAGAGCGTTTTTGCAGGAAATCCGGGGTGATGACGCACTGCGTATGTGAATCTTGCACGACGGCCCCTAGCGACGGCGGAGCACTCCGTTCGCTACGATCGAGGAAGGCCGAGCGGCAGCCATTCCTGCCCGCAAAACCTTGTGCTAACGACTTCCGCCCAGGAGGGCTCATGGAATTCCCGCGCATCAAGCGGCTGCCGCCATACGTCTTCAACGTCGTAGGGGACCTCAAGGTCGCCGCGCGCGCCCGGGGCGAGGACATCATCGACCTCGGCATGGGCAATCCCGACCACGCTACCCCGCCGCACATCGTCGCCAAGCTGATCGAGGCGGTGCAGAAGCCGGCCAACCATCGCTACTCGGTGTCGCGCGGAATCTACAAGCTTCGCCTGGCGATCTGTGACTGGTACCGCCGGCGCTACGACATCGAGCTGGACGCCGACCGCGAGGCCATCGTCACCATCGGGTCCAAGGAGGGCATCGGCCACCTTGCACTCGCCATGCTCGGCGCTGGTGACGTCGTCCTCTGCCCGACCCCGACCTATCCGATCCACCAGTACTCGGTGATCATCGCCAATGGCGACCTGCGCTCGGTGCCGCTGGTGCCGGGTCAGGACTTCTTCGAGAACCTGGTCGAGGCGACCCGCCAGACCTGGCCCAAGCCGAAGCTGCTGATCATCAACTTCCCGCACAACCCGACCACCGAGGTCGTCGACCTGGCGTTCTTCGAGCGCATCGTCGAGTTCGCGCGCGAGCACGACATGCTGGTCGTGCACGATCTCGCCTACGCCGACCTGGTGTTCGACGGCTACAAGCCGCCGAGCTTCCTGCAGGCGAAAGGCGCCAAGGAGATCGGTGTCGAGTTCTTCACGCTCTCGAAGAGCTACAGCATGCCCGGCTGGCGCGTCGGCTTCGCGGTCGGCAATCCCGAGATCATCGGCGCGCTGGCGCGCATGAAGAGCTATCTCGACTACGGCATCTTCCAGCCGGTGCAGATCGCCGCGATCACCGCGCTCAACGGCCCGCAGGACTGCGTCACCGAGATCTGCGAGGTCTATCGCCAGCGCCGCGACGTGCTCTGCGACGGCTTGACCCGCGCGGGCTGGAACGTGCCGCGTCCCAAGGCGACCATGTTCGTGTGGGCCGAGATCCCGGACGAGTTCAAGGCCATGGGCTCGCTCGAGTTCTCGAAGTTCCTGCTGCAGGAGGGCAAGGTCGCGGTGTCGCCCGGCATCGGCTTCGGCGAGTACGGCGACCACTACGTGCGCATGGCGTTGATCGAGAACGAGCACCGCACACGACAGGCGGTACGGGGCATGAAGCGCGCTCTGTCGCTCGGCGCGACGGCCCCGCGGCCGGCGAAGCCGCCCCGGAAGTCGGCCAGCGGTGCCGCTGCCGGCAAGCCGGCCCTGCGCCGCGTGCAAGCGAGCAGTCGGCGTGAAGGGTAGGGCGTCGGCCACGGCGCGACGGGTCGAGCGCAGCGGCCAGCGCGGCGCTGGTGCTGCGCCCGGGCGCGAGCGCGCAGCGACGCCACGCTCCGCTGCGCGGACGGCCGAGGTCCGCGTCGCGTTGATCGGCTGGGGGACCATCGGCTCGGGCGTGATCAAGCTGCTGCGCGATCGTGGTCGCGAGATCGCGGCGCGCCTCGGCGCGCCGGTGCGCCTGGTCAAGGTGGCGGACATCGACTTGAAGCGCCGTCGCGAGGTGCAGGTGCCGCACGAGCTGCTCACCAGCCGCACGGTGGAGGTGCTGCGCGACCCGGAGGTCGACATCGTGGTCGAGCTCATGGGCGGGCTCGAGCCTGCACGAACCTTCGTCCTGGACGCGATCGCGCACGGCAAGTCGATCGTTACCGCGAACAAGGCGCTGCTCGCGCATCACGGTGGCGAGATCATCGCCGCCGCCGAGGCCAAGGGGGTGGGCTTCGCGTTCGAGGCCAGCGTCGGCGGTGGCATCCCGATCATTCGCACCCTGCGTGAGGGCCTGGGCGCGGATCGCCACAGCGCCGTGTTCGGGATCGTCAACGGGACCTCGAACTACATCCTGAGCACCATGGCGGCCGAGGGGCGGAGCTTCGACGACGTGCTGGCGGCGGCGCAGAAGGCCGGTCTCGCCGAGGCCAACCCGACCTACGACGTCGACGGCATCGACGCCGCGCACAAGCTGACCCTGCTGGTGCAGCTCGCGTTCGGCAAGCGCGTCGCGCTCGACGCGGTGCACACCGAGGGCATCCGCGACGTCGACGCGAGCGACATGGAGTACGCGCGCGAGCTCGGCTACGCGATCAAGCTGCTGGCGATCGCGAAGGACCACGGCGAGACCATCGAGGCGCGCGTTCACCCGACCATGATCCCGGCGAACGATCCGCTGGCCGCCGTCGGGGGTGCGTTCAACGCGGTGTGCGTGCACGGCGACGCGCTCGGGCGCTCGATGTACTACGGGCAGGGCGCCGGCATGATGCCGACCGCGACCGCGGTGGTCGGCGACGTGATCGACGTGGCGCGCGATCTGCGCGAGATCGGCCGGCCGCGGCTCGCGCCGCTCGGCTATCCGATCGCGCGCCAGCGCGCGGCGCGCGTACGTCCGATCGGCGACGTCATCAGCGAGTTCTATCTGCGGGTGCATGCGCAGGACGAGCCCGGCGTGTTGGGCCGCATCGCGAGCCTGCTCGGGCAGCAGAAGATCTCGATCGCCTCGGTCGTCCAGCGCGAGCGCAGCGCTGGCGGCACGGTGCCGATCGTCATCCGTACGCACGAGACGCGCGAGCGCGACCTGCGCCGTGCGCTCGATCGCGTCGCGCGCATGCCGAGCGTGAGCGGCAAGCCGGTCGCGATCCGCATCGAAGAGAACCCCGGCTGACCGCGCAGAGGAGCTGAGTCGATGGATCGGAATCTCGCGCTCGAGGTGGTCCGGGTGACCGAAGCGGCGGCGCTCGACTCGGCGCGCCTGATGGGGCGCGGCGACGCGACCGCCGTCGATCGCGCGGCCGGTGCCGCGATGCGCCGCGCCTTCGACTCGATCGAGGTCGACGCGGTGGTCGCACTCGGTGAGGGGCGCGAGGGTGAGGTCGAGGGCCTCTTCGTCGGCGAGCGCATCGGCGCGGGCGGTGACACCATCGACGTCGCGCTCGACGCCCTCGAGGGCGCGACGGCGTGCGCCACCGGCGGGGCGAACGCGCTGTCGATCATCCTGATCTCGGAGCGCGGCAAGATCCTGGCCTGCCCCGAGACGTACATGGACAAGCTCGCGGTCGGCCCCGAGGGCAAGGGGGTGGTGAGCCTCGATCACACGCCAGAGGAGAACCTGCGCGCGCTCGCCGAGGCCAAGGGCGTCTATGTCGAGGACCTGACGGTCGTCATTCTCGATCGCCCGCGCCACGATCGGCTGATCGAGGCGGTCCGGCAGGCCGGCGCACGCGTCCAGCTACTCGCCGACGGCGACCTGGCCTCCGCGATCGCCACCGGCCGGCCCGGTAGCGGAATCGACATGGTGATGGGGATCGGTGGCGCGCAGCAGGGCATCCTCGCCGCGGGCGCGATCCTGGCCCTGGGCGGTGACCTCCAGGGCCGCTTCAAGCCACGCAATGACGACGAGCGCGGCCGCTTGCGCGACGCCGGCATCGCGAACCTGGGGAAGCTCTACGGCCCGGTCGACCTGGTCGGCGACAACGTGATGTTCGCGGCCACGGGCGTGACGCAGGGTCATCTGCTGTCGGGAGTGCAGTACTTCCGCGGTGGCGCGCGGACGAACTCCGTGGTGATGCGCTCGCGCACGCGTACCGTGCGCTGGATCGAGGCCCATCACCACTTCGACTTCAAACCGGAGTATTGAGCACATGGCCTTCGTGACCCTGAAGCGGGCCGGTGCGGTCGCCGAGCTGACGATCGAGCGCGCCGACAAGCTGAACGCGCTCGATCGCGAAACCCTGCTCGAGCTGCGCGCGGCGATCGGCGAGCTGGCGCGCGAGCCGGCGCGGGTGGTCCTGCTGGCGACCGCGGGTGAGCGCATCTTCGTCTCCGGCGCGGACATCGCGGCGATGGCGCAGATGTCGGTCGAGGAGGCGCGGACGTTCTCGCAGCTCGGCCACGAGACCTTCGACGCGCTCGAGGCGCTGCCGAGCCTTGTCGTGGCGGCCGTCCAGGGCGCCGCGCTCGGCGGCGGCTGCGAGCTGTTGCTGGCGTGCGACCTCGCGATCGCCGGTGAGAAGGCGCGCTTCGGCCAGCCCGAGACCAACCTCGGGCTGATTCCCGGCTTCGGCGGCTGCTCGCGGCTGCTGCGCCGGGTCGGCGTCGGCGTCGCACGGGAGCTCGTCTACAGCGGTCGCCTCATTGCGGCCGACGAGGCGCAGCGTCTCGGTCTGGTGCAGCGCGTGGTGCCGCAGGCGGAGCTGCGGGCCGCCGCCCGGAGCTGGGTCGAGGAGCTGGCGGCGCGCCCGCCGCTCGCGCTGGCGCGGGCCAAGGCCGCCATGGCCGCGGCGGAGAGCAGCGACGCGCGCAGTGCGGCGCGGGTCGAGATCGAAGCCTTCGCGAGTCTGTTCGCCGCCGCCGATACCCGCGAGGGCCTGACCGCGTTCCTCGAGAAGCGCGCGCCGGCGTTCCGCGGCGCGTGACGGCGATCGTCCAGCTCCTACTTGCCGAGTCAACCCGGGCGCCGTTATAGAGATCGGGTCGCATGGATCGTCCAGTCCGCATCCTCGTCGCCAAGCCCGGTCTCGACGGCCACGACCGTGGCGCCAAGATCATCGCCCGTGCGCTGCGCGACGCCGGCTTCGAGGTCATCTACACCGGCCTGCACCAGACCCCGGAGATGATCGTCGAGGCGGCGCTGCAGGAAGACGTCGACGGCATCGGACTGTCGATCCTGTCGGGTGCCCATCTGGTGCAGTTCCCGGCGGTGATGGATCTGCTGCGCGAGCGCAACGCGAGCGACATCAAGGTCTTCGGCGGCGGGATCATCCCCGAGGACGACATCGCGGCGCTCGCCAAGCTCGGCGTGGCGAAGGTCTTCACGCCGGGTGCGACGACGCAGGAGATCATCGGCTGGGTGCGGCAGAACATCGAGCCGCGGGCCGTCGACTGATGATGGTTCGCTGAAAGAAGCGGAGCGCAAGAACTGCCCAGCGCGAGGAGCCTCGGCTTCGCCGAGGCGACGAGGCCTATCGGAGGAGCGCAGGTGAGCGCGCGCAGCGCGCCCACCGAGCACCGCACGGGGGCGAAACCGAATGGAGCCTCGGCTTTACCGAGGCGAGATCGTATGGAACGTAGGGAGCTGGTCATCGTCGGCGGCGGTCCGGCCGGCTGCGCGACCGCGCTTGCTCTGGCGGGGCTCGCTCCGGAACTCGCCAGCCGCACGCTGCTGCTCGATCGCGCCGCCTTCCCGCGCGACAAGACCTGCGCCGGAGGGCTGATCCCACACACCCTGTCGATCCTGCGCGAGCTCGGGCTCGAGCTCGCGGTGCCGTCGGTGCGCGTGGACCAGGCCGTCGTCGACGTCGCGGGCGAGCGCATCGCGGTGGATAGCCCGGGCTGCTGCTGGGTCATCCGCCGGATCGAGTTCGACGCCATGCTGCTCGACGCGGCGCGGTCGCGCGGTGTCGAGGTGCGCGAGTCCGTCAAGCTGCTCGAGGTGCGGCGCGATCGCGAAGGCTTCCTGCTCGAGACCAGCGCCGGACCGGTGCATGCGCGGGTGGTGGTCGGTGCCGACGGCTCGGGTAGCCTGGTGCGGCGGTCGCTGGTGAGCCGCGAGGAAGGCTGGCTCGCGCGAGCGATGATGTGCGACGTCCCGATCGCGGGCGGTACGGTGCCGCAGCGCTTCGAGTTCGATTTTCGGCCGGTCGTCGACGGGCTCGCGGGATACGCGTGGTCATTCCCCTGTCTGATCGGGGGCCGGCCGCACTGGAACGTCGGCGTCTACTCGCTGGCGCGGCGCGGCCAGGGCGAACGCCTGGCCCGCGTGGTCGACGCGCGCGCCGCGGCCCCCGATGCTCCGCGCAAGGCACACCCGATCCGGCTCTACCGGCCGGGTCTACCGATCGCGGCACCCGGCGTGCTGCTGGTCGGGGACGCGGCGGGAGTCGATCCGCTGCTCGGCGAAGGGATCTCGTTCGCGCTGAACTTCGGCCAGCTCGCGGCGGCCGCCTTGGCCGAGGGCTTTGCCGCCGGTGACCTGCGTTTCGCCGGCTATGGCCGGCAGGTCGCGGGGTCGGCCATGGGGCGCAAGCTGCGCCGACTGGGCTTCGCCGCCCGGGTCATGTACGGGCCGACAGGGCCCCTGTGGTTCCGGCTTGCACGCATCAGCCGCCGCGCGCAGATAACGGGTATGAACTGGTACAACGGGGTGGCAAACTGAGCGGCGGGCGTCCCGCCGGCCGACGCGCGGCCAACGGCTCGAGCGCCCGGCAACGAACCCGATCTTACGGAGGAAGAAATGGCAGAAGCAGTCATCGTTTCGGCGACGCGTACCGCGATCGGGTCGATGGGCGGGGCGCTGGTGGGCCAGCCGGCGACCACTCTCGGCGCGGTGGCGATCCGCGAGGCGATCAAGCGCGCGGGCGTCGAGGGCAAGGAGATCGGTGAGGTCATCCTCGGCAACGTCCTCGCGGCCGGCCTGGGCCTGAACGCCTCTCGCGTCGCGTACCTCGAAGCAGGCGTCCCCAAGGAAGTGCCCGGTTACGGCATCAACAAGGCGTGCGGCTCGGGCCTGAAGGCGGTCGCCAATGCGGCCGCCGGCGTGCTGCTCGGCGAGTACGACGTCGCCGTCGCGGGCGGTTTCGAGAGCATGTCGAACGCGCCCTACCTCCTGCAGAAGGCGCGTTACGGGTACCGCCTCGGTCACGGCGAGCTGCTCGACTCGATGATCGCGGACGGCCTGAGCTGCCCGATCACGCACGTGCACATGGGCGTCACCGCGGAGAACATCGCGAAGAAGTACGAGATCGCGCGCGGCGAGCAGGACGAGTTCGCGGCGCAGAGCCAGCAGAAGGCCGTGGCGGCGCAAGCCGCCGGGAAGTTCCGTGCCGAGATCGTGCCGGTCGACGTGCCAGGCAAGAAGAAGGGCGAGACCGTGCAGTTCGCGGTCGACGAGTTCCCGCGCGCCGACACCACGGCGGAGAAGCTCTCCGGCCTGCGCGCTGCCTTCCAGAAGGACGGCACGGTCACCGCGGGCAACGCGTCGGGCATCAACGACGGCGCGGCCGCACTGGTGGTCATGAGCGCTGCCGCGGCCAAGGATCGCGGACTCAAGCCGCTGGCGCGCATCCGTGGCTGGGCCTCGGCAGGTGTCGATCCGTCGATCATGGGCATGGGCCCTTGGCCCGCGGTGGAGAAGGCGCTCGCGAAGGCCGGCCTGCGCAACGACCAGATCGACCTCTGGGAGATCAACGAGGCGTTCGCGGCGCAGTCGCTCGGTGTGCTGCGCGAGCTCAAGCTCGACCTGAAGCGCGTCAACGTGAACGGCGGCGCGATCGCGCTCGGCCATCCGATCGGCGCGAGCGGCGCGCGCGTCCTCACGACCCTGCTGCACGCGATGCAGGACCGCGACGTCCACCTCGGTGTGGCGTCGCTGTGCATCGGCGGTGGCCAGGGTATCGCCATGATCGTCGAGCGCTGAGCGGCGCTCCTCCCGTGGTCGAGGCAGAGCGGCGGGCGCGACTGGTGCTCCCGCCGCTCCCTCGCCCGTGCTACGCGCCACACACCGCGGGCGCGCCCGGCGATGCGGGAGCAGGCGGTTGAGGGTCGCCGCGTTCTTCGACATCGACGGGACGCTGATCTCGGTCAACAGCGCCCCGCTGTATGCCAGGTATCTGCGCCGGCACGGCAAGGCGCGCCGGCGAGATCTCCTGCGCACCGCGTTCTACCTGCTGCAGTACCGTCTGAACCTGCTCGACATCGACCGCGCCATCGAGCGCTCGAGCGGCTTCATTGCCGGTCAGCGTGAGGCCGATGTCGCCGCGTTCTGCGAGCAGTGGTACCGCGAGGTGGTGCGCGCCTATCTCGTCCCGGAGATGCTCGCGCTGGTCGAGCAGCACCGCGCGGCCGGGCACGCGCTGGTCCTGCTTTCGAGCAGCACCAGCTATCTCGCCGAGCCGCTCGCGCGCGAGCTCGGCGTGGAGCACCTGCTCGTGACCCGCCTCGAGGTCGTCGACGGCTGCTTCACCGGACGTCCGATCGCGCCGGTGTGCTACGGCCCCGGCAAGGTACACTGGGCCACCGACTTCGCGACCCGGCACGGGGTCGACCTCGCGAGCAGCTTCTTCTACACCGACTCGGTGACCGATGTGCCGGTGCTGGAGCTGGTCGGTCACCCGCGGGTGGTCAACCCCGATCGGCTGCTGCTGCGCCTGGCGCGCAGGCGGGGCTGGGCGATCGTACCGGCTGGCGGAGGAGGTGGTGGTGGCGCGGCGCAGCAACAATAGGGTCCGCAAGCAGGTCGAACGGCGCAGCCGGAGCTGGTGGTGGCTCGCACTGCCGTTGCTCGGCGTGGCCGCATACGCGGCGTTCGATGCGACCCTCGGGCTCGTGACGCCCGCCGATCCCGACCGCGCGCTGCCGGTACCCGCCGCCAGCACGGTCGACGCACCGGCACCCGCGCCGATCATGCCGGCGAGCGAAGCGCCGCTCGCCGCGGCGGACTCGTCTTCGGGCGTGCCCGTCGCGACCGATGCCCTGCCGACGCCAACCGCGGCCGAACCGCAGGCCGCCGCTGCGAGCGCTGCGGTCAAGCCCAAGGCCAAGCCGAAGGTCGCGGCACCGAAAGAGAACTTGACGGAGCGGGATCGCCGCGCGCTCGACCGCGTCATCGAGCGCGCCGGCGAGCAGGGGGACGCGCGCTAGGTTCGTGCACAACGGTCTTGCCGAACGCAGTGGCCGGGACTATACCGCCACCCTTCCCGGACATGGACGTTCGACTCCGCGCGCATGCGGGCGCGGAGAGCGCGGAGGTTTTGCGTTGAGTGGTGAATCGCTCGGGGCCGGTCGCGTTCCGCCACAGAGCATCGAGGCCGAGGAGGCCGTGCTCGGTGCGATCCTGCTGGACAATCGCGCGCTCGATCGCGCCAACGAGATCGTCCAGGCGGACGACTTCTACCGCGAGGCACACCGCCGGATCTTCCGCGCGCTGAACGACCTCGACGATCGCCGCGAGCGTGCCGACGTCATCACCCTCGCGGAGTGCTTGAAGCGGCGCGGCGACCTCGAAGCGGTCGGCGGCGCGGCTGCGATCGCGGAGCTGGTCGAGCGCACCTCGACCGCCGCCAACGTCGATCTCTACGCCCAGATCGTCAAGGACAAGGCGATCCTGCGCGCGTTGATGGAAGCCTCGACCGACATCGCGCAGCGCGCGAGCGTGGGGGCCGGGGACGTCTCGGAATTTCTCGACGACGCGGAGCGCATGATCTTCGAGATCAGCCAGCGCAAGATCCGTCAGCCCTACGCCAAGATCGAGTCGATCATCGTCCAGTCGATCAAGACGATCGAGGCCCTGTACGAGAAGAAGGAGGCGATCACCGGTATCCCGACCGGGTTCTACGAGCTCGATCGGATCACGTCCGGGCTGCAACCGGCCGATCTGATCATCGTTGCCGGACGTCCATCCATGGGCAAGAGCGCGCTCGCGACCAACATCGCGCAGTACGCGTGCGCGAACTCCGGCGGCCGTGCGGTGGTGATGTTCTCGCTCGAGATGTCGAAGGAGTCGCTGGTGCTGCGCATGCTGTGCGGCGAGGCGCGCGTCGACGGCACCAAGGTGCGCACCGGCCACCTCGGCGATCGCGACTTTCCCCGGCTCGCGATGGCGGCCGGACGGCTGGCCGACCTGCCGTTCTACATCGACGACACGCCGGCGCTGTCGATCCTCGAGATGCGCGCCAAGTCGCGCCGGCTGCAGCGCGAGCGCGAGCGTGAAGGCGGGCTGGCGCTGATCGTGGTCGACTATCTGCAGCTCATGCGCTCGCACAAGGACGTCGACAACCGCGAGCAGGAGATCTCGCTGATCTCGCGCTCGCTGAAGGCTCTGGCAAAGGAGCTCGCCGTTCCGGTGATGGCCCTGTCGCAGCTCAACCGTGCGGTCGAGTCGCGCGCCGACAAGCGGCCGATGATGTCGGATCTGCGCGAGTCGGGCGCCATCGAGCAGGACGCCGACGTGATCGCGTTCGTCTACCGCGACGATTTCTACAACAAGGCGTCGCCCGAAGAGGGCACCGCCGAGATCATCATCGCGAAGCAGCGCAACGGTCCGCAGGGCACCGTGAAGCTGGCATTCCGCAAGGAGTGGACCACCTTCGAGAACCTGAGCTCGCGCGAGGACGACGAGCAGGCGGCGCAATTCGACGAAGCGGAGCTCTGAAGAGAGCTTCAGCGCGGCCGGCGCTCGAGCGCCAGCAGCCGGCTGGTGAACGCGACGACGTCGGGAGCGTGCGCGAGCGCGCCGATCATCGCGACCGCATCCGCGCCCGCCGCCAGTAGCTCGGGGGCGGTCTGTGGCGTGATGCCGCCGATCACGACGATCGGGATGCCGACCGCGTCGCGCACGCGCCGCAACGCATCGAGGGTGCGCGGCTGCTGCGCGTCCTTTTTGCTGGCGGTGGCGAACATCGGCCCGAAGCCGACGTAGTCGGCGCCGCCATCGGCTGCTGCGCGCGCCTCCGCCACGTCGTGCGTCGAGACGCCGATCACCATGCGATCGCCGGCCAGACGGCGCGCTGTGGCGAGCGGTAGATCCTCCTGGCCAAGGTGCACGCCAGCAGCACCACTGGCCAGCGCGACGTCGAGCCGATCGTTGACGATCACGTGCGCGCCCGCGGCCGCGGCGTCACGCACCACGGCCAAGGCGAAGGCCAGAAACGACGAGGCCGGCGTCCCCTTGCAGCGGAGCTGCAGCCAGGGGGCGCCGGCCTCGAGTACGCCGTGGATGATGTGCGCGGGCGGTCCGACACGGTGGTCCGTGTCGATGATCGGGTAGAACGCAGCCGGGACGAACGGGACGGGCCGCCGCGTGAGCGGCCCGTCCGAGGTCGTCAATAGCGCTTGAGCGGCATCTTCATGGTCGGCTTGCCGCCCAGGACCGTGCGCGACAGGTCGGCGTTCGGGAGGAACGGGAACATGCGGCCCCAGGGCTTCTTGCGCCAGCCAGCCGGCGTCGGTGGCACGAACGGCCCGGTCGGCGTCACTGCCGGGGTCCCGGTCACGCCGGGCGTCGGCGTTCCGGTGGCGGGGGTCGTCGTCACCGTCGGGGTCCGCGTCGGGGTCGGGGTCGGCGGCACGAACGGCGAGGTCGGGGTCGGTGTCGCCAGCGG